>Ga0310810_10007312_pt1 | contig 12585 bp, 13 predicted proteins | sample NCmetagenome_FD_207641 | JGI IMG/M metagenome (GOLD analysis project Ga0310810, IMG submission 207641) | Soil microbial communities from experimental microcosm in Duke University, North Carolina, United States - NC | ecosystem: Engineered > Artificial ecosystem > Soil microcosm > Unclassified ... | reverse complement strand
ATATGGTTTTGCAGAAATATATTCCATTAAGGCGGCACTATCCTTGGGATTAAGGTCACCGCGCAGGTAAGCACCAACCTCTACGTTTTCTTTAAAATAACTGCCAAGCTTATTGGCATTAATCACGAGCCAGCCAATGATACCCAGCAGGAAGAGTACGAGCGTAACGCCAAGTATCGACATGAAATAGGAGGGCTTGCCACGTTTGCCTGAACCTTTGCCCGATTGAGCCATAGTATTGAATTTTGTTCGAATTAATGGGTCCGCAAATTTAGCTGTTTACCAGTACAATTAGTATTTTTGCTGCCCACTAAAACGACAGTCATTGGCTTATATTGCCGTGTGATTCAGGATATTTGTTAAAGAAAATTTTAATTCAAAAAAGGTATTCGGGGCGGTCGAAGTGCCTGTTGTGACGGTGTCCATCCCGCGCGGATTATCTGCGGTGATCTGCTTAGCGTCAATGATAAATCCTAAAGCTTAGTCGTGACAGGACCTTGATGGTTGTGGCGAATGGTTTATAAAAGAAAGAAAAGTCTCAAAAAGATAGGTCGATAGACCCTATGGAAACACCAGGAAAGAAAGAAACATGAATCAGCGTAACCGGATTTGAAAATATGGAGTATGATTTCAGAACGATAGAAAAAAAATGGCAGCAAAGCTGGAAGGAAACGGGTGCTTATAAGGTTTCCAACGAAAGTAAGAGGCCGAAGTATTATGTATTGGATATGTTTCCATATCCAAGCGGGGCAGGATTGCATGTCGGGCATCCCCTTGGATATATTGCCAGTGACATTTACGCCCGGTATAAAAGGCTAAAGGGATTTAATGTTTTGCACCCGATGGGTTATGATGCCTTTGGACTGCCGGCAGAACAATATGCTCTTGATCATGGAGTGCATCCTGCCTTGTCGACCGAGGCAAACATTAAGAATTTCCGTAAGCAATTAGACAATATCGGTTTTAGTTTCGACTGGGACCGCGAAGTGCGTACCTCTGATCCCGCATTTTACAAATGGACGCAATGGATTTTTCTGAAGCTGTTCAAAAGTTTTTATAACCGGGTCACTAATAAAGCCGAACGTATCGATGTCTTGATCGACGCATTCCAACGTGAAGGAAATATTAGTCACCCCATACCGGACAGCAATTTCCAGCTCCCCGTAACGGGGAAACATTTCTCCGCTGTTGACTGGAAGACTTTTAATGAAAAAACAAAGCAGGATATCCTGATGGAATACCGGCTTGCTTATTGTGGTTACGGGGAAGTGAACTGGTGCGAAGCGCTGGGCACAGTACTGGCGAATGATGAAGTTGTGAATGGTGTGAGTGAAAGAGGCGGTCACCCTGTAGTGAAAAAGAAATTGCGGCAATGGTATTTGCGCATCACAGAGTATGCAGATCGTTTGCTGGAGGGATTGGAGCGTGTTGATTTCAGCGAAGCGATGAAGGAAATGCAAAGCAACTGGATAGGTAAGAGCAGTGGAGCAGAGCTGGATTTCGAAGTGAAAAGTGAAGGTGGAGCGGTGAAAAAAATGCGGGTGTACACGACAAGGCCCGATACCATTTTTGGAGTTGATTTTATGGTTGTGGCACCCGAACTGGAAATGGTTGAAGAAATAAAATCAAAAGCGCAATCCCACGCAGTTGATGAATACTTAAGCTATGTAAAGAGCCGCACCGAAAGAGAAAGAATGGCGGAGAAAAGAATTTCTGGTGTGTTTACGGGAGCCTTTGCCATCAATCCTTTTAATAAAAGAGAAATACCGATTTGGATCAGCGAATATGTTTTGGCGGGTTATGGTACCGGCGCTATCATGGCGGTGCCCTGCGGTGATGAAAGGGATTTCAAATTTGCAAAACACTTTGGAATACCCATCACGAATATTATCGGTAATCACTACAACGGGGAAGAAGCGAATCCCACGAAAGACGCGATCCTCGAGAACTCTGATTTTATCAATGGCATTGTAATGCGTGACGCCATTGAAGTGGTCATCAAAAAAATTGAGGAGATGGGGATTGGTGTGAGAAAGAAGAATTATAAAATGCGCGATGCGGCTTTCAGCCGGCAGCGCTATTGGGGCGAACCCTTTCCCGTGATTTGGAAAGATGGAACTGCTTACCCGATGGATGAAAAAGAATTGCCACTGGTATTGCCTTACGTGGAAAATTATAAGGCGGGTCCCGAAGGTGAAGGTCCGTTGGCGAATATCGAAGAATGGACTTCTAAAAATATTGAAACGAATACGATGCCCGGATACGCGGGCTCGTCCTGGTATTTTCTGCGTTATATGGATTCCAATAATGAAAAAGAATTTTGCAACAGGAGAGCGTCCGATTATTGGGGACAGGTTGATTTATATATTGGCGGTACCGAGCATGCTGTTGGACATTTGCTTTATAGCCGTATGTGGACAAAAGCGCTTTATGACTTAAATTATATCGGGTATGATGAGCCTTATAAAAAGCTGGTGAACCAGGGCATGATTCAGGGAGTATCCCAGATTGCCTATGTTCAAAAAATTGAATATAAAGAGAATGAAAAAGGGGAGGAATTAAGCAAAGGCGGCTCAAACACTGTATTCATTCCAAAGTTTTCAAATCCTGCAAGCACTCCTTTACCTAAACTGCAACTTTATTCTGCAGATTTAATTAATGAGCACAACAAAGAAGATTATAAGCCCTTCAATATCCCAATTGATTTAGTGAAGCTAAATCCTACCGATACTTCTAAGAATTTACTGGATATTGAATTAGGCATCGAACGATATCCTCAAAGACTCGATGCAATTTATATTGTTCAGGATTCATTCTACTACGAGGGTAAATGGAAAACCTGGGATGCAAATAGTGCAAGCTGGATTGAGACAGAAAACAGAAACTTTTATACTTCAAGTGAGACAGAAAAAATGTCTAAATCAAAGTATAATGTTGTAAACCCTGATGAACTGATTTTTAATTACGGAGCCGATACTTTCCGGATGTACGAAATGTTCCTTGGCCCGGTAGAGATGAGCAAACCGTGGGACACCAAAGGAATCGAAGGTGTTCACCGTTTCTTGAAAAAACTCTGGCGCCTGTTTTTTAAGGAATCTAATTCCGCCTCCGTTGGAGCGGGGAAGGGCGAGGCGGTCTGGACGGACGAGGAGCCTTCAGAAACGGAATTGAAGGCATTGCACAAAACCATCAGGCAAATTGAAGAGGTGACAGAAAGATTTAGCTTCAATACCGGGGTAAGCGGTTTCATGATTGCTGTAAATGAGTTCACGGATCTGAAGTGCCATAAGAAAGCCATACTGGAAAAACTGGTGATCCTGCTGGCACCTTATGCACCGCATATTTCAGAGGAGCTTTGGTTTCAGTTAGGAAACAGCGGAAGCATACTTCAACAAAGCTTCCCGGAATACGATGCAAAATACCTTGTTGAAAGCACCAAGGAGTACCCGATTTCAATCAATGGCAAGATGCGAACTACAATCGACATAGCATTGGGAATTCCGGAAAAAGAAGTGGAAAAAATTGTGTTGGAAAACGAAGTGGTCAGGAAATGGCTGGAGGGAAAGCAACCCAAAAGGATAATATACAAGGAAGGAAAAATGGTGAACGTTGTGGTGTAGGATAATATGGTAAGCAGTCGAACCTATAACAATAACTTTATGCGTGGATTCTTTTTTCGTGGAATTTTAATGATCATTATTCTTCCTTCATGCGAGTTTTCTGTAAAACATACTGAATCTGCGGAAAAATCAAAGATCAGGAACGGGATAAGCATCCAGGCCAGGGGAATAAATGTGCAACAGGCATTCTTAATTACCGAAGATGGCAACCTGTTGCCCGAAGACAATAAGGTCAAAGTGAATCAAAAGGTTCGGTTGCGCCTGATCGCGTCAGGCTGGGCTGAAAAAGATGGACGCGTTTTCATTGACGCATCGGAAAAGGTTGAAACAAGCGACGGTACTGTAGTTCTAAATGAAAAAGACTTGTTCCGGGATTATAAAGACGGGCTGGCACCGGAAGATGTGAAATTTATAACTCTCTCGGTGGTAATTACGCAGATTGACAAGCTATATGACTATTACAGAGTCGCCTTCCAGGTAAAGGATAAAAGCGATGAACAGAATTCTGTAGAAGGTTTTTACAAATTATATATCGAGTAGTTGCAGACTTCCTTTTTAATTTTGCGGTAACAAACAGGTAAATGGCAAAACCTTCAACGGAATTGATAGCGGCATTGAGGGCAACGGCAGAAAGGCTTCGGAATGGAGTACACTATTCATGGGGCCACCATGGTGCGTGCAATTGTGGCAACTTGTTTCAGGTGATCACATCCATGACTGAAGGTGAAATCCTGCGTTGCGCCCAAACCGGTATGGGGGAGTGGACAGAGTTGTCCGAAGAATATTGCCCGGACACTAATGCCTCTTTGAGTTTTATTATGACCCAGCTGGAGCACGCGGGGCTTACTCCGGTGGACGTCCGGCACATTGAATATCTCACAGACCGAACCGTGCTACGTGAGTTGCCAGGTGGATTTCGCTGGCTAAAGAGGAATCTAAGGCAAGATGTGATACTTTATTTTGAAACGTTTGCGAATTTGCTCGAGGATCAATTGATCGCCTCAGTAGATATAGAAATTGATGACATTATTTGTAAAAAACCTCAGTTTGTTCTTTGTTAAAAAAAACTCAGAGTTGAACTAATAATAAGCTGGTTCAATCGCCAGCTTATTTCATTTTATCTTTATCATTAAATCCCCACTATGGCGAGAATATCCTCAATAGTCCTTTGCTTATTATTAAGCGTTTCTGCTATTGCACAAGAACTAAATGTGATGACCTTCAACATCCGGTTAAATACGGCCTCGGACAGTATGAATGCATGGCCCTACCGAAAAGACCTGGTTGCATCACAGGTCCTGTTTCATGAAGCGCATATTGTTGGTGTGCAGGAAGCGTTACTCGACCAGATGACAGATTTGCAACAGCGCCTGCCTAAGTACAGGTATAGAGGCGTGGGTCGTGATGACGGCGAGCGAAAAGGTGAATTCTCGGCAATCTTTTATGATACAACAAGGCTTGACGCTATGGAGTCAAAGACATTCTGGCTTTCCGAAACGCCGGAATGGGCCGGGAGCAAAAGCTGGGATGCCGCTATAACGAGAATTGTAACCTGGATAAGGTTCAGAGATAAGAAAACAAAAAAGATATTCTTCGCATTTAATACTCATTTCGATCATATCGGCAAAGTTGCCAGGCGTGAGAGCGCCAAATTGCTGTTGCAAAAAATCAGCGAGGTGGCCGGAGCCGCTCCGGTAATTGTTACTGGTGATTTCAATTCAACCCCCGACGATGAACCTGTACAGCTTATCGTGGATCAGTCCAACACACTGCACCTTGTTGACTCAAAAGGAATTTCTTTACAACCTCACTATGGTCCTACCGGAACTTTTAATGGGTTTAAGGAAAAGGAAAGGGATGATCAGCCGATTGATTATATTTTTTTAAAGGGGAAATGGAAAGTATTGAAACATGCCACTATATCACAGACATGGGATGGAAGGTTTGCCTCGGATCATTTCGCAGTAGTAGCCAGGCTGCAACTCAATTGAGGTGCAAGTTATTCTGTAGCCATTGGAATTGGGAATAGTAATTGACAATTAGTAATTGGCAATTACCAATCGCATGCTCAACATCCAGCATCTAGTATCCAGAATCCAGCAACCAGCTCACTTTTTCACCAGCCGTATCATCGCACTGCTTCCTTCTGAACTCTCAAGCCTTGCCTCGAATCGTTTGTCTTCCACTAACGCTACCATATAAGATGTATTGGGCGGAATTGAGCCAAGATTTTCGGCAACCATGATGAGTTCACTGGAGGAGCTTAAAGCCGTAACCGGCAATTTGATAGTGTACGCCTTATCACTCAAACGTATATGTTCAAATATGAGTTTTTCATTGAGGAAAAGCGAAATGGAATCACCATCAATCTGGGCATTATCATAGAACCGCAACTCAATGGAATCACCGGTGACCGGTATTTCGGTTGTAAATACTTTTTTCCGGGTCACAAATTTTTGTTCAATAGTTTGAGGTTTGTCGCCGACAGGCGGTGTTTTAATTGCTTGTGCCGGGGGGTCGGGTTTTTGTGTTGGCTCATCCGGGACCATTCCACTTCCCAGCGGGTTTTTGAAAGGCTCCGTTTTTTCTACTTCCGGTCTTTTCAGCGCTGATAAGTTACCAATGCTGTCAATGATCTCAGGATTATTTGCACCGGTTATGTAGTTTTCGATGACAAAATCCCATTCATCCGCAAAAATGGAAGTGGTTGTTTTATCAAGATGCACATCACCTGCTTTCTGATTTTCATTGGCTGTCTTCGAAGCGTTTCCATCGAGCATCATCTTGCCGTCGCCCGGGCAGTTGAAATCGGCTCTTGACAGCAACGGTACTTTGCCCCGGGGGCCCGCTGCACTTTCTTCAATCAATTCATCGTCCCACCATACTGCTTCATTTGTGCCGGCATCAAAATAACCTTTAATACTGTAACGACGGTAAGTGATTGGCGATTCATAGTAGTATGAAGTGCCGGTAAGGTTGTCGCCATTCTGAATAATCTTTACCTCCACTTTTTGTTTATTGATCTTTCCTTTCCACACGCCCGTGATCATCTGGGCCTGCACGGATGAGAATCCTGCCACAAATAAAAAGAAAGCAAAAAGGAAATGCTGTGTTTTCAATGAAATATGCTTTGATTGATCAACAATATAAACTGTTTGGCCGCAAAATTATTTTATGCTGGTGCAACAATTTTGCCCTTCTGATATTTAGTAGCAACTCTTTAACATCCTGCTGTAATAATACCTGCTGCAGGCAGGTAAACCTTCTATCTTTACACGGTTTTTTATGCAGGAACAAGCATTAATCCGATTGTTAAAAGCGAATGCTGGTTTATTTTCGCCGGTCGTACCGTTTTTGCCGGGGAAAGACCGGTTGTTGCAGTTGGATTTTACGTCTGCAAATGAAGAACTCACACAGGCCATTTTACAGGACACAAAATCATTTATCGATTATATTAATCAAAAACTCGGGAGTGCGGAGGCAAGATATGGCATTGGCGGATATGGGGAACATCGTACTGTGTATAGCCGCAGTGATCTGTTTGGAAGTGGCGAAAATCCCCATCGTTCGACATCTTCAATTGCTGAGGCAGAGCCGCGCCGACTTCACCTGGGAACAGATATATGGGGAAGACCGCACACAGCAGTCATGGCACCTTTTAACGGAATTGTAAATAGTTTCGCTTTCAATGACGCATTTGGCGACTATGGAGCGACGATTATTCTAGCACACAAATTGGATGATATTTCGTTTTACACTTTGTATGGCCATCTCAGTCTAAGCTCTATAAAAAATTTGCAGGAAGGTGAATTCATTCATAAAGGAGATGTGTTTGCTGAATTCGGTATTCCATCCGAAAACGGTCAGTGGCCACCGCATTTGCATTTTCAAATAATTGCTAACCTGCGGGGCTGGGAAGGCGATTACCCGGGCGTGTGTAAGTTTTCAGAAAAAGATGAATGGTTAAGCAATTGTCCCGATCCGGATTTGATCCTGGGCATGATGAAATATGCTGAAAAAAAATAGGGCGTGTCACCAAGATATTAAAGCATTTCTTTAACAATCGCTTCCCATTCATCTTCCAATGAGATGTCAGGTCGTTTTTTACCTGCCCTGTTATACCAATAATCCGCATTCCATATATCACCTTCTTTTCGATGCAGGTATGCATGTATCCATGATGCATTGGCATCGCTTATGTCCTGGATAATGTTATGTGATTGTTCCCATTCACCCCTGGCATCATACCAGAGTGACTCCAGGTGTTTGGATATACCTGGTGGTGGAGATGATTGGGAAAGCGAGTTATGGAATTGTTTAAAGGTCATGGGTTATGAGTGGTGAGTGGTGAATAGTCAATGGTGAATAATGAATAATGAGTAATGAGTAATGAGTAATGAGTAATAAATGATCAATAATGCTATTTACCAGTAACAAACAAACTCACAATTCACCGTTCACAACTCACAAAAATCATTTCCTCAACATCTTAAACGCATGTGTCCATTGATTGCGAAGAAAACCGGGGATGCACCATAAAATACATAACGGTTCAATAGCTCTTGCGGCTTCCATTTTTCCCATATCTTCTGATTCCCATCCAAACGAACGGAGTATAGCGGAAACTTTTTTCTTCGCTTCTTCATCATTGCCGCAGATAAACATAGTTGGCGGTCCGTCTTTAAAACCCGGCTTATACATTTTTGCATTACCCACACTGTTAAAAGCCTTTACCAGTTTTGCATCGGGTAATAAGGCTTGAATTCTTTCCATCAGTGAATCCTCGAGCGTAGTAAAAAACTTCAATACTCCGTTTACCGGCGGTTCTTTGGAAATGGGATTAGTACTATCAATCACTACTTTGCCTGAAAAATTGGATGGGCCCGACAATTTGATCACGTCCCCCGTCACAGATCCGGCTGTCGCAAACACCAGCAATTCCCCAAACTTTGCCGTTTGTTCAAAGTTGCCAGTTTCAATGCCGGCGTTATCCGATTTAAACTTTTTCACTTCTGGCTTTTCAATGTCCCGGGTGCCAAGCATTACTTCATAACCTTCATTTAAAAATGCTTTAGCCAGTACCTGGCCTACGGGACCTGAACCGAGAATACCTGCTTTCATAAAACTTTTTATTTGATTTATTAATTCGCATTATATACTGAGGCAAACGTTTTTGCAAAATCTTCAAGCTTTGTTTTGCCAAGCTTGCCCGGATGATGTTTCCAATAATCCTCAAACATTGAACCATCATGCATGGCGTGACCCATCTCCGTATAATTTATGGCGGCGTTTTCCGGCACACCTGCCTCTTTCATCCCACCGAAGGCCTGTTCATCCGTAAAAACGACCCATGGCAGTTCTGGTTTGCCTATCGCCATTCCAACGATCTTTGATATATCGGTGGTTGATCTTTCATCACTTCCGATGTATCGAACGGTATGACCGGTGAAATTGAGATTGGATAATTCCTCAAATGCGACCTCGGTAATATCGCTGGCATCTGCCAGCAACATTTTAAAATCTCCGCCACCGAAATTCCCTCCCAGGATGTTCATGTGTTTTATCATTCCAATATTGGCAAACAGGTTGGAATAAAACCAAACCGGGCGCAAATGTTTAATATTTGTATTCTTTAGTTCATTCAATGCCTGTTCCACCCGGTAGAGACCGCTGACTGGTCCGCAACCATCCGGCAGGTGGGCACCCACGCTGCTGAGGTTCACGACAAATTTTATGCTGGTAGCCTTTAATGCTTCTGCATAATTTTTTCCAATCGATGCGATATGTGCTTTCATATCCGGAGCATCGTATTTGGGTGGTATCATGGTGTATACGGCATCTGCTCCCGCAAATGCTTTTTTCAAAAACTCAACATCTTCTACCGAACCAATTGCGGGGTTGGCTCCCTGGTCCGTTAGTGACTTTAATTTTCCTGCATTGCGACCGATGACCGTTACAACATGCCCGGCTTTCAATAATTTCTCAACAAGTGGTTTTGAGATATTTCCTGCTGCTCCTGTGATTACATATTTCATGCCTTAAGATTTAGTTTGTATATACAAATATTGGTTCAGAAAAAATTTATGACGGTAATTTGTCAACCAGCTTGTTCATATTGGTTACTAGTCTGGCGCTTTCTTCTTTGCCAATGACCGAAGAATAATTCTGATAAAAATGTTCCAGGCAAGCCTTCAAATCCGGCAACATGGCCCTGGCTTTCGGTGTTGGATAAACATTGGTCAATTTTCCTTCGGTGGTGCGAACCACCAGTTTTTTTTCCTCCAGCTTTTCTATGAGGCGGGTGATGGTGCTGGGAGTAAGTAAAAGCTGCCTGACCAATGCCGATGGTTGAATACCTGGCTCTTCAATGGCAAGCATCAGCAAATAAGCATGACTTGGCGTAAGACCAACTTTTTTCCAGCTGTCATTTGCGAGCTTCTCTATCTTCCTTGCCAGGGCATTACTCGAAAAATAAAGGCATTGACAATACTTGCTATTGGCTGCTTTCATGGGAGCAAAGATAAAGACTGCGTATTTGTATATACAAATATCGGGTAAAAATATTTTGTTAAGAGTTCCCCGCAGCTATCATTAAATTTACAGCATGGCAAATCCAAATCTTGGAGGTGATAAGCAGCATTTAACGGCGGCAGACAGGGAATTTGAAAACAATATCCGCCCTGCTCACATAAGCGAATTCTCGGGGCAACCACAGCTGATCGAAAATCTGAAGATTTTTATCAAAGCCGCGAAAATAAGAGGAGAAGCACTCGACCATATCTTGTTTCATGGTCCTCCAGGCTTAGGAAAGACGACGCTTTCACGAATTGTGGCCAACGAATTGGGAGTAAATATCAGGGAGACCTCAGGACCGGTGATTGAGAAACCCGGGGATCTTGCTGGCCTGCTGACGAACCTGGAACCAAATGATGTATTATTTATAGATGAAATTCACCGGCTTAGTACAGTAGTGGAGGAATATTTATATTCTGCAATGGAGGATTACCGGATTGATATCATGATAGATACTGGTCCTAACGCAAGAAGTATCCAACTTACGCTGCATCCATTTACGTTGATTGGTGCTACTACCAGAAGCGGCCTGCTAACTGCACCCTTATTATCGAGATTTGCAATTAAATCGAGACTGGAATATTATAATTCTGAAACTCTGAACCGGATCATCCATCGGTCGGCTTCTATTTTGGGTACACAAGTATCCAGGGAAGCAGTAAATGAAATTGCAAGACGGAGCCGGGGAACGCCGCGTATCGCAAATGGACTGTTAAGAAGAGTGCGCGATTTTGCGCAGGTGCTGAATGATGGAGAAGTTGACCTTGGCATTACGCAACACGCTTTAAAAGCCCTGAATGTAGATGAGTTTGGTCTCGACGATATGGACAACCGGATATTAGTTGCTATTATCGAAAAATTCAAAGGAGGCCCGGTTGGAATCACAACCATCGCTACGGCAGTTGGCGAGGAACCCGGAACTATTGAAGAAGTGTATGAGCCATTCCTGATACAGGAAGGATTTATGCAAAGAACGCCAAGGGGGAGAGAGGTTACAGCAAAAGCTTATGACCACCTCGGAAAAATGAAACCGGGGAGCGCCGGTACTTTATTTTCATGATAACCGAACCTATTGAATTAATTACTGTATTGGATGTTTCTGAAATTGTAAATTTGGTTATCATTATTTCAATTAAGGCATTGTCCACCTGAGTCATGGATTAGAGGTTTAAAACGCCAGTTTAAGGTCTTTCTTTCGCTTAGCTTTAAGGGGTTGGTTTATAAATAAAAATCTTCTGAAGTGAAACGGGTTCTTAATTAAGTAGGAGAATTAGGTTGAGATAGTATAACTGTACGCAAAGTCCTATCCGCCCAATGTATGGCTATGGGCATAATTTCAGCCTGACAGACAACACAAATGAATTCCGGGTGAAAGACGTTGCACGAAATATTGATTTCAAGCCGCGTAGCTATGGTTCTTTCTGGCAATCCGCCGAGGAATGCGGGTATAGCCGCTTACAGGGAGGTATCCACACGCGGCAGGACAATGTAGAAGGACAGGCCATGGGAAAGCTAATTGGGCAGAACGTAAATGCCTTATCATGGAGAAAATAATAAGACAGATCAATCCTTTATTCTGTCAGCAACTCACTTCTTTTTAGTTTCCAACCTTACGCGTTTGCTCATGTATTGAGCTGGCCGAAGTATTGCCACCATCAACCGAATTATAAGTCAACTCCGGTGATGTGAAAGAAGTCATCAATTATTAAATCATGTTAAGATGTTCTGTTGCTGTTTAATGGGTGATACTTCGACTTTTCGACAACCCCGGAGTTCAGCGGATCTTCTGCATATTTACTCCGGTTCACAGAAGGTTTTCTCCTTCTGCCTTTTTTCCCGTTCCTTAACTCAAAACCATCATTCGTTAATTACCGCTTTGAGTGTGATTCGTAATGATGGACATTCAGATAATGACTCTCTCATCTTCCATATTATAGAAGGTGATAAATACAAATGCAATAAAAACAGCTCCGTCATAACCGCTTATTCCAATCTTGGTGTTAAGAACGAAGTTCTTTATGTTGTAAAAATCTATTACGTATGACCGAAAATAAAAAGGAAAATTTTATGAAACCCGATAATTGTCTTGTAATAGCAGGGAAGTTTTGCCTGGTGCTTTTATTTCTTTCCGGGCTGAATTGTGGTAAAGACAATAATAATACTACTATTCCTACAATCATTACACCGCCCTTATCGACGTGCGACAATTGTGAATTACTATATTATGGTCAAAACCAGGCGGATGCCCCAACACTTGAGGCAGGCAATTATGAAGCTGCAGTCCGTTTTACGCCCGCAAAAATTGGAAACCTGGTGGGTAAAACAATTAAAGAGGTTCATTATTTTATTATGGAAAAACCTGATTCGATTAGATTAAAGCTTTATGGGCCCT
>Ga0310810_10007310_pt1 | contig 12586 bp, 10 predicted proteins | sample NCmetagenome_FD_207641 | JGI IMG/M metagenome (GOLD analysis project Ga0310810, IMG submission 207641) | Soil microbial communities from experimental microcosm in Duke University, North Carolina, United States - NC | ecosystem: Engineered > Artificial ecosystem > Soil microcosm > Unclassified ... | reverse complement strand
CAAGCAAGCCGATCTCCCGGCCGTTCAAATCCGTCAGTTTCTCGTTGGCTGGATTAGCGAGCGGGCCGAAGACCACCCGGCGAAACATCCAGAGCATGTAAATCGCGCCCAGGATCACGCCCGTGGCCGCCGCCGCGGTCAAGAACGGCGAGACGCTGAACGAACCGAGCAAAATGAGAAACTCGCCGATGAAGCCGTTCAGTCCTGGCAGGCCCACCGAAGAAAACATCACCACGAGAAACATCGCCGAAAATACCGGCACCTGTTTCCACAGACCGCCGAACTCGGAGATCAGACGAGTATGGCGCCGGTCGTAGATCATGCCGACCAGAAGAAACAGGGCGCCGGTGGATAGACCATGATTGACCATCTGGTAAATGCCGCCCTGAATGCCCTGCACGTTGAGCGCAAAAAGACCGAGCATGACAAAACCGAGATGGCTCACCGACGAATACGCGACCAGCTTTTTGATGTCGCCCTGCATCATCGCCACCACCGCGCCGTAGATGATCCCGATCACGGCCAGGGCCGCGATCACCGGGCCGGCGAGTATCGCCGCATCGGGGAAAAGCGGCATGGCGAAGCGCAAGAAGCCGTAGGTGCCGAGCTTGAGCAGCACACCGGCCAGGATGACCGAACCCGCCGTCGGCGCTTCCACGTGGGCGTCGGGTAGCCAGGTGTGAAAAGGAAACAGCGGCACCTTGATCGCGAACGACAGCGCGAACGCGAGAAACAGCCAGATCTGCTGCTCGAGCGGCAGGTGCAGGCCGTAGAGCTTCAATAAATCGAAAGTAAGCGCCTGATCGGTCTGTGCGTTGCGAGTCGCAAGATAGATGATCGCGACCAGCATCAGCAGGCTCCCGGCCATCGTGTAAACCACGAATTTGAGCGCGGCATAGATGCGCCGGGTACCGCCCCAGACACCGATCAGAAAATACATCGGCACCAGCATCACTTCCCAGAAGACGTAAAACAGAAAGAGATCGAGAGCGACGAAGGCGCCGAGCATGCCGGTCTCGAGCAGCAGCATGAAAATCAGATATTCCTTGAGCTTGTTCTCGACCGACCAGGAGGCGAGGATCGCGACCGGCGTGAGCAGGGTGGTCAGCAGCACGAGAAACAGGCTGATGCCGTCGATGCCGACGATGTAGTTGATGCCGAAGCCAGGCATCCAGCGGAGCCGTTCGACGAGCTGCATATCGCCGTTGGCGCCGTTGAAAAGCGCGAAGATTTTAACTGACCAGAGAAATTCCAGAACGGTCGCCAGAAGCGCAATCGAGAATAGCGCGTGCTTTTGCCTCGGCGCGAGGATCAGCATAGCCGCGCCGAGCACGGGGAGCGCCAGCAAAATACTCAAAGGACCGATCGCGAGTTCCGACATGGTTATGATTGACTTAGATAGTACGCCAGCAGCGCCAGGGTGCCGACGAGCAGGCCCATTGCGTAGTGCTGCACGTTGCCGGTCTGAACGCCGCGCCAGACCTGGCTGAAGCCGCGGGTCAACGCGGCCACGCCGTTGACCGTGCCGTCGATTACCCAGGGATCGATGATCTCGGCGAAAAACCGCGAGACCGCGGTAAACGGCCGGACGAAAATAAGATCGTAGATCTCATCGACGTAATATTTGTCGAGGGAAAGGCGATAGAACAAACCGTCGGACTGGTCTTGCTGCGCGCTCCGTTCGCTCGCCCGGCCGTACTTGAGATAGGCGAGATAAATGCCAATCGCTACCACGCCGAGGGTCAACAGGGTCACGACGATTTCCGCAGTGGCCGAGTCGTGGTGCGCTTCGGGCTGAGCGAAGATCGCCGACAGCCAGACGTCCCAGCGGCTGCCCCAGAGATATTCCGGCGCGCCCAACCAGCCGGAGAAGATCGAGCCGATGGCGAGCACAATCAGCGGCAACGTCATCACGGCCGGCGACTCGTGCAGATGCGCCTGCGCGTGCGCATCGGCGCGGCATTCGCCGTGAAAAACCATGAAGACCTGGCGGAACATGTAAAAGGCGGTCATGCCTGCGGTGATCACGCCGATTGCCCAGAGCGCCATCGCGCCATGGCTGAAGGCCTGCCACAGGATCAGGTCCTTGGAAAAAAATCCCGCCGTCAGCGGCGCACCGGCAATCGCCAGAGTCGCGATCAGATAAGTCCAGTAGGTCGTCGGCATGTGCGCCTTGAGGCCGCCCATCTTGCGCATGTCCTGCTCGCCGTCCATGGCGTGGATCACGCTGCCCGAGCCCAGGAATAAGCACGCTTTGAAGAAGGCATGGGTGAACACGTGAAAGATCGCCGCCCCGAAAGCGCCCAGGCCGACGGCGAGAAACATGTAGCCGAGCTGGCTCACCGTCGAGTAGGCCAGGACTTTCTTGATATCGTTTTGCGTGAGGGCGATGGTCGCGGCAAAAAAGGCGGTGGCCGCGCCGATCCAGGCGATGAGGCTCAACGTCGCCGGCGCCAGCGAAAAAAGAAAATGCAGACGCGCAGTCATGTAAACGCCCGCCGTCACCATGGTCGCCGCGTGAATCAACGCGCTCACCGGCGTCGGGCCGGCCATGGCATCGGGCAGCCAGACAAACAGCGGAATCTGCGCCGACTTGCCGGTGGCGCCGATGAACAGCAACAGGGTGATCAAGCCGATCACTTGCGGGCTCAGCATCGAGGTGTGCTTTTGCAGCTCGACGAAGTCCAGAGTCCAGACGCCCTGGCGCGCCAGTTCGGTGACCAAAAGAAAAATGCCGAGGAGGAAACCCCAGTCACCGACGCGGTTGACGATGAACGCCTTGTTGCCGGCAATCGCATTGCTCGGATCGCGGTACCAGAAGCCGACCAGCAAATAAGAGCAGAGACCGACGCCTTCCCAACCGACGAAGAGCAGCAGCAGATTGTCGCCCATCACCAGAGTGAGCATAAAAAAAACGAAGAGATTCAAGTAAACGAAAAAGCGGATCGAATCCTCGTCGTGGTCCATGTAGCCGAGGGAGTAAATGTGAATTAAAAAACCGATGCCGGTGATAATCAGCAGCATCACCGCAGTCAGCGCGTCGACTTGGAAAGCGAGATTGACTTTGAAAGATCCGGAATCGATCCACGTGTAAATCAAGTCGCGAAACATGCCATTGGAAGGGAGCTGCCAGAAAGCGAAAAACGCCAGCGCAAACGACGCGCCCAGCGCCGCACAGGCCAGGACCCCGGCGGCTTTGCGGCCCAGGGCGCGGCCCCAAAACAGGTTGAACGCGGCGACCAGCAGCGGGATCAGCGGGATCCAGCGCAACAGATCGTAGTCGGCCGTGGTGAGATTGCTGGTTACCATTTGAGGATTTGCATGTCCTGCGGATCGAGACTTTGGCGCTGGCGAAAGACGGAAATGATGATCGCCAGACCGACCACCGCCTCGGCGGCAGCCACGGCCATGACGAAGAAAACCGCCACCTGGCCGACCATCGAGCCGAGATAGCGCGAAAAAGCGATGAACGTCAGATTCACCGCGTTGAGCATCAGCTCGATCGACATCAGAACGACGATCAGATTGCGCCGGATCAGCACGCCGACCACGCCGATGGCGAAAACCACTGCGCTCAAGATCAGATAATAGTTGAGCGGCATCATGGCGCCGAGCGCTCCCGTTTGCCCAGCACTACTGCGCCGACAATGGCAACCAGCAGCAGCACCGAGGCAATCTCAAAGGGCAGCACGAAATCGCCGAAGAGACTCTTGGCGAGCATCTCCGGGCTGCCGAACAATTCGGTCGACGCGACCGGATCACCGGGCGGCTCGTGGTTGAAAAACAACGGCACCAAAAGGCCGCCGAGCAGCAACGCCAGGATGCCGGCGGCGCTCCACCAGAGCGCGCGCGGTCGCTCGAGCACGGTAGGATTGAGAAACATGATGACGAAGAGAAAGAGCACCATGACGGCGCCGGCGTAAACCATGATTTGCAGGATGCCGACCATCGGCGCGTGCAGGCTCACGAAGAAAATCGCGATGATCAGCAAGGCGGCGACCAGCGCCAGCGCGCAGTGCACCACGTCGCGGAGAAAAACCACGAGCAACGACGAGATCACGAGCAGACCGGCGAGAAGAAAAAAGATCAAAGTCGAAAGATCCATGGTTCGTCTATTGCGCGGCGATGATCACGACGGCCGTGACCACGACGTTGAGCAGCGCCAGCGGCAGCATCATCTTCCAGCCCAGGCGCATCACCTGATCGTAGCGAAAGCGCGGCACGCTCCAGCGCAGGAGAATTTGCAGCCAGCAGAAAAAGAGCACTTTCACCGTAAAAGCGATCAACTGAAGAATTACGACGGTGATCTGCGGCAGCAACCAGACGGAGCCCCAGGGAAAATGAAAACCGTCGCGCATCAGGTAGGGCACCTGCCAGCCGCCGAAAAACAACGTCACCACCACTCCTGCCGCAGTGACGACCTCGGCGAATTCGCCGGCGAAAAACATCAGGAACTTGCCGCCGGAATATTCCACGTGGTAGCCGGCGACCAGTTCCGATTCGCCTTCGGGCAGGTCGAACGGAATTCGTTTGGTTTCCGCCACCGCCGCGGTGAAAAAAAGTAAAAAGGCGAGGGGCTGCAAAAACACGCCCCAGGCGGGCAGCCAGCCGATGACCGGCTGCAGGAAGCCGAGCGCCGGCGGCAACAGCGTGCTGATCAACGCGCCTTGATCGCGGGCGATCTCCTGAAGATCGAGGCTGCCGTACACCATCAGCACGCCCATCGCCGAAAGCCCCATGGCGACTTCGTAGGAAATCATTTGCGCCGAACCGCGCACGCCGCCGAGGAGCGAAAACTTGTTGTTCGATGCCCAGGCGCCGATGACGATGCCATAGACACCGAGGGAGCCCATGGCAAAGACGTAGAGAATACCGACGTTGAGATTGGCGACCTGAAGATTGATCACGCGCTCGCCGAGGGTAATCACGTCGCCGAACGGAATCGCCGCGAAGGTCACGAGCGCCGGAAAGAGCGCCATGCACGGCGCCAGAGTGTGGAGCAGCTTGTCGCCGGCCGGCGGCACGAAATCCTCTTTGGTCAGAAACTTGAGCGGGTCGGCGATCAGAGTGTTGACCAGACCCATGCCGGCGAAACCTAAGATGGAGGCGCGATTGGCGCCGATGCGATCCTGAATCAGCGCGCTGCCTTTGCGCTCGACCCAGCCCAGGATGCCGGCCAGGTTCAGCACCATGAAGACAACGAGGAAGGCTTTTAATGCGACAATGGCTACGTCAACGATCATGATGCTCCGCCACCACCCAACTCGAGCCCCTGATCACCGATCGATTCGTAGTTGATGTTTGTGTACTCGGAAACTTCCCGGCTGAGCGCCGCGAAGATCTCCGCCGGCGTCGTATAGCTGCTCTTGTCGCCGGCCAATTCCAGCAAGCGCAGAAAAATCTCGCTGTCCTGCAATGCCCCTTCGGGCGCGATCAGCGCCGCGTTCAACTTTTGCACCCGCCCCTTGCGATTGGTGTAGGTGCCTTCTTTCTCGCCGAAGTGAGTTGCCGGCAAAACCACGTGGGCAAGCTGCGTGGTCTCCGTCACGCGGGTATCCTGGACCACGAGAAAAGAAAGCTTTTGCAATGCCGCGCGCATGGCTTCGGGATTCGGGGCGCTTCGAATCAGATCTTCGCCGACGATGAAGGCGCCGGCAAAGCCGCCGGATAGAAGCTTTTGCACAAGCGGTTCGAAACCGCCGTCGCTCACGCCCATCGCCCGGGCGCCGCGGAAATTAGGCGAGCGGTCCGGGCTCATGAGAATTTTTTGTACCTCAGTGAGCTCGCGTTCCTGGTAGAAAACCTCCAGCGCGCTATCGGGCGCAACTTTTTTCATCAGCTTGGCGAACAGAAACGCCTCTTCGTTGGTGTTTCTGCCGGAAAGAATTCCCGCCAGCGGCGCCGACGATTTGAGACCGTTGTAAACCGCGCCAAGCGCCTGTTCCCAGGTGGCCGGCACGAGGCCGCCTTCCTGACGGATCATCGGTGTGGTCAGGCGCTCGCCGCCGGCGAGATCGTGAAAGCAATAGCGTCCTTCGTCGCAGAGCCAATGGCTGTTCACCGCTTCGTTGGTCCTCGGCTTGAAGCGCGCGATGCGATTTTGATAGGCCTCCACGCTGATGTTGCAGCCGGTGCTGCAGCCTGGGCAGATCGACGGGGTTTTTTGCAGATACCAGACGCGTACCTTGAAGCGAAAATCGCGATCGGTCAGCGCGCCCACCGGGCAGATATCGACGACGTTCGCTGACAAAGGGTTATCGAGGACGGCGTCGTCGAAGAGAGCGATCGTCGAATGATCGCCGCGGTTGACCACCGCCAGCTCGTCCGTCTTGGTAATCTCCTGGCAGAAGCGCACGCAGCGCGTGCATTTGATGCAGCGCTCGCCGTCGAAAACCACGTTGGGCCCGAAGATCGTGCGCTTGCGGTCGTGGATCTTGCCGTCGTCGAAGCGGCTCGCCTGACGATCGTGCTGCATGTAATAATCTTGGAGAAAGCACTCGCCCGCCTGATCGCAGATCGGACAGTCCACCGGGTGATTGATCAGCAAGAATTCCAGCACGGCCTTGCGCACCGCTAGAACCTTCGGGCTTTGGGTCAAAACCGACATGCCCTCGGCCACCTGGGTGTTGCAGGAGATCTGCAGCTTGGGCATCTTTTCGATCTCGACCATGCACATGCGACAATTGCCGGCGATAGATAGCTTCGGATGATAGCAGTAGCGCGGAATCGCGATGCCGACATCGTCGGCCGCCTGAATGACCGTCTTGCCTTTGGTGGTGACGACTTCCTTGCCGTCGATGGTGATTTTTACCGGATCCATAAACAAGGATTGGAGCGATGGAGTAATGGAGTGTTGGAGTATTGCTCCCACCCATTATTCCAGTACTCCATCACTCCATTCTTACCGTGCACCGTTTCTCTGCGACGTGCGCTTCGAATTCGCTGCGAAACTTGCGTATGAATGCGCCCGGCGGCCAGGCTGCTGCATCACCGAAGGGGCAGATCGTGTTGCCCGCGATGTTGCCGGCGATGTTGAGAATCAGATCCAAATCGCCCTGCTCGCCTTGGCCATATTCAATTCGGTGCAGAATCTTCTCCATCCAGTGGCAGCCTTCGCGGCAGGGGCTGCATTGGCCGCAGGACTCGTGCGCGAAGAATCGCGAAAGGTTCAACGCCGCTCGCACCATGCACGTGGTTTCGTCCATGACGATCACGCCGCCTGAACCGAGCAGACTGCCGGCGGCCTGAACCGATTCATAGTCCAAATTTACTTTTTCAATTTCGTCGGGAAGCAGCACGGGCATCGAACCGCCGCCGGGAATGACCCCTTTGAGTTTTCTGCCGTTGGGCACGCCGCCGCAATCTTCCTCAAGAAATTTCTTGAACGGATAGCCCATCTCGACTTCATAGACGCCGGGTTTCGCGATGTGGCCGCTGACGCTGAACAGCTTGGTGCCTTTGCTTTTTTCCGTGCCCAGCGCTGTATAAGCGGCCGCACCCCGTTCAAGGATCCATGGCAGGGTCGCGAGGGTCTCGACGTTGTTCACCACCGTCGGACAACCGAACAGCCCGTGCGTAGCGGGAAACGGCGGCTTGACCTTGGGCCAGCCGCGGCCGCCTTCGAGCGAGGACAGCAAACCTGTCTCTTCGCCGCAGATATACGCGCCGGCGCCGCGGTGCACGATCAGATCGATGTCGTAGCCCGAGCCGAAAAGATTCTTGCCGATATAGCCGGCGTCTACGGCTTCAGCGACCGCCTGCTCCAAACGCTTGGCGCCAAAGACCATCTCGCCGCGGATATAAATGAACGCGGTGTGCGACTGAATCGCATAGGCGGCGATCAGTGTACCCTCGACGACCGCATGCGGATCCTGCTCGATCAGCAAACGGTCTTTAAAGGTTCCCGGCTCGCTTTCATCGGCGTTGCAGACAACGTATTTAGGCTTGGGGTTATCTTTGGGCACAAAGCTCCACTTCATCCCGGTCGGGAAGCCCGCGCCGCCGCGCCCGCGCAGGCCTGAAGCTTTGATTTCGTCGATCAGCTGCTCCGGCTTCATCGTCTGGACGACTTTCTGCCAAGACTTGTAGCCGCCGCGCGCCTGGTAGGCCGCGAGTGTGTGCGAATCCGGAACGCCGATATTGCGAAGCAGAATCTTTTCCATGACTAAAAGACAATGGAGAATGGAAAATTGATAATTGAGAATGATTCGGAATTCCCGAACCCGACTCCGAAATTATCCATTGTCAAATTCCATTATCCATTTACTTGTTACTTCATCGTGTCGAGAAGCTGATCAATTTTTTCTTCGGTCAGATTCTCATAATAATCATCGTTGACCTGCATCATCGGCGCCGTGCCGCAGGACGCCAGACACTCCACTTCCGATAGAGTGAATCTTCCGTCCTCGGTCGTTTGCCCCGGCTTGATGCCCAACTTTTGCGTTAAAAACTCTGTGACTCTCTCGGCGCCGCGCAGCGCGCACGGTAAGGTGCGGCAGACCTGAATGTGGTGACGGCCGATGGGCTCGGTGTTGTACATGGTGTAAAAGCTCACCACGCCGCGCACCCGCACCGGCGGCTGATCCATGATCTTTGCCACGTATTCGATCGCCTCGGCGCTCAGGTGGCCGAACTCGCGCTGGGCAAGATACAGCACCGGCAACATGGCCGCTTCCTTTTTCGGATAGCGCGCCACTGTGGCTTCGAATTCTTTCAAAGTTTCGGACGAAAATTCCAACGCCATGGTCGGCCTAGTCGAGAATCGAAGATCGAGGATGGAGGACTGCATCCGGCCGCCATCCTTAACCTATCCTCGATCCTCCATCTTCTATCCTCGATTTTTAGCGATCGCACTCGCCGCCGATCATGTTCACCATGCCGAAAGTAGGGACGATGTCGGCGACCATGTAGCCCTTGATCATCTCGTGGAACGCACCCATGGCGATAAAGCACGGCGGGCGCACGCGCAGGCGATAAGGCCGCCCGCTGCCATCGCTGACGACATAGAAACCGAGTTCGCCGTTGCCGCCCTCCACGGCAAAATACGTTTCGCCGGGCGGCACGTGGATGCCTTCCATGATGATCTTGAAATGATGCATCAGTCCTTCGATGCTGCCGTAGACTTTTTCCTTTTCCGGCAGCACAAAGCGCGGATCGTCGATCCACACCGGTCCCACCGGCAGGTTTGCCAGCGCCTGCTCGACGATTTGCATGCTCTGCTCGATCTCGCGGATGCGGCAGATAAATCGGTCGTAGTTGTCGCCCCGGCTGCCGATGGGCACCTCGAAGTCGAGCTGATCGTAAACTAGATAAGGAAACGCCTTGCGCACATCGTAGTTGACTCCGGTGGCGCGAAGCAGGGGCCCGGTCAGGCAATAACTCAAGGCGGTTTCCTGGGAAATAACGCCGACGTTCGACAAGCGATCGAGAAAAATTCGGTTACGCGAAAGCAAACGATCGCAGTCGTCGAGCAACTTGCGAATCTTCGTGAACGTGCTCAACACATTTTCGGCAAAATCGTGCGGCAGGTCGTGCTTGACCCCGCCGATGCGCACATAGGTCACCGTGAGGCGGGCGCCGGTCAGGCCTTCGACGATGCGCGTGATCATCTCGCGTGCTTCGATCATGTAAAAGCCGGCGGTAATCGCGCCCAGCTCGGAGGACGCCATGCCGCAGCAGGTCAGATGGTCGTAGATGCGCGCCAACTCGCTGATGATCACGCGGATGTACTGGCAGCGCGGCGGCGTTTCGGCGCCGATCAGCTTTTCGACCGCCAGCGCGTAGCCGACGTTGTTGATCAGCGACGAGGCGTAGTTCAGCCGGTCGGTGTAGGGAATGACCTGGGTCCAGGTCGCCTGCTCGCAGCTCTTGTCGAAGCCGCGGTGGAGAAACCCGACTTCCACGTCGCAGTCGAGAACCTTTTCGCCTTCGAGCTTGAGATTGAACTTGATCGTGCCATGGGTCGCCGGGTGCGACGGACCCATCTGCAGTTCCATAATCTCCGCGGGGAGCTCTTTGCTTTCGGCTTTCATCGTTAGAGTTTGCTTCCCAGGGATTTTTTCAGACGCAGGAGCTTGTTGCGCGAACGCTCGTCGACGAAGGTGCCGTTGACCGTCCGCTCGGGTACCCGCGGCTGGGTGAGATTGACCGGGTAGTCTTTGCGCAGCGGGTGACCGACGAATTCGTCGTACAAAAGCACCCGGCGCAAATCCGGATGGTCGATGAAACGAATGCCGAATAGATCCCAGACTTCGCGCTCGAGGAAACTAGCGCCGCGCCACAGCGGCACGAGTGACTCCACCGCCGGATCGTTTTCCGGTACCGGCACGCGAATGCGCAGACGCGCGCGCCGGGCGCGCGAAAAAATCTGATAGACGACTTCGAAGCGCGGCTCTCTCTCTTGCCAATAATCCACGGCGGTGATGTCGGACAGAAAATCGAAATCGAAATCCTGCTTCAAAAGACGAAAGCTTTCGCGCAGACCACCGCGGTCGAGAAGCACCACGTCGTCGCCCTGCGGATGCAACGTTTCGATGACTTTGGCGCCGAGTTTCGCCTGAACGGCGGCAAGCTGTGATTCGGTTTCGGCCATCGGCTCAATCCCAGTCGAGCGCACCTTTCTTCCAAACGTAGATGTAGCCGACGGTCAGGATCACCAGAAAAATACCCATCTGCACCAGACCGAAAACTCCCAGTTGGCGAAAATAAATCGCCCAGGGATAGAGAAACACCACTTCCAGATCGAAGATCAGGAACAGCATCGCGATCAGATAAAACCGCACCGAGAAGCGAATGCGCGCGTCGCCGTGAGGTGGATTGCCGGACTCGAACGGCTGCGCCTTGGCCGGATTGGTCGATTTAGGTCCGATTTTCGAAGCGACCAGAAGCAGCAGGAGTACCACCACGCCCGCCAGCGCGAATATCACGAGCAGCGGAAAATAAGGATGATTCATTTGCCGGTAAAGTAAGAGACGCGCGCTTTTTCCATGAAAAAGCGCGAAGCAGATCCAAGACAAAGCCTCAAGATTGCTAAATTTTTTCTACGAGAAAACCGGGGTGAAGTCAAGGTAACGGAGGGCGTGTAGGACCGATGGCGCAAGCGACAAGCGCAGACGATGCTGCAGTTTTATAGTCCCGCTGCCGCCGCGTTGCGTCCCGCCAAGCGCGAGAAAACCACGTTGCGTGTCTGGCCGGTGCACGACGGGTAATTGTGGAAAAACAAACCGACGATGTCGCCGGAGGCAAACAGACCACGAATCGGATTGTTGGACGTGTTCAGCACCTGCGACTGGGTGTTGATCTGCAGACCGCCGAAGGTGAACGTGATGCCGCCGGTGACTGCGTACGCCCAATAGGGTGGCTTATCGATGGTGTCGGCCCAGTTGGATTTTTTCGGCGCGATGCCTTCGGTAGAGCGGCCATCCAATTTCGTCGCGTCGAACGGAATGTCTTTGCGCACGGCGTTGTTGAATTCGCGGATTGTGTGGGCAAGCACGGCCGGCTCAATGCTGATTTTTTTCGCCAGGTCTTCGACCGTGTTCGCCTCGATGGGATGGGAGAACTCGTAGTAGCGCTTGTTCAAAAGCGCCGTCGCCTTCTGGTCGTAGATCTGGTAGGCGACCGCGCCGGGTTGACCGAGCACCGCCCAACCGGTTTTGGCGTAAGTGTACGAATGGCGCGCCTCGCCTTCGTCGAAAAAACGCTGCCCCAATGAATTGACCGTGATGCCGTAAGTGTAGCCGTAGCGGTTCGCCTTGTTGCTGATCTCCACGTCGGGAAAAGTCGCGTCGATCGGCGTCGCATGGGCGCCCTGCCAGTGGCCGGAGGTTTTGGCGCCCAGGTCGATGGCCATCATCAACACTTCGCCGGTGTCGTGCTTGCTGCCGCGAACTTTCATCAAATCGGCATTCTGGCCGAGGTAACGCGCCCGTTTCTCTGCGCTTGCCTGAAAGCCCCCGGCGCAAAGGATCACCGAGTTGCTGCGAATCTCGTATTCTTCATTGGGATCAGACACGCGCACGCCATCGATGCGCCGGTCGTTGCCGAGCAAGGCCGCGACTCGCGATCCGTAGCGGATTTCAATGCCGAGCTTCAGCGCAATCTCGCGCCACTGCATCAATTGGCCGAGACCACCTTCGACGCCGCCCGCCGGATGAATCACCATGCCGGGTTCGAAATAATATCGGCCGTCGATAATTACGTGGCTGTCGATGTCCCATTGGATGCCGACCTCGCGCATCCAGTGGATCGCCGCGCTGGATTGCGCCACCAGGACTTCGGATAGTTCCTTGCTGATGCGGCCGCGCGTGACCCGCTGCAGGTCGCCGTGAAACTGCTCCGCGGTGTAAGGCGGGATGTGCAGCTTGGCAAAGGTCGCGTCGTCGAGGTGCGGTAGAAACGGCCGAATCTCGTCCGGCCCGGAAAATACCCAGCGAAAACCGGTGTGCGAAAAGCGCGCGTTGCCGCCGAACTCCGGCTCCGGCGCCTTTTCCAGCATCACGACTTTCGGCGCGCCTGCTTGCTTCGCGGCCACCGCGGCTTCGAAGGCGGCGCTGCCGCCGCCGACAACAATCACGGGAATGGTTTC
>Ga0310810_10007309_pt1 | contig 12589 bp, 12 predicted proteins | sample NCmetagenome_FD_207641 | JGI IMG/M metagenome (GOLD analysis project Ga0310810, IMG submission 207641) | Soil microbial communities from experimental microcosm in Duke University, North Carolina, United States - NC | ecosystem: Engineered > Artificial ecosystem > Soil microcosm > Unclassified ... | reverse complement strand
TGAGCGACTGCATCCGCAGGGCCATCATGTGGATGGTTCTGACCTGGTCGCGAACCTCATCGACGGGCTGCAATGCGCTCTCTGCGAGCAGTTCGGCAGTCCCAAGGACGCTAGTCAGAGCATTGTTGAAGTTGTGCCTGCATTCGAGCATGTAGCGGCCGAGTGCGGCCTGGGTCTGCATGTTCCGGAGACTCTGGTCGAGGACCGCGATCCTCTTCTGGTATGCGCTCCGACGCAGGAGCTCGGCACCAGCCAGCACGGCGATGTCGAGCGTGTCGTCCGCGTGCCGTAATGGCAGGACGCGGGGATACTCAGAACGGAGCTGCCGGAGCGATATCTCCGGCGGCAGGATGGCGATGGCGGGTGTGCCCGGCGGCAGGTGGCGTAGCGTCGCAGCCAGCTTGTCGCCGGAAACACCGGCGACGATCGCAAGGTCATAATCGTAATCGTGGATTGGCGCGGGATCCTGCCTTATCGCATCGTGTTCGCAGATGGCAGCCGCGCGTTCCCACAGGTCGCTGGTCATCGAGGTAAATTCCGGGATCTCGCGCTCGGTTTGCCAGCGTTCGACCAGATCGCGGCCAACGTGAGCGTCGTCGCAGACGATGACCACCCACTGAGAGTCGGGTTTCGAGGTAACCGCGCGGGTTGTCATGACTTGATGATCCAGTTCGCCACCGGCTTGACGAAACGAGCGGCAACCGCCTGCTTGGTATCGCTCCACTGAACAGCAATCACGCGGACGAGAACGTCGAGCGAGCCGTCGTCGTTCTTCAGGCGCACGGCTTCGTCAAAATCCAGTTCCGACTCTGTGCGGAAGATGACCTCTTTGCTGGTGCCGAACTCGATGACTGTCGGTTCGGTAACCTGGTCTGCACGCAAAAGCTGCACCGGAATCCGCATGGGCGTGACGCCCGTGAAGATCCGCGCCAGCCTCGACGCCGCGTTGTCTTGCAATACCCCAACTGCTTCCATCGTCTTCCTCGTTTTCCAGGCTCGGTTGTCGGCGATCGTGCAAACTCAGGACACGCCGCTCATCACAATGAGCAATCCCGCTGCCAAATTGAATTCGTGGTGAATTCCGGCCTAAGAGGAACATCGGAATGCGCGAGGCCTGAGACTTTCTCAATAACGAGATTGTTCTCAGGGCCCCGGCAGACGCCTAGTGAGCGATGTGGTAGCGCTTCAGTTTGCGGTAGAGCGTAGCGCGGCTGACCCCGAGTAGCTTCGCCAGTAGAACCTTGTCGGAATTGGTTTCGTTCAGCAGACGCAGAATTGTCTCGCGCTCGGCCTTCTCGAGTTCGGTGACTGGCGCACCGGATTCCGGCTGACTATCGTCTTCCGGCATAGCCGGCGAACCGCCAACGGCGCCTTGTTGCACAGCAGGGGGAAGGTCCTGCAGATCGATCACATTGTCTTCCACCAGGGCAGCGGCACGCTCGATGCAGTTTTCCAACTCGCGGATGTTGCCCGGCCAATCGTGCCGGAGCAAAGCTTCCATCGCGGCGGCGGAAACCTGCAGGTTGCGCTGCGTGCTCCGGCGCAGGAAGTGCTGGACGAGTATGGCGATGTCGGGCCTCCTGTCGCGGAGCGCCGGCAGGTGCAGGCTGACAACATTCAAGCGGAAGAAGAGGTCTTTGCGGAACCGGCCCGCGCGATATTCGACTTCCAGATCGCGGTTGGTGGCGGCAATCACGCGTACGTCGACCTTCAGCGAGCGATTGCTACCCAGCGGACGCACTTCCTTCTGCTGCAAAACGCGCAGAAGCTTGGTTTGCATTTCCAACGGTAGCTCCCCGATTTCGTCGAGGAAGATGGTGCCTCCGTTCGCCGCCTGGAACAGGCCGATCTTCGAGCCGTTGGCGCCGGTGAATGCTCCTTTTTCGTGACCAAATAACTCCGATTCGATGAGCGTGGGCGCGAGCGCGCCGCAATCGACGACGACGAACGGCTTGTTCGCGTGGGAGCTGCGTTCGTGAATCGCGCGCGTGACCAATTCCTTTCCTGTTCCGCTCTCCCCGGTGATCAGTACCGGCATGTGCATGTCTTTCACGCGGTCGATGAGCCTCATGATCTCGTGAACCTGGGGGGAGGTACCGATGATGCCGCTCATCTCATTGGCCACTGCCACATGCTCACGGAGCACGCGGTTCTCCGCGCGGAGAGCCGCCTTGTCGTGCATCCTCTGGAGCACGAGCTTCAGGTCCGCCAGGCTGAAAGGCTTCTTGATGTAATCGTGCGCGTGCAGGCGGACGGCCTCGATCGCCGAGTCGACCGACGCGTAGCCGGTCATGATGGCCATCTCAATGTCCGGAAACTGCGCCTTGGCCTGCCGCACCAAGTCGAGCCCGCTGCTGTCCGGCAGCAAAAGATCGGTCAGGACGACGTCGGGCGGATCGGCTTCCAGCATCTGGAGAGCGGTTTCGGCACAGTCTGCCTGCAAGCACGAGAACCCCGCGGTTTCGGCAACTCTTACGCACATTTTGCGAACGCTGTCGTCGTCGTCCACGACGAGACAGCGAAGTCGTTCTACTGCGATCATCTTCCCGTCCTTAATGTTGGCAACACCGGAATGCTGCTTTATGCGGTGAACCTGTGAGACGTCTCAAATATCGATTGCGGTTTTCAAGACCTGTTGCACGCGTGAGACCAGACCAGCCAGTGTGTAGGGCTTATAAAGAAATTCGTCGCCCGGTTCTGCCAGCTTTTCCGAAGCCGCGATAAGTTGCGAATAGCCCGACATATAAATGACCTTCAGACCTGGTCGCAGTTTCGCCAACTCACGGTAGGTCGCGCGTCCGGAAAGTTCCGGCATCATGAGGTCGATCAGCGCGAGATCGATCTTGTGTTTGAACTTCTCGACCGCGCGGATGGCTTCCAGGCCGCTGCCGGCGCTGAGTATGCGGTAGCCGTGCCGCTCCAGGGTCTTGGTTACCAGCCTGCGAACTGCATCCTCGTCATCAACGACGACGATCGTTTCTCTTACCTGTTCCTCTGAATCACTGCGGTTCTGCTTCATTTCCTTCTTCACCTGTGGGATCACTCTGAATTGTTCGTCGATTTTCAACGCGCGACAGTGTCGCCGAAGTCGCATTCGCTGTCGTTGCCGTACAGCAGTCTCATAGTTGCTCTGGAGCAATGAAGGTAACGGTACGAAAGACATCCGCCGCAGGGCTGCGACGTCGTCTCACGGCCAGGTGAGACGGAGGAACTGGCGACGCATGGCGACGGACAGACACCTGTGTCACTAACTCCCGCTCCAGCAACGCCTTACGCCTTTTGACGACTTTGAACGCGCCCATCCGCCGCCGTTGGCACCTGTCGTGCAATGTGCATCGGGAGTTCTCAATTCTCTGGAGGTCAAACGTGTTAACCGCAAACAAAAAGTGGGGCCGGCGCGCACTTCAACTGCTGGTGATGATCCTCGTGGCCTGTTCCACGTTCGCGTTCGCCAGCGACGAAGCTGGTTCGCGAAAGCTTCGCAGCAAAGTGGCCCCTGCCTATCCGGAAATGGCAAGGCGCATCAGCCTGAGCGGCGCCGTCAAGCTCGAGGTGGTTGTCGCAGCGAATGGTTCCGTGAAAGCAGTGCGTCCTCTCGGAGGTCATCCGATGTTGATCGATGCCGCAGTCAGCGCCGTGAAGCAGTGGCGTTATGAACCCGGCACGGAGTCAAGTTCGTCCTCAACCAGTAGGCCGATCCGCAGACAGAAGAAGGTCATGCAATGACAATCGGGAAGAAGCTGTTCTACGGGTTCAATGGAGTCATCCTGCTGGTCTTCCTGCTGGCGGTGGTGAATTTCGCGGCGCTGGAACGCACGCGCAAAGCGAAAGACAACACGGCTCGCCGGATCCAGGTACTGGACGCGATTGCCCAGACTCGGCTCCAGATGGCGACCAATCGCTTGAACCTGGCGAACTATCTCCTGAGCGGCAGCCCCGCTGACGCCCAGAAAGTCGAACAGGGCGTCAGTGAGCTGCAGCGTCGGCTCGAATCGGCGGCGTCCCTCGAACCCGAACAGAAGGCCAATTTCGAGCGCGCTGCTGCCGCAGAAAAAGAATGGCACAGCGATTTCGCTCAAGCGCTGATCGGCAAGCGGCAGCAGGTGGATGCAGGTAACGGGAACGTCGCTGAATTGCAGGTCTACTACCTCAATCTCGATCCCGCGTCGTGGCTGGCAAAGTCCACGGCGCCCCTGGAGCAGGCCGGAGCCGGCACCAACGAATCTCTCAAGACGCAGAGTGAATCCGACGATCGCGCCAGCAATATCATGCTTGCGATCTGCATCGCGTTTGCGGTTCTCGCCATTGCCGGTGGTTCGATCATCGCCTACCGCACGGCGAAGTCGATCACAACCCCACTCGCGCGTCTGATCGAGGTCGCCAAGGAAATCGCAGAGTCCGGAAACCTGGACCAAACCATCGATATCGAGCGTTCCGACGAGATCGGCACGCTCGCCCACTCCTTCCGCAACATGGTGGTTTACCTGAAGGAGATGGCTGCCGTACCGCAGGCGATCGTACAGGGCGACTTGACGCGCGAAATTCGCCCGCGTTCTTCGCGTGACAAGCTTGGGCACTCGTTCCTGCAGATGACCGCCGGGTTGCGCAAGATCGTGCGCCAGATTCGCGACACCGCTACACAGGTGTCGGGCGGCTCAAGCCAAGTTGCGTCCGCAGCGGAGGAATCGGCCCGGATCAATCTCCAGGCCGCGAACGCGATCGACGAAGTTACCAGCACGATGCACGAGATCAGCGTGAACGTGCAGAACATGGTGAAGAACACGCAGTCGCAAGGCGCCAGCGTGAACGAGACGTCTGCCTCCATCAACCAGATGGTCGCATCCATCCAGCGCGTCGCCGATACGGCCAAGACACTGGTGAACATTTCTTTGCGCTCGAAGAAGGAAGTCCAGGCCGGCCTCAGCACCATGGAGAAGGCGAACGACGGCCTGAACCGCATCCAGACCTCCATCCAGAATTCGTCTTCGATCATCGGGGAACTGGATGGACGCGCCGAAGATATCGGCAAGATCGTCGGAGTGATCGACGATCTCGCCGAGCAGACCAATCTGCTCGCGCTCAACGCCGCCATCGAGGCTGCACGCGCTGGTGAACATGGGCAGGGCTTCGCGGTAGTCGCCGACGAAGTCCGCAAGCTTGCGGAAAAGTCCGCGCAGTCGACGCGCGAGATCTCCGATCTGATCCACAACATTCAGAACGAGGCGCGACGTGCCGTCCAGAACATGGAGCAGAGCAGCGCGATCGTAAATCAGGGATTGGCGCTTGGGCGGGAGCTCTCGGGCGCGCTGCAGCAGATCGCCAGCGTCGTCACGGAAGTCTCCCAGTTCGCGCAGCAGATCGGCGCCGCGACCAACGAGCAGTCGCATGGGTCGGCGCAGATCTCGCGCAACACAACCCAGCTCAACGACGTCACCCAGGAGATCAACTCCGCGGTCGAAGAACAGGCCACCGGAGCGCAGGCCGTCGCCAAAGCCATGGAAAAGATGCGCGAGCTGACGCAGCGAAGCTCATCCGGTTCCACCGAGCTTGCCGCGTCCGCCGAACAGATGTCCAAGATGGCGACCGCCATGATGTCGTCGATGGAACGTTTCGTGCTCGACGGAGCACGCGAAGAAGAACAGGGATTCAGGTCCAAGACCGCGCCGGCCTACGAATTCGAGCCGGCGGCTTCATAGGAAGAAGGAGAGACCAGTGGCCAACGAACTACAACTCGTCGGATTCCGCATCGGCAAGGAAATGTTTGGCGTGCCGATCGAGCTCGTGCACGAGATCGTGCGGGTGCCGGAGGTAACCTCCGTTCCCGACGCGCTCGAATACGTCGAAGGCGTCATCAACCTGCGCGGCAAGATCATTTCTGTCGTCGACCTGCGCAAGCGCTTCGGAGAGATCGAAATTCATGCCGACCGCAAGAACCGCATCCTCGTGGCGAACGTCGAGGGAACGATGGTCGGCCTGATTGTCGACGCGGCTTCGGAAGTCCTGAAGCTGCCCAACACGGAGATCGAGGCGCCGCCGTCGAACGTGTTCGACGACGCCGAGGTCAACTACGTCACCGGCGTCGGCAAGCTCAACGGCCGCCTCATCATCCTGCTGGATCTGAAAAAGATCCTCGACAAGGGCGAGCTGCGCCGGCTGGGCGATCTGATGACCGTTGGAGAACTCGCAACTGCCTGAGGTCCGGGCCCGCGAAAACGAAAGAGACTGACAGATGTCGACTGCCCCAAATGTCGCGGTATCGGACTCCGATCTCAAGCTGCTGCAGACGCTCGTCTACCAGGAGTGCGGTATGTACTTCGACGAGCGTCGCGTGCATTTCTTGCAGGACCGCCTGCGGCGCCGCCTGAGTGCGACTTCCATCGAGAGCTTCTACAGCTACTACCGGCTGCTGACCAGCCGCGAAGGCAAGCAGGAACTGGCCGCGCTGCTGGAGAACCTGACCGTCAACGAGACCAGTTTCTTCCGCAACAAGCCGCAGCTCGAGCTGTTCCGGAAGAACATCCTGGAAGACTTGCTCGCACGCAAGCAGGCGCGCCGCGACTGGACGCTCCGCTGCTGGAGCGCGGGCTGTTCCACCGGCCAGGAGCCTTACACGATGGCGATGCAGATCGCCGATGCCCTGGCTTATTACTACCTGCGCAATCCGCTGCCGTTCGAGATGCCCGCGGCCAAGCCGCTGATTCCGCCACCCTGGCGGGTGGAGATTCTCGCTTCCGACATCAGCTATTCCGCGCTGCGCATGGCGCAGGAGGGCTCCTATAACGACGTCCAGATGGAACCTGTCGATCACACCTTCCGGCTGCGTTACTTCGACAAGACCGGCGATAAGTACACGATCAAGCGTGGCGTGAAGGAACTCGTTCACTTCGACTTCCACAATCTGAAAACCGAATTCATGCCTCAGCGCAACGACATTATCTTCTGCCGGAACGTCATGATCTATTTCGACGAAGCCGAACAGAAGCGGCTGGTGGAGAAGTTCTATCGCTGCCTGACGGCCGAAGGCTTCCTGTTCGTCGGCCACGCCGAGAGCCTCTTTGGTCTCAGCGACAAGTTCAAGATGATCCACCAGAACAACGGGACCGCCTACCAGCGAATCGAGGTGCAGCCGTGAGTTTTATCTCCGACGACCACTTCGCCGAGCTCCGTAACCTCTTCTTTGAGAGCGCCGCCGAGCTTGTCGAATCGCTGAATGAGGATGGCATCTCGCTGGAAAAGAATGCCGACGATGGCGAATTGCGCCAGCGTGTGCGGCGCACCGTCCACACGCTGAAGGGCGATGCGGCTGCTGCCGGCTTCGCCGAGCTCAGCGAACTCGCGCACGAACTCGAAGACGTGCTCTCGGCAACGACGTTGCACGTCTCGGGTCCGGCGCTCGCCAATGTCGTCCTCCAGGCAGCGGACGTATTTGGCGACATGCTCGAGTTGTACCGCAAAGGCGAAACGCCTCTTGTTCCCGAAGCACTTCACGAAGAGATTCGCGCATGTCTCATGGGAGTGCCTGAACAACCGCAGACTGCCGGGAAAGCGGAACCGGCGCGGAGTTCCTGGAGCGAATACGACCAACTGATCATGGAAGAAGCCTCGCGCCAGGGGTCCCCCGTACTGCAACTGTCGCTCGGGATCGATCCGAATTGCCCGTCCGGCGTTGCCGCGCAGATGGTTCGCAATGCGCTGCAGAGCGTCGGTACGGTGCTTGCGATTTCGCCGGCCGATGGCGAAACATCCGACGGGATCCTCCGCGTCGCGGTGGCTACGACTCAGGACGCGAAACTCGTTTGCAGCCTCTGCCGGATACCAGCGGTTACGACCATAGTTGAGGTCGAGCAACCGACTCTCCCGGAAGCACATTCTGCTCCCCTTTCGGGGCGGTCAACCCAATCGGGTGGCCCTCCCCACGCCGTCCCGGACCAGCCGCCCATATCGACTCGCGAGCTGGAGTCCGGCGACGGCGGCGAGGACAGCCCGGCCGGACGACGCGAGGCCAAGACGGCCGATCCAGCGTCCCGGCCGGGCGCTCGCGACAACATCATGCGCGTGGACGCCGCCCGTATCGACGAAGCGCTCAACCTCGTCGGCGAGCTGATCATCGGCAAGTCGATGCTCATGCAGAGCCTGAACGAGTTCGAAGACCGCTTCGCGAAGGACCCGGTGGCAGCCAAGTTCGCCGATGCCATGGCGTTCCAGTCACGCGTCTTGACTGACCTCCAGAAGTCCGTGATGAAGATCCGGATGGTGCCGGTCGATCAGCTCTTCCGCCGCTTCCCGCGCATGGCCAGGGACTTGGCGAAAACGTGCGGCAAGGAATTCGACCTGCGCATGAGCGGCGAAGACACCGACCTGGACAAGGGGATCCTCGACTCGCTCGCCGAGCCGCTCTCGCATCTCATTCGTAACGCCATCGACCACGGTCTCGAGACTCCGGATGAGCGCATCGCAGCCGGCAAACCGAGAACCGGCACGATCAGCCTCAGCGCTTACCACCAGGGAAACCACATCGTCATCGAGTGCTCCGACGACGGGCGCGGCATCGACCGTGACAAGCTCGTCGGCAAAGCCATCGATGCGCGCGCGATCTCGGTGGATGAAGCCGCGCACCTCGGCGACAGCGAGGCACTGGCGCTTATCTTCCGCCCGGGCCTGAGCACGGCCGAGCATGTGACCAAGGTTTCCGGTCGCGGTGTCGGCATGGACATCGTCAAAACGGTTACCGAGCGCCTGAAGGGCTCGGTTCACATCGAGTCGCAGGTCGGACGCGGCACAACCTTCCGGCTCAAGGTTCCGTTGACACTCGCGATCATCAAAGCGCTGATGTTCCGCGCCAGCGAGCGCCTGTACGCCGTTCCGTTGGCGTCTGTGCTCGAAATTGCGCGGGCATATTCGTCCGACGTCCACCGCGTCGACCAGCACGAAGTCCTGCAACTTCGCGATGAAGTTCTGACGCTCGTGCGGCTCGACAAGCTGCACCACGGTGCCGCGCCACGACCTGCGAAGTTTTTTGTTGTCGTCATCTCCTATGGCGAACGCAAGTTCGGCCTCATCGTCGACAAGCTGGTTGGCGAGGAGGAGATGGTGATCAAGGCGCTCGACGATCACCTCGTCGCCACGCCTTACGTCAGCGGCGCGTCGATCCTTGGGGACGGCAGCGTTGTACTGATCCTCAACATCCAGGCGCTCGGTTCGACTCTCGGCCGCGTAAGTGCTCGGCCCATGGAAGTGAGCGCATGAAACGGAAGCTCCGAGTCCTGGTGGTCGACGACTCAGCGCTCATGCGCAAGCTGATCACGCAGATCCTCGAGCGTGACGAGTCGATCGAAGTGGTTGGGACAGCGATGGACGGAACTTTCGGGCTTCGCAAGCTCGAAGACCTGAAGCCCGACGTCGTCACCATGGATCTCGACATGCCACGGATGGACGGGATGGCGATGCTTCGCCAGATCATGCGCAGTTCGCGCGTGCCGGTGATTGTCGTCAGCGCTCTCAGCACCACGGGCGCGCATGCGACGTTCAAAGCCCTGGCGCTGGGCGCGTTCGACTTTGTCACCAAGCCGAAGAGCGCGGCCTCCGCCGACATGGAAGCGATCGCTTCCGAGCTCATCGCCAAGGTCAAAGTCGCGATACAGGCGGGAAAGCCGGACGTGCCGGCTCCGCTCGTAGATTCGCTGCCCCGCGTCGAAAAGCCGGCTGACCGCATACGGCTGCGCGCCACTCGAATCGTCGCCATCGGCGTGTCGACGGGCGGGCCGAATGCACTGCAGATGCTGCTGTCGCAGTTGCCGGCCGACTTCCCTGCCGGAATTGTCATCGTGCAGCACATGCCGGAAGGTTTTACCAGTTTGTTCGCGCGTCGCCTGGACGAGTGTTGCGCCATCGAGGTCAAGGAAGCTGCCAGCGGCGACCTGATTTACGCGGGACGCGCCCTCATTGCGCCCGGCAACCGGCACCTCAAGGTCCGGCGTATGCCCTTGGGAGACATGATCATCTTGAGTGATGAACCCCGGCGCAACGGACACCGTCCCTCCGCAGATGTCTTGTTCAGTTCCGTCGCAGCGGAGTTCGGCCCCGATTCCACCGGCCTCATCATGACCGGGATGGGAGAAGACGGCGCGGACGGATTAGGCGACATCCAGAGCGCCGGTGGCTTCACGATTGCGCAGGACGAGGCGTCGTGCGTGGTGTTCGGCATGCCGCGAGCGGCCATCGAACGCAACCATGTCACGCGTGTCGCTTCGCTGGATTCACTTCCGAAGCTGTTGATGGAAACGCGAGAAGCTGTTACCGGCCGGCGTGCTGGCGTCGCCAACGATTTTCAGGAGAAAGTATGCAATACGATTCGTTAGTGCGCACCGATAACGGTCAGCCCGTGCGGTGCCTCATTGTCGATGATTCGATCTTCGCGCGGAAAAACCTGGCCAAGCTCCTGCAGAGCTTCGGCTGTGCCGTCGCCGGCGAAGCGAGCGACGGTTGTGCCGCGCTGGAGCAATACGACCGGCTGCTGCCCGACCTTGTCCTCATGGACATCACCATGCCGCAGCTCGAAGGCATCGAGGCGGCCGAGCGCCTGGTCCGGCATCATCCCGACGCGCGCGTGGTCATGGTTTCGTCCGTCGGCTGCCAGGAAAACATCATCGCCGCGCTGCAGCGTGGGGCGCGTCACTTCGTTCACAAGCCGGTGAAGCCGGAGGTGTTGTACGAAGTCATTCGTTATGTGCTGGCAGACGCGATCGCGTCGCCGGTCACGCCGGAGCATGTCCAATGAAGATGGAATTGATCCAGCCGTTCATTAATTCGGCCGATGCCGTCCTCGCCCAGTCGCTCGGTTCCGACACGCAGATCGGCGATGTGTCGATGGAAGAAGAGGTCTATCGGCGCAAGGGGGTTGCTGCCATGGTCACGATCTCAGGCGATATCGAAGGCCGTGTGATCTTCGATATGGATTCGGCGACAGCCGCGCGAGTCGCTGCTTATCTTGCCGGCGGCGATGCCGAGGGTTCTAGCGAGCTTGTCTCCGAGACGGTTTGTGAACTGGCCAACATGGTCGTGGGAAGTGCGGTCACCTCGCTCAACGACCAGGGCGTGCACTTCAAGATCTCGCCGCCGGAACTGCACACCGCCGAGCAGGGCCTGGGCGGGACCGAAGACACGGAAGCGCTCGTCATGTGCTTCCATACCCGGAATGGCGACCTTTATATGAATATCGCCATGCGCTACAACCGGCGGCGCCGGAGCGAACCGTCGCTTCTGCAGGTCTAGAGCTCGTTCTGGTAGAGCGCCAGCTTTTCCGCGGAGCAAACGTCGATTTTGCCGCGACGTCTGCGGATAATCCCGCTCCGGTTCCACTCGCTCAGGATCCGCGCAACCGTAAACGGACTCGCGTTGACCATATCGGCCAGTTGTTCGTTCGTCACAGGAACTGCGGTCGCGTCTCCGCTCGTACCGTTCTGCGAAAGCTCCAATATTGCTGCCGCAAGTCTCTGCTCCGCGGTTTGGGAAACTGCCGCAATCCTCTGAGAAAAACCTAGTTGCGCAAACCGCGCCGCCAGCAGCAGAACGTTGTCTGCCAACGCCGGGATCTTGTGCATGAGCGAGCGGATCACTCCCCTGCGCCATTCCAATACTTCGCTCGCTTCGATGACTTCTGTATCGAACAGATAATGATGGTTCCCGCCGGGCAACAATGCAGCGGCACCGATCACGTCGCCGGGCTCAACCCGTAACATGATTACTCGCTGACCGTGTTCGGTGTGGGTGTAGATTTGCGCACAACCGGAGAGGAGAATATAAAACGCTTCGGCGCGATCGCCCGCATGAAGCAGCGCCGTTCGAGCCGCAATCCGCCTGCGGCTTGCCTCGCGCAGGATCGACTGCAAGTCAGGCTTTGAGATGCCTTCGAACAGCGGACATTTCAGTCCGGGCGGCAGCTCCAGGGCGGGCGCGGGCTTCACAGCTTACCTTTCCACGGCACACGATTGCGGGGACAATGCGGGAATACTGCCCCAAGTGGCACCGCTTGGCAAGATTTCCGACGAAAGAATCGATCAGAGAAGCGCGCGGATCGCCGCCAGCGACCGAAGCACGATTTTCCCCCGGCTCTTGCGGATCCACCCCTTCCGCTGCCACGCGCTCAGAACGCGACTCGCGGTATAGGAGTTCACGTTGGCCATATCGGCCAGATGCGAGTTGTTGAGATCCACTTCAGCGCCGTCGGCACCGTCGACGTTTAGGCTGCCGGCAAACTCCAGCAACGACTTTGCGAGGCGCTGCTCTGCCGTCCGGCTGGTGAGTCCGAGATGGATCGAGGTGTAATGCGCAAGATGTCCCATTGCGATCGCGAATGTGTTCGCGTACAGCAGCGGATGACGGCGCGTGAGCTCCAGGATGGTGTCGCGATTCCACTCCAGTAACTCGCCACCGCGCATCATGTCGGTGTTGATGCTGTAAATCGCCGGGTCCGGCAACAAGGTCGGCAAGCCGAATGCCGCGCCCACAGGCGACCAACGGATCACCAATCTCTTCCCCTTTGACGTCACGCGGTAATGGCGGACGTGACCCGAGAGAACCAGGAACAGGT
>Ga0310810_10007308_pt1 | contig 12589 bp, 11 predicted proteins | sample NCmetagenome_FD_207641 | JGI IMG/M metagenome (GOLD analysis project Ga0310810, IMG submission 207641) | Soil microbial communities from experimental microcosm in Duke University, North Carolina, United States - NC | ecosystem: Engineered > Artificial ecosystem > Soil microcosm > Unclassified ... | reverse complement strand
TCAAACGCGCTTCATGACCGGAGTGGTGTGAGCTGGAGCATCGATGCGCAGACGGGAAATGCGCACCGCAGTGTTCCGCCATCATCGACGCGAGCTGAAGTCGAGACGTGTGCGCAATGTCATTCACGTCGAGTGCCGATTGCCGACAATTATCACGCCGGAAAAAAATTTCTCGATTACTACGTTCCGGCGTTGCTCGTTCGCGGACTCTACTATCCTGACGGGCAGCAGCAGGCGGAGGTGTACAATTACGCGTCGTTTCTGCAGAGCAGGATGTATCATGCGGGTGTGACGTGCGCGGATTGTCACGAGCCTCACTCAGCGACACTTCGCCGGCCGGGCAATGCGCTGTGCGAGCAGTGTCATTCGCAGGCAAAGTACGATGCGCCGTCGCATACACTGCACGCAGCGACTTCGACGGGCGGAAAATGTGTTGCGTGTCACATGCCTGCGACGACGTACATGCAGGTCGATCCGCGTCAGGATCACAGTATTCGAATTCCCCGCCCAGACCGCACTGTATCGGATTCAATTCCGAACGCGTGCAATAGTTGTCATACGGATAAGAGTGCGAGCTGGGCTGATTCGCAGATCGTCGCGCGTCATGGAACGACGCGGAAAGGATTTCAAAGATTCGTGAGTGCGTTCATCGCGGATGATCGCGATGATCCAAGCGCGGCGCAGAAGTTGACCGAGGTCATTGGAGATTCGACTGAGCCGGTGATTGCCCGAGCGTCGGCGCTGGCGAGGCTTGCGGCTCACCCCGAAGACATCGACATGACCACGCTGCACAACGCGTCGCGTGATGGAGATGCGCTTGTGCGCAGGTCAGCGCTTGCGCCTCTCGAGGCACTTTCGCCTCAGCAACGTCCGCAAATTGCGGCGCGCTTGCTCTCGGATAGCTCGCGTGCTGTGCGAATTGAAGCCGCGCGTCTCCTCGCTCCGATTTCGGCAACGCTCGGGGGAGCTGCGCGCGATTGGTTCGCGCGAGCGTCATCGGAGTTTATCGCGAGCCAGCGTTATCTCGCTGATCGTCCGGAGAATCGCGATGCGTTGGCAATTTTTTACGAGGAGACGGGCCATCGCGCGGAGGCTGAGGCGGAATTCCGTTCGGCAATTCGTCTCGCGCCGCGTTATGTGCCCGCGTATGTGAATCTTGCGGACCTTCTTCGCGCTGCAGGGCGTGAGACCGATGTTGAATCGATTCTACGGCAGGGAATCTCGGCGGTCCCGGGCGATCCGACCCTGCACTTCTCGCTCGGACTTTCGCTTGTGCGCTCGCAAAGAAATTCAGAGGCACTCACTGAGCTGTCGCGCGCGGCGGCGCTTGCGCCAGATGAGCCGCACTTCGCTTACGTATATGCGGTCGCGCTGAACGAGACAGGCCAACGCGTGCGCGCAATCGAAGTCGCTAAAAAAATCCTGAAGAAATTTCCGAATGATGCCGAGGCAAAGTCATTGCTCGCCTCGCTCGGTAGCTGATGGCCGATGGCTGACGGCTGACGGCTGACGGCTGTTATGCCGGAAGCGCTCGATTCGTTCGCGGGGTGTGCATGTTTCCGCGGCGGATGATTCCACTCTGCGAGCCTGCCGGACCACCGAGCTCGAATAGTCGATCAACTCCGTGTGCAGTGATCGCGAGGTAACCGGTCTCGAGCCGTGTGATCCAGTTATTCTCGCGCAGGTACCAGCAGTGGAATCTCACGACCGGCTCGGGGCATTCGAGGAGCCGCTCCAGCTCCGCGCCGCCGACGCCGGGTTGGCTCGGATTGTTGCGCCGGACGATGTAGAGGATCGACATGATGGCGTGACGAAGCGCAGTATCAGCTTCGACATCGTTTGCGATCGCCGTTGCGTTGAACACGCGCCATCGTGCTTCGCGGACGCTCTCGTAGGTCAGATCGTACTTCGCGCGCTTTGCTGCCGATGACAGGATTTCGTATGCGTCGACGATCTCGCTAAATCGCTCGGCATTTCCTGTTTCCCGATTGTCGGGATGGAAACGATTGGCGAGATAGCGAAATACGCGCTCGATCGTGTCGCGGTCGGCGCGGGGCGAGACTTGGAGAATCTCGTAATAATCCTTATCGGCGAAGTCGGGCGGCATACCCTATCGGACTACTCGGAAGGCTCGACGTAACGTTCCAGGCGAGGGAACAGCGAGAACGCGGATGACGCGGATCAGGGCAGGAGCTCGAAATCCGGCAGAGCGAATCAAGAAACAAATACATAGTTTGTTTCGAAGATGTCCGTCTCAATTCTCGAAGAGAAATCCGCTTCAGCGCATATCGCCTCACCCTCACAGCGTAAAGCAATTGAGGGTCAAGTCGGGCCGTTGCTTGTGCTTGCCGGCCCGGGCGCGGGAAAGACTTATTGTCTAATCGAGCGAATCCGGTTTCTCATCGAGAAAGCGGGATACGATCCAGCGCGAATTCTTGCCTTCACATTCACCAACAAAGCCGCTGAGGAAATCGCGAGCCGGCTCAACGAGCTCGGGCCGACAGCCGCGCGCGTGAAGCGCAGCACAATCCACTCATTCTGTGCGGAGCTGCTTCGGGAGTTCGGCACACTGGTTGGACTCCCGCGAGGATTTGGAATCGCGGACGAGAGCTATCAGCTCGGGGTACTCGCGCGACTCCAGCATTCCAAAGCGTGGCCGAGCACGCTTACCGCCTTCGGGCTGCATCGGTTTTCGAATGTCGAGCTCGAGCCGACCGACCGCGCGCTGTTCGAGGACTACGAAACATTTCTTCGCGCACGCAATGTCGTCGACTTCGACATGCTCCTTCTCAAAGCGGCGGAGCTGCTCGAGAAAACGTCAGCGGCCCAGACAATCAGAAATCGCTGGAGCGCGTTGCTCGTCGATGAGTTCCAGGATCTGAACTCCGCGCAGTATCGCGTTGTGCGCGAGCTCGCGCGCGAGCACAGGAATGTTTTCGCTGTCGGCGACCACGAGCAATCGATTTACTCGTGGACTGGAGCGGACCGGAAAATCTTCACGGCATTCATCAATCATTTCGACCTGACACAGGAACAAAGAGTCCACCTTCAAGAGAATCATCGGTGCCCGCGCGAAGTGTTCGAGCCCGCGCGTGTCCTTGTGTCGAACAACGCACCGCTGTTCGACGATTATAAGGCCGCGGAAGTGCAGCGAAGCTCGGGGTATCCGATCGAAGCTCGGGAATTCGAGAGCGAGGATGGTGAATGTGACTGGATCGTGGCTGACATACAGCGCGACATGGTCACCAACTCCCATTCGTTTGGCGACGTCGCACTTCTATATAGAAAGCACTGGATTGGCGAATGCATCGAATCAGCATTCCAGACTGCAGGTGTTCCCTGCCGCCTCGCAAAGGGACGAGCGTTCGCGGAACATCCGCTTGTGAGGTACGTCGTTAGTGCTCTGCGCGTGATCGCATGCCCTAAAGACGAAATCTGCCGCGACAACTTCTTCCAGGTTGTCCTGCCGCGCCCGCTGTTCGAAGAGGCACGAGTGCAGGCGCAAGCGGCGAAGCAGACTCTTCCACGCCGGCTGAAAGAAATGGCGGCGCCGCGACCAAAAGGAGATGAAACGAAGCGCCAGATCGTGCGCGCATTGGCAGCGTGGAAAAATCTCGAGGCAACCGGGCGCAACATGTCGACGCTCGAATCTCTGATTCATGAGCTGGTCGCGCAGCGCCGGCCACTACGCTCGGTACTCCACGAGCGACATGATGATCTCTCTGACCCTGCAGACAACGCCGAAGTCGTCGCGCTTGCGGACCGTCTGCGTCAGGCGCGGGAACGCGATACACCGATTTGGATCGACGCTCTTGGCGGCGCAGAGATCCTACTCAAGGCGATGCTGCTTGATTGCGATTTTCGAAATGTAAGCTTCGGCGGCGCTCGCCCCGGCAATGCAGAGTGCATCTCTGATGATAATTGTGAGTCGCTGGGTATTTCGCTCGGATTGTTCAAGGCACTCCAGCTGCTCGAGATCGGAGATTTCACATCGAGCTCGCACAATTTCACCGCGGTGGATCTGGAGACAACGGGAAACAATTCGGCAGTCACGAAAATCGTAGAGATCGCTGCTGTCCGAGTGCGCGACGGTAAGATCGTCGAAGAGTTTGCATATCTGGTCAATCCGGGATGTGCGATACCGCCGGGAGCGACAGAAGTCCACGGCATTCACGATTCAGACGTCGAATCTGCGCTGCCGTTCGATGCCGTCTGGAACAAGTTCACGTTGTTTTGCGGTGATGACATTGTCGTCGCCCACAACGGATACGACTTCGATTTCGCAGTAATGCGCCGGATGTGCGATGAGTGCGGTAAGAAATTCAACCTCTGTACATACGACACTCTTCCTGACGCCCGTGACCTTTTTCCAACGAGCGCACGACTCGGGAATCTCGCACAGCAATTCGGCATCGATGTTGGAAGAGCTCATCGGGCGCTCGATGACGCTCGGACCCTGGCTGGTGTCCGCATGAAGCTCGATGACGCGAAGTTGTGTCGCGCCAGAAAAACTGCGAATCGACACATGCTCGATCGACTCGGCCTGGCGTTGGCACTATCGGACGAGAATACGCTTTGCGATGAGGCGCGTCTGTTTCTCAAGTTCGCAAAACCGTACACGCTCGGAAAAATCTCCGGATGCCTCGACTCCTACGAGCGTGAGCGTGCGGGCGACGAGACTATGATGAGTGTCGACGATGTGATCGAGCGACTCGGCGGCAGAAAGGAAATGGATCGCATTCGGAGCGAGAAGTCTCCCGATCAGAAATTCCCCGGAGTGATGCAGAGAATTCGGCGGCTGATGGATCAGATTCCCGACGGTCCTCTGCCTGAACGGATCGGCGCATTCCTGGAGCGCGCGGTACTGTCGACGTTCGATGGAAATTCACCTGATCCGTCGCGAGTGAATCTGCTCACGCTGCACTCGACGAAGGGATTGGAATTTTCTCGTGTTTATATCGTTGGTGTGGCCGACGCAGAATTTCCCGGCGATAATCCCAAGCGCGCTCCGACCGAGGACGAAATCGAGGAAGCGCGACGACTACTATATGTAGGCATGACGCGCACGAAGGATCGTCTGGTGATGACCTACTCGAAAACGCGACGCGGAAGACCCACCGGCGGCTATGCGTTTCTCACAGAAATGGGAGTTTTACCGGTCGCGCCTTAAACAGCCGCCGCGTCGCCCTTTCGCCGGGTTTTCTGCAAATCGGACAAGGTCCCATCTTTGGCTCCTTACCATAAATGAGCGTCACTGGACCGAGTGTTCGCGCAGTATCGGTGAGCGTCACGGTGAGAGTCATCGTGCTGCCCGCTACGCTGCCGGTGAATCTCGCTGGGTGGGTGATGCCTCGATCGATCGGATATGCGTCGACGTTGTACGTGCCCGCGACGTCGAATCGACCATCCGCGGCCGGACGAATCACTGCTTTCGTGTCGCCAAGTGTGCAGCCGATGTGCACGTGAGCGGAGGTGTCGGTGGCGATGAGTCCGGCGTTATCGCCTCCCCATGTCCCGACGATCTCCGTGGGGACAGTCAGCGTGTTATGACACGCCGGTAGAATTGCTACTGACAGGATCAGGGCGATCCGGGTCATACTTGAACGTAATCACTGGACACGGTGGAGTCGAATGAAACACGAGTGGCGCGTTAAAGTCGGTGAAACAGAAACGTCCGCGGTATTCGAGCCCGCTGACGGAAAAGAACGCGCAGTATTCGTTTGCGCTCACGGCGCCGGCGGCAACATGAACGATCGATCGATGCTCAACCTCGCCAAGGTTTTGCGAGCGCAGGGACTCAGCGTCGTGCGATTCAATTTTCTGTACAAGGAAAAGAAATCGAGTAGCCCTGATAAGATGCCGAAGCTTCAGGAATGTTTTTCAGCGGTTGTGGATCGCACACGGAGTGAAGTGAAGCCGAAGAAGCTGATCATCGGCGGACGATCCATGGGCGGTCGCGCAGCATCGATGATGGCCGCGGAGAATTTCGATTGTGATGCACTGATGCTCTTTGCATATCCGCTTCATCCACCCGGACAACCGGAGAAGCTTCGCGATGCACATTTGCCATCGATCAAAGTGCCGGTGATTTGTTTTAACGGAACCCGCGATGCGTTTTGTACGAAATCGTTGATGGAAAAAGCGCTCGCGAGCGTGACAACTGATTGGAGCATGCACTGGATCGAGGGAGCTGATCACAGCTTCCACGTCCCGAAATCATCAGGTCGCACCGATGCTGACGTGATGGCCGAAGTTGGAGCTGCGACTAAGGAGTGGCTAGAGGGGGCTCCCATATAAATATCACAAATCTGATACGTAAAAATGCCAGTTTAGGTACGCGTCTTGAATAAGTGACTCCTGATGAATTCTTCCACCAATCAGGAGCAGTCCAGATGCGAACTGAACAACTAACAACGCTGCGGCGGGGAGCGTGGCGAACTCTCGCTCTGTCGCTCTTTGCCGCATCCGCGGTCTCCGCGCAGACCCGGGTAACGCTACCAGAGGGCAGCGTTATCATCGTCAGAACGGCGACGAACCTCGAGTCAGCCAACGCCCAGGTTGGACAGGCGTTCGGCACATTCGTCGTCGATACAGTACGACTCGATAATTACACCGTGATTCCCGCGGGCAGCCGCATTCGTGGAACCATCACGTTTGCACAGGCGGCAACGCGGTCGCAGTCGGGCGTCATCGAAGTGAACTTCGATCGACTCATTCTTCCCGACGGAACGACATATCCGATCGTCGGAAAGCTCACGAGCACTAATGCAGAAGAGCGTCGGCAGATCGATCAGGATCCAAATAACAATCGCGTAGTGCTCGTCGGTGGCCGTGGTGGTATCGGCGCGGCAATCGCAGGCGCCGGCGGATCATCGTCGAACATTCTCACTGCGCTAGGCGGACTTCTTTCCGAAGGTCGCAATGTGAGTGTCCCGGCGGGAACGAGGCTCGCGGTTGAGCTCGAGCAGCCGGTGTCGCTGAGAACACGCGGTGCGGCGCGCGCTGCTGACCAGTACAGTGTCTACACCGCCGAGGACAGGATTCGCGCGGCGCAGCAGGCGCTTCAACAGCAGAATTATTATCGCGGGGCGATCAACGGAATCCTCAATGACCAGACGCATGAGGCACTCTTCAATTACCAGATCGACAAGGGATTGTCGGCGACTGGTAACCTCGATTGGCGCACTGCGCGGTCGCTTGGAATTCTGACCACGACAGGCGGTAGCGTCGGCGGTGTTGCCGGATCGAGATACGGTGCGGTTCTTTCGCTCGACAATGCGACGTCGCTTCGTCGCAATGCGCAGGCTGTATTGAGTCGCATCAAGTCTGATCTTTCGGTGTCGAGCCTTGGTGGCACGACGGCGAGTCGATCGTATACGACAGCCGACATCGATCTTCTCTTCGCGATTTCGGCGTTCGCGGACAATGCGATGCTGTATGAGAACCTGATCCGGAACAATGGAAACAACGATGCGTCGGCGATGGCCGGTCGCGCGTTGATCAACGCTGCGCGTAATGTCGATAATGCGATTAATTCTTCGCGTCCGTCGACGTACACGGTCAATGCGTGGAACGTCGTGAAGCGTCAGCTTGGATTGATTGATTCGAGTTACTCGAATACGTACTAGTTCTCGCTGAAGGCCGCGCATCGGGTTTCGGTGCGCGGCTTGTTAGTGGCGGAGTAAGGAAGGATCTGATCGCTAACAGTGAGACCGTGAGACAGTGAGAAAAAACGTCACAGCGACGTTTTTTCTCACTGCCTCACCGTCTCGCTGCCTCCCAAATAAACTTCCCGATTGCTAGCTGCACTCACACTTCCAGCGTTAGCGTGCATTATATCTTAAGGAAAATCTTCAACTGCCTCGATATGTAGAGTATCCAAACGGAGACAGTAGGAGCGGAACGTGATAGTGCTCCGATTCCGCGATGGAAAACTCAACAGTAATGGTCTTATAGAATGAATCGCGTTTCGTCTGCGCGAAGTAGTTACTGACATCGAACCTCAACCGATAATCGCCCGCCTCCAGCGATGCACCCGAAGCGACGAGGTCACGCACTCGTCCATCAGCATCCGTAACTCCGGATCCGACAATCGCTCCGCCATACTCCAACTCAACCGGAATTCCAGAAGCCGGTTTGCCAAGCGACGTGTCGAGTACGTGTGTGCTGATTGTGCTCATCTCATTCCTGAACGAGGTTTGTCAATCGAATGCGCGTGATCTTTCGCTGCTCTTCTGCGGCAACCTTCAATTCGTCTTCAGGATCATTCACGAGCCGGCGCTGAACGATCTCCAGCATTTCGGGACCGCTCTTCCCTGTCGCGCATACAATATAGATGTAGCCGAACCGTTCCTCGTACTCTCGATTGGCTTTCGCGAGCTCGTCGCGCAGCTTGTCGTCAGCGGATCGCATCCCTGACTGTTCGCCTGCCGCAGTTCCCGTCGCACGCTCGCCGATGCGTGGATGATGCGCGAACGCTTCACGCCAGTCGTCGGGGCCAAGTGAATTCCACACCTCATCCGCAGCCGCGAGCAACACCTCTCGTGATTCGAAAGGGCGCATCTCAGTCATGCGCGTTGCCCATCGCGACGAGCCGCAACATTCGTGGAAAACGCGCGTCGCTTCATCGGTCGAATGATCGTTGAGCTCGGACAGTTTCATCTGCGATAAGTCGATAGCGACTACCGGAAACTTCGTCGACGCGGCTAAGACGTTTTTCTAGAGAGCGTGACCAAACAGCCGGAGTCGCGCCACGCCACCGTCAGGATAGATGTTGAGCCTCACATGCGTTGCCGGACCCGGCGACAATTCTTCCCACCGGTGACGCGCATCCGCATGCAGTGAAACTTCCGGCACGAGCACCGTCCACTCGGCCTTATCGACATCGGCATCCGAGCCGAGATCCGCGTACTCGAGCATCGCACTGCCCGGCGCATTTCCCTTGTAGTGATCGGTATCGAGCTTGACACGATTGATCACTCCGCGACGTCCCAGTTTCACCACTGCCCAATCGTGACCGGGACCGCGACGACGACGAGTTTCCCAACCGTCGCCCATGTGGGTGGATCGCCCGGGAAGAATCATGTTCTGCGGATTCCCGTAATGCATGTCGCTTGACCTGATCACTCGCCCGCCGTGTTCCAGCGCAGCGAGATCGACTTCTTTTTCAGATCGAAAAATATTTTCGTCGGGAATTACGTCGCCGTGCACGCGTAAACGCGCGACACCGCCGTCGGGAAAAATGTTGAGCCGCAAGTGTGTCACGCGAATCTTGCTGTCGATCGGCAAGTGATTCAGCGTGTCGCCCTTGATCGGAGTCTGAAGAAGAAGCGGATCCCACGGCACGTCGTCTTCCTGTATACGCTCCGCTGATGGGTTGCCGTCGAACGAACATGCATCGAGGCTGATCTGCTCCGGATAATTTCCGGTGAAGAAGCTCGTATCCACGACCACTCCGCGCACGACGCCCGGCATTCCGAGTTGAACGATTGCCCAGTCGTTACCGGGTGAGCGGCGCCGGCGTGTTTCCCATCCGTCCATCCATTTTCCGCGGCTCGTGTACTTCCCCTCGCGCCAGATGGGCTTCGCGGCTTTGATGAGATTCTCTTTTGGCGCAAAGAATTCATCGTTGGCGGCAAGCACGGCTCCGCCGACACGCTCAGCGGCAAGATCAGGGAGAGAGAGGAATGGAGGATTACTCATGTCGGCTTAAGATGTACACATTTGGGCGCTGTCGCCAAAACTCAATCGTAAGATCCAGGTTGTACCTTCCGCCCACCGACATAGCATCCTTTCACAACACCGTACAACTCTCGCCACGCATACGGCGTGACAGCGTGTCGATGCTCCAACGCAACGGGATCGACCGCGAACTTCGCGTCGGGATCCCAAATCGTAATGTCTGCGTCGAAACCCTCAGCAAGCTTTGCCTTTCGATCAGTCAAGCCTGCGAGCCGAGCAGGACCAACGCTCATCCAATCGACAATTTTCTCAAACGAAACGCCGCGCTTGCGTGCACCTGTCCACACTGCCGGCAACGAAATCTGAAGCGACGCAATTCCGCCCCAAGCCCCAAAGAAATCGCCGTTCGGCTCTTTCAGTATCGGCGGGCAAGGAGAATGATCGGACGCAACAAGATCGATGTCGCCGGCAATCAACGCATTCCATAGCGCTTCACGCTCCGACGATTCACGAATCGGAGGCGCGCATTTGAACTCAGTTGCACCGTCGAGAATTTCTTCCGACGCGAACGTCAGATAGTGCGGACACGTCTCGACCGTGATCGGTAATCCCTTCGCTCGCGCAGACCGAATCACATCGAGTGAGCTCGCCGATGATAAATGCACAACGTGCACACGCGCGGGACACTCCTCCATCAATCTCACGAGCAGCTCGATCGCCGATCGCTCTGCGCTCGGGGGTCGTGAAGCAAGCCAATCGTCGTAACGGCGCGAGCCACCCGGCGGACCGTCTCGCAATAGCAATGGATCTTCAGCGTGAACCATCAACGGCCGGCCCATTTTCCGAAGAATCGGAAATGCCTCTCGCAAATCGCTTTCATTGACATTGGGAAACTCATCCACACCCGACGGCGACAGAAAGCACTTGAACGCAAGCACACCAGCGCGCACGAGAGGCTCGATGTCGCCACGGTTTCCAGGAATAACTCCACCGATGTACGCGAGATTCACCGCGTTCTCTCCGCGCGCGGAGGCAATTTTTTCCTCGAGCGCCGCTACATTCGTCGTCGCTGGAATCGAATTGAGCGGCATGTCTAGAATCGTCGTGATTCCGCCTGCGCCGGCGGCATGCGTCGCGCAATAAATCCCTTCCCAATCAGTCCGGCCGGGCTGGTTGCAATGCACATGCGTGTCGATGAGTCCTGGCATCACGACATCATTGCCTGCATCGACAAGTTGAGAGCCCGCCATCACGTCGTCCCATTGAGCGACGCGCGCAATTTTTCCTTCCTCGACATGAATCGCAGCCGGCCGCGTTCCACCCGGCGTAATCGTTCGCTGACTTCGGATCGTGAAGCGCACTACAGCGCCTTCTCCGCAAGCATTCCCGGAGACACGATGGTCATGACATACACGATTTCATCCTTCACCTGGTAAACGACTCGGTAACCATCGACCACGAATTGACGGTAAGCCCCGTCTTCCGGAAGCACAGGGCCGCTCAAGGGAAACCGGGCCAGCGCGTCCGCCCGGTCAATGAGCCGTTCGCAAACCAGTGCTGCTTTTTCGAGAGAATCCCTTGCAATGAAGTCGTGAATCTCGCCGAGCGGTTGCACTGCACGTTCGGTCCATTCGACTTTCACCGCGAACGACGGCGACGCGTCGCTCGCGCCGGCGTGCCTCGCTTTGCGATGAAAGCGCGCACATCGCTTGTGGAGCTCGTGCGTCCCGCAGCGATATCAGCCTCCGCTTCGCGCAGGTCACGCAACAATTCACGTTCCGCAACAAGAGCATTGTATTCCGCGCGCGAGCATAGCACGACACTGTCGCCTTCGGCAGGCGTGATCAGGTACAGCTCGCCCTTCGCAGCCACCTCATGAACCACCGAATAGATGTCCTTGCGAAGGTCTGTCGGGCTGATGGTCTTAGGGATCATAAACACTCCGGCGAATTGATACGTACGTTTTAACGTACGTGTACGCGATCTTTGCCGCAACCCAAGGTTCCGCCTGCCACGTTCCTCTTCCGAGCGCTCGAGGATGGTCCGCGCGCGACCGCTCTGTATTGCGCGACCTGTATGCGGCGCACACTATGTAACCGCCAATGACGTCCCCGCCAGTCGATCCTACACCGGAAACAGACCCTCCGCTCAAGACGATCGGAGACCACTACTCCGTCGAGCGCGAGCTCGGCCGCGGAGGAATGGCGGCAGTCTATCTCTGCACGGACACACGGACCGGGGAACGCGTCGCGGTCAAGGTACTTCGCGCCGAGATCGGCAGTCCCGTCGTCGTGCAGCGATTTCTCCGCGAGATCGACTGGTCCTCCAAGCTCGATCATCCACGCATTCCAAAGGTCTTCGATTCCGGAACGGTAAACGGGATGCCGTTCTATGCGATGAGCTACATCGAAGGCGAATCGCTCAGGTCGCGACTCAATCGGGAGAAGCAGCTTCCCGTCAATGCATCGATCAAGATCATCTGCGACGTAATCAGCGCCGCCGCGTACGCGCACGAGAATGGAATCATCCATCGCGACATCAAACCGGAAAACATCCTCTGCGGTAAGGACGGGGTTTACGTTCTCGATTTCGGAATCGCGCGCGCCATCACGGAGTCGGGCCTCGACAAGCTGACTTCCACAGGCATCGGCATCGGCACGCCTGCGTACATGAGTCCCGAACAGGCACTCGGCGATAAGACTATCGACGCGCGCAGCGACATCTATTCAATCGGCTGCGTGCTGTACGAACTGATCTCCGGCATTCCACCGTTTGTCGGACCAACGGCGCAGGTAATTATTTCGCGGCGATTCGCTGCATCCGCACCGCGACTGAGTGAGACGCGTGAAGGAGTTCCGGAATGGCTCGAGTCAGCCGTTGCACGCTCGCTCGCCAAGTCGCCCGCTGA
>Ga0310810_10007307_pt1 | contig 12590 bp, 13 predicted proteins | sample NCmetagenome_FD_207641 | JGI IMG/M metagenome (GOLD analysis project Ga0310810, IMG submission 207641) | Soil microbial communities from experimental microcosm in Duke University, North Carolina, United States - NC | ecosystem: Engineered > Artificial ecosystem > Soil microcosm > Unclassified ... | reverse complement strand
CGCCGATCCAGTTGTTCACGGCATAAGTTGAATTGTCGTTGTGAAAATAATTCAGCCACAGCGGCACGCCTTGCGGACCGAGCAAATTGCCATCGCCGCCTTGTTCGCCATTGGCGACAACTGGATAGAGGCTCGCGGCGTGATCCAGTAGATCCAAAGTCGCCGCGTTCGCGGGATCGATTTGCAGACCTGCTGTACGCAGGTTTTCGAGATTCGGTTTTCGCAACGTGTGCCGCAGATGGTAAAAGCGAGTGTTCCCGTCGCTCCGTGCCTCGACGCAATCGATTTCGACCAGGCGTTCGAGGATCCAATGTAACGCGAACTTGAAAGAGGGCTGAAACGAAAGGAGACGGCACAAGTCATCGACCGATTGCCACCGGTTAAGATGATCGATCACGTTCAACCGGCGCGCCAGATCGATGGCCATTTCGACGCTGTAACGCTCCATCAGTTCGATGCTTTGATAGAGTCGTTCACTGAACACTGGCGGTGGATATCCCTTCAGGTATTCAGCCAGGCGTGGATCGCTTGGCTGTACCTTAAAGGTTTGCGCGTCGGACAGTGGTGCGTTCACGAAGTCACCTTGGTCCTGCACAAGTTTCAAGTTGGCCCTCAGCTATCACGCGCCCGTCGGTGCGGCAGCAAAAATTGACTTCACTCGGGTCACTTTTGTTCGCGGAAAGGCAGATCGTAAACTGCTGTTCGGGCTTTAATGGCTGCAGAAACTTAACCGTCCGGATCCCAGTTAGCTCATAGTCTGCCAGCCAAACACGCAACGCTGCGAGAACTTCATCAAGGATCAATACGCCCGGCACGAGGGGCGCGTCTGGAAAATGTCCGGACAAGCTGGGGTGATCAGCCATAATCGCGCGGCGCACTTCAAAGGTCATATCAGCGAAGTTTCCTCATGCCAGCAACTCCAGCAACCCTTCTTACAAGATTGCAGCGTAATCGTAACCCAGCGCGTCAGGAAACTCGGACGCCGAGTTGTTGCCCCTACCTCTCAACCAGTTTTTCCGTTCGCGTGCCAGATGTACGTTTCCTGCCCACGGCCAGGCCGAACCGATCGCAATACGCTGCAAATTGAGCGACGCTTTCTGCTTCCGGCACCCCAAACTGTGAGAGATCGTACCGATGAAGCCTATGTCGATCCTTCGGCTGGCTTGCCAGCGCTCGGCGCATTCGTTGCTCCACTTTCTCAGTCAACGACCAACCGAAGTGGGCATAGATGCGTCGCATCACCATGAGGGGGTCGCGACGAATCTCGACATAGCTTACGTCGCAAATGCGATGCTCCGCTAATCGACCTCGTTCTTGCAAGAAACTATCCAGTGTTTTCGACCAGTAATCGATCGCCTCGCGGCAAACCGTGAGAGGATCGACCGCGTCGCTAAACACACGGCGGAGGATCGTTATCAAACTGGACACCGAAGCCATGGCGTCGAGCGGTGCTCGGTGGGTCTGGATAAAAAGCGCATCAGGGTAAACAGCCAGCAGACTTGGCAAGGCAAACATGTGCGTGGGGGCCTTGAGCACCCAACGCGGCGCGCTCCGCCGAACCTGCAGATGTTGAAGGAAACGGCGGTGATATTCGTATGCCGGTCGCAAATCCTGGCGAAAGAACCAGGTCCGATACGAAGGCACATAGTACATCGCATCGAACTGATCACTCATGAACGTCGGTGCCATGAGACTGACACACTCTTGGGGAAGCTCTGCGCCAACTGGATGCACCTGGTGAAATGTGGGCGCCAGCCAGTTGAAGCAATTACAACTGCTAATTGCGCGTTGAATTCGCCGCTTCTCATTATCGCCAGTAGGTGGGGATGGCGTCATGACTTCCCAGGTAAGGGGAACTCGGTGCTCGGGGTCTAAGGCGAGCAAGGTATGCAACAGGGTCGTGCCGCTGCGTGGCAAACCGACGATGAAGAGCGGTTCGCGAATTTCCTGTCGCACGATGCTTGGATACACCTTTCGGTCCCGTTGCATGAACAAGCGTGAACACAATGTGCGTATGAGATCGGCCCGCAGGACAATTCTTCCCACGAGGTTGAGTCGGGACTCGCGCTGGCAGGAAGCCAGCAATCGTGAGAGACCCTTTAAAAAGTCGCCTCCGCCAAAATCATCAAGGCCGCACCGGCGCTTTGCCGTCTCGATTAAATCAACTGCTCGAATCGGCGTGCGCGGAATTCGGCTTTTGTCCAGCAAGGTGCCACAGCCGTTGAGAAGCCGCACGGGTAAGATCGGGCGAGTTTGATCAAGGGTCGTGGCGGAAGAATTCATTCAATGAAAAGATTTGCCGTTGTTCTGCCAGATTCGGCAACCGTTGGCTACTAGGACTTTAGGGCAATATGAACATTGTGAGACAGAAGCAACATTCCGGACGGTTGCACTCTCCTCATAACCATTCCATTTTGCTTCTCATGAGAACGGAGAAAGCAACGTTTGGCGCAGGCTGTTTTTGGGGTGTGGAAGAAACTTTCCGCAATTTGAAGGGCGTCTTGTCTACAGCTGTCGGTTATGCTGGCGGAACGAAAGAGAATCCGACCTACGAAGATGTTTGCACTGACAAGACCGGCCATGCCGAAGTCGTGGAAGTGGAATTCGATCCATCACAAATCACATACGACGAACTTTTGGATGTCTTCTGGTCCAACCACAATCCCACGACATTGAACAGGCAGGGTCCCGATGTTGGGACACAGTATCGCTCAGCAATTTTTTATCATTCGCCCGAGCAAAAATTGGCGGCGGAAACATCCAGGAAAAAGATCGATATGAGTGGACGTTTTAGCCGGCCAGTGGTAACGCAAATCGAAGCCGTGCCGAAGTTCTGGCGCGCGGAAGAATATCACCAACGTTATCTTCAAAAGCGCGGGAAGTCACATTGCGCGATCTGACTTAATCGCGAATGGGTCGCCAGGTAATTCGAACCAGGAATTTCGCGGTCGAAGCCGCCAATTTCATTCTTTCCCAGGCGCACAATGCCCTCGGTGAGCGCAACGAATTCCGGATTGCGCTCTCTGGTGGGCACACGCCCATTCCGATTTATACGCGGCTTGCCGCGATCGGACATGATCTGCCGTGGGAATTGACCCGAATTACATTCGGAGACGAGCGGTGCGTGCCTCCGGATGGAGAGGTGACATGGATCATCCGGTAGCGTTGCCCGATATTCTTCTCTAAACGCTCTCAGTACTCTTCGCCCTCGTCTTCTTTCGGTGGCACGACGCGATCGTCCACTGCGTACGCATGAAGCATTACCGCGATCAGGTAGAAGAAGAAGAGACCGAGACCCCAGCCGGCAGATGCGAACGCAGCCAATAACACGAAGATCCCGACTGGGATCGCACCAAACATCCATAGAAATCCCGCAAGCTTGTGTCCCTTGTAAATGTGTCCCAGGCCTGGAATGATACTAAATATAACTGCGATAGCGTCACTCGCTTTGCCTTCCGCTGTTTCAGTCGCGCCACGTGTCCAATCACATCGGTCGCAGTGTTCGGCATCTTTCGGCAGGAGATGCCCGCAGTACGGACAGGGCATCTTATCTCCCGCACCTGGTTCGGTGCGAGTGGGAGGTGCGTCAGTGTACTCTACACTCATTTTAGTCATTGAAGGCAGAGGCGCGGAATTCGTCAAGCAAACTTGCAGTTGGCCGCGATACAGCGCTTCGGTAAACTCGGCTGCAAAGGATTGAAAGGCGCGCTTCTTCTTTTCCTCGGATTCTCCACGCAAGTTTTAGGCGCGGGACTCAATTCGTATGCTGATCTGATCGCCGGGGATTCTGGGACACCGCCGCGCGAGGGAGTGCGCGTGACTTATCTTGGCACAAATGGTTACCAATTTGAGTTCGATGGCCACGCTCTGCTGGTCGATCCCTATTTTTCGCGTGTTGACCTTTTGAGTATTGCGCTTGCCTCGCGTCTTCAGCCGGACGTGCCGCGCATTGCAGAGGGTATGCGACATCTCGCGCCCAAGGCCGATGCGATTCTGGTCACTCACGGGCATTTCGATCATTTGCTCGATGTTCCGACTGTCATGTCGAGAACGCACGCTCGTCTCATTGCTTCACCCTTAGCTGTCGACCTCGCGAAACGAGCGGGCGGTTCTTCCGGCGATGCGGTAACCGTAGGAGATGCGCGGCGAATTGGACCATGGAAAATTCGTGTGTTGCCGGCGACGCATGACCGCCTTTTTGGCAAGGTGCCTTTCGACCAACACGACATGCATGGTTCTGGCCCGCCACAGCGTCCGGCTGATTGGATCTGTGGTGAACCGCTGGCGTTTCTGATCGAAGTTGGTGGCCAGCGCATTTATATCGATTCTGGTGGAACACCTGCGCAATTGCCGCCGCATGAGCGCGTCGATCTTGCGATTCTGGGTATGGCATTACCAGATTCACGGGCGCGATTGCCTGGCGCCCTCGAACGTTTACAAGCGCGCTATTTTTTGCCCAGTCATCAGGACAATTTTTTTCGGCCGCTGGACGTCGGATTTCAATTCGGACCGCTTACGGATTTCTCGCGGGTGCGGGGCGATTACAAACAAGCAAATCGTGGCCGCTTAATTCTGCTCGATTATTTTCGACCATGGACGCTGCCGAAAAAATGACTCACGCGCGCGAACGGTATGGTCTGCTCATTACCGCGTTGGCGCCCGTGGTTCCGCAAATTCTCGGGAGCGCGTTCAATATCTGGTACAACGCGACGGTTATTGAGCCGTTACTTGTTTCTCCGGCCTTGAAGCAGCGTTTTTTCGAAACCATTCTCGTTTACAACTTCGTAGTCTATCCGATCGGCGTTTTCCTGTGGCTCAGACGAATTTTTTCGTTCCGCGGATTGTTCCATCGTCTTTCCGCGGGATCCGCTGTTGATTCTGTGTCGCTTGCAACAGCACGCCGTCGACTGATTCACCTGCCATGGTTTGCTACTGCAATTTGCGGTGTTGCCTGGTTCTTGTGCATTCCTGTTTTTATTGTCGCCCTCGCGCAGGTTCAAAACCCACTTGATCCGCGATTGCTCATGCATTTGCCGATTTCATTTTGTGTTTCCGGGTTCATCGCAGTCACACATTCGTTTTTTTTGGTAGAATTGGCCAGTTACTGGGGATTGTTTCCTGTCTTCTTTAGAGGCGAGCGCGCCGATCTGATCCCGGGCGTCTTCACGCTCTCGCTTCGTGGTCGCGGAATCTTGTGGGCCGTGTCCGCGTCGATCTGCCCGATCGCTTCACTTTTATTGCTAATGTTTGCGCCGCGGTCACCGACGATTAATACGGAGTGGTTTGCGGTTTTTGTAGGTGTCGTCGGTATCGCGTTCGGAATTTTCACCGCTTTGATGATGAGCTGGCTGGTCGCGAAACCGATCGATCAACTGCGCGCTGCAGCGGATGCGGTCTCACGTGGCAGGTTCGATGTCGATCTCGGGGTGGCGCGGGCGGATGAATTTGGGCGGTTGCTTGGCGAATTCGACAACATGGTCCGGGAGCTCAGAGACAAGGAAAAATTACGTCAGACATTCGGCTTGCACATCGGCAAACGCGCAGCCGAACAAATTCTGGCGCACGACCCCGGATTGAGCGGCGTCGAAGAAGAGATCACCGTCATGTTTGTGGACATGCGTTCCTGGACCGCACGAACGAGCGTGTCTGCACCGAGCGACGTGGTCGAAGTAATGAACGATTTTTTTCGGGTAACCGTCCGCGTGGTTGAGGAAAAACATCGTGGGATGGTAAACAAATATTTGGGCGACGGATTCATGGCGATTTTCGGCGTGGGCGACTCCGGCTCCAATCACGCCGGCGACGCAGTTGCCGCCGGCAGAGAAATCCTCGCCACGGTAAGACAGCTGAATGACGATCTTGCGACAAAAGGCCGGGCACCGATCCAAATCGGAATTGGAATTCATTCGGGGCCCGCGATTGTAGGCAGCATCGGCTCGCCCCAAAGACTCGAGTTCACCGCCATTGGGAACACCGTGAATATCGCTTCACGCATGCAAGGATTGACGAAGACAACGGGAAGACCGCTGCTGGTGACGGCGGCGGTGCGAGATCGGTCGGGTGATTCGTTCAGTTTCGAGGAACTGCCACCACAGGAAGTCCGCGGAATCGACGGCCGATTGTCAATCTTCGCCGTGCAATACCAAACCTAATCATGACTTCGCTCTCTGAGATTGTTAACTATACAAATGATTTTCTGCGCATTCGTGAAATAGGCGATTGGGACAACGCGCTCAATGGTCTGCAGATTGAAAACTCGGGGGGTGTCACCAAAATCGGAGCGGCCGTTGATACTTCCACACGAGTTTTGGCAGCCGCGGCAAAACAGAATGTCGACCTCTTGATCGTGCATCACGGTCTGTTTTGGCCAGGCTTGCAACCGGTGACCGGCATATTGCGCCGTCAACTAGAACTCGCCTTTGAAAACAACGTCGCGCTTTACAGTGCGCACCTGCCGCTCGATCTGCATCCCGAGGTTGGCAACAATGCACAGCTCGCATCCGCTCTGGGGCTTAAGTCAAATCAGCCGTTCTTCGAGGAAAAAGGTCAGCTCATTGGCCTCAAGGCGGCCACCTCGTTGCCGCGCGAGGAACTGGATCGTAAATTGCAAAAAGCACTGAGTGTTCCCGTCAAAGCCTTCATGTTTGGCCCAAAGACAACCGGAACAATCGGGATCATAACCGGTGGCGCCGGCTCAGAGATCTACAAGGTTGCACAAGATAGGATCGATACATTTATCACTGGGGAGGCGCCGCATTGGGCTGCGGTCGCGGCCGACGAGCTTGGGATGAATCTCCTGCTCGGCGGGCATTACGCCACCGAGGTTTTCGGCGTAAAAGCGCTCGCGGTGCATTTATCCAAACGGTTCAAAACTCCATGGGCTTTCATCGATTGCCCAACGGGAATGTGATTGAGGATCCAACTAACGAGGCAATGTTGAAGCGCGTTCGAAATTGTTGTATCGCCCTGGCTCTCCTTGCGATCATTCTGGCTTCGATTTTCGGTCCCGTCGAAGGCGCTCGGCCACCGCAACTAAGTGGATACAAAGCGGTACCCATCCATTACGGCCGCTTAAACAAAATGATCATGTCGGTTCGCATTAATTGGCAGCCCGCAAATTTGCTCGTCGATACTGGCTCGAACCAAGTAATCCTAGACGCCACCGCAGCCGAGCTATTCGGCGTTAGGCCATCGCAACGCGCAGAGGGACTGGCGCGGCCGACCGTAGAGGGTTTCGGGTTAGAGGGTTTCAGGTACATACGATTAGCGCAAATTAACGGCCAGGAACTGCCTGTGGGTTTTGCGCAAAGTCTCACTGCTGGCAGCATGAGTTTTGGCAGCGTTCTTGTGGCGCTGCGCAATTCAAGCCGTCAGGACTCTGGAAATGCTCGGGTTGATGGCGTCCTTGGTCTGGACATTCTCGGCCGATACAAGGCAGTAATTAACTGCCGGACAAAACTAGTTTTCTTTAAAGTCGATCAAACGCGGCAAATGCAGCTTGGCCCGGTTGCAGCGTCAGAGAAATTCACCAGGATTCCGTTGCGCCGGGAGGAAAACGGCGCCTTAACTGTGCCGTGTTCGATTCACGGGCAGCCCGCCCGACTGCTCGTCGATACAGGCGCATTTATTACAACCTTCCATGAGGCTTTCGTCAGATCGCTGGGCATTCCCCTCAAAGCAACGCGAGTCTCTGCGCATTTTGCCCGTGGCGCGGCACGAAAAGTTAGTGCAGGACAAATCGACGACCTTAGGATTGGCGACTTCAAAGCGCCGCGAGCGAAATTTGGTGTTACCGCATTGCCTAATTTCGCGTTGCAGCAAGGCAGTACAAGAATCAGCGGTATCCTGGGAATCGATACGCTGTACAACTATCATGCCATTATCGATTTTGACGGCATGAATCTCTTTTTGAAATGATTGTGTGCACGTTGGCGGTGCCGCTTTGTTTTCTCTGTAAAGTTTTTGCTTTCCCAAATCGTCGGACGCTGTTCTTTGTTCGCCGATGACTGCGGCTGAGGATCGGCGAGGAAGCACGCGCGCGGCGGGAGTCGTGGGTATGGCGATTCTGTCGAGTCGTGTGCTCGGCCTGATCCGCGAAATGGTATTTGCCGGTCTTTTCGGCGCGGGAAAAAATCTCGACGCGTTCCTGATGGCGTTTCGGTTGCCGAATCTGCTGCGCGATTTATTCGCCGAAGGCGCGCTATCGACGGCATTCATCACGACGTTTTCAAAGAAAATCGCGGTCGCAGGTGATGAATCGGCGTGGCGACTTGCGAACAAGGTTGCGACGCTCACAGCGGTTTTCATGAGCGCTGTCACGCTGCTTGGCATCGTGTTCGCGCCGCAGCTTGTGGAGCTTCTAACGTGGGGAAGTTGGTCCCCGGACAAGACCGCACTGACCATTTTGCTCACGCGCATCATGTGGCCCTTCATGTTGCTCGTGTCGCTCGCCGCGCTGGTGATGGGCATGCTCAATGCCAAGCACGTTTTCGGCCCACCGGCCATGGCGTCGAGTTATTTTAATCTTGGTTCAATTATTGCCGGGGTTGCAATCGGTTGGTGGCTGGATCCGCATTTCGGCGCGCGGTCGCTCGTGGGGTTGGCAATCGGGACGTTGATCGGTGGAGCCTGGCAATTGGTTGGACAATTCCCTTCTCTTTGGCGCGTTGGTTATAAGTACCACGCCGATTTCCGATGGCGCGATGAAGGAGTTCGCACTGTGCTCACGCTCATGGGGCCTGCCGTGATCGCCGCCAGCGCCGTACAAGTCAACGTGCTCATCAACAGCGGATTTGCAGCGAGCCTCGGCAACGGCCCGGTCAGTTGGTTGAACATTGCATTTCGCTTGATGCAATTGCCGCTCGGAATTTTCGGCGTCGCGATCGGCACAGTTACGCTTCCACTGGTATCGAAAAGCGCGGCCGTCGGAAACATGGACGAGTTTCGCGCGATTCTTGCTCGTGGGATACGGCTCGCATTTTTACTCACCATTCCATCAGCGATTGGACTGGCGATGTTTGCCTCGCCCATCATCAGCGTGATCTACCAGCACGGACGGTTTAACGCAGAAATGACGCGCGAGACTGCCGGCGCGCTGGAATTTTACGCAGTCGGACTCGTTTCATATGCGGTGCTGAGAGTGTTAACGCCTGCGTTTTACGCGATTGGCAAACGCAACACGCCAATGATCATCAGTTTCGCTGCGATCGGCGCGAATCTTTTTCTGAACTGGCTTTTTACATTTCGGCTCGGGTGGGGACACCGCGGCCTGGCGTTTTCCACCAGCCTCGTTGCAACGATCAATTTCCTTTTGCTTTACGCGTTGATGCGACGCCATGTGCGCACGCTGGAGACCCGGCAGCTGCTAATTGGCCTCGGAAAAATGTGTCTTGCCGGCGCATTACTGGCATTGGTTTGTTGGGCGGCAAATTACTGGTGGCTTGGTGCCTGGGCGCAGTTGCGCTTTTTTCCAAAGGTATGCGAGCTGCTCATTGCAATCGCGTTTGGTGCCGCGGCATTCTTTGGCTGCGCTTACTTACTACGCGTGGGCGAGGTCCAGGACATCGTGGATATTTTTCGAAGCAGGTTTCGCCGCGCGTTGTAGACGCGTTTGTGTCAAACGCCTGGGCGCTTGGCACAAGCGCCCCTACAACAACGCCTGATCCAGATCTTCGATCAGATCGTCGGCGTTCTCGAGACCGATCGACAATCGCAAGAGTCCTTCGGGTGAAGTCGTTCCTGCTCCCTCAATCGATGCCCGATGTTCGATCAAGCTTTCTACCCCGCCAAGGCTGGTTGCACGGGTAAAGATTTTCGTTTTGGCGGCGACTGACATTGCTGTGTCACGGCCGTTCTTGACCTCAAAGGAGAGCATCCCGCCAAACATCGACATCTGCTTTGCGGCAATCGCATGTCCAGGATGCGACTTCAATCCGGGATAGTGAACGCGTTTTCAGAATGCCCGCGCATCCGCCATGGCAACGTGCGCATGCCACGTAGAATCAGCCAGCAATCGAAAGGCGAGGGGACCGCTCCGCCCTCGTATTGAATACTGCGGATACGTTGGAAAAAATCATCCTCCACCCGGGCAACGACAATTCCTCCGAGAACATCACAATGACCGCCGAAATATTTTGTCGTGGAATGTAGAATTAGATCCGCACCCAGATCGAATGGCCGCTGCAGCGTTGGCGCCCAGGTATTATCACAAACGCAGATCGCACCCGCCCCGTGGACAATCTGCGCAACAGCGGCAAGATCGACAATTTTCAACAATGGATTGGAAGGGGTTTCCATCCAGGCGAGCTTTGTCTTCGAGCGTAGCGCCTTTTCAACCGCGCGAAGATCGCTCATATCGACAAAGCTGATGTCGAGTCCCCAGCGCCGGAAAATTTCTCGCAGTAATCGTGATGTTCCATAGTACGCATCTACGTGCGCGAGGACGTGATCGCCTGGCGCCAGCACCTGAAAGATCGACATGCTTGCTCCCGTCCCGGAGGCGAAAGCGGCCGCCGCTGCGCCGCCTTCCAGCGCGCTGATTCCTTGTTCGAGTGCCTGGCGGTTTGGATTGTTGTTGCGCGTGTACATGAACCCGCGCGAGTACGTCCCCTCGGCGTCTCGCTCGAACGTGGTTGAAAGATGAATCGGCAACGAAACCGCTCCCGTCGCCGGATCAACTGTGTGGCCCGCGTGGACAGCTAAAGTCTCAATTCTCATTGTGGTGGATTTTTCGAACGGACGCTACGGGTTGCAAATGCGGTTGTCGAACTTATGCTGTCGCGGCTTTCGGGGTTAACTCACGGACGGTTTCGGGGTTGACGGCTCCATTTGCCCAGCGCAAATAGCAACTGCATTTGGCGACTGACCGGTCTGGCCCGCGAGTTTATTTCATGAGTATCTACGACGACGACGTGTTTCGAATGGCATGTGACCAATTTCGGGTCATTGCCGATTACTTGAGCATCGATAAGAACGATCGCGAACGGCTCATGTTTCCAAAACGTGCCATCGCCGTGACGCTGCCCGTGCACATGGATGATGGCAGCACCAGAACTTTTCAGGGCTACCGCGTTCAACATCATTTGACTCTCGGCCCGACGAAAGGCGGGACTCGATTCGCTCCATCCTTGTCAATGGGCGAAACTGCGGCGCTGGCGATGTGGATGAGCTGGAAATGTGCGCTCTCCAATTTGCCGTACGGCGGGGCGAAAGGCGGGGTCGCGGTGGATCCTGCGAAATTGTCGCGCACTGAACTGGAGGCGGTTTCGCGCCGTTACATGCAGGAGATGATTCCGTTTGTCGGCCCGCATACCGACATCATGGGTCCCGACATGGGCACGAATGAACAGGTCATGGCGTGGTTCATGGATACGTATTCAGTTCATCAAGGCTATTCCGTCAGTGAAATCGTGACCGGCAAGCCAGTCGCTATCGGCGGAACGGAAGGCCGCCGGGAAGCAACCGGGCGTGGGGTCGTTTACCTGATCGAGCGGGCGTTGAACATGCTCAAAATGGATCCCGAAAAATGCACAGCAATTGTTCAGGGGTTCGGCAACGTCGGCTCCGTCGCTGCGCTTTCGTTAGCATATAAAAGCGGTGTCAAAGTCGTTGGTATTAGCGATGCGCATGCGGCGATCTACAATCCCAAAGGAATAGACATCCAGGCCGCCGAACAACACGTCTTGAAGAAAGGGACCTTGCGGGCATTTGCCCAGGACGATCATGTCGACCCCAAGGAACTCCTCACGATGCTGTGCGACATTCTCGTGCCCGCCGCAGTGGATCGCGCAATTCATGGAAAGAACGCCGGTCAACTCAAATGCCGCATCCTCGCCGAAGCGGCCAATGGCCCGACTACTCCGGAGGCAGACCTGATTCTGGAAAAACGCTGGGACGAAATCTTTGTAATCCCGGACATTTTATGTAACGCCGGGGGCGTAATTGTTTCTTACTTTGAGTGGGTGCAGGGGTTGCAATCCTATCTCTGGACGGAAATGGAAGTGACCGACAAGCTTTTCCGCATTCTGGAACACTCGTTTGCGCAGGTAATCAAACGAGCAAAGGCGCATAAAATTTCTCATCGCACTGCGGCCATGGCCATTGGGGTCGAGCGCGTTCTCAAGGCTAAAAAGATGCGCGGGCTGTTTCCGTGAGTCTTTGTTATAGCCACGCCCATGCGGGGCGTTGCATTGTCCAGGAGGAGAGCGTCCCAGACGGCGCACAGCGCCGTAGCTACGGCGCGTGCAAGCTTATACACCTACAATGAAGTTTTCGCACAGCGAAGAAGATCGCGAGGGAAAACATCTCGATGTCCTGACCGATGAGGAGAACGGCTTGCGAATCGTTGTTTCCCGGCTGGGTGCGGAATTGGTTAGCCTTGCGCGAATAAACGAAGAGGGCGAATGGGTCGGGTTTCTTTACCGCGACAACGACATTTCGACACCCACACAAGGCTGGGCAAATCATGCGACAGTGATGGGTTACTACCTTCACCGACTCAAAAACGGACGCAGTTTGTACCGGGGCCGTGAAATCAAAGGCGGCAACCATGGATTCCTTCGCTCTAAAACGTGGCACTTTACCGGCCCAAC
>Ga0310810_10007305_pt1 | contig 12592 bp, 9 predicted proteins | sample NCmetagenome_FD_207641 | JGI IMG/M metagenome (GOLD analysis project Ga0310810, IMG submission 207641) | Soil microbial communities from experimental microcosm in Duke University, North Carolina, United States - NC | ecosystem: Engineered > Artificial ecosystem > Soil microcosm > Unclassified ... | reverse complement strand
GCGCCGGACCACGTTCGGGCTGGAAGAGATACACGTTGTGCGTCGTCGGATCCACGGCGATCGTCTTCGCCCCGGCGAACGTCGGCACGGTCGCCACCACCGAGTATTTGTCGGGCGAATCCTGGTGCACCACTGTCACGTTGCCCTCGCCCCCGTTCGGGATGTAAATCAACTTCTTCGACGGATCCCATCCCAGGGCGTCGACGCGCGTGCCATTCGGGATCGACGCCACGACCTTGCCGGTGCTCGCATCCACGACGACCGATGTCTTGCTGCATCCGGAGAAGATGCGGTTCGACGCCTTGTCGTACGCGATTCCGGTGGGCCCATCGCATGGCGCGAGCGGCCACGAGGCGGTCGCCTTCCACGTCTTGACGTCGATCACCTGGATGGTGTTTTTGCCTTCGTTGTTGACGAAGATGTGTCCCTTGCCATCGGCCGCGGCGCCTTCAGGGGACGTATCTTCGAGCTCGGCAGTGCCGACGATGTCACCGCTCTTGGGATCGAGCGCCGTGAGGGTCCCGATGGGCCGGCTGTGATTCGTCAGGATGATCTTGTCGTCGGGCTCGTCGTACATGATTCCGTCCAGACCGCCCGGAGGAATCTTGATCTGCTTGAGCACGGCGAACGTTTTCAGATCGAACATCGTGACGGTTGAGTCGCCGCCGTTGGTCGTAAAGCCGTGACCCGCCTTGGAGGCGAGACCGGCGCCGTGCACGCCCGGCGTGTTCATGATGTCGCTCAGCACTTTGCCCGTAGCGCCATCGACCACCATCATGTGGGTGCCGCGCGACACGAAGACGTGGCCCGTGGCCGGTTCGACGGCGATGTAGTCCGTTCCACCGTCGCCTTTGATATCGAACTTTTCAACCTTGAATGTCTGGGCATAGCCGATGCCCGGCGCGGCAACGGTCCCTGCGAAGAGGAGGGCAAGCGCGATGAGTAATTGTCTGGTCATACGGGGCCTCGCTAATGGTTGCGAAACGCGTGCGGAAAGCCCGCAGAAGATGGCAACCGGACAGGCGGCCATTGTAGCCTTTTGACACGACTGAGCGATGACAGAATTACGGCTCGAGAGCGTGATCCTGGCGGCTCAAACCTTCAGACTGGCGCTCAAGAACTCCTCCACCTTCTGCGTCACATGCGGCCAGCGGTACTCCTGCTCGACGTAGGCGAGCCCCTGACGGCCCAGCCGCCGCGCGACGTCCGGATGGGCCAGCAGATACGTGAGCGACGCGGCGAACTCGCTGGCATATCGATATGACAGTCCCCCGTTGGCTCGCACGACCTGACCGTGCAGCACGGCGCACCGTCCGTTCACGAGCGCGGGCAGCCCCTGATTCCAGGCCTCGAGCAGCACCATGCTGAGGCTCTCGAACGGCGATGGGACGACCAGGAGCCGCGCCTTCGCCAGCAGCGTTTCCCGCATCTCATCGTCGACCACACCGAGGCATTTGATCGACGGGTGGGATGGAATCGTCATGTTCGGAAAACCGGCCATCACGAGTTGGACGGGTGGTCCGCCCGAATCGAGATACTTGTCGAAATATTCCAGCAGCGTCTGACATCCCTTGTTCGGCTCGATGCGCCCGAGATACAGAATGAATGGATCCGTCACGCCGGCCATCGAGAGATCGACGTCCTTGACGTGCGGAGGCGCCGGATCGACACCGCACCCGATGACCGAAGACGGCGCAAGCGGACGGGACGCCCGGCTGCTGACGAGCTGAGCTTCCTCTGGCGTCAGAAAAAGATACCCGATCGGCAGGGAGAACAGCCGGTCCACGACATCGACCCAGATGAGCGGATCCTCTTCGGCAGTCGGCACGAGAATCGCGCGATCGGCGACGAGCGGCAGGCCGAAGTAGGTCTGATAGTACCGGTAGGTCCAGAACAGAATGCGATCGTATTCGGCGCCGTGCTGCTGCAGGTGCTCGATGAGCCCGGGCACCTCGGGCCCGTTCTCCACGAACCATCGTTCCTGTTCTTCGGGCGACGAGCGGGTCGTGAACACGATCCTGCTGATGTCGGCCAGGCGGCCGAGATTGCGCTGATGCGCCACCGGGAACCGCAGCACGTTTACCGGGCCGGCGCGGACGGCGCCGGGCGGATACACATTGCGCCACGTCACGTAGTCCTGCGCGCAGCTGGTCAGCACCGTGACGTCGTGATGGGACGCGAGGTGCTCCGCGATGACGCGGCAGTGACGCTCGGAGCCGCCCGTCACTTCCGCGCCGAAGCGCTGCACCACGCAGGCGAGCTTCATCGCGGCCGGAGTGTCCGGCTAAAGCCGGACACTCCGCACCTGCTCCAGATCGCGGCGCAGGCGCGCGTTTTCGATCGCGAGCTCCTCGATGCAGGCGATGAGCATCCGGTTGACCCTCTCCTGTCGCTGGAAATTATCGACGGTGTAGTCGTAAAGCCACCGCGTGAGCGGCAAAAGGATCCGGCGCTTCACGAAGAGCACGAGCGGGCCGGTCACCGGGCGATGGCTGGCGAACCGCACGTGCGTCTCGATGCGCCAGTCTGATTCGGGGCCCAGGAACTCCGGCAGCAGCGCATGCTCGTCGGGCCGATCGGCCGCCCGGTGAAGGAGACGATCGACCGACCTGAAGACCTCGGGGTCCTGGTACTCCGGGGCGCCGCCGCGCGCCAGCAAGCGGCGACGCAGGTCGTCGCGCACGCGATCCTCGATCTCGCGCATGAGCGGCTCGACACGAATGATGTCGTCGGCCAAAACGGTCATACTTTATCGCACAAACGAACGCCGCGCATCGTCCCATCGAAAGGCGCATTCGCCGACCGCGTTGTTATCGACGACGGCAGTCCGGTGCAAATCGCGCGCAAACGCCTCAGAGGGACCGTTACGAAAAACATACGCCCCTCTGACCGAATCCGGCAGGTTGCCGATCGCGATCGTGGGACACCGGTCCATCTCCGCATCGAGAGCGGCGGCTTCAATCCGATCGCGAAGGGCGGCCGCTTCCGTCCACGGCTGAAGATGCAGCCGTATTCCGTATGCAGAAATCGCAATGAGCCCGGCAACCGCAGTCCGTTGAAAAACCCTCAGATATCGTCTCTCGGTTCCCGCGAAGGCGGCAACGACGATGAGCCCCGCCCATCCTGTGGCTGACAGGTACAAGTATCTGGATTGTTGAAGATCAGGCGCGACGAAGAATGTCGCCCAGACAGGGATGACGGGCAGCAGAACCCACAGCGAAGACGCGACAACGAGCCGGCCCTGTTCTGTTGCGGAGTCCACGAAGAAGACCGTGAAGAGAAAAACAAGACACAGCACTCCGGCAATCGGCAGCCATGGGCGGCTGTGCACGACGTCGACATGCCACGGAGCCGCCAGAGATCCGAAACTTCCAAACACGAGGCTTTGCATCTCGTATTTCCCAAACGGCGCCGTCCCATATCCGGGAGCCGACGCGAGCCTCCACGCGCTGAAGACACCGACGATGCCGATCAGGACGAAGACGTCGACCAGCAACCTGCGCGAGATGGCTCTGCGAACGTAGGCATCTATGAGGACGAGTGCTGGCGCAATCGCCGCCGTCTCTTTCGATGCGAGCGCAGCGACAGCTGCCAAAACGAGCTGAAGGCGCGTGCCGAGCCGTGGACGATCGTCGTATCGTCTCGCGACCAGGATACAGACCAGGATGAGCGAAGTCGCCAGCAGGTCGAATACTCCCGAACACCAGACGACCGCTTCGATGTTGAGCGGCGCCGTCAGCACGAGGAGTCCGCCCACGACGGCCCATCTGGAATCCGGTGCCCACCGTTCAACAACACGCGCGCTCAGGTACGCATTGGTTCCGTGGAGAATCAGGTTCAGGAGGTGCAGCGTGGATGCGCCGGCGCCGGCTCTGAGCAGGATGCCCCAGATGAGAAGAGGCAGTGGACGAAACAAGGTGGGACTGACCGGTCCGATGCTCCAGCCGGCCGCGCGCTGGACGAGTACGAAATCGTCGGACAGGAAGCCCACAGACAGTGCGGGCTGATAGAAAGCGATTGCAAGACCGCAGAAGCCGGCCCATGTCCACAACGGCAGCGCCCACGAACCGGTCGATGCGCGGTTGAACCGAGGGTGTCGAATCAGCGTGAGCGCCACGCCACACGCAACGAAGATGACTGCGGCGCTCTCGACGTGGGATCGCTCGGTGCCGCCATAACCAACGGTGTACCGTACGAATAAGTACAGGACGCGGAGACCGGCTGCCACCACGAGCGTCGCGGCGACGAGGGCGAACGCGCGCTGTTTCTGGGTTTGCGTGGGTTCTAATTGGCGAGGCGCGGCGCGTGTTGCTTGACGCCGAGGATCGCGGGCACCGCTACCGCATCCGGCGTCTCGACGAACCGCCACGACTCGGTCTCGTCGAGGATCTTCGCCGCGAATTCCGTGTGCAGCGCGTGTCCGGCGCGGTGGGCGAACAGGTGCCCGATGACCGGGTAGCCCACGAGCGCGAGATCGCCGACCGCGTCGAGAATCTTGTGCCGGACGAATTCGTCCTCGAAGCGGAGCGCGTTGTTCAGCACGCCGGTCTCGCCGAGGACGATCGCGTTGTCGAGCGAGCCGCCGAGTGCCAGGCCGTTCTGGCGCAGCATCTCCACGTCCTTCAGGAACGTGAACGTCCGCGCCGGCGCCAGCTCTTCGATGAACGATTCTTCGGTGATCCTGAGCGTCCGCGACTGATGGCGCAGCATCGGGTGGTCGTAGCTGATGCTGTAGGTCACCTTGAAGTGCTCCGACGGATACAAGGCGATGCGCTTGTCCCCGCGCGAGATCATGATCGGGCGCACGATCTTCAGGTACTTCCGGTGCGCCGCCAGCTTCTTCACGCCTGCTTCCTGAATCAGATAAATGAAGGGCGCAGCGCTGCCGTCCATGATCGGCACTTCCGGCGAGTTGAGCTCGACGATGACGTTGTCGACGCCAAGGCTGACGAGCGCGGCCAGCAGATGCTCGACCGTCTCGACCGACACCTCGTTGCGCGCAAGGCCCGTTGCCAGCTGGATGCCGGCAAGGTTGTGCACTGTCGCCGGCACCTCGAGATTACCGAGGTCGGTCCGGCGAAAACGGATGCCGAAGTCCGCCGGGGCGGGCTTGAGCGTGAGGTTGACCTTGTTACCGGAGTGAAGCCCAATTCCAACGCAGGAAATGTGGCGACGAAGAGTACGTTGTGCGTCCATCAGCCTCTCAACGCGAAGGGGGACGTGCGCCACAACCTCAGCAAAGACGATGCCCGGCGCGCGGTCCGCGGGACCGGGTCGCTAACTGGCTGATAGATTGATGGCTTAGGCTGAATAGGCACGTTGCGGAGGACCAATCAGGCGCGCATTTGTGGTACCGGTACCACAGGCTGGACCGTCATAGTTGTGGCGATTCTACCACAAGGGGTTACGAGGCGGCGGAGCGGATGGACGAATTCTGTGACCGGAATAACAAATCCGCCAGGAACAGGCCTGTGGCCGATCGATCGACTCGCGCCACCTCTTCAGGCGTCCCCGTTGCCATGATGCGGCCACCCGCCGCGCCCCCTTCAGGTCCCAGATCAATCACGTAATCGGCCGACTTGATGACGTCGAGGTTGTGCTCGATGACGACGATCGTGTTGCCCTGGTCGACCAGCTTGTCGAGGACGTCGAGCAGTTTCCGCGTGTCCTCGAAATGCAGACCCGTGGTCGGTTCGTCGAGGATGTAGAGCGTGCGGCCGGTGCCGCGCTTGGACAGTTCCTTCGACAGCTTCACGCGCTGCGCCTCTCCCCCCGAAAGCGTCGTCGCCGACTGGCCCAGTTCGATGTAGCCCAGGCCGACGTCCTGCAGCGTCCGCAGCTTGTTGGCGATCTGCGGAATGTTCTCGAGCAGCGGCAGCGCGTGATCGACGGTCAGGTCGAGCACGTCCGCAATCGATTTGCCACGGTATTTGATTTCGAGCGTTTCGCGGTTGTAGCGGCGGCCTTTGCAGTGCTCGCACGTGACGTAGACGTCGGGCAGGAAGTGCATCTCAATCGCCATGACGCCGTCGCCCTGGCAGGCCTCGCAGCGGCCCCCCTTCACGTTGAACGAGAATCGCCCGGCCCGGAAGCCGCGCGCTTTCGCATCGGGCATCATCGCGAAGAGATCGCGGATGAAGGTGAAGAGTCCGGTATAGGTGGCCGGATTGCTGCGCGGCGTGCGGCCAATCGGTGATTGATCGATCTCGATGACTTTGTCGATCAATTCGATGCCGTCGATGCGATCGTGCGCGCCGGGCTCGTCGCCCGCCTTGTACAGCGTCTTCGCGAGCGATTTGTACAGGATGTCGTTGACGAGCGTCGACTTCCCCGATCCGCTGACGCCGGTGACGGCCGTCAGCAGACCCAGCGGGATCCTGACGTCGAGATTCTTCAGGTTGTTCGCGCGGGCGCCGCGGATGACGATCTCGCCCTTCATCTCCGGGCGGCGGCCCTTGGGGACGGGGATCGCGCGCGCGCCGGTCAGATAAGCGCCCGTCAGAGAAAAGGGGACGGGGATCATTTCCGGAGCGGCACTGTCTGCACCGTGGTGCTGGGTTGGGTCCGCGGAAATGATCCCCGTCCCCTTTTCCAGCTCAGCCGTTTCCATCAGCGCGGCGGGGGTTCCCTGGAAAATCACGTGGCCTCCCAGGTCGCCGGCACCGGGACCGAGATCGATGACGTAGTCCGCTGTTCGGATTGTCTCCTCGTCGTGCTCGACGACGATGACGGTGTTGCCGAGGTCGCGCAGACGCTGCAGCGTCCCCAGCAGCTTGCGGTTGTCGCGCTGGTGCAGGCCGATCGACGGCTCGTCCAGCACATACAGCACGCCGGTGAGGTTGGCGCCAATTTGCGTCGCCAGCCGGATGCGCTGCCCTTCCCCGCCAGACAACGTCGCGGCGCTCCGGCCGAGCGTCAGGTAGCCGACGCCGACGCCGGTCAGAAACTGCAGCCGCTCCTGAATCTCCTTGAGAATGCGCTCGGCGATGATCGCCTCGCGATCCGTCAGCTGAAGTCCTTCGAAGACCTCGAGCGCTTCCGAGATCGGGAGGTTCACGTAGTCGGAAATCGTCCGGCCCTTCACCCTGACGGACAGGCTCTGCGTCTTCAACCGCTGGCCGCGGCACGTCGGGCACGGCCGCAGCGATCGGTACGGCTCGAATTCCTCCTGTTCCGCCCAGGTGCCATCCTCATAGCGCCGGCGAAGATTCGGCAGCAAGCCCTCGAACTTCAACCCGCGCGGGACCGCACCCTCACGCTGGGCGGCGGCGCTTCTGGCCGATCCGAACATCAGAATCTCGCGCGCCTTGCGCGGCAGCCGCGAGAACGGCACATCGAGGTCGAGGCCGAAATCGCGCGACAGCGCCTGCAGCGCTTCGCGCACCAGCTTGCGATCGCCGCGCGCCCAGGGCGCGATGGCGCCGCCCGCCAGCGACTTCGATTCGTCGGGGACGATTCGCTGCGGATCGAAATCGATCGTGGCGCCGAGCCCCTGACAGTCGGGACAGGCGCCATGCGGCGAGTTGAAGGAAAACGCCCGCGGCGTCATCTCCGGCATGCTCAGTCCGCAGTCGACGCATGCCAGCCGGCGCGAAAACAGTCGATCGCCGCCGTCATACGTATTGATCACGACGATGTCGCCGGCGAGGTTCAGCGCCGTGTCGACCGACTCGGTGAGCCTGCGCTCGATGCCGCCGCGCACGATCAACCGATCGACGACCACTTCGATCGTGTGGTTGCGCCGGCGATCCAGCTTGATGTCCTCTTCGAGCGCGCGGAACTGTCCGTCGATCCGCGCCTTCGTGAATCCGCGCCCGCGCAGCCCCGCCAGCTCTTTCTTGAACTCGCCCTTGCGTCCGCGCACGATCGGCGCGAGGACGTTGATGCGCTCGTCCTGCGGGTAGAGCATCACCATGTCGACGATGCGCTCGAGCGACTGACTCGTGATTTCCTTGCCGCAATTCGGACAGTGCGGGACGCCGATGTTCGCGAACAGCAGTCGGAGGTAGTCGTAAATCTCGGTGACCGTACCGACCGTCGACCGCGGGTTCGATCCCGTCGTCTTCTGCTCGATCGAAATGGCGGGGGAGAGACCGTCGATCAGATCGACGTCCGGCTTTTCCATCTGCTCGAGGAACTGGCGGGCGTACGCGGACAGCGATTCGACGTACCGGCGCTGCCCTTCGGCATAGATGGTGTCAAAAGCGAGCGACGACTTGCCCGAACCCGACAGGCCGGTGATGACCACCAGCTTGTGGCGCGGGATGTCGACGTCGATATTCTTCAGATTGTGGACGCGGGCGCCGCGCACCGCGATCCAGTCGTGCGCCATGTGCAGTGTCTGCTTTCTGCCGGGGTGACGAAACCTTCATTTTAGCACGCGCCTCCGATTGAGGCCGGCCAAAGCCGGACACTACTTACGTTACAGCCATGTCCGTAGTGCCCGCCTTTAGGCGGACCGCGACCGTGTTATTGTTCCCCGACTTCATGGCCAGCCAGCTTTTCCGTACCAAGAGCCTCGACGTGCTCGTGTCGGAGGCCGAGGTCCCACAGCATCAGCTGAAGCGCACGCTCGGCGCATTCGACGTCATCATGTTGGGCATCGGCGCCATCGTCGGCGCCGGCATCTTCGCCACGATCGGCACGGCCACCGCGGGGGACGCGACGCGCCCCGGCGCCGGGCCCGCACTCGTCCTGTCGTTCGTCCTCACCGCCGTCGCCTGCGGATTCGCGGCGCTCTGCTATGCGGAGTTCGCGGCGATGGTGCCGATTTCCGGCAGCGCGTACACATACGCGTATGCCACGCTCGGCGAGCTCGTCGCCTGGATCATCGGCTGGGACCTGATCATCGAGTACGCCGTCGGCAACGTCGCGGTCGCGATCAGCTGGGGCAACTATTTCAAGACGCTCGTCTCGGGATTCGGCATCATCATCCCCGACTGGATCTCCACCGACTACCGCACCGCTGCGAAGATTCCGGGCCTCTTCGCGAGCGCGCCGCACCTGTTCGGCGTGCCGATCGTGTTCAACATCCTCGCCTTCGGGATTGTGGCGCTCCTCACGGTGGTGCTCGTCATCGGCATTCGCGAGAGCGCGTCGCTCAATACCGGGATGGTGATCCTGAAGCTCATCGTGCTCGGGTTCTTCGTCGGCGTCGGTTGGGCGCACATCAATTCCGCCAACTGGCATCCGTTCGCGCCAAACGGCTGGCAGGGCATCCAGGCCGGCGCGGCGATCGTGTTCTTCGCCTATATCGGCTTCGACGCCGTGTCGACCGTCGCCGAGGAATGCCGGAATCCTGAACGCGATCTGCCGATAGGGATCGTCGGCTCGCTCATCATCTGCACGATCATCTACATCATCGTCGCCGCCGTCTTCACCGGCATCATTCCCTACAGCGTGCTCGTCACGAAGCTCGCAACGGAACAGGCCGAGCCGCTGACGATGGCGCTGCAATACGCAAACCTCGGCGGCTTCGTGGTCGGCGTGGTCGCCTTCGGATCCGTCGTGGCGCACACGGCCGTGCTCCTGGTCTTTCAGCTCGGCCAGCCGCGCATCTTCTTTTCGATGGCGCGCGACGGATTGCTTCCGGCGAGCTTCGCGAAGGTGCATCCGCGCTTTCGAACGCCGCATGTGACGACGATACTCACCGGCGTCGCCGTGGGCGTCACCGCGATGTTCACGAGCATCGACGAGATGGTGGACCTGACGAACATCGGGACGCTGTTCGCGTTCATCCTCGTGTGCCTCGGGATCCTGATCCTCCGGAAGCGCGATCCCGGACGGCGGCGCGCGTTCCGGACGCCGTTCGTCCCGGTGGTGCCGGTGCTGGGCATCCTGTCGTGCGGATATCTGATGCTGGGGCTGCCGTGGATCACCTGGGTGCGCTTCGCGCTGTGGCTCCTCGTCGGCCTGGTGATTTATTTCGCGTACGGGATGAAAAGGAGCGGCTTGCGGGCAGACAGGTCTGGCTAGCCGGACACCCCGCAACGGGTTCGTACGATCGACGCACACCTCGCCGGGTTCGCGCAGAAACGGATTGCCCTGCTGCTCGCCGGTCTCTGCGGTTATTGTGGGGTCGCCAGTCGATACGCCGTGTCGCTCGAGCAGACCACCACGCAGTCCGACCCGAACGCCACACCGACGAGGCCAGGCCCCGCGAGCATCAACTCGGGGACATCGTTGCGATTGTTCCCGGACGCCAGCCGATACAGTCCGCTCACGCCCGCGAGCGCTTCAACGACGAACAGATCGCCGTGTCGATCGAAGGCAATCCCCTGCGGCCGTCCGAACCCGGTGTACCGAATGCTCACGGCACCGGTACGATCGATTCTGAACACGGAATCATACGGCGACAGCGTCGGCGCGGTCACGTAAAGCGCTTCGTCGGGTCCGAATGCGAGGTGAAACGCGGCGACGCTCAACGGCACCGACGCATGGGTCGTCGCCTGCCCCGCACGATCGACGCGGAAGATCGTGCCGGACCGATCGCCGACAAAGAGCGTCCCCTCGCGATCGAACGCCAGGCCGCAGGGAACGCCGAGGTCGGTCGCGAACGGCGCGATCAGGCCCTCGGTCGTCACGCGATACACCGTCCCCTCGAAGCGGCTCGACACGTAGAGATCGCCGTCGGGCCCGAGCGCCATCGACGTGGGGTTGACGAGGCCCGTGCAAAACGTTTCGCGCGTGCCGTTGGGCCGGACGCGGAAGATCGAAACCGGCACCTGCTGCCCGCGCGTGCCGCTGTACGTCACATACAGATTGCCGTCGCGATCGAACACCGGGTTGTCCACCTGGTGCAGACCGGTGGCAAATGGCGGCGCGAGATCGATGCGCGCCGCGTCGCCTGGAACACCATCGATGCGGATCGGCGTCGGCCCGCCGTCGAGGCCCGGCGGGACGAGCGCGGCGATGCGCGTCGACGAGGCAAACACCACCCGCGCCGGCGCTTCGCCGATGCGCACCGCGGGCAGGTGCGGCTGATCGATCGGAAATTCCGAGCCTTCGATGTCGATGCGGCCGCTTTCGATCGCCCACGAAGGGCGAACGGCGGCCACGCGGGCGGGCATTGATTAATTATTATGTATCGTCAAGCTCGACGTTCCAGTAGAGATAGTCGCGCCAGCTCTCCGGCGCGTTTCGCAGACCGACCGTGATGCGAATGGCCGGCGCCGACGCGGGCCGCTTCGGATGACGCAACAGGCGCATTCCGGCCTCGGCCGGCGTGCGCCCGCCCTTTTTCCGGTTGCACGTCACGCAGCAGCTGACGATATTCTCCCAGTCCTTCCGGCCGCCCTGGGCGACCGGTATCACATGGTCGAACGTCAACTCGCTCGTGGGATACTCGTCGCCGCAGTACTGGCATTGGTGCTCGTCGCGCGCGTAGATGTTGGCCCGCGAAAACGGCACGTAATCGAAGCGCCGCTTGATCTTGATGTAGCGCAGCAGGCGGATGACCGAAGGCAGCTTCAGACTGAATGAGACGGCCCGGATCTCCCTGTCGTACACAGAGATGACCTCGACCTTCCCCTGGCACCACAGCGTGACTGCCTTTTGCCAGTGGACGATTTTGAGCGGTTCGTACGACGCGTTGAGCAGAAGCGTCTGTTCCATGTACGATTCGGGCTCTGCGGCTCCAGAAGAATTGTGCCGGACGATTGTCGAGCTGTCAAGACGACGATGCTGTAACTGCTCTGAAAACTGGAGTTAGCTGACCATCGTACCGATAATGATGACAACGATGCGCCGATCTGTGTTTCTTCGAGCCGCGACCGGCCTGGCGGTTTCGGTGTTCGCGGGCGCCTGCGCCTCGACCGGCGCGGTTCCGAGGCCCTTTCCGGTGCCTGGAAATCAACCAGCCTCCCGGATCCAGCCTCCGGCCCCGCCGCCGCAAGCCGAGGCTGTGGACCAGCCGCAACCGCCGGTCTCAGCGCCGCAGGTGCCGGCAGTTGACGGCTACGCTCTCGTCGGGACGGCTTTGTCCCTTCGCGGCACGCCGTACCGAAACGGCGGCGCCGATCCCACGGGCTTTGACTGCAGCGGGTTTACGCAGTACGTGTTCGCGAGATACGGGGTGGCGCTGCCGCGCGAGGTCCGGGATCAGTTTCAGCAGGGGAAATCCGTCGAGGACGGCGCGCTCGCAGCGGGAGATCTGCTTTTCTTCACGACCACGGCGCCGGGGGCGACGCACGTGGGGATCGCCATCGGAGGCGATCAGTTCGTTCACGCCCCGAGCTCGACCGGCGTTGTCCGCGTCGAACGCCTCAGCACCAGCTACTGGTCCGCGCGTTATCTCGGCGCACGCCGGCTGGAGCCAGGTGGAACGGGGAAATTAGCACTTACGAATTGAGAATTCCGAATTCAATTCCGAATTCAATTCCGAATTGAATTCTGAATTCAATTCTGAATTCTCAATTCTCAATTCTCAATTTCCTGCGGTCTCCCCTACGCTGCCCGGAACTGGCCCTTGCGGACGAGCCGCCTCGAGACGCGCTGGGTAAACTGCCGGATGTGCAGGTCGTTTTCCGTGTAATGCGTCGGATGCTGGACCGGAGGAAGCGGCTCGATCCTGACCTCGGGTGCGTCGGACTCC
>Ga0310810_10007304_pt1 | contig 12592 bp, 13 predicted proteins | sample NCmetagenome_FD_207641 | JGI IMG/M metagenome (GOLD analysis project Ga0310810, IMG submission 207641) | Soil microbial communities from experimental microcosm in Duke University, North Carolina, United States - NC | ecosystem: Engineered > Artificial ecosystem > Soil microcosm > Unclassified ... | reverse complement strand
TTGCGGCGAGAGGCTGGTTCAGCTCGTGCGCGATCGACGAGGCCAGTTGACCCATGGCGGCGACGCGGTCCAGGTGGCCGATCCGCCCCAGATTGAGCTGCGCGGCCGCCTCGGCGTGCCGTCGCGCCGTCACGTCGAAGTGAATCACCGCCGCGCCTGCGCCGAAACGGGCGAGGCGGCGCACCCGGACTTCGAACCACCGGTCTTCGCCATTTCGGGACGTCGGATATTCGACCGCGAAGTCGGTGCGCTCCCCGCGCAGAATCGCCTCGATGGACGCGCACAACGTGCGGGCGACGTCGGACGGCATGTCGACCGCGTTGCGGCAGGCCTCGAGATAGTTCGCGCCGACCTTCAGGACGGTGTCCCCGCTCCGTGCGGCGGTGGTCCATGCCTCGTTGACTTCCACGATCGTTCCGGCCGAATCGATGATCGCCGTCTCGCCCGGCAACGCGGCTAGAACGGCGCCGATCATCGCCGCACTGCTCTCGACGGCGGCGGCGCTCTGGACGCGGATCAGAGCCGTGGAGAATGGCTCGGCCAACGTCCTCATCTGCTGGACGATGTGTACGGGCCACCGGCGTTCCGCGTGCAGGCTGAGGAAGACAAGCACGCCCAGCAGGCGATCACCAGCCTGCAACGGAATGGCTGCGAACGAGCGCACGCCCATCGCCTTGGACTCGGCGCGTTCCGGCGCTGCTTCCGGAGGAAGCTGGTCGGGGCTTGTGAAGCACACGATCTCGCCCGCTTCCAACCGCGCCCGGAGGTACGGAAAGCGCCGAAACTCGAAGATCAGTCGAGCGGCGGGCGCCCCTGACCTTTCCCAGGCGTGCGTGAGGAACGAGGTTTCCTGCGTCCGCTGCCACAGTGTCCCCCGATCCACACCGAGGAACATGCCGACGCGCCGCAAACCGTCGCGGATTCGCTCGTCGAGCTGGTCCGGCGTGGCCGTCGCGCACGCCGTACCGATCTCACTCACGACCATCTCGAAGCGAAGCCGCTCGGTCAGGGTCGCCTGCGCCTCGCGGCGCCGTCGGCGCTGAACGAGCAGCGTGATGATCAGCGCTGCCTGCACACCTATGACGGCAGTCCCGCTTGCGATATGCCAGCGGTACTGCTGCCAGACGGTCGCCTGCCGAAATTCGACCACGCTGCCGGGCGGCAGGCGAGCCTCGCTGATGTTCCACCGTCGCAGCTCTCGCCAGTCGTACCGCGGATGTGGCTGGGTCCCGATGAGCAGCGGCGGAAAGTTCGAGATCGGCTCCCCGCGTAGCACTCGAATGGCGATGCGGGCGGACTCATCGCCCTCGGCTTCGGCCTGATACAGCCGGCCGCCGACGAGGCCGAGGCCGAGCTGGTTCTGATAGATGCCGTTGATCGGCGCGTTCGCGACCGCGCGGAGCTGCTGGAGCGCGTCGTCTTGATTGTGCGTCACGCCCGACGCATCACGGAGAAGCAGCGCGAGCAGAATGAACGTATGCGGGGGCAGCGTCGCCACCCGACGCCGCATCTCGTCGAACGATAGATCGTTGAACCAGGTGAACCGGATGCGATTCGTATACCGCTCGAACTCTTTTTGAAAGATCGTCGTCCAGTACCGCTCGAGCGGCGTGGCCCCGATCACCACCGCGATGTGGTTCGTGTCGGGCACGAGCTGGAGAATGTCTTCAACCAGGCCCGCGATGTCGAACGACTCGCCGACGAAGGTGGCGTTGTTTTCGAGCGCATCCGGCGGTAGCGTGCGTCGGTCCATGCCGGTGTAGATGACGGGCGCCGCTGGAAAGAGGCGACCCCGATATTTCGCCACGAACCGGCCGGCAGGCGATCCGATCGGCACCACCAGGTCGGGTCGCCATTTCGTCAAACGCGCGAGCAAGAACTGGACGAACGGGCCCTCCATGTCTGTCTGCGCATAGCGGGTGATATCGAGCGAGACCTCGTCGATGTCGACGCCCTGCCCCATCTCTCTGATCAGCGTCGTCTGGAAGGCCGTCGAATGCGTCGCGTCGGGCGGGGCGCTGCCGCCGGCGGAGTGGACGATCAGGACGCGCTTGGTCTCGGCGCCGGCGGCTGAGTTCGTCATCAGCACGATCAGAACGAGCGCGAACGATAGCCGGCCGCAAGTCGTCATAGGAGGCGTCAGGATCGCATACAGCATTTCGCGCCGAAAGGCACACTGGACCTTCGGCCCAACGCCCGGACAGCGGCACGGAAGCGACCGGCCCGCCCGGTCCGCAGTGACCCGTCAACCGCTCTAGCCGTCACGCATAGTTAGAACGCGGACCAAGTCTGGCATTCGCCTGGCGGTTGTTCGACACGACGCATTGGTGTCGATCTTCAGCGCGCCGAAACGAACGCAGACACGTGTTTACCGTGCCGGACATTCCGCCGTGGGCACCGGTCGTCTTAAGTCAAAAGCGCGCGACGCCGGTCTGGGCGCGGCCGGTGTGGGTCATCAGCGCGGTCGTCTTCGCGGCCGCGGCCGGGCTGGCCATATAATGGTCTCTCGGCGCGGCCGAGCCTCACGGCTTTCGTGACGTCCGTTGGGGTGCATCCGGCGCCGAGCTTCGCAAGCGCGTGGCCATCGCGCAGTGCTCCGCCGCAGAGCCCGCCCGCGGAGATCTCGGCACACTTCGGTGCACCGCCGAGCCAAACGTATCGATCGGCGACGTGACGTTGGACGTCTGGTTTTACCTGCGCGACGACCACCTGATTGCGTGGCGGATGCGTTACGGCCACGAGGATCACGCCGTCATGATCGCGGCCCTTGGCAAGCGCTATGGGCGACCATCGATCGTGACGGATGCAAACATCATCTGGAAACTGCGCGGTGGCGGCGTGCTGCTGAAGCGAGACAAATTTCAGGACGTCGTGACGGTCGTCGCGAGGTCTGAAATGGCCCCCATTGCGGGGCCGGACAGCGGCCGCGTGATCAAGGCCGCGAGCGCACTGTAGTCGATCGGGCGAGGATCGACGGCGAACCACCGATCCTCGGCCCGAACGACGACGCGCTCCCACGAAGCTACGGCGACTGCGGCCGACGAACGACGTACAGGTAGTCGGTCTCCATCATTCCGGCGGTCTGACGAGGCAGCGCGCTGACTCCCGATGCACCCGGCGTGACCGTGGTCACCGGCACGGCGACCGCGATTTCGTCACCCGGATGCAGCGCCGTGATCGCAAGCGGCTGGCCGTTGAACATGATTCGTGAGCCCGGACTCATGTGCACGATCGTCCCGTCGCTGAGGACGACGCGCGCGTTCGACGCATCGACGCTCGACACGGTGCCCATCTGATACGAACGATTCTGCGGCGCCGCCGCAGGGCGGAAATCGAGCGGCTCGGCGTTGCGCACGAACAGCGACGCGCCGGGGGCGATCGAGCCGATCGTGACTGGCTGCCAGAGCGTCGTGCCCGACGACATCCTCACCACGCGTCCATCCTGCAGCGTGATCGTTCCGCTCCTGGGATCGACGCTCGCGACGACGCCCGTGGCATCGACGCGTGCCAAACCCGGGGCCGCCATGGCCGCAGACGACGCCGTCGACTGAGCGACAGACGGCGTTGCGGGCTGGGTGACGACGGTGCCCGGAGGGACGGCGCCCGGTGTCGCGACGGCGCCCGGTGCGGCGGCCGCGTTCGAGCTGACGAACGTCCACCCCGGCTGGATATCGGCGAGCCGAACTTCGCGGCCGCCCGCGTAGAGCCGTGTGCCCGGATCGACGCGCACCGCGCGCCCGTCGGTGAGGTAGACGATCCCGCTCGTCACATCGACGCGCTGCACCGTGCCTCGGATCTCGGCGCCCTGCGCGTCGCTGACCGTGACGAGTCCGCCGAGTACGAGTGACAGAATCATGAGTGGTACCGCGATGAGCTTCATGGCAAACCCTCCCCGCGCGCCTCTGGTGCAAACGGATTGCCGCCGACGACCACGTCCTCGTTTTCGATCGTCACGACGCGGCGATCGGTCGTACCGGCGGGGGGTTACGTGACGCGCGTTTGACAGTGCGCGACGGGGGCGACTAGAGTCGCGGACCGATGCGACTCGACGTCCCCGCTCCGCGCGATGCTGTCGACCTCGTAATGGGCGACGGCGCGGTGATTCGCGTGCGCCGCCACGGCCCAGCCGACGCTACGCTTCGCCTCGTGCTCGCCAACGGCAATGGCTTTGCGATCGACGGTTACCATCCGTTCTGGGGACCGCTGACCGAGCGTTTCGACGTCGTCGTGTTCGACGCGCGGAATCATGGTCAGAATCCCCTGGCCGCGTCGGGACGCGACGGCCACACCTACGCGCAGATGACGCTGGACCTCGAGCAGATCGTGCGCGGGATCACCGGACGCTGGCGCCCCATGCCGACGGTGGGCGTGTTCCACTCCATGTCCGCCCGCGTCGCGATGAAGCATGCGATCGAAGTCGGCTTCCCGTGGCGCGCGCTCATTCTGTTCGATCCGCCGAACGTGCCGCCGCCGGGCCATCGGGCGTGGGAGATCATGAACGTCTTCGAGAACCGCCTTGCGGAATGGGCGCTGCGTCGTCCGGATCGGTTTGCCGATCCCTCGGAGCTGGCACGACAGTATGCGGACACGCGCGCGCACGCGACGTGGGTTCCGGGCGCCCACGAGCTGATGGCTCGCGCGGTCCTGCGCCGCGACGGCGCCGATGGCTGGATGCTCGCCTGCCCGCGCGAGCTGGAAGCGTCCATCTACTCGCAGGCGATGACGATGAACCTCTGGCCCTCGCGTGACGTTTACGGCGGGCCAGTCAAGCTGATCGCGGCGGACCCTGATGCACGGGGTGCGCCCGCGCCGGCGTTCGCCAATCGAGCGCTCGCCGAGGACTTCGGCTACACGTACGAGGCAATTGCGGACACGGGGCACATGCTGCAAATCCAGAAGCCGGACGAATGCCGGCGCGCGATGCTCGGCTTTCTGGAGCAGCTGCGCATCGTGTAGGCGCTTCGCTCACTCGCTCCGCGGCGGGACCTTGATCCAGGCCTCGGCGCACGTCGGCACGCTCGGGTAGTACGCGCCCGTCGGCGCGCAGTAGTACCAGAACTGTTCGCGCGCCTGCGGCGTCGGCTCGGAAGCCCGGGGCACCGACGAAGGCGGCTGCTGCTCGATGTACACGGGGGGCTCCTCGATCACGACGCGCGGCGGATAGGCGTAGTACGGAGGAGGGTAATACCAATACGGGTACGGCGGCCCCCACCACCAGGGTCCGATGCCGACGAATACGCGATGATGGACGTGGGCCTGATGACCGCCGCCGTGAGTGCCATGACGGCCGCGCTGGGCGAGCGCTTCATTCGTCCACACGGGCAGCGCGACCCCGATCGTAAGGACTAGTAGCACACGCGCGACGAACCTGAGCACCGTTGCTCCCCCTGACGCACTGACGCTACGCCAGGCGCCCGGCGCCGTCAACGCGCCACCGTCGTCGACGCGCGCTCATCGATGGTCATACACTGAGGCGGTGATCGATCGCGACGCGAGAGTCGTCCTCATCGGCGCCACCGGCCAGCTCGGCTTCGATCTGGCACGCACGTTCGACCTGCCAGGCACGCTCCTGACGCCACGACACGAAGAGCTCGACGTTCTCGACACGCGCCGCGCTGCCGAGGCGCTGCGCGCGCTGGGGCCGACGCACGTGCTGAACACGGCCGCATGGAACGCCGTCGACGCCGCCGAGGCCGAGCCCGCCCGCGCGTTCGCACTCAACGCCGAGGCGGTGGGCGAGCTCGCCAGGACCTGCCAGGCGCTGCGCGCCACGCTGGTGCACTTTTCGACCGATTACGTCTTCGACGGCACGAAGCGCACGCCGTACACCGAGCGCGATGTCCCGAGTCCGCTCAGCGCGTACGGCCTGTCCAAGCTTGCCGGCGAGCAACTCGCGCGCGAGCGGTGCGAGCGTGCGCTCGTCATCCGCGTGTCGGGGCTCTTCGGCGTCGCCCGCAGCGCGGGCAAAGGGGGAACGAACTTCGTCGAGACGATGCTCGGGCTGGCACGGCAGGGGCGCGCGCTGCGGGTCGTCGCTGACCAGGTGCTCGGGCCGTCGTACACGCTCGACCTCGCGCGCGCGGTGTGGCGTGTCGTCGCGAGCGGCTATGTCGGCGTGTGCCACATCACGAGCGGAGGCGAAACCTCGTGGCACGACTTCGCGCGTGAGATCTTCCGTTTGGAGGCGCTCACGCCGTCGCTCACGCCGGTCGCCGCCGCCGAGTACGGCGCGCCGGCGCGGCGTCCGGCCTACTCCGTGCTCGCGCACGACGTCTTGCGCACGCTCGGGATCGACGAGCCGCGCGGATGGCACGAGGCCCTCGCGGCGTATCTCGCCGAGCGCCGCGCGCTCAGCGCGACGGCTCGGCGCGACTCGTGATGCCGAAGCTGCGGATGGCGGCCGAGGTGAGCCACGGCGCATGGCGGTGCATGAATACGAACACCTTGCCGTGCCCGGTGATCACGACTTCGCGCCGGCGCCGGGCAATGGCGCGCACGATCTGTCGCGCGGCCCGGGAAGTCGGAACGACGAGCCATGAGGGGACAGGGTCCGGCGTTTCCGCGCGCAGCACGCCGAGGTTGTCGACGCGACGGATCTCGGACTCGACGTAGCCGGGGCTCACCAGCGTCACCGAGGCGCCCGTGCGCGCCAGCTCGTGGCCGAGCGCTTCCGCCAGCGCGCGCACCGCGAACTTGCTCATCGCATACGGCGAGGAGCCCGGCGTGGCGATGTGACCGCTGACGCTGCCGATGATCGCGATCCGTCCGCGCGCCCGACGGACGTCGGGCAGCGTCGCCTTGATCGTCCGAAGCACGCCGAACACGTTGGTCTCGAACTGGCGTCGATAGTCGTCGAGGCTGAGCAGCGCGACGGGCCCGACGACGCCGAACCCGGCGTTCGCGACGACGACATCGAGTCGGCCGAACTGCTCACGCGCGGCGGCGGCGGCGCGCTCGGGATCGCCGTCCACCGTGACGTCGCACCGGACGGCCACGGCCTTGGCGCCCGCGGCGCGCAGCGCGCCGGCCAGGAGTTCGAGGCGCTCGGTGCGGCGCGCGGCGAGCACGAGCGAGGCGCCGGTGCGGGCGAACTCACGGGCCAGCGCCTCGCCGATCCCCGACGACGCGCCGGTGATGAGAACGGCCTGCCCGCTGAAGGTGCTCAGGGTGTCGCCAGCGTGATCGCTTCCTCGGCGTAGGCCATCGCGGTCTTCGCCTTGCGGATGGCGTCGCCGTGATCCTTCTTCGTCTTCGCCGTCTCGTGGTGGGTCTTCGCCTCCGCCACCAGCTTCTTGGCCTCGTCGATGAGCGGCTTGCTCTCGGCGTTCGTCTTGGTGGCTTCGGCTTTGCGGATGAGGTCCTCCGCCTGCTTGATCACGACGGGACACGTGAACGCGAGCGCCGGGGCGGTGAGCATGAGCACCACGGCGAGAGCGGCCATCACGACGCGAGTCTTCACGGGCTCCCTCGACAGATCGTGTTCGACACCGAAAATTGTCGACGGGAGTCTATCACGGAGCGCCGCGTCGGCGGTCAGCGCGTCGCGAAGCGCAGCGACGGTTGGCCCACGTGGATGTGCGCGCCCGTCGACGATCCCGCGACCTCGCCACGCACGCCGATGAACGGGATCCCGGCTCGACGGAGGTACTGCATCAGCCATTGGCCTTCTGCGGCGTCCGGGTGGACCGCCACGTCGATCGCCGCGCGGTGGTCCAGGCCGAGACGATCGTGAACCTTCGTTTGGCCGAGCGAGCTGATCGGCAGCCGGCGACCGAACTGTGCGACGAACACTTCGTCCAGACGCGGCACGTCCTTGAGCGACCACGGCGCGGTGCCGTTGAAGCGGACCATCGTCACGCTGTCCTCGTACGCCCCACGTGAGAGCGGGCCGCGACGGACGAGCTGCTCGACGACGCTACTCTCGACAAGAATGCGATCGGTTTCGGCGATCGCCTCGCGCGTCTCGGCCAGGTCTTTTTGCGCCTGGGCCCAGGCCCGCTCGGCTTCGGCGACGTACGCGGCGGCGAGGAGCCCCTGCGCATAGAGCTGGCGCCGCTCGTGAACGGCCTGCGCAGCCTCCTCCGCATTGGCCTCCAGCGTGGGGATGGCCCGATCGAGTGTCGCCCGGTACTCCTTCGTCGTGCGCGCGACGTCGGCAGCAAGCTCGCTCGGTGTTTTTCGGGCGACGCTGACCTTGCGTTCGGCCGCGTGCACGGACGTCGCGGGTACCGCGATTCCGAGCGCGATCATGACGAGCCAGCGCGCACAACGGTGCAGAAGAAACCCCATAACGTCCGGGACGGCGACCGCTGTTATACCACGGGCGCGGCCGTCCTGCGGACGCCGGCGCGCGGTACGGCCGGAGCGGTTACTGGATCCGGGCTTGCGAGCGTCGCGGACGCTTGGTGCGCTCGGCCGGCAGCGGGATGACGCGTCCGTCCGACGACCGTGCCGCGCCTGCGGCGCGCGCCCGAAGCCGGCCCTCGGCCGTCTCCTGATCGTGGAGCTCGAGCACCATCATCGCGATGAACGAATCGACGTCGAGACCGACGAGATCCGCAAGCTCTTGTGCTGCGCTGAGAATCGGCGGACTCACCCAGAGTGCGCACCGGCGGGCGGGGGACGTTGCCATTGAGCGCTTGCCCTGCATGCCGCGCGCCATCGAGATGATGCTCGGATGCGACGTCTTTTCGCGCGCTACGGTCACGCCTCGCCCTCGGTCGTATGAACCGCATGTAACAACGACAGGCAGGCGATGTGATGCGTGGTCGGGGTGAGAGGATTTGAACCTCCGGCCCCCTGCTCCCAAAGCAGGTGCGCTACCAGGCTGCGCCACACCCCGAGGCCAGCGGAAAGCTTATCATCCAGCCCGCGTGCGCTGACGTATCATACGCGGCGTTCCGGGAGGCACGATCACGGCCGAGCTCCTCGCGGTGACCCGCGTGACCAAGCGCTTCGGCGGCGTCGAGGCGCTTGCCGAGTGCACCCTGTCCGTGGCCGAAGGCTCGATCACCGGCCTCATCGGACCCAACGGCGCCGGCAAGACGACGCTCTTCAACGTCATCACCGGCCTCACCCGCGCCGACACCGGCGAGATCCGGCTGGGCCCCGATCGTATCGATGGGCTGCCGGCACACGCGATCGCACGGCGTGGCCTCGGTCGGACGTTTCAGATCCCGCGGCCGCTCGCACGCATGACGGTGCGCGACAACGTGCTCGTGTACGCGCAGCACCAGCTGGGCGAGCGGCTCACACGCGTCTTCGCGAGCGCCGGCCGCGTGCGCGCCGAGGACCGGCGTCTGCGGGCGCGCGCCGAGGAGATTCTCGCCTCCGTGGACCTGGCCGACCTCGCGGACGCGCCCGCGCAAAACCTGTCCGGCGGGCAAAAGAAGCTGCTCGAGCTGGCGCGTGTTCTGATGAGCGATCCGCGCATCATCCTGCTCGACGAGCCGGGCGCCGGCGTCAATCGCACCCTGATGCGCTCCCTCGTCGGCGCGATCCGCGCACTGCGCGCCGCCGGCCGCACGTTCCTGCTCATCGAGCACGACATGGACCTGGTGACCGAGCTGTGCGACGTCGTGATCGTCATGGCGCAGGGTCGCAAGCTGATCGACGGCCCGTTCGCCGAGCTGCGGCACGATCATCGCGTGCTCGAGGCGTATCTCGGGACCGCGTCGTGACACCGCTGCTCGAAGTCCAGGATCTCGTGGCCGGCTACGGCGACACGGAGATCCTGCGCGGCCTGACCCTCGCGGTGATGCCCGGCGAGCTCGTCGCGGTGATCGGCCCGAATGGCGCCGGCAAGTCGACGCTGCTCAAGACGCTGGCCGGGCTCGTGCGCCCGCGTGCGGGTCGCATCGCCCTGCGGGGCGCCGACATTACCGGCGCGAGCACCGGACGGATCGTGGCGGGCGGCCTCTGTTACGTGCCTCAGGAGGCGAACGTCTTCGCGTCGCTCAGCGTGTGGGAGAACCTCACGATCGGCGCCTGGACGACGCCCCGCGCGCTCCGCGTGCGGGCGGGCGCCGCGCTCGAGCTCTTTCCCGCGCTGGCCGCGCGGCAGCGCGCGCGAGCCGGCACGCTCTCGGGTGGCGAGCGCCAGATGCTCGCGATGGCGATGGCCCTGATGGTCGATCCGGTGCTGCTGCTGCTCGACGAGCCGTCCGCCGGTCTTGCGCCCGCGCTCCAGCGCCTCGTGTTCGACCGTGTGCGCGACATCAACGCGCGCGGACTCGGAATCCTGCTCGTCGAGCAAAACGCGCGCGAGTCGCTGGCGCTGTGCACCCGCGCGTACGTGCTGGCCATGGGTCGCGTGCGGGCCGAAGGCTCGGGCCAGGCGCTACGCAACGATCCCGACATCCGTCATCTGTATCTCGGAGGCTAGATCATGACGACAGACGTGGCCTACACGCTGACGCGACGACAGCTCTTGAAGAGCTCGACGGCGGCCGGACTTCTCCTGAGCGCGCCGGCGCGGCTCGCGGCGCAGTCGAAGGAGCCGATCCCTATCGGCACGCTCTCCCCGCTCACCGGCGCCGGCGGCTCGTACGGGCCCGACATGCAGCGCGCGGTGGTCGCGGTCGTCGAGCGCATCAACAAGGCGGGCGGCATCCTCGGCCGGCCGATTGAGCTGTTCCACGAAGACGACCAGACGAACGCGGAGGCCGGCGTGCGTGCGACGCGCAAGCTGATCGACGTGAATCGCGTCGTCGCGATCGTGGCGACCTGGGCGTCGGCGGTCACGCTCGCCGTGAGGCCGCTGTGCGTGGAGGCCAAGGTCTTCCTCATCGGCGTGTCGGGCGCCGACAGCGTCACGCAGGGCGAGCACAAGGGCTACGTGGCGCGCACGCAGCCGAACACGAATCTGCAGGGGCGCATGTACGCGAAGTTCGCCGCGGGCCGGAAGGAGTGGAAGCGCATCGCCTACCTGGCGCTGCAGACGCCGTATGCGCGCTCGTTCGGCGACGCGTTCAGCGCCGTGGTGAAGTCGGCCGGCGCGACGATCACCGACGACCTCATCTATGAGGACAAGAAGCCGTCGTATCGCAGCGAAGTCACGCGCGTGCTCGGCACGAATCCCGATCTGATCATGCTGGAAGCCTACACGCCCGACGCCGTCGTCATGGTCAAGGAGCTCTACAAAGCGGGGTACAAGGGCGCGCTCCTTGCGCCGACCTTCGCCGTCAACGCCAAGTTCATCGAGGGCGTCGGCGCGGAGGTGGCCGAGGGCGTCTGGAACATGGACCGCGCGCCACTGTTCGACTCGCCGGCCTTCAAGGAGTTCGCCGCGGCCGTTCCGGGCGGCGATCAAAGCCCGTATGCGCCGCAGGCGTGGGACCAGATAACGCTCGTGGCGCTGGCGCTCGCGGCGGGCCGCGGAGAGGCCTCGGGCACCGTCATCAAAGACCATCTCCGGAGCGTCTCGAACCCGCCCGGCACCACCGTCTACTCCTTTGCTGACGGCGCGAAGCTGCTCGCCGAGAGCAAAAAGATCAACTACGAGGGCGCGTCCGGCTCGTGCGACTTCGACCAGATCGGCGACATTCTGTCGGCGCCGTTCATCGTGCAGCAGGTGCGGCGCGGGAAGAACGAGCGCGTGACGATCATCCAACCCTGACGGTCGGCGCGGAATGCCGCCCATCGCGCAGTACGTGTTCAACGGCATCGTGACGGGCGGCATCCTCGCCCTGCCCGCCGTCGCGTTCTCCCTGCTGTGGCGGCTGCTTCGCTTTCCGAATTTCGCCGTCAGCACCTATCTGACCGTCGGCGCGTACGTGGCGCTGATGCTCAACGTCGGTGCGCGCGTTCGCCTGGAGCTCGCGTGGGCGGGCGCCGTCGTCGCGACGGGCGCCGTCGCGCTCGCGGTCGATCGCATCGCATTCCGGCCGATGCGCGCGCGGCGGCCGTTCGCGCTCGCGATCGCCTCGATCGGTGTCGCATTCGTGCTGGAAAACGTCGTGCGGTTCGTGTGGGGCAATGACTTCCGCAGCTACGACGTCCCCGTGAGCCGCGCCGCGAGCATGCTCGGCGTGCGCGTCGGCCGCGAGCAGATCCTCATCCTCGGCGTGGCCATCGCGCTGATGGCGACGGCACAGACGTTTCTCTCCCGCACGCGCCTCGGCATCGCCATGCGAGCAACGGCGGACAATGCGCTCCTGGCCGCGGTCAAGGGCGTGCCGACCGAGCGTGTGATCGCGTGGGCAACGGTCGGCGGCGGTGCGCTGGCCGGCGGCGCCGGCGTCTTCCTGGGTCTCGACGCGAGTGTCGATCCGCTGATGGGGGGTGGGCTCATCATCTCGGTCTTCGCCGCCGCCATTCTGGGCGGCATCGGGTCCGCGCCCGGCGCGCTCGCGGGCGCGCTCATCGTCGGCATCGTCGAAGAGGTCGGCACCCTCGCCATCCCGCCGACCTACAAGAGCGCTATCGGTTTCGCCGTCATTGTCGCCGTCCTGCTCGTGCGGCCTACGGGCCTCGCGCGCGCGCGCGCGTGACCCGCGGCGTGATCGCATACCTCACCGCGATCGCCACGCTGGTCGGGGTGCGCGCGCTGGTGACGTTGGGTTTGAACGTCCAGTGGGGACTCACCGGCCTC
>Ga0310810_10007303_pt1 | contig 12593 bp, 11 predicted proteins | sample NCmetagenome_FD_207641 | JGI IMG/M metagenome (GOLD analysis project Ga0310810, IMG submission 207641) | Soil microbial communities from experimental microcosm in Duke University, North Carolina, United States - NC | ecosystem: Engineered > Artificial ecosystem > Soil microcosm > Unclassified ... | reverse complement strand
TTGTTCCACAAAAACCGGGAGGTGTCATATATTCGGGCCATGGCCGTCGACCCGGAACTGCTCGAGATTCTCGCCTGTCCCAACTGCAAGACGCCCGTCACGCTCATCAAGAATGGCACGGCCCTCAAGTGCGGCACGTGCAAACGCGTGTATCCGATCAAGGACGACATTCCGGTCATGCTGATCGACGAAGCGACCATCGAAGAATGAAATAGTGCGCATTCTCCTGGTCCGCCTGCGGCAGATTGGTGACGTCGTGTTCACCACCCCGGCGGTTCACGCGTTGCGGCGCCGATTTCCCGACGCGCATCTCAGCTATGTCGTCGAGCCTGCCGCCGCGCCGATCGTCGCCAACAACCCGCACCTGAACGAAGTGATCGTCGCGCCGCGCGCCCCGGGTCTACGCGGGGTGCTCGGCGACCTCGCACTCGCGCGCCGTCTGCGCGCACAACACTTCGACCTCGCCATCGACTTCCACGGCGGGCCGCGCGCGTCGCTGCTGACGTGGCTGAGCGGAGCGCCTGAGCGCCTCGGCTACGACGTGGCCGGCCGGGGCTGGATGTACACGCGACGGATCGCGCGGCCGCGCGAGCTCCGCCCGCGCCACTCGGTCGAGAACCAGTGGGATCTGCTGGCGCCTCTCGGCGTCTCGCCGCCGGATCGATCGGCGTTCCCGATGGAGATGTCGCCTGACCCCGCCGCCGCCGCCGCCGTCGCGTCCCGCCTGGCGCTTCATGCCGTTGAGCCCGACGATCGAGTGATCGTGATGCACGTCAGCGCCGGAAACCCCTTCCGCCGCTGGCCGGCCGCGCATTTCGTCGACCTCGCGGTGTCGCTCGCCGAGACTGACCCACGCCGCCGGATCGTCGTCACGTCAGGGCCCTCCGAACATGAAGCCGGCGGCCGCGTGATCACCGGGGCGCAAGCGCGGCTGGGCGCCGCGCGCGCCAGCCAGGTGCTGTCGTGCGGCGAGTTCTCGCTCACTGAACTGCGTGCGCTGCTCGATCGCGCCTGCCTGTACATTGGCGGCGACAGCGGCCCGCTGCACGTCGCGGCGACGACGACGGTGCCGGTCGTCGGGTTGTACGGGCCGACGCTGCCGGTTCGGTCGGCACCGTGGCGGGCGGAGCGATGGATCACCGAGTCGGTTGACGCAGGCAGTCTGCCGTGCCGGCCGTGCGATCAGCGCGTGTGCGGGCCGGGGGACTTCCGATGCCTGACGTCGATCACGCCGGAGCAGGTCGTCGAGGCCGCCGAACGCGCACTCGCCCGTGGCGCGATCGGCGGCCGTGGGGTCCGCCTTTAGGCGGACCGTGTCTGGTCCGGCTGAAGCCGGACCCGACGTACGAATACTCGTGGGTCCGGCTCGTACTGTCGTGGGGTCCGGCTTTAGCCGGACCGGTTAAGATGAACACGTGAACGACGCTCTGGCCATCGACGCGCCGCATCAGGCCGACCGCCTCGGCCTCGAACAGGCCGGCGCGCTCGCGCTCTTCGGCATGGCCGGCGCCGTGCAGTTCTCAATCGCCGCGGCGCAGATCCTGCTCGGCATCGCCCTCGTCTGCTGGATCACTCTTCTCATCGTCCGTCGCGAGCGCTTCGAGGCGCCGAGCTTCTTCTGGCCGCTGATGGCGTATGGCGCCGCGACGCTGGTGTCGGCCGCACTGTCGCCGGATCCCGCCACCAGCCTGATGGACTGCAAGCAGCTGGTTCTCTTCCTGCTCGTCCCGCTCGTGTGTCGTTTCGTCAACCGGCAGCGTGCGCACACGTTGATCTCGGTCGTCATCACCTGCGCCGCGGTCAGCGCGGTCTTCGGCATCGTCCAGTACGGCATCCTTCACTACGACAACCTCGGGCAACGGCCGCAGGGCACGCTCGGGCACTGGATGACGTACTCCGGCCTCCTCATGATCGTCATCGGCGTGGCGATCGCCCGAGTCATTTTCGGCAACATGGGCCGCACCTGGGCTGCGCTGGTCCTGCCGGCGCTCGGCGTCGCGGTCGCGGTGACGTTCACCCGCGGCGCCGCGATCGGCGCGTGCGCCGCGGTGGCGCTGCTGTTCGCGCTGAAGGATTTCCGGCTGTTCGCGATCCTCCCGATCCTGGCGGCGATCTTCATCGTGATCGCGCCGGGGCCGATCGCCCGGCGCTATCAGTCGATGTTCAACATGAACGACCCGACGGTCCGCGATCGGTACACGATGCTGCGCATTGGCGAACGCATGATCCGCAGTCATCCCCTGACCGGCGTCGGCCCGAACATGGTGCAGCGGCTCTACCTCGACTACAAAGGACCGGACTCGCTCGTCGGCCCCGACGGCGTCACGCACATCAATCCACACCTGCACAACGACTTGCTGCAGGTCGCGGCCGAGCGCGGCCTTCCCGCGCTCGCGCTCTGGCTGTGGTTCGTCGTCGCGCTGGTCCGCGATGTGTGGAAGCGCTTCAACGCAGGGCAGCGCGAGCTTGCCGCGACGGCCATGGCGACGATCGTCGCCCTGCTGACCGCCGGGCTGTTCGAGTACAACTTCGGCGACTCCGAAGTCCTGATGCTCTTCCTGACGATCGTCACGCTGCCAGCGGCCGCGTCGCGCCCGCCGTCGTGATGGCGCTGCCGTCACTCGACGCCAGGCGCGCCCGCGATCTGATCGGCGGCTTTGCCGGCGTGCCTGTACTCGTCGTCGGCGACGTGATGCTCGATCGCTTCATCGTCGGCCGCGTCACCAGGATTTCTCCCGAGGCGCCGGTGCCTGTCGTCCGATTCGAGTCGGAGCACGTGCGCCTCGGCGGCGCGGCCAACGTTGCGCACAACATCGCGGCGCTGGGAGGACGCGCCTTGCTCGTGGGCATCGTCGGCATCGATGCGACGGCGAACAGTCTGCGGGCGCAGCTCCGCGCCGCCGGCGTCAGCGCGGACGGGCTCGTCGAGGATTCCTCGAGGCCGACAACCGAGAAGGTGCGCGTCGTGACGGAGCGGAATCAGCAGGTCGCGCGCATCGATTACGAGCGCGACGCGGACGCCGCCGGCGACGTCGAGCGCTCCGTGGTCGCACAGATCGCCAGACTTGGAGATGGCGCGAAGGCGCTGCTCGTGTCGGACTACCTGAAGGGTGCGATCACGCGTGCGGTTGTCGAGGCCTTACTTCGCAGCGCCAAGGCTGCCGCCGGGAGTATTCCGGTCATCGTCGATCCGAAGATCCCGCACCTGCCCTTTTACGCTGGGGCGACGCTGGTCACGCCGAATCATCATGAGGCGGAAGTCGCCACGCATCTTCGCGTGCGTACGGACGAGGAGGCGCATCATGCCGCCCGCGACTTCAGGGCGCGCGCCCGGTGTGAAGGGGTGCTGATTACCCGCGGCGAGCATGGCATGTGGCTGTCGGAGCCGCGGAGCGAAGGGACGATTCCGGCAGTGGCGCGGGAGGTGTCGGACGTGACCGGCGCTGGCGACACCGTCGTGGCGACGCTGTCGCTCGCCATGGCCGCCGGCGCGACGCTCGCCGAGGCGGCGGCTCTGGCGAACCTGGCCGCGGGCATCGTCGTCGGCAAATTCGGTCCCGCCACAGTCAGCTCGGAAGAGCTTCTCGAAACTTTTCAGAATGGCGTGTAGACCGCCATCACATTGAACCCACCTTTGTCGTCGTAAACGGCACGTTGCACGCGGCCGGTCCATTTGTCGTGGACGACGATGCTGAGTGCATTCGGGTCGCGGATTTCCCGCCATTCGTAGCGCGGTAGATAGGCGTGCGCAAAGATCGCCGTCACCATCACGGCCAGCAGCGCCCACCACCACGCATCGTTCTTCGTCATATCGCCTCTTTTAGTGTCTGAAATGGCGTCTGCCGGTGAACACCATCGCGAGCCCCTGTTCGTCCGCGGCCGCAATCACTTCCGCGTCCTTTTTCGATCCACCCGGCTGCACGACCGCCGTCGCGCCGGCCTTCGCGGCGACGTCGAAGCCATCGCGGAACGGAAAGAACGCGTCGGAGGCGGCGACCGAGCCGGCCAGCGATCGTCCGGCCGCCTGCGCTTTCATGACAGCCACGTTGACGGCGTCGACGCGGCTCATCTGGCCGGCGCCGATCGCCAGCGTCCGGGTCGCGTCGGTGAAGATAACGGCATTCGACTTCACATGCGCGCAGATGCGCCACGCGAAGCGCAGCGCTTCCCATTCTTCCGCCGACGGCTCACGCTTCGTGACGACGCGCAGACCCTCGGGGATCGACGCCGCCGTCCACGCCTGCCGCGCTTCGGAGACGACGTCGCGCTCCTGCGACAGCATGGCGCCGAGGATCGAGCGGACGTCGACCGCCGTCAGCAGCGCGTCGAATCCGGCGGTCACCACGCGCATGTTGGTTTTCTTCGCAAGGATCTCGAGCGCGGCCGGGTCGACCGCGGGCGCGATCACCGCTTCGATGAACGTCGAGACAATGGCTTCCGCGGCGCCAGCGTCGATCGGCCGGTTCAGCGCGACGATCCCGCCGAAGGCGGCGACGCTGTCGGCGTCGCGGGCGCGCAGGTAGGCGTCAGCCGCGGAGTCGCCGATCGCGGCCCCGCATGGGTTGGTGTGCTTGATCACGACTGCGGCCGGCTCGGTGAACTCGAGAACGATGCGCGCAGCGGCGTCGAGATCCAGCAAGTTCGTGTAGGAAAGCTCCTTGCCTTGCAGGATGGAGGCGCGGCCAAACCCCGACGTCAGCGACTCCACGGCGTACCACGCCGCCTTCTGATGGGGATTCTCGCCGTACCGAAGATCCTTGATTTTTTTCAACGACAGATCGACGTCGCCCGGCAGCTCCAGCGTCGGCCGGAAGTGGGTCTCGTCGAGGCTCGTCGAGCGCTCCACGGTGTCGCCGTCAACGTGGACCTGGAGCAGTGCGGTCGCGATCGTCGTGTCGTATTCAGCCGTATGGGCGAACGCCTTCAGCATCAGCTCGTATCTGAACGCCATGCCCGGCGTCCCGTCGAGCGCCTGGAGCAACCGCGAATAATCGATCGGGTCGACGACGACGAGCACCCCGCGGAAGTTTTTCGCGGCCGCGCGCACGAGCGACGGTCCGCCGATGTCGATCTCCTCGACCAGCGCGTCGAAACGAGTGGCCGGATTCGCTGCAGCCTTCGCGAACGGGTACAGGTTGACGATGACGATATCGACGAGGCCGATGCCGTGGCGCGCAAGGGCCTCCAGATCGTCGGGCCGATCGCGGCGCGCGAGGATACCGCCGTGAAGCGCCGGGTGCAGCGTTTTCAGACGCCCGTCCATCATCTCGGGAAAACCCGTGAGATCGGATACGCCCGTGACCGAAAGTCCGGCATCCGTCAGAACACGTGCGGTACCGCCGGTGGAGACGAGCTCGAATCCGCGCGCGGCAAGACCGCGACCCAGTTCGACGATGCCCGTCTTGTCAGAAACGCTCAGCAAGGCTCTTGGCATAATTCTGAAAGTCCAGTATTATCACTGCGACGCCGGGCGGGCCTGGCGCCGTAAGGGAAAGGCCGCACAACGCGGCCTTTTTTTTTGTTCAAAGACGCGACCTCGCGTCACAGCAAGCAGGAAATAGAACGATGCGTATCACAGGCAAGGTCAAGTGGTTCAACAACGCCAAGGGCTACGGATTCATCGAGCGTGACGGAGGCAGCGACGTCTTCGTGCACTACTCCGCCATTCAGGGCGACGGCTTCCGTTCGCTCGAGGAAGGCCAGGCGGTAGAGTTCGAAATCGTCGACGGCCCCAAGGGCCCGCAGGCCGGCAACGTCACCAAGATCTAGGATCCTTGTCATGGCTGGTGGCTGAGCGCCGATGCGTTCAGCCACAAGCCCTTCGCCTTCAGCCCTCAGCTCTTCTCATTTCACTCGAAAAGCCCTTCTCGTTTCACTCGCTCACACCCTTCAAACCTCGCGCCGTAAAGTTCACTTTTCCGTCCTTCACCGCCACGCGAAACGCGACCTCCGGTGATCCGGTGTCGCGCAGCTTCTTGACCTGATTCTTCACGAGCTCGGCGAACTTGTGGAACGGCGGCGCATCCTCGCCCACCTCCCGTCGCGCTTCGGCGAGCGACTCGTAGAGATCGGTGAGCTTGTCGATCTCGCGGACTGGATCACGAAACGACGACACGTGAAGGATGCGATTCTCCGGTGTCTTTTTCGCCGGATCGATCGGTATGTGCTTCTTGGCGAATGGACCCGGACGCCCCTCTTCGCGCGCGCGCAGACCGCGGTCCCACAGGTCGATGAACGTCGCGTAGCGCGACTGCAGCGTCGTGAAGCGGAAACGGTCGCCGGTGTTCGGAATGTGTCCGCGATCAAACTGCTTGACGAGGGCCTCTACGCGGGCGCGGGTCTCCCACGGCGGTGTGGGCAGCCGGCCGGAGAAGAACATGTTGTATTCGGCTTCGAGCTGCTTGAGATCGGTCTCGAGGCGAATCAGGTCGCGATCGATGGTGGAGGGAGGCACGGACTTTACCGCGGGATCAGGAACCAGACCAGCGGCAGCCACAGCTCGCGCGCGTACGGCACCGGCCGATCGTCGATGAGCACTTCGGTGGCATCCGACCCGCCGACGATTTGAAACAGATCGCGCAGCTTCGGCGCATCGCTCGACCAGAATCGCGCGCGGTAGCGGAAGGCATCGCCGCTACCGGTCTCGCGGAATTCCGCCGAGGCGCGCGCGATGTCCAGCGCCGCGGGGAATGCCGGCACGTCGAGGATCGGGAAGACGAGGGTGATCGAGAACGGCCGCTTCTGCGCGCCGAACAGCGCTTCGTACAAGTCCGGATCGAGCGCCGCGAGCTCGGCGGCAGTCGGCTGCTCCGGCAGTTCGGCGTACGGCCAGAAGCGCTCGAGCGGTCGGTACTTTGGCGGATCCGCAGTCATCGGCTTGATCGCTGGAGGAGCGGATAGCATACCATTTCGGCGATGCCGGACTTTCGCATGATTCCGTCGATCGAACTGCTCCGCCGGCGGCCGGCGGTGCAGGCGCTCGAAGCGCGTTTCGGCGCCGATGCGACGGTCGACGCCCTGCGCGCCGCGGCGGCCGAGGCGCGAGTCGCCATCGCCGGCGGCGACGCCTCGCTGACGACCGAGGCCGCCGTCACCGACCGGGTGGAAGCGGCGGCGGCGTTGCGGCTCGGTGACATCTTTCGTCCGTCGCTCGAGCCGGTCATCAACGCGACCGGCGTCATCCTGCACACGAATCTCGGACGGGCGCCGCTTGCGCCGTCAGCGGTGGAGCGGGTCGCCGAGATCGCACGCGGCTACTCGACGCTGGAGTACGACCTCGCGCGCGGCGGCCGTGGCCGGCGCGACGTGCATGCGGAGGCGCTGCTCTGCCGGCTGACCGGCGCCGACGCGGCGGTCGTCGTCAACAACAATGCGGCGGCGACGCTGCTGACGCTGGCGGCGCTGGCGGCGGGGCGCGAAGTCATCGTCTCGCGCGGGGAGCTGGTCGAGATCGGCGGCGGCTTCCGCGTCCCCGACGTCATGGCGCAGTCGGGCGCGATCCTCCGCGAGGTCGGCACCACCAACAAGACCAGAGGGTCAGATGTTGCGGCGGCGATCAGTGAAAAGACCGCACTCATCCTTCGCGTCCATCCCTCAAATTTTCGGATCGAGGGCTTCACCGAACGCCCGTCACTGTCAGATCTCGTCACTCTCAGCAGAAAACACAACGTCCCCGTTGCCGAAGATCTCGGCAGCGGCTATCTTCGACTGGGGACAGATGGGGGTCAGACGGGGGTCCGACCCCCATCCGGACCCCCGTCTGACCCCGTTGGCACGGAACCGGCGGTCCAGGCATCGGTGACAGCGGGGATCGACGTCTGCTGCTTCAGCGGCGACAAGCTCCTCGGCGGACCGCAGGCGGGGATCATCGTCGGACGGACGGCCCTGATCGAGCGGATACGCAAACATCCACTGATGCGTGCGCTGCGCGTGGACAAGATGACGTACGCCGCGCTCGAAGCGACGCTGACGGAATACGCCGCCGGTCGCGCTGCGGTAACGATCCCGGTCCAGCGCATGCTGACGATGACGGCGGAGGAAGTGCGCCGGCGCGCGGAGACGCTGACGGCAGCCCTGGCCGCGATCCCCGGCTGGCGCGCCGAGATCGTCGCCGGTACATCTGCAATCGGCGGCGGCAGTGCGCCGGGTGTCGGACTCCCGACGTGGCTCATCGCCGCCGCGAAAGACGGCCTGTCCCCTGACGCGCTCGACGCGCGGCTGCGACGGCAGTCGCCGCCGATCATCGCGCGGATCGAGGACGGACGCCTGCTGCTCGATTTGCGCACCGTGCTTCCCGAACAAGACGCCCGGCTCGCCGCCCTGCTCACCAGCGCGTGAGGCTATAATCCGCGCGACCCGCGATCTTCCTACGCTTGACGGAGGTGTTTTCTTGAGACGGACGCTCCTGCACGCCATGTGGCTCGCGCTGCTTGCATGGCTCGCGCTGCTCCAGGCCGCGCCGGCCGCCGCGCAGGCAAAACCGGCCGCCGCTTCCCCGCCGTCGGACCTGGTTGCGGGCCGCCGCATCTTCGACGCCCAATGCGCGTGGTGCCACGGCAACGGCGGCGACGGCGGCACCGGCCCCAACCTGCACGGCCGCCTGCGCCATGCCACGCGCCTCAACTCGATCCTCGACATCATCATCAACGGCATTCCCGGCACCGACATGCCGTCGTTCCGGCTCGGGTTGACCGAGCGCAGCGCTCGGCAGACCGCGATTTACGTGCTGTCGCTGTCACGCACGGCGTCCCTGCTCGGCCCCGGCAACGCGGAGCGAGGCGCTGCGATCTATCAATCCACCGGCTGCGGATCCTGCCACGTCGTCGAGGGCCGCGGCGGCATTATCGGCCCGGAGCTGACGACGATCGGCGGACGCCGCGGCGCCGTCTATCTCCGCGAGGCGATTGTGAAACCTGCGGCCTCGCATCCGCCCGGCTATCTCGTCGTCCGCGCCGTGCCGGCCAGCGGCGCCGAAGTCCGCGGGATTCGCGTCAACGAGGACGTCTTCTGGATCCACATCCGTGACGCCTCCGGCAACGTGCACACGCTGCAGAAGTCCGAGCTCGCGCGCCTCGATCGGGAACTCGAGGCGACGCTGATGCCGTCGTACGACTCGCGGCTCTCGGCCGCGCAGCTCGACGATCTCGTCGCTTACCTGGCCACGCTGCGAGGTGCGAAATGATCCACACAGATGTGGCGCACGGCTTCAGCCGTACGTCCGCAGGCCTGAAGGCCTGCGCCACAATCGCTGCGGCGCTCATGACCGCGCCGCTGCTCGCGCAGGACGGCCAGTGGCTGATGTACTCCGGGTCGTACAGCTCGCATCGTTTTTCGCCACTCACGCAGATCTCGACCGCCAACGTCGCGAAACTGCGACCCGCCTGGGTCTATCAACCGCCCGGCACCGGCTCGGTCGAATCGACGCCGGTGGTCGTCAACGGCATCATGTACGTCACATCGGGACCGACGATGGTCGCGGCCCTCGATCTGAAGAGCGGCAAGCCGCTGTGGGAGTGGACGCGGCCGATCGGGCCGAGCGTGCTGAACCTCGGTTTCCCGCGCGTCAATCGCGGCGTCGCGGTGCTCGACAACATGGTCTACGTCGGCACGCTCGACGGCTACCTGTTCGCGCTCGACGCGCGCGCCGGCATCGAGCGCTGGTCGGTGCACGTCGGCGAAAACCCCGTCGGCCACTCGATCACTGCCGCTCCGCTCGTCGTCGACGACAAAGTGATCGTCGGGATCAGCGGCGGCGAGGCGGGCATTCGTGGATTCCTCGACGCGTACGATGCGAAGACCGGCAAGCAGGTGTGGCGCTTCTATACGATTCCGTCGCCCGGCGAGCCCGGCAGCGAAGGATGGCCGGGCGACAGCTGGGTCCACGGCGGCGGCGCGACATGGCTGACCGGATCGTACGATCCCGCGCTCAAGCTGCTCTACTGGGGCACCGGCAATCCCGGTCCGGACTGGAACGGCGACTCGCGCAAGGGGGACAACCTCTACACGTCGTCCCTCGTGGCGATCGACGTCGATACCGGCAAGCCGCGCTGGCATTTCCAGTTCACGCCGCACGACGTCCACGATTGGGACGCCAACCAGATTCCGGTGCTTGTCGACACGCCCGTCGGCGGACGTCCGCGCTCGCTGGTCGTCATGGCCAACCGCAACGGCTTCTACTACGCGCTCGACAGAAAAACCGGCGAGTTCGTCTTCGGCACTCCCTATGCGAAGCAGACGTGGGCGAAGGGTCTCGACGAACGCGGCCGGCCGATCGAGATTCCGGGCATGGAGCCGTCAGAGAAAGGCACGCTCGTCTATCCGAGCCTGCAGGGATCGACCAACTGGGCGAGCCCCTCTTACAGCCCGGCGACCGAGATGCTCTATGTCCCGGTCCGCGAGATGGGATCGATCTATTACAAGACCGGCGTCGAGTACAAGCCCGGGACTTATTACACCGGCGGCAGCGAGAAGCGGCTCGACGAGGAATCGTGGGGTGCGGTCCGCGCGCTCGACGTGAAGACCGGCAAGCAGGTGTGGGATTTCAAACTGCCGACGCCGACGTGGGCCGGCGTCATGGCGACCGCCGGCGGGCTCGTGTTCAGCGGATCCAATGAAGGCAACTTCTTCGCGCTCGACGCGAAGAGCGGCAAGCCGCTCTGGCAGTTCCAGACCGGCGGCGCGATCCGATCGGGCCCGATGTCGTTTCTCGTTGGCGACAAGCAGTACGTCGCCGTGGCCGGCGGCCACGCGTTGTTCGTCTTCTCCCTCGACTGACGACAGGTGCAACGCAGAACCCGCTGAACTCGCAGAGCATCATCACTTCTGCGGTTTCCGCGTGTTCTGCGTTGATCGCCGTTGCTAGAACCCCAGTCTCACTCCTAGCTGCGCCTGTCTCGGCTGACCGCCGCCGTAGAGCGTCGTCAGCAGCAGAAAGTTGGTGCTGCGACGATCCGCGGTCGGATTGACGAAGTTCGCGCGATTGGTGACGTTGATGATGTCCGCGTTGAGATCCACGGTGCGGCCGGGACCGGCCTTGAGCCGCCAGCCGATCCGCGTATCGAGCTGGATGTAGCCGGGCCCGAATGCGCCGTTGCGCCCACCCACGTTGTCCACCGTGATCGCATTCGGACCGTTGCCGCTGTAGGTGCCGGCGGGCAGCGGGTCGGCCAGGATGCCGTTGCGATCGGGGTCACTGTTCGTGTCGATCAGACTCATCGCCAGGCCGCTCAGCATCCGCAGCGTGCCGCTCAAAGTCATCCCGTGTGTGCGAGGCACTTCAGCGATGCGGCCGCTGAGGACCAGGTTGTGGCGGCGGTCGAAGTCGGTCGGACCCTGGCCGAGATCGAGATTCGGACTGCTCAACACCTGATAATTGTTCGTCGCGGTCAGCGCCCCGCTGTTGTTGCCGCGTGAGTTGGCGAGCGTGTACGAGACGCGGCCGCTCCAGTTGTGGGAGTCGCGCTTTTCCAGCACCACGTTGAGCGCGTCGTAGGTGTACTGGCCGATATTTTGCCGCTGCCATACGTTAGTAACGAAGGTCGGATCGACCCGATTGATCGCACCCGACGCGGTCGTGTTGACGCGAAGGCCGGGGTTGAGGTTCTCGAGCAGCCACTGATCGCGCGCCAGGGTGTGCACGTAATCCGCGCTGGCCGACAGCGCGGGACCCAGCTGCCGCTGATAGCCGACGCTGATTTGCTGTGTGTACGGCTGCGAACGGTTCGGACCGTCGAGGAACACGTCGCCGGTATTTCTCTGCAGCGATCCTGCTGGATACAGGCTGTTGAGCAGCGTGTAGTTGACGACGGGTCCGTTGACCAGCATCGGGTTGGTCGGCAGCCTGCCGGCGCGAGGGCCCGGATCGATGTTGTCGGCGGGAAACTGCACGGTCACAGAGGGCACGAACACGCCGGACGTGACATAGCTATTCAACTGCCCGAAGTTCGTCTTGTCGTAGAACAGTCCCCAGCCGGTCCGGATGAGGGACCGGCCCTCGTTCATCGAGTACGTGAAGCCCACGCGCGGCGAGAGGTTGTTCTTGTCCACAGGGTAGCTGCTGCTGGAGTTGCTGAACTGCGGGTTGTTCGCCTCGTTGAGCGGCGTGAAATCGATGTCGTAGCGCAGGCCCAGATTGAACGTCGCATGATCCGAGACATGCCATTTGTCCTGCAGGAACCCGGTGTAGGCCGTCTGCGTCATCGTGATGGTCTGGTCGGTCGGCGCCTGGATGGTCAACCGCTCCGGATAGGTCGACGGGTTGGCGGGGTTGAACGACGTATTCGACGGGATCACGAACGTGCCGTTCAGCTGAGCGTTGTTCTGGAAATGCCACTGCACGTAGTAAGCCTGGAACCCGAACTTCATGTCGTGGCTGCCGGTCCTCGTGGCCGGGATGAACCAGCTGAACGTATCTGAGAATTCCGGCGAGTCGGTGATCCAGTGCGTCCCGGCGTTGCGGACCCCGTCCTGGAAGGTCAGATAGGTCAGATTCGGTCCCTGACTTCTCATCGCCGTCTGGTTGGTCGCGATGCAGTCGTCGAAGTTCGCGGTCCAGATGATGCCGATGGGGAGATTCTGTTTGCACCCCGGGAAAC
>Ga0310810_10007302_pt1 | contig 12593 bp, 10 predicted proteins | sample NCmetagenome_FD_207641 | JGI IMG/M metagenome (GOLD analysis project Ga0310810, IMG submission 207641) | Soil microbial communities from experimental microcosm in Duke University, North Carolina, United States - NC | ecosystem: Engineered > Artificial ecosystem > Soil microcosm > Unclassified ... | reverse complement strand
CGGCTGCTGCCGTTCGGGCGCGGCGCCTTCGCGAGCCGCGGCGCCGTCGTCGGCGCCAACGCGGTGGCGGGCGCCGCGAGCCGGCTGCGCGAGAAGGCGCTGGCGCTCGCCGGCACGCTGCTGCAATGCGATCCGGCGACGCTCACGATCGCGCGCGGACGCATCTGCCGGGCCAGCGGCGAGGCGACGAGCATCGCGCTCGGCGACGTCGCGCAGGCGATCGCGCCGGGCGCCCCGCTCTATTCCGGTCAGCCGGCGCTCGCCGAGCATTTCATCTTCGACACCAAGCAGACGCTGACCTTCGCGCTCTCGGTCCACGCCGCCCGCGTTTCGGTCGATGTGCGCTCCGGGTTCTACCGCCTGCTCGACTATTTCATCATCCACGACGCCGGCCACCGCATCAATCCGCAGATCGTGGACGGCCAGATCATCGGTGGCGCTGTCGACGGGATCGGGGGTGCCACGCTCTCCGAGCTGATCTACGACGATCAGGCGCAGCCTCTCGCCGGGACGCTCGCCGATTATCTCGTGATCACGGCGCCGGAGGCGCCGCGTATCCGGCTCGCTCATGCCGAGACGCGGCCGACCACCAACCCGCTCGGGGTGCGCGGCGTTGGCGAAGGCGGAACCATCCCGGCGTCGGCCGCCATCGTCAACGCGGTGGCCCGCGCGATCGGGCCGAACGGCGCGGGAACCGAGAGCGGGCTTTTCCGCCTGCCGCTCCGGCCCGAAGCCGTACTCGCCGCCTGCGATCGGGCCGCGAGAATCGCTTGAAGCGGCCGTCCGACGAGCGGCTCGTTGCAGACTCGCGGTCGTTGGCCGGGTAAACCGCGACTTTCGGCAGCGGTTGCAGGACCGCAATTTCGTCATGGTATGCTCGGCACTCTTCGCAGCACCCAGCCGAGTTCGCTGCGCCTGACGCAGCCAGAGGAATATTCCCCGTGTCGAAAACGGCCGAGCCAGAGCAATCCAAGATCAACCACCGGCGCGCCAACGCCGTCATGCGGCGCAATGCGCTGACCAGCCTGCCCGTGATCGATGTGAGCCCGTTTATGGACGGGGGCTCGCCCGAAGGGCGCTGGGCCGCCGCGCGGCGCATCCGCGAGGCCTGCATCGACATCGGCTTCTTCTACATCCAGGGCCACGGCTTCGCCGAATCCGAACTCGCCGACATGCTGGAGTGGGGCCGACGCTTCTTCGCGCTGCCGCTCGACCGCAAAATGGCGGTGGCCGTCAACGATCGCTCCGCCAGCCTGGGCTTTCTCCGGGTCGGCGGCCTCAATCCAGAGGCCAACACCGACACCAAGCCCGATCGCAAGGAGCGCCTGTTCCTCAGCCGCGACGTCTTGCCGGGCGAGTCGCCGGCCGAGCGCTCGCCCGCCGGGCGTGCGCAATGGCCGTCCGAGGCCGTGCTCCCCGGCTTCACGACTTTCGTCAAGGCGCAGATCGCCAAGCGGTTGCCCCTCGCTCGCGCGCTCGGCCGCGGCTTCGCGCTCAGCCTCGAGCTCGCCGAAACCTATTTCGACGGCTATTACGACCATCTCGGCTGCATGTGCGCGTTCAACTACTACCCGCCCGAGGATGCGGCCAACCAGGGACAATGGGGGTTCTCGCCCCACACCGATTACGGCTCCTTTACAATCGTGCAGCAAGACGATCTCGGCGGACTGCAGGCGCGCAATTCGGCCGGGCAATGGATCGACGTGCCGCCGCTGCCCGGAACCTTCGTGGTCAACGTCGGCGACCTGCTCGCGCGCTGGACCAACGATTTCTATGTCTCGACGCTGCACCGGGTGAGGAACGTCGGCGCGCGGCCGCGCGTATCGAACTCCTTCTTCGTCTATCCCGACGTCGAGGCCGAGATCCGGTGCCTCGAAACCTGCCACTCGGCCGAAAATCCGCCGCGCTACGAGCCGGTGAACTCCGGCGCCTATATCGAGCACCTGCTCGCGCAGGCCTACCGCACCGGCCGCGTGGGTATTTCGAGCCGCACGGCCGAGCGCCTCCAGCAATCGCGCTGAGGCCGCGATTACGGCGCCACAAGCGCGATCGACGTTCATGCCGCCTACCACGGCCTTCGACTACGTGATCATCGGCGCCGGTTCGGCCGGCTGCGTACTCGCCAACCGGCTCAGCGAAGACGCCGGCGCGAAGGTTCTGCTACTCGAGGCCGGCGGCTGGGATTGGCATCCGCTGATCGCGGTGCCGATCGGCGTCGGCTGGCTCTGGAGCCGCCGCCGCTTCGACTGGGGCTATTTCACCGAGCCCGAGCCCCATGTCGGCAACAAGCGGGTCGAGACCGCGCGCGGCAAGGTGGTTGGCGGCTCGCACTCCATCAACGCGATGGCGTATGTGCGCGGTCATCGGGGCGACTACGACCGCTGGGCCGCAAGCGGGCTGATCGATTGGTCGTTCGCGCACGTGCTGCCCTATTTCAAGCGCGCCGAAAGCTGGGAGGACGGCGAAAACGATTATCGCGGTGGCAGCGGTCCGCTCACAGTGCGGCGCAACGTCACCCTCGATCCCGCGGCGGAGGCGGCGCTCGAAGCGGCGCGCGCCGCCGGCCATGCGACGACGTCGGACTACAACGCCGAGCACCAGGAAGGCTTCGGCATTTGCCAGTGGACTATCCGCAACGGGCGCCGTTGCACCACCGCCGTCGCCTATCTGCGCCCGGCGCTCGCGCGGCCCAATCTCACCGTCGCGGTGCGCGCGCACGCCACGCGCATCGTCATCGAAGGCAATCGCGCGGTAGGAGTCGAATATATCCAGGGCGGCAAGGTCCGCGTGTCGCGCGCCGAGCGCGAAGTCATACTCACGGGCGGCACGATCAACTCGCCGCAGCTGCTCATGCTGTCAGGCATCGGCGACCCCGATCATCTGCGCGAATTCGGCATCAAGCCGGTCGTCCCGGTCAAGAACGTCGGCCGCAATCTCCAGGATCACTATTCGACAGTAGTGGCGCACGCACGGCCGCAGCCGGGATCGTTCCACGCGCTGACGCGTTTCGACCGACTCGCGGTAGCCGTGGCGCGAAGCGCCATGGGCCGCGGCGGCCCGGCGTCAGACCTGCCGAGCGGAATCATGGGATTCGTCCGGACCGACCCGGGCGAAGCGCTGCCCGACATCCAATATCTGTTCTGGGCCGCTAATCCCGCGGCGGCGCCGTGGTTCCCGCTGCTGCGCCGGGCCTGGGCCGATCTCGTGGCGTTTCGTCCGGTTCTGCTGAGGCCCGAGAGCCGCGGCACGATCAGGCTGGGCTCGGCCAACCCGCTCGACCTGGCGCGTATCCACAAGAACTTCCTCGCCGCCGACGCCGATCTTCGCCACCTCCGTCTAGGTATAAGGCGTATGCGCGAGATCATGGCCGAGGCCGCGTTGGCGCCGTTCCGCGGCAAGGAAACGCTCCCCGGCGCCGCGGTGAAGACGGATAGTGACCTCGATGCGTTCATCCGCTCCCTGCCCGCCACGGCGCATCACCCGGCCGGCACCTGCCGGATGGGCGTGGACGCGGAGTCGGTGGTCGATCCGGAATTGCGTCTCCGCGGCCTCGAGCGGCTGCGCGTCATCGATGCCTCGGTGATGCCGGATCTCGTCGGCGGAAACATCAACGCGGCGGTGATCATGATCGCCGAGAAAGGCGCCGATCTCGTGCGCAGCCGCGCGGCGCCGCCGCCAACGCAGATTTAGCCGGCCGCAGCAGGCTATCGCGCCGGTTCTTCGTCCGGCGTCGCGATGCCGCAGATGTCGAGGGCGGTGAGCGCGAACACTTTTGCCGTGGCGAGCAGATCGTCGACCGCGATCGGCCGCGGCACACCGGCCAGCCCGCGCAGCCCGCCGCCCGCGTCGCGCGTGCCGGGGCCGTAGCCGATGGCGGGGATGCCCGCTTCGTTGAACGCGTTGCCGTCGCGCCACATGCTGTGGACGACCGAGTTCGCGAACGGGAGATCGTTGCCGAGAATGCGGCGATGCGCGCGCCGAAGCGCCTCGAGCAAGGGCTCGGCGTTTTTCGCGATGTAGCCGCGCTGATGATCGTAGGCATCGAGCGTGCACGCGATACCGGTCGCGTCGAGCGCGGCTTGCAGCGCGCGCTGGATGGGCGCGGGCTCGTCCTCGGGCGCCAGGCGAATGTCGACGAACACGTAGCAATAGTCGGTCGTCTCGGTCCACGCCGGGCCGGACGAGGCGATTTCGTAGACCTGGGCGCGCGGCACGAAACGCCCGCCGGCGAAATCGCGCGCGTGCTCCGCCTCGTAGCGCCGGGCCCAGGCTTCGATCGCGCCGACGATGACGGCGGCGCGCTCGAATGGATTGGGCGAATCGCCCGGCTTGGGGCCGCGCACCAGCGCAGGCGTGTAGGCGACGACGCCAGGCACCGCCACGCGCACGCGCAGGAACCCCGCCTGCGCGATCGAGACGCAGAAATCCGACACTTCGCCCACTAGCGCGAAATCGGCGACAACGCCGTTCGCCACCAGCCAGCGCGCGCCCCTGCCCTCGCCGGTCTGGCTGAAGGGCGGCCCCAGCGCGCGGCCGGCGGGAGGCCGTCGCTCGAGCGGCTCCGACGTTTCCTGCGCGACCCCGGTCACGAACAGGTCGCTGGCCAGCGAAATGCCGGCGCGCTTGATGGCGCGGACGGCGATCATCTCGGCCGCCAGTTGCGCCTTGTCGTTGGCGAGGCCCTGGCCGTAGAGGAGATCGTCGTTGAACCAGGCGCCGCGCAGCTTGCGCTCGGCCTCGGGCCCACCCTTCGGCGCGAAGCCCTGCGTGTCCATATGCGCGTTGAAGATCAGCGAACGGCCCTTCGCGCCGCCCGCTCGCCGTCCGCGCAGCACGCCCACCGCGTTGACGCTCGTCTCGCTGAGATACTGGAGCCAGGTCTCGATGCCGGCCTGCTCGAACCACGCCGACACCGCGCGGCCGACATGAATCTCGTGGCCCGCGTAATCGGTGAGATTGCCGATCACGAGGCAGAGGTCGATGAGGTCCTGGCGGTCGCGCTCGATCGCCTCGGCAACACTGTCGCTCGCGCTCTTGGTCATCGATGCCCCCTGGCTACGAGATCTTGGTCGCGGCGATGCGGACGCGCGGCTTCGCCGTGCCGAGATACGCCTTGATGACGGCCTCGTTCTCGAGCAGATCGGCTGCCCGCCCGGCGGCGACAATCGCGCCGGTTTCAAGCACATAGGCGCGCTCGGCGAGCCGCAGCGCCGAACGGACGTTCTGCTCAACCAGGAGGATCGCCAATCCCCGGCTGCGCAGCTCGGCGATCGCGTCGAAGATGAGCCGGACGAGCAGCGGCGCGAGGCCGAGCGACGGCTCATCGAGCATCAGCGCGCGCGGACGCGTCATCAACGCGCGCCCGATCGCGAGCATCTGCTGCTGGCCGCCGCTCAAGGTCGAGGCGCGCGCGTCTTGGCGCTCGCGCAGCGGCGGAAACATCTCGAACACCTGCGCCAAAGCCTCGGCGCGCCGGGCCGCGGCATCGGGCTTGCGGCGGTGGACGTAGGCGCCGAGCGCGAGGTTGTCGAGCACCGAAAGGTCGGGAAACAGCTCGCGCGTCTCGGGCACCAGCGTAAGGCCGTGGCGCACGACCGTCTCGGCCGCCATTCCGGTGATGTCGATGCCGGCGAATTCGATCCGCCCCTGCGCCGGCGGAAGCAGGCCCTGGATGCAGCGCAACAGCGTGGACTTGCCGGCGCCGTTGGCGCCCACGACCGTGACCAGCTCGCCGGCGCCGACGTCGAGCGAGACCTTCTTCAGGATACGGAGATGGCCGTAGCCGGCGACGAGGTTGTCGACCTTAATCACGGGATCGCATCCTCGCCGAGATAGGCGCGAATCACGTCGGGATTGCTGGTGATCTCCTCGGTGCTGCCCTCGGCGATCTTGAGCCCGTAATTGAGCACCACGATTCGGTCGGCGACGCTCATCATCAGGTCCATGTTGTGCTCGACGAGCAGGACCGTGATTCCCTTGGCCGGCAGGCTGCGGATGAGTTGGGCGAGCGCCTCGGTCTCGCCGTCGTTGAGCCCCGCGGCGGGCTCGTCGAGCAGCAGGAGCTTCGGCCGCAGCGCGAGCGCGCGGGCGAATTCGAGCAGCCGCTGCTGGCCGAACGGCAGGCTTTCGGCGTCGCGCTCGGCCAGATGATCGAGGCCGACGAAGGCGAGGCATGCCATCGACTCCTCGCGCGCCCGGCGGTGCTCGGCCACCGCGCCGGGGAGGCGAAGGATGCCGGCGGCGATGCCGGCGCGGGTCAGGCGGTGGGTTCCGATCGACGTGTTCTCGAGCACGGTCTGATCGCCGAACAGACGCACGTTCTGGAAGGTGCGCGCCACGCCGAGCCGCGCGACGCGGTGCGGCGGCGCGCCGGTGATGTCGCGGCCAGCGAAATGAATGCGGCCGGCGCTGGGCGGGAACACCGAGGTGATGACGTTGAACAGAGTCGTCTTGCCCGCGCCGTTGGGGCCGATGAGCCCGTGCACGCGGCCCTCCTCGACCGTGAACGAGACGTCGCTGAGCGCCGTCAAGCCGACGAACGACTTGCTCACCTGCTGTACCGACAGCATCGGCGCCGTGGTCGTGGGCAGATCGTGCATGGCTCAGGAAGCCGGCGCGGCCGAGGTGCCGGGGCCGGGCGATCGCCGCGCGCGCCGTGCCCAGGCGAAGACATCCTGGATCATGCCGGCGAGGCCGTGGGGGAAATAGAGCGACACGAGGATGAAGACGACACCGTAGGCGATCACCTTGTAGTCGCGCAGCGAGACCACGATGTCGGGCAGCGCGATCAGCAGCAGCGCGCCCAGGATCGCGCCGAACGGCGTGCCGATGCCGCCGAGCAGCGCCGCCAGCAGCAGCTCGAACGACGGGATCATGCCGAACCGCTCGGGCGCGATGAAATGGACGTGGTGCGCGTAGATCGATCCGGCGAAGCCGGCGAAGGCCGCGCTCAGCGCGAAGATCTTGAGCTTGGTCGCGGCAACGTTGATGGCGAGCGCGGCCGCGGCCTGCTCGTCGCGCTTGACCGCGAGCATGGCCTGGCCCATGCGCGAGCGCCACAGATTGGCGCCGGCCCAGACGCAGAAGAAGGCGGCGCCCCAGGCCAGCCAGTAGTCCGCCGCGTCGTCGGCGAAGGTGAAGCCGGCGATCGAGAACGGCGGGATGTTCCCCATGCCGGAGGGGCCCAGCGTGAGGCTGCGCCAACCGTTGAGCAACGAAAAGGTGATCAGTCCGAAGGCGAGCGTTGCGACCGCGAGGACGTACCCGCGCAGCCGCAGCAGCGGGATGCCGATCAGGACGGCGAGGATCGTCGACAGTGCCGTCGCGGCGAGGCACGCCGCGAGCGGCGGCCATTGGGCGCCCACCAGCAGGGCTGAAGCGTAGGCACCGACGCCGAAGAAGGCCGCATGACCGAGGCTGTATTGGCCGCTGAGGCCGGTGAGCAAGACGAGGCCGACGATCGCGATCGTGTAGATACCGCCGAGCGCGAAGGCGCTGATCAGGTAGTGGCCCTTGAAGACGGCGAAGGCGATGACGATCGCCGCAGCGAAAACGGCGAGCAGCACGTGGGTGATTCGCTCCGGTTTTCGGGCGCCGCTCATCGCCGCGCCGCGCCGAACAGCCCGCCTGGCCGGAACAGCAGCAGGAGGAGCAAGCCGAGGAAGGCGAGCGCGTCCTTGTATTGCGAGGAGATGAACGCCGCACCCAAGTTCTCGGCGAGCCCGAGGAAGAGGCCGCCCGCCACGGCGCCCGGGAAGCTGCCGAGCCCACCGATCACCGCCGCGATGAAGCCCTTGATCGCGATCGCGAGGCCATCGTCGTAGCTGACGAAGGTGAGCGGCGCCACGACGATGCCCGCGAGCGCCCCCAGCCCGGCGCTGGTGGCGAAGCTCAGCAGCGCGATGTGCCGCAAGTTGATCCCAACCAGGCGCGCGCCGGTCGGGCTCTGCGCGCAGGCCATCATCGCCTTGCCGGCGTAGGTCTTCTTGAAGAAGAGCCACAGCGCCGCCGAGGCCACGGCCAGCGTGCCCGCGATCCACAGCGACTGGGTCGCGATCGCCACGTTTCCGACATGCAGCGGCCGCTCGCCGGAGAACGAGGAAAGAGCCTGCGGGTCCTTCCCGAACATGATCATGGCGCCGCCGCGCGCCACGAAGGCGGCGCCGAGAGTGACGATCAGCGCCGCGTCCGGCGACAGCTGGCGTTCGGGCGACAGCGTCAATTGCTGCAGAACGACGCCGAGCACCACCGCGACGACGACGGCGGCCGCCGCCGCGAGCGGCAGCGGCACGCCGAGTCCTTCGAACAGGGCGATGGTGATGAGTCCGCCGATGATGACGAACTCGCCCTGGGCCAGATTGAGAAACCCGCCGACCGCGAACACCAGGCTGAAGCCGAGGGCGACGAGGGCGTAGATAGAGCCGCTCGTCAGCCCCGCGGCGACAACCTGGGCGAACTGGGTCAGATCGGGCATCGCGGCCGATTACTTGATCAGCACGAACTTGTCGTCCTTGAACTGCCCCATCAGCTGGGCGTCCACACCCGCGCCGCGATGGTTGTCCGGCGCGAAGGTGAGCACAGCCATCGTGCCGGGGTAGTTCTTGACCTGCTGGATCGCATCGCGGATCTTGGTGCGGTCGGTACCGACCTTGCGCATTGCGTCGATCGCGATGTTGGCGAGGTCCCAGCCCGCGCCGCCGTAGAAATCGGTCTTCCTCTTGTACTTGTCCTCGAACAGCTTGAGGAAGGTCAGGATCGGCTCGCGGTTGGGATCGCTCGCGGGCAGATCGTTCACCAGCAGCATCTTGTAGGTCGGGAAGATGAGCGTGGCTGGCGCGATTCCCTTGAGCAGTGTCGGGAAGTTGGCGCTGACCGCGCCGGTCGAGATGATGACCGGCTGCTTCATGTCGAGCCGCGTGTAAGCCTTGCACGCGACCGCGACCGTGGCGCCCGACCCCACGAAGAACACCGCATCGGGGCTCGACGCCTTGATGTTGGTGAGCTGCGAGGTCGCGTCCTTGTCCTGCATCTCCATCCGCTCGACCGTGCCGACGGTGATGCCGTACTCGCCGGCGAGCCGCTGGACCTGCTTCATGCCCGATTCGCCGGAAAGATCGGTCGTCGCGAGGATGCCGACCTTCTTGACGCCGCGTGCCTTCAGCGACGTGAGCGCGACCCGATACGATGCCTCCTCGCTCGGCCACGGCGTGAAGTGGAAGCTGCCCGCTTTGGGCTCGATCACCGGCGTATTGTAGAGCACCGGTACGCCCGCCGCTTCGGTCGTCGGCAGCACCGCGCGCACGGTGCCCGAGAAATCGGGCCCGAGGATCACGGATACCTTGTCGTCGGAGATCAGCCGCTTCACGAACACGAGCGATTTGTCGGCGCTCGCCTCGGTGTCGTAGATGACGAGCTCGATCTTCTTGCCGTTGATGCCGCCGGCGGCATTGGCGCGGTCGACGGCGAGCTGCGCGGACTTGCTGAACGGATCGCCGAGAAACGAGCCCGGCCCGGTGATCGATGCGACAAGGCCGATCTTGTAGCTGTCGGCGGTCTGCGCCTCTGCCGTGGGAACGGCCACGACCGCCGTCGCCGCCGCGGCCAAGACGGCCGCGATCTTGGATGAAAGAATGGTCCTCACGTGCGTGCCTCCTCCTCGGTTAGCCGTTTTACGCGATCTTGTCAGTGAACCGCCGGGACGCGAAACCGCGCCACCGCCGTGCCCGTCAGCCACGGCGCCACCGCGCCATACGCGATCAGCTCGGCCGGCGCGTCGTCGAGCGCGCCCGCGACGGTCAGCCAGTTGCGCACCTCTTGCGCGCCGTTGCCCGCTTCGCGGAACACGCGCTCGGTGTCCCAATCGCGCAGGAAATCGAGCGCGCGTCCCTCGCACACGGAGCGGAGAAAGAGCCGGTCGAATTCCTCGTTGATCTCGCCGGTGTCGGTGAGCGTCAGCGGGTAATCCGCCTGCCGCGCGAGCCGCGTGCCCGGCGCGTCGCGCATGAAGTCGCGGTAGGCCGGACTGCCGACCCAATGCGACAGGCCGCCGGTGCCGATCACGACCACGCGGCCCGCGGGCCCCGAGCGGATCGCGCGGCCGAGCGTGCGCCCGACCTCGTAGCTGCGCCGGAACGTGGCCAGCGGCGGCACGTTGCAGTTGGCGATGATCGGCACCAGCGGGTAGCGGCGGCTCGCGAAGGCGAGCGAGAGCGGCGCCACGAAGGAGTGATCGATCAGCATCGCCTCGGAATAGGCGAGATCGACGCCTCCTTCGATCATGCCGTCGAGCACCGCGCGCGCGAAGCGCTGGTGGATTGGAATCTCCTCGACCGCGAGACCGGCATCGCCGAGGCTGCGCGCGCTCGGGCCGACGCCGATCGTGTATTGCGGCACGTGCTCGAACTTGAAGATGCGGCCGTGGTCGGTGCCGATGACGACGAGCGCGTCGGGCGCCAGCGCATCGATCTCCTCGCCCATGCGCGCGAAGCCGCTATAGATCTCGCGGCGCTGCGCCTCGGGCGCGAGGTCGCGCCGGGTCACGATCAGGCCGGCGTGCGAGCAGGCGAAGGCGCCGACGATCTCCATGCTCAACCCTTGGCGACGGCGTGTCGGCGGAAGAACGCGAGCACGAGGTCGTTGAACTCGTCGGCGTGCTCGACCTGCGCCCAGTGTCCACACCGTCCGAAGATGTGCATCTCGGCGTTCTGGAACGCGCGCACCATCAAGAGGCCGACGTCGAGCGCGCCGGCGCGGTCGTCCATGCCCCAGATCACCAGGGTCGGCGCCTTCACCTTGCCGAACTCGGGCGTCAGGTCCTGGCGCGCCGGCGGCGGGCCCGAATAGGCCTTCACCATTTCGGAATCGGCGCTCGCCTCGTAGCGCTCGCGCACCATCGCCTCGGTGATGAGGCTCTGGTCGAACACCAGCGTCTTCAGGATCTGGCGCATCTTGTCGAGCGTCGGCCCGCCTTCGCCGCGGTAGTAACCGCCGATCAGCTTGACGCCCTCGACCGGCATCGGCGCGAAGATGCTGTGGACCACGGGCGCGCTGCCGATGACGACCAGGCCGCTCACGCGCTCCGGGAAATCGATGGCGAGCTTGATCGCCACCTGCCCGCCGAAGGAATTGCCGATGATGGGCGCGCGCTCGATCTTCAGCGCGTTCATGAAGTCGCGCAGGATGGCGGCCAGCACGGTGAGCTGCGGCCCGGCCGGCACGGTTTTCTGCGATTTCCCGAACTTGGGAAGATCGACCAGCAGCACGCGGTAGTGCTGCGCGAAGAACGCGGTGTTGGAGGCGAAGTTGCTCCAGCTGTTCGCCCCAGGCCCGCCGCCATGCAGGCAGATCAGCGGCGCGCCCGTGCCGACCTCGTTGTAGTGGATGCGGACGTCTCCGGCCTGGACGAACCGGCTCGTTGCTGCTTCGCTGGGCGCTTCCATCACGACTCTTCCGATACGAAATGCTGCTTGGTGTGGGTGGCCGGGGCGGCCTCGCGCGCGGGCGCCGGCATCGGCCCGCCCGGCGCGATCGCGCGCGCCTTTTCGGCCAGCTTGCGCCAGCCGATGATGGATCGATCCGGCCCGAATAGCTGCTCGGGCGGCGTCTCCATCATCTCGACCACGCGCGCGTCCTGGTCGTTGAAGCGGCCATGGAACAGCCAGCGCAGATAGGTCAAATAGCGCAGCTTGAAGAGAAGAGCGTTGAGCCCCTTCGCGTGCTTGATCGCGAGCTGGATGTAGCGATGGCGGCCTGGCGTGGTCGGCACGTACCATTCGAAGTGGATCCACTCGCCGAAGTGGATGCGCAACGTGCCCGGAAGCCGGATCGAAGCCCGTGACAGGATCTTGGTCGTCTTCCAGGGCCGCATCTTCGGCCAGCGGCCAAGTCCGGGATAATCGTCTTGGAACGCGAAATCCTTGGTGTTGCGCGTGATCCAGCCGTCGTCCTCGGCGATTACGTCGGAATGGACCCAGGCCGGCGGATGCCGGAACGTGACGAAGATCGAATCGCGATGCAGGTACTTGCCGTGGCCTTCATCGAATCCGTTCTCAGCAGCATGGCGCCAGTCGCCGGGACGGTCGGTGATGCGGATTCCGACCGCGCGGTCCTTGTGCAGCAGTTCGCGCGGCACGTCCCATTCGATCGGCGGCGCCGGCGATTCGCCGTGGTAGATCCAAACCAGCCCGGCCCGCTCCTCGACGGGATAGACCACGACTCCGGCGCGGCCGCACACCGGCGATTGGGGGCCATCGGTGAGCGCCGCCACGACGAGCCCGCTCTTCAGGTCAAACGTCCAGCCGTGATAGCGGCAGGTGAAGGTGCCGGGGAATTCCTGCTTGCCGATGGAGAGACGGATGCCGCGGTGCGGGCAGCGGTCCTCGAGCGCGCAGGCCCGGCCCTGGTCGCGGAAGAACATGATCTTCTCGCCGAACAGCGTCATCGCCTTCGGCCTGCGACCGAGCTCGGATGAGCGCATCACGGGGTACCAGTAGTTCCGGAAGCCCAGCACGGCCGCGTCGTAGTTCGGATAGCGCGATACGCCTCGCTTGAGGCCGGTCACCTGCCATTGTGCGTCCGTCATCGTCGGTCGACTC
>Ga0310810_10007301_pt1 | contig 12594 bp, 12 predicted proteins | sample NCmetagenome_FD_207641 | JGI IMG/M metagenome (GOLD analysis project Ga0310810, IMG submission 207641) | Soil microbial communities from experimental microcosm in Duke University, North Carolina, United States - NC | ecosystem: Engineered > Artificial ecosystem > Soil microcosm > Unclassified ... | reverse complement strand
AGCAGGACCCAGATGACCCGGGGCGACGCCGGGACGGGCGTCGATGCCGTCGGCCACTCGCGTTCGAGCCGATCGATCGTCTGGGCGGGCGCCACGTTACAACGCACCCTGGCGATGACAGTCGAGGAACTGATCGAACCAGTAATGCAGGATGATCTGATGCGCCGACTGCGCGAGCCCGTAGCGGGTGAACGGGACGTAGAAGTTCAAGTCCCCTCGCGCCCGGCAGGTGTTGTCGGCTTTCATCGCGGTGACCGTCACGGTCTGCAGGCCCTGCGACCGGGCGGCGGCCATCGCCTTGACGATGTTCGGCGAGTTCCCGGAACAACTGAGCGCGATCAGCAGGTCGCCCGCGCGGCCGAGGCGCTCCACCTGGACCGCGAAGACGTCGTCGAAGGAAAAATCGTTCGCCGTCGCAGTCAAGAGCGTCGGATCGGTCATCGCAATGGCGCGCAGACGACCGTTGGTGAGGGCGTCGGTCACCATGTGGCTCGCCATGCCGGCGCTGCCGCCGTTGCCGATCATGAACAACTGGCCGCCGCGGGCATCGGTGTCGTGCGTCATCGCGACCCAGCGCGCGAACCCGTCCGCTGTCTGGATCTCCCGGCCTTCACGATCGGTGACGAGCAACCCTCGGAGGCCCGACGCGATCGCGTCGGCGTACCCGGTCCAGTCCTCGACGATCGCGCGCATCCGCGGCTAGGCGCGCGCCCGGCGGTGCGCGCGCGAGAGGTACACGCCCGCGCCCGCGAGCGACGAGATCATGATGAGCGCCTGCGGCACGAGAGAGACGAGGAGTGCCGACTCGATCGGCTGTCCGATGCGCGTGAAATAGAAGGAGAACGTCGCCTCGCGTACGCCGAAGCCGTTCACCGACACCGGCAGCATTTGCACGACGAAGGAGAGCGGCACGATGACGGCCAGATCGGAAAGCGAGAGATTGAGGTGCAGCGCGTAGGCCACGGCGAAGTAGAACGCGACCATCGTGACCTGCACGAAGATCGCCCACACGAAGCAGCTCGCGAGCGCGCTCGGCTGCGCCTTGAAGCGCGAGAGGACGTCGGTGAGCTTCTCGATGCGACTGCCCACCCATTCCGGATGGAAAACGGTGAGCGGACGCAGCAGACGGCCGAATCCGGCGGGCGCGAAGACCGCCGGCGCGGATGCCGCGGCGCCTGCGAAGAATCCCGCCCACAACCAGACGGGCCAGATCGGAAGCGCCGCCGGATGGACCGACGCCGCGACCGAGGCGCCCAGCGCCGCGACGAACACGAGCGCCATCAGGCCGAGCGCGCGATCGGTCAGCACGACGGCAGCCGCGCGCGTCTTCGACTGGGCGGGTCCCGCGGTGTCGCTGATGCGGATCACGTCGCCGCCGATGTTGCTCGGCAGAAAATTGTTGAAGAACGTGGCCACGAGAAACGATCCGAAAAGCGATCGCCTCCGCACGGGCACGCGCTGCGCATCGAGCAGCAAGTGCCAGCGCCACGTGCTGATCACGAGGCTGATACCGTAAATGCCGAGCGCGAGAAGCAGCCACGCGAACGATGCGCGGCGCGCCATCTCCCACAGCCGCGCGACGTCGATCTGCCGGAAGAGCAGCACGAGCAGCACGAGGCTGACGGCGATCTTCAGAGCTAAGTACAGGTGGCGTCGCGCCGAAGGCGGCTGGTGCGGTTCAGTCGGCATTCAGGTCGGAACACGGCACTGTACTACGGTTTCGTGCGAAAATCACCCGATCCCGTGCGCATCTTGATGATCGCGCCCGAGCCGTTCTTCGAGGCGCGGGGCACGCCGTTCAGCGAGTTTCACCGCATTCGCGCGCTCACCGCGCTCGGTCACGACGTCGATCTCGTCACGTACCCGTTCGGGCGCAACGTCGAGATGCCGCGGCTGCGCATCTTCCGCAGTCTGCGACCGCCGTTCGTCCATCGCGTCAAGATCGGACCGTCCCTCGCGAAGATTCCGCTCGACATCCTGCTCGCAATCACCGCGTGCCGCCGCGCGCTGACCGACCGCTACGATGCGATTCATTCGCACGAAGAAGGCGGCGCGATCGGCGTGATCCTCGCCGCGCTGCTGCGGAAGCCGCACTTGTACGACATGCATTCGAGCTTGCCGCAGCAATTGTCGAACTTCGCGTTCAGCGGGTCGCGGGTGCTCCGGCGGATGTTCGCGACTCTCGAGCGCGTCATGATCCGGCGCTCGCGCGTGGTCGTCGTGATCTGTCCGTCGCTCGAGGACACGGTCCACGGCGTCGATCGCGCTGCCCGGACGGTGCTCATCGAGAACGCTCCAGGCGCGGGCAACGGAGCGGCCACCGCAGTCGACGGGGCGCACATCCGCGAACGCCACGGGATCAAGAACGGAACGCCGCTGGTCGTCTATACAGGTACGTTCGAAGCGTACCAGGGTCTCGACTTGTTGTTCGACGCGATGGCGATCGTTCGACGGACGTGTCCGTCCGCGCACCTCCTGCTCGCCGGGGGCAATCCGGAACAGATTGCCGCGGCGCGCCGCCAGGTGGACGCCGCTCGGATTGGCGAAGCGGCGACCTTCGCCGGCGATCGTCCGGCCGAGGAAATTCCCGCGTATCTCACGGCCGCCGACGTGCTCGTCTCATCGCGATCGCGGGGCACGAACACACCGCTGAAGATCTACCAGTACCTGCGCGCGGGGAAGCCGATCGTGGCGACGCGGCTGCTCACGCATACGCAGGTCCTGACTGACGACACGGCGATCCTCACGGGGACGACGCGAGACGAGTTCGCCGCGGGCATCGTCGCGGCGATCACCGATCGCCCGCGGGCCTCGGTCGTGGCGTCGAACGCACGCATGCTGGCGATCACGAAATACAGCGACGAGGCCTATCTCGAACGGACGCGCCAGGCGTGTGCGGCGTTGTTCGGCGAAATGGAGCAACAACAAGGTCAGGTGGGTCAGGTGGGGCAAGTAGGTCGGGTGGGTTCGTAACATGGGTTACCGAAGCGACCTGGAGGCGCGGATTGCGAAGAAGACGACCAAAGCGATCGTCGACTACCAGATGCTCGAGGACGGCGACCGCGTCATGGTCGGCCTGTCGGGCGGCAAGGACAGCTGGGCGCTGTTGCAGGTGCTCGACCTGCTGCGCCAGCGCGCCCCGATCAGATTCTCGCTTGTCGCCGTGAACGTCGATTCCGGCTACAAGGAGTACAAGCACGACCTGATCGCGAGCACCTGCCAGGCGCGTGGGTGGGAGTACCGCATCGAACACACCGGCATCGGTCAGACGATCGACGACATTCTCGACGAAGGCGATACGCCCTGTTCGTTGTGCGCGCGGCTGCGGCGCGGCGTACTGTATCGAATCGCGAAGGACGTCGGCGCGACGAAGATCGCGCTCGGGCACCACGCGGACGATTTCATCGAAACGCTCCTCCTCAATCTCTTTTTCGCCGGCGCGCTGAAGGCCATGCCGCCCAAGCTCGTTTCTGACGATGGCGCGCATGTCGTCATTCGTCCGCTCGTGTACGTGGGGGAAGAGGAGGCGCGCGCGTACACGAAGGAATGCGCGCTGCCGATCATCGGCTGCTGCTGCCCGGCGTGCGGCGACTTGAGCCTGCAGCGGCAGCGCGCAAAGCGTCTGCTCGTGGAGCTCGAGCGCGAGCATCCGGGCGTGAAGCAGTCGATGCTCAAGGCGCTCGGCAATGTCGCGCCCCGGCATCTGCTCGATACCCGCCTCAACCCGCCGGCTGACCTCCGGGTCCGGCTTCAGCCGGACCTCGCGTGAAAGCGGTCGTTCAGCGCGTCACATCCACCTCCGTCAGCGTCGACGGACACATCGTCGGAAGCATCACGCGCGGGTTGCTCGTGTTCGTGGGAGTCGAGCGCGACGACGCAGCGAGCGACGTTCAGTACATTGCCGGCAAGATTCGCGATTTGCGCGTCTTCCCAGATCCATCCGAGCCGTCCCGAGATTTCGATCAATCGGTGGGCGACATTGGCGGCGCCATCCTCGTCGTGTCGCAGTTCACGCTCGCCGCGGACTGCCGCAAAGGCCGTCGCCCGTCGTTCGACGCCGCTGCACCGCCCGACATCGCCCGTCCCATATACGAGCAGGTGATCGGCGAGCTTCGCAGCTACGGTCTCGCAGTCGAAACCGGCGAATTCCAGGCGAGGATGCAGGTCTCACTCCTCAACGACGGACCCGTCACGTTGCTCCTCGACAGTCGTCGCGCATTCTAGTAAGAGCGCATTTCAAAATTACCACTGGCGGGTCCTGGCCTCGGCCCGACGCACCGTCTGTACAAACGGTCGAGGTGATGCTAAGGTCGTTCAATGCGACTTCGACTCGACCTGGCGGCGATCGTTGTTCTCTTCTTTACGTCTTCCGCGCTCGCGCAACAACGTCCGCTCGTCACGGAAGATCCGGAGGTGATCGGCGCCGGCCGCATTCTCATCGAGGGCGGCATCGATTTCGCCCACGACCAGCACTATCCCGTGTCCGGCCTCTCCGGCAATTTGTGGCGCATCCCGACGATCGGTTTCAGCTTCGGCATCAGCTCGATCGCGGAGCTGCAAATCGACGGCGGCCTGTTCAATCACCTGTCGATCACGGACCGCGATCCGAACGCGCCGCTCGCAAGCGAGCTCACGGTGACGGGTGACAGCACGCACGACGTCGAAGACGCGGTCGTCGGCATCAAGATTCGCGGCTTCACTGAAACGGCCAACAGGCCCTCCCTCGGAATTCGCTTCGCCACAAAGCTGCCCAATGCCTCGAACGAAAAAGGTCTGGGCCTCGACACGACCGACTTCTTCATCTCGATCCTCGGCGCGAAGACCGTCCAGTCCGTGCGGATCGTCGGGAATGTGGGCGTCGGCATCCTGACGGATCCGACGTTCGCGTCGCGGCAGAACGATGTACTCACCTACGGCATGTCGTTCGCGCGCGCGCTGACGACGGAGGCCGAGATTGTCGGGGAGCTCAACGGCCGCGCGTCGACACGCGAGCACGGACCGCTGCCCGGCACCGAGAGCCGAGGCATCATGAAGTTCGGCGGACGCTACACGCCGATGGGAAGCACGCTGCGGTACGACGCCGGGATTTTCTTCGGGCTGACGACCTTCGACCCCACGGTCGGGTTCACCGTCGGCGCGACGTACGTGTTCAACGCGTTCAAGGTGCCCTAGCACGCAGGATTAAAGTCCTGCGCCACTTTCCGATCAGATCTTGTAAAAGTCTTTGACCGAGGCGATTTCCCGGCGTCGGCGATCGTCCGACCAGCCAAGCTCGCCGCCGACGATCCCGGCGGCCTTCTCGAGCGCCTCGTCTCCGGGATCGCCCACGGCGCCGAGCGGCGTGCGGCGCAGGACCGCGTCGGCGAGCGTCAGCGCCATCTCCTTGTGGACTGCATGCACGAGCTGCGCGCCAATCACCGGCGACTCCTTCGCCAGCCGCGTGCGCCACTCGGGTCGGCCGTCCGCGAGATCCAGAACGTCGCGATATCGCGAGCCGTACGCCGCGATCAGATGCGGAATCGTGTCGCTGGGCAGGCCGGTGTCGTGATCCCTGCGCGCTTCCGCGATCGCGAAGCCGACGTCGCGAATTCCGCCGCCCGGCAGCGCTGTCGTCGCCGTGTGACACGGCGCCGCCCTGCGGCGAAGCTTCGACAGCAGGCGGTCCGTCACGCGCTCCGCGGCAGCCCGCGAGGTCGTGTACTTCACGCCGACCACCGTGACGAGCCCCTCGAGGCCCTGGTCGGCATGGTCGCGAATCTGGTCGCGGGGCTCCAGCGTTGCGCGGTCGCCGCGGACGACGGCCGGCAGGAACCCGCGGTGGACGAGTGTGACATCGGCCATTGAGAGATCGAGCGCCGGGAACGCGTGATTCAAGTCCGTGATGAACGCCGCAATGTCGCGCTCGTGCACGGCCCTGTCGGCGGGATCCGACACACGATCCGACTCCCACGTGCCGAAGATGGCGCGCTCGCGCCAGGGCACCAGAAACAGATTTTTCCCTTTGGCCGAACGACCGCCGAGCGCCTCCTCGCCCGCGTCGCGGCGGGTCACGAGATTCATCGCCTTGATCATCGGGATGCGCGCGGGGGCACCGGCCGGCTGGAGCAGGGCGTCGGCGTCCGCGCCGGTCGCGTTGACCGTGATCTGCGCCGCGATGTCGACCTGGCGTCCGGTGAGCCGATCCGTCGCGGTCACACCGGTCACGCGGCTGCCGTCCTTGCGGAGGGCGGTCGCGTCGAGGTGGTTTGCGAGCATCGCGCCGTGCTCGGCCGCGGCCAGCGCGAACGCAAACGTGAGCCGGTCGGGCTCCGTCATCACATAGTCGTACCAAACGGCGGCTCCGGTGAGACCCTGGCGCCGGAGACCCGGATAGTCCTGAATCGCGCGGCTGCGTGAGATCACGCGTCCCGCGGGCAGGTGATGTAAGGGTCCGAGGCCGCGATTGCGTCCGGCGGCGAGCGTGCGGTCCAGCAGGAATCCGGCCCGCAGCGCCAGGCGGCCGCGCGTGAGCGATCGGTAGAGCGGCAGCGCAAACGGCGTCGGCCGCACCGCGTGCGGCGCGATGCGCGCTATGGCTCGCCGTTCGTGGATCGATTCGCGCGAGCGCGCGAGATCGAGCGTCTGCAGGTAGCGCAGGCCGCCATGGATGGTGCGTAGATGGTTGAACGAGGCGCCGCTCCCGAAGTCGTCGCGCTCGATGAGCGCGGCGCTCAGGCCGCGCTGCGCGGCGTCGTACGCGACGATGAGGCCGTGAATGCCTCCTCCGACAACGAGCACGTCGAACGTGGGGTCCTGCAGGCGGTCGAGATCGCGGCGCATCATGGCGATCCTATGCTTTATAGTCTGGCGAGACCCTGATGGCGGCGACAACCGAGGACGTGCGGGCCTACTGGAACGAGCAGATTCACGACGCGAAGATCACCCGGCAGCCACCCGGAACGCGCGCATTTTTCGACGATCTCGATCGATATCATTTCGAAAAGCTCCATTACCTGCCCCGGCTCGTCGCTTTTGACGGCTACCGCGGCCGGACGGTTCTGGACGTCGGCTGCGGCGCCGGCGTCGACCTCGCCCGTTTCGCCCGGGGCGGCGCGACCGTCACCGGCATCGATCTCGCGGCGACCTCCGTCGACCTGGCCCGCACCAACCTCGCGCAGCAGGGCCTCGAGGGGCGGTTCGAGGTGGCCGACGGCGAGCATCTGCCGTTTCCCGATAAGACGTTTGACTTGGTGTACGCCCATGGGGTTGTCCAGTACACGCCGGATCCCGCGCAGCTCGTTCGCGAGTCCCACCGCGTCCTCCGGCCAGGCGGCGAGGCCATTTTCCAGGTCTACAACCGCTGGTCGTGGCTCAATGCGCTGTCGAAGGTGATGAAAGTGGCGCTCGAGCACGAAGACGCCCCCGTGCTGAAGAAATTCAGCCTGGGGGAGTTTCGACGGCTGCTCGCGCCGTTTCGAGAGGTCCGCATCGTGCCGGAGCGGTTTCCGGTGGTCTCGCGGCTCCACGGCGGCTGGAAGGGCGCGGTCTACAACGGCGTGTTCGTGGGAACGTTCAACGCGTTGCCGCGCGGCCTGGTCGAGCGCTTCGGCTGGCACCTCATGGGGTTCTGCCGAAAGTGACTCCCTTCACCAAGGCCCACGCATACGGAAACGATTTCTTGTACGTCCGCGACGCGGACGTGCGCGGTCTCGATCTCGGCCTGCTCGCGCGGCGGATGTGCGATCGGCACGCCGGCGTCGGCGCCGACGGTCTCATTGTGTACGAGCCCGCCGGTGGCGGCGCGGCGATGCGGCTGTTCAACGCGGACGGCACCGCGGCGGAGGTTTCGGGCAATGGCGTTCGCGGCCTCGCGGCGATTCTGCTGCGACACGATACCGGCAGCGGGGGAAACGTCACGATTCGCAGCGAAGGCGGCGTGAAGGCGTTGACCCGCGTCGGCCGCGACGGCGCCCGCCAGACGTTTCGCGCCGCGATGGGCCTCCCGGAAGATCTGCGCGAAGTGTCGCTCACGGCCGGCGGGGAAGCAATCCGCGCCGCCGTCATGACGTTCGGCAATCCGCAGTGCGTCGTCCTGGGCGCGCTCCCTGACGATCGCCGGTTTGCGGTGCTCGGGCCCGCCATCGAGGAGGCGCCGGTGTTCCCGCGCCGCACGAACGTCGAGTTTGCGGTGGTGGAGGGGCCGGACCGCGTCCGCATCCGCATCTGGGAGCGCGGCGTCGGGCCGACATGGTCGTCGGGGACCGGATCGTGCGCCGCGCTGATCGCGGCGGCGGCCTTCGGCGGCGCTGCGCGCGACGCGTGGGTCGTCGCGCCGGGCGGCACCCAGCGCGTCGAGTGGCGCGACGACAGCGTCTATCTGACAGGCTGGGCCGAAATTACCGTCGATGGGGCGTGGCTCGTCGCAGAATCTGCGACGTAGCCGCGCGGCCGACTCTCATTTCTTGCGCGGTCCAGCGCGACGCCGGGTCGCCTGCGCGGACGCCGCCGCGTCGAGACTTTGCGAAATCTGGCGCAGTTTGGCCGCAATCCGGTTCGCGGCCTCGGTCGCTCCGGCAAAGTCGCCGGCCACGAACGCTGTGCGCGTTTTTTGCACGCCGGCTTCGGCATCCGCAATGGCATCACGCCCGCTCAGCAGCTCCGTCGTCGGCGCGTGTGCGGCTTCGGCCGACTTCAGGCGAGTACGCGCGTCGGTGAGCGCGTCGGCCGCGGCGGCAATCGCGCGCTCTGCGTCGCGGCGGGCCGCGGCCTTGCGGTCGGTGGCCTCTTTCGTGGCGGCCTGCGCTCGTTCGCGGGCGTCGAGCGCGTGATTGAGCGCCAGGCGGTAATCGCGATCGGCGACCGCGACGCGCGCCTTATTGAGCGCGTCCACGGCGGCTGCGAACTCGGTGGGCGAGAAGCGGTCGGCGCCGGCCGCGCGCGCGCCGTCGATGGCGTTTTGCGCCTGCTGGAGTTCCTTGTCGGGGGGCGTGCCGCACGCCGCGGCGGCGAGTGCGGCGAGCACGGCGAGTGCCAGCAGCACACGGCGTATCGGCGACATTTACTCAGTATACGGCGGGGCTCAACGCGACTGTAGTACGATGAAAGACCTTGCGCCCGACGACAGACCGCGCGAGAAACTATGCCGCCTCGGCGTGTCGGCGCTGGGCGACAACGAGCTCGTCGCGCTGGTGCTCGGCAACGGATCGCAGCGCGGCGACGCGCTGACGGTCGCCAATGCGCTGCTCGCGGCGAACGGCGGCCTGCACGGTCTGACGCGCTGTTCCAGCGACGATCTGACGCGCGTCGCCGGCATCGGGCGCGCGCGGGCGGCGCAGGTGCTCGCGGCCCTGGAGCTCGGTCGGCGGACGCTGGCGCATGCGCCGAGCGCGCGCGTGCGAATCAAGAATGCGCGCGACGCGGCCGAGTACCTGCTGCCGCGGTACGGCGCGCGCGCCGTCGAGCAGTTCGGCATACTGCTGCTCGACAGCCGGCACCGGGTCATGCGGGCGGCGATCCTGGCGGTCGGGACGCTCAACTCGTCGGGCGTGCTGCCGCGGGAGGTATTTCGCGAAGCCGCGGTCGGCGGCGCGGCCGCGATTGTGGCGTTCCACAATCATCCTTCCGGCGATCCCACGCCCAGCCCCGACGATGTGGAGTTGACGCGGCGGCTGGCGGCGGCCGGAGCGTTGATGGAGATCGCGCTGGTGGATCACGTCGTGCTGGGCGATACGCGGTACTGGAGCTTCAAGGAGTCGGGTCTCTGGTGAAGGTCCTCTATTTCGACTGCTTCTCGGGCATCTCGGGCGACATGACGCTCGGGGCGCTCTTGGACGCCGGGCTGCCGCTCGAGGAGCTGAAGCACGCGTTCGGGAGCCTCGCGCTGCAGGACGTGCACGTGCACGCCGACCGCGTGCTTCGCGCCGGCGTGTCCGCGACGAAGTTCACGGTGCACGCACACCAGCACGCGCACGACGACCACCATCATCACCATCACGATGGACACGCGCACTCGCACGGCGCGCATCGGAGCCTGCCGGAGATCTTCGAGCTCATCGACAAGTCAGCCTTGTCGCCCGAAGGGCGCGATCGCGCCAAGGTCATGTTTCAGCGGCTCGCGGAGGCGGAAGCGGCCATTCATCAGATGCCCGTCGACCGCGTGCACCTGCACGAAGTTGGCGCCCTCGATTCGATTCTCGACATCGTTGGCGCGGTGTTCGCGCTCGATTGGGCGGGCGCCGACCGGGTCGTCTGCTCGCCGCTGAACGTGGGCGGCGGCATGGTGCAGTCGGCGCACGGACTCTTTCCAGTACCCGCGCCGGCGACGGTCAAGCTGCTCGGCGGTGCACCGGTTTACGCCGGTGCCGTGCAAAAGGAGCTCGTGACGCCGACCGGCGCGCTGATCGTCTCCACGTACGCGTCGTCGTTCGGCCCGATTCCAGCGATGTCCGTCGAGCGCGTCGGGTACGGCGCCGGCGACCGCGACGATGCGCAGACGCCGAACGTGCTCCGCGTGTTGATCGGCGAAGCCGCGCAGGCGCCGGCCACCGAACGCGTCATCGTCGTCGAATGCGAGATCGACGACATGAATCCGCAGCTGTTCGGCGTGGCGATGGAGCGGCTGTACGCAGCCGGGGCGCTCGAGGTGTTCTACGTGCCGGTGCAGATGAAGAAGAACCGGCCGGGCACGCTGCTGACGGTCATCGTCGCGCCGGAGAAGCGCCCGGCGATCGCCGACGTGATTTTCCGCGAGACGACGACGATTGGCGTCCGGTATACGGAAGTCGAGCGCGAGTGTCTTGCGCGCGAGATCGTGACCGTCGACACGCCGCTCGGCGCCGTCCGCTTCAAGATTTCATCGCGACACGGGCATGCCGTGACGGCGACGCCGGAATTCGAGGACTGCGCACGGCTCGCCGCGGCGAACAATTTGCCGGTCAAGGACGTGCAGGCGCTCGCGACTGCCGCATATCGATCATTGTGACGCGCTATTTTCTGACGACCGCCATCGACTACGTGAACAGCCGGCCGCACCTCGGCACGGCGTACGAGAAAGTGTGCGCCGACGTCATCGCCCGCTACAAGCGCCTCCGCGGCTTCGAGACGCGCTTCCTGATGGGGAATGACGAGCATTCCCAGAACGTCTACAAGGCTGCCGTCGAGCAGCGTCTCGATCCGCTCGCTTACTGCGATCGGATGGAGGAAGAGTTTCGAAAGACATGGGCGCGGCTGGATATCTCGTTCGACGATTTCATCCGGACGACCGAGCCGCGGCACCGCATCGGCGTGACGCACCTGGCGCAGCGCATCTACGACGCCGGGGACATCTATGAAGGCGTCTACGAAGGGTGGTACTGCGTCAGCTGCGAGGAGTTCAAGCAGGAGAAGGATCTCGTCGACGGCCGCTGTCCGCTGCATCCGACGCTGACGCCGGAGTGGATCACGGAAAAGAACTATTTCTTCCGGCTGTCGAAGTATCAGCAGCCGCTGCTCGACCACTTCGCGGCGCATCCGGAGTTCCTGCAGCCCGACATTCGCCGCAACGAAATCCTCCGATTGATCGACGGAGGGCTGACCGACATTTCGGTGAGCCGTGCCGGCCAGTCGTGGGGGATTCCGCTGCCGTTCGATCCCGGCAGCGTGGTCTACGTGTGGTTCGATGCGCTGATCAATTACGCGTCCGCCGTCGGCCTCGGCGGCGACGGGCCGCTCTTCGAAAGGTGGTGGCCGGCCGATCTGCATGTGATCGGCAAGGACATCACGCGCTTCCATACGGTGATCTGGCCGGCGATGCTGATGGCCGCGAGGATCCCGCTGCCGAAGCAGGTGTTCGGACACGGCTTCATGACGCTGAACGGGCAGCGCATGAGCAAGACCCTCGGTACGATCATCGATCCCATCGCCCTGGCCGACCGGTTCGGACCAACTGGTCACGATCCGCTGCGCTTGTACCTGGTGAAAGAGGTCGTCTTCGGCAGCGACGGCGACTTCGCGTGGGAGCGGTACGACGACCGTTACAACGCCGACCTCGCGAACAATCTCGGCAATCTCGTCAGCCGTGTGTCCGCGATGGCGCATCGGTACCGCGAAGGCCGGCTTGCGCCGGCGGCAGCGGGATCCGATCAGCTGGCCCGCGTTGCGGAGCAGGTGATTGCCGACTACGAGCGTGCGATGGACGGCCTCGTCCTGCACGAGGGCGCCGCTGCCGCGTACCGGCTGATCGACGCGACGAACGAGTTCATCGCTGCGACGACGCCGTGGTCCCTGGCCAAGGACGCGTCAGCGGCAGATCGCCTGACGCAGGTGTTGTTCGACGCGGCGGAGGCGATCCGGCTGGCAGCCGTGCTGCTGGAGCCCATCATGCCGACGTCGTCCCGGGAGATACTGCGGCGCGTCGGGGCGCCCGCCGAAGGTCTGCATTTCGATCGCGACGGCCGCTGGCGCAACAGTGGCGAGCGGACGCTTGTTCAGGAGGGGCCGCTCTGGCCTCGCGTCGGGGCCGATCTGCGTGTCGGTCCCAAGGAGCACACGACGGTGACCGACAACCAGACCAAACCCGAAGGCGTTCCGCCCGCAGCGGGTGCGCCGGCGCTCGTCCCGGAGACGCCGGTCAAGGCG
>Ga0310810_10007300_pt1 | contig 12594 bp, 9 predicted proteins | sample NCmetagenome_FD_207641 | JGI IMG/M metagenome (GOLD analysis project Ga0310810, IMG submission 207641) | Soil microbial communities from experimental microcosm in Duke University, North Carolina, United States - NC | ecosystem: Engineered > Artificial ecosystem > Soil microcosm > Unclassified ... | reverse complement strand
AATACGTGTAAGCCGTTTCCAAATGCGGATACAAAGTTTTGTCCGACTCTCGAAGGCGCTCGACTGCCTCGCGGCCTTTAAAATACGATTCAAAATTAATCAGACCGTAAACGACAATAGCCACGCGATGTTGCTGGACGCGTGCGACCTCGAGCAGGCGTCGCAACTCACGCACGTAATTCTGCCGAAATTCATTGCTTAAACGTCTTAGCCGCTCATCGGGTTCGTCGAGTTCAGGTGGCGGACATCGCCATGCCCAATCGACATTGTTGTGTCCGATCGAAATCAGAATCAGATCGGGAAACCGTCGCGTTCGCACCACCTCACCCACTTGGCCCGAGAAATTGCGTGTCCCCAGGATGCGGCGGAAAAGATTTTGACGGTCATGTTCATGATTTACGAGTGCGCCGACGCCCGCCCATTCGGTCGCGACTAGAGGCATGATTGTCTCCAGGCCTTTCGAAATACTGCAAATGCTTGGAGCAGCATCGAGGTGAACAAACCAATTCTTTCCGCGCGACGCACGCGCGCGCCACAATGTGCTCCATGGCGAGGAGATGTACATACCCATGCAGACGCTGTCGCCAAGCATGGCAACGTGCGGCAACCGGCTAATCAACTCCGTGCGCGTGATCTCGCCTCTTCGATAGGCCAAAAAATTACGATGAAAGGGCGACTCGGGTTCAGCCACGCGCTCCAGGAAGTTCGGGCTCACAAACGGAGCTGATTTCATCTGGCCCAGTCAGATTTACGCACTCGGTACAGGCCGGAAGCCTGCATGTTACTCATCGAGCCAATCCATTCTCTCAAGCAACCGGCGAAACTGTTCATTGTCCGTCGAAATCGCGGGCAACCATTCGCGGATCGGCTCGCGTCGCCACCATGTTTTGTCGCCGATTGGCGCGAATTGGTACCGATAAAGCCGCGCTCGAATGTAACGCGGCGGCGCATCTGGAAATGGGTTATTCGCCAGCAGCGACAGCGTGCCCGGGTCGTTGTGCAGAAGTTTCCACACAAAATGAAGAGTCCACGGATATTCGACCGGGGACTCCATCGCTGCGAACCAGATTTGCCAGTCAATCCGCGGCTGATACGGCGCGATGAATGGCGGCCGGCGCTCCGGATCGCCCGGCTTGGCTTTGAATTCGTATGGTTTCCATTTCGTATCGCCCGTAATCAGCTCGTCGTCTGTTCCTTCGAAAATAATCTCGTCGCGTTCGCGTCCGACACTGCCGAAAGCGCCGTAGGTGTTCACAAGATCAAGCGCATTATACGAGTAATTCATCAGTTGCCGGCCCGAGGCCAGGTTGACCACTGTGGGTATGCTGAGCCAGATCACTAACGTTGCTAACGCGACAGCAATCACGTTGTTGACGCGCGATGGCTGCGATTCCTGAGCAGCGCGTTCCGCGCGCCTAACGATGGCTGCGGGCAAAACGTGTCTGAGGAACGTATCATCGAAACACGCAAGAAATGGGATAATCGTGAGGTAATTCAGGAAAGATAGGTTGCCGCTGATGATGAGAAATATCTGGAACGAAACCAGGAGCACGCCCGCAATGTGGCGCGCCATTCGCGGACCAAAGGAAAACCACGGCACGATTAGCTCGATGAAGTGATTCCAAACCAGTTCGAATTTGAGTAGCCAATGCGGGGAAAAATGGAAATAGCGACTGATCGGGCTTGGGATCGGCTGCGTTTCGTAATGGTAGTAGAGACAGGTGAGATCACGCCAGCAGGGGTCGCCGCGTAGTTTGATCAGGCCGGCTCCGATCATGATGCGAAAACCGAGCCAACGAAAAAGCCAGATCACCAGAATCGGTGGCCTGCATCTTGGAAACGGGCGCCCATCGAGGAGTGGACAAAGAAAAATCGCCAGAAATCCGGTCTCGAGCAGTTGTATCTCCCAACCGTAGCCGTACCAGATCTGACCGACATGAACGATTGACATGTACATCGCCCACAACACCGCGAGCAGAATGGCATTTGCGTACCCGCCGAGAACAACAAGGGAGAGCGCGAACCCGAGCCACGAGAAAATCAACAGCGCGTTGTCTGAGATTCCGAACCAGAAAAGTGTGGGGATTCGCCACATGCCTGCGCTTCGCGATCCGAGTTGCGCTTGAACCACATCGAGAAAATAGCTCGCTGGGGTCAATCCATGCTTCCCGACGAGGGGAACGATCTGATTGGCCGCGACCAAAAAAGCGCTTGCGTAAACAAATCCTAGCAGCCGCAGAATGACAAACCGAGTCAGCCAATAGGAATTTCCCAGCGCGAGGAATTTACCGATCAGAATTCGCAGTTCACGCCCGCTCACGGGGAAAACGTCGAACGCCGAACACCGAACGTCCAACACCGAATAAATTGATCATTTGCCAGGGGGGAGATTCGAACTCCCGACCAAGGGCTTATGAGTCCCCTGCTCTACCACTGAGCTACCCTGGCGTTTAATTGGTGCGCAAAACTAGCGAATTTTCCCGAACGACCAACCCCGAAAGCTTCGGGGTACGCTACCACTAAGATGCACTGGCGAAATTTGCGGCGACAAAGGTCAATCGCATGACCTACGCTGTCAACGCGGCGTAGCACGAGCGGATCTTCCTCTTCCTCTAACGCTTAATCTGACTCCCAGCTTGTCGCGAATGGGTTAGATCAAGACGAAAATTAAGAGGAAGCGAAAGAGAAGAAGCGACTATTCTTTCGGTTGCGAAAGATAGGGCTCTAAATCCTTGTCGCTGCCGCGAACGGCGGCCATGAAGCAAACGCCGCTGTGTTCGGTCACCGCACCTGTCCAGCCTTCCTGGTGAACATAACGCCAGCCTGGAAACCGCAGCACTGCTCCGCTTTTGCTGTCTCTCTCGGCCGGAAAGAGAAATAACTGCATCCGTTTCTCTGAGAGCCAAATTTGAGCGATACGCCGTGATTCGTCGTCTTCAAAAACGCGGCAACCAATGGTGCCAAAATCGGCGAACTGCTCTGGAACATCGTAATGCTCCAGGCCGTGTTTCATAAAAAACAGGTCGCTTAATGTACCTGCTTCAGCGTTCACCGGATCCAGCATCACCGGTCGCGTCGAAGCAGCGACCCCCAACAATTTGCGAGCTGTCGCCGAGCCCGGGAAATCGTTTAAGTGGCTAACGAAATTGAACACGAACACTCCTGCAATCACCACAACAGCGATGCTGATCGCCAGCACGGCGGGGTTGCGCACCATGTTTCTCCAAGTCCGCTTCCTGACCGGGACCAGGTCTTTCTCCGAAAACCATTCGGCAGACTCCGCCGGAATGGAAATAAGACTAACCAGTTGTGCGACGGCGCGATCGAAATTTTGTTGATCGACAAATTCGGCAGAGTCGTCTGCACGAGATATTGCCGAGCGCATGGGACGGTCGGCCAGCTGACGCGCGCTGATCGGAGCGCAATTTAAAAGAGAGCGTTGCCGGCGCATTGATGACAGTAGCTTCATACGTTGCCCGCTTGAGGAAATTTCGAATCGAGCCATGCCTGCAATTGCCGGCGGCCCTTAGCAAGAAAACGCGAAAGCTCGCTTAGCTTCAGTTCAGCGATCTCGAGGATTTCCCGGTAATCGAACTCGTCCAGATAAAAAAGTGCCAGTGCGGTGCGCTGCGGGTCCGGGGCAGCTGAAATCCAAATCGCCAACTGCATGGGATCGAGGCGCTGAATTTGTGATTCAGCCTTTGTAGCGACATCGCGCTCCTCCATTTCAACCCACTCCGGTTGCAAGTCACTCTTCGTCACATCCAGGCAGCGCCACCGCGCGTCGCGGAACAGCCAGAACGGTTCGCTTGGCAGTTCCCCGCGGGCAGCGCGTACCGCAGCCTCACGCAACGTCGCGTGAAAGACTTCCTGCGCTTTCCGCGAGTCGCCGAGCATCAGGAAACAAAAGCGATATAGCTGTGGCAGATTTTGTTTTCGTTCCGGCACGCCAGATGGTCCCCGAAAAACTTCGCGCACTTTACGCGCCTCAGCGGTATCGACAAGCGAGGAGCGACGCTGGATCCCGCATACGGTCCATTTCAATGTTCGATCACATATGTGAGCAAAGATTGAAATGCCTCCCAGCGAATTGAAACTTGACGCACGCCGGGGCTGGCGCTTCTCAGCACCCCTTAGCCGTTCGTAACGTTTTTAAACGCCGCGCCACTTCCTCGGCGTTTTCCCTGCTGTTGAACGCGGAGATGCGAAAGTAACCTTCACCTTGCGCACCGAAACCCGCGCCCGGCGTAATGACGACGTTCAGCTCCCGCAACATCCGGTCGAACAGTTGCCAGCTTGTTAGGCCACGCGGTGTTTTCACCCAGATGTAAGGCGCGTTGACTCCTCCGAAAGCCTCCAGGCCAGCGTCACCCGCCGCGTCGCGAAGGACTTTGGCATTTCCCATGTAATGATCGATGAGCTCACGAACCTGTTTACGGCCTTCAGCAGAATACAGCGCCTCAGCGCCGCGTTGCACCAAATAAGCAACACTGTTCGATTTCGTGCTCCAACGACGCTGCCAAAGCGGATGCAGCGGGAGCCGACGCCCGTCGGCGGTCCGCGCCAGCACCGATTTCGGCATCACCGTAAATCCACAGCGGACACCGGTGAAGCCGCCGTTCTTCGAAAAGCTGCGCAACTCAATCGCGCACTCGAGCGAACCGGGGATCTCGAAAATAGAATGCGGAATTTCAGGATCGGAAATGTACGCCTCGTACGCGGCATCGAAGAGCAAAAGCACATCATGTTCGCGCGCGTAATCGACCCAGCGCGCGAGCTGCGCGCGCGATGCGATGGCACCAGTTGGATTGTTTGGAAAACAAAGATAAACGAGATCGACATGCTCGTTAGGCGGCTCAGGAACGAAATTGTTTTCCGCAGTACAGGGCAAATAACAAATCCACTCGTAGCTCCCATCCTTTCGCGCCGAGCCCGTGTGGCCCGCCATCACGTTTGTGTCCACGTACACCGGATACACTGGATCGGGGACCGCAACCTTGTTTTGCCCACCGAGAATATCGAGGACGTAACCGCAATCGTTTTTTGATCCGTCAGAAACGAAAATTTCGTCGTCGGCAATCTGAATATTCCGATCACGGTAGTCGCGTTGCGCGATAGTTGATCTGAGAAACTCGTAACCCTGTTCCGGACCATAGCCGCGAAAACTTTCGCGGTGTCCCAGCTCATCGACCGCGCGCTTCATTGCTTCGATAGCTGCGGGCGGAAGCGGCTCGGTAACATCACCGATCCCGCAGCGGATCAATCGCTTGGCACCTTCAGGGTGGGCTTCGCAGAATTCGCGCACGCGACGCGCCACCTCTGGAAAGAGATAGCCAGCCTGAAGCTTAAGATAATTTTCGTTTAAGTAGGCCACGTTATTTTTTGGGTAGCGGTCGCCGCGGCGACCTGGCGAATGCATCCTGCATTCGCGAACTCTCATCCGGAATTCTCGTCATTCGCAATACCGAAATCCAAAGACAAAGCTGGTGAAGGCAGAATGCCTTCACCAGCACGCAGAATGCATGCGCTCCCCAGACCCCCACGGCGGGGCTAGGAGTACTTACCCACGATCGCGCCCCAGTTAACGACGTTCCACCATGCCTTTAGGTAATCGGCCCGGCGGTTTTGATATTTCAGATAATACGCGTGCTCCCACACATCGACACCAAGGATCGGCGTGTTGCCGTCCATCAGAGGGCTGTCTTGATTCGGCGTGGACACAATTTCGAGCCCGCCATTCTTGTTCTTTATCAGCCACGCCCATCCACTGCCGAAACGGCCTACCCCGGCAGCACTGAGTTTTTCCTTAAACTGATCGAAGCTGCCGAACGCGGATTTGATGTCATCGGCGAGTTTACCTTTAGGTTCGCCGCCAGCGTTCGGCCCCATGATCTTCCAAAAGAACGAGTGATTGGCGTGGCCGCCGCCATTGTTGCGCACGACTGTGCGAATGTTTTCCGGAACAGCATTGATGTCACCGATAAGGTCCTCTACGGTTTTCTTCTCGAGATCGGTGCCCTTCACTGCCTTGTTCAGGTTATCGATATAAGCCTGATGATGTTTCGTGTAGTGAATTTCCATTGTGCGCGCATCGATGTGCGGCTCCAGCGCATCATACGCATAGGGTAATTTAGGTAGTTCGTAAGCCATAATTGTTACTGTTAGATCGAATTACGCCGAGGGACAGGTTTTATTTTTAGGCGGAAAGAGCAAATCTTCGGACTGTAGCCGCTTCACTGTGTGAAGCGCCGAGCTGAGCGACGCCAGCCGCCAGGCAGGTGGAGCGGATGCTGGCGTCCTCAGCGTTTCAGCTGCTCAGATTCTGTTTTGATCTCCGGAAATCCCGCTTGCTTTAGTTGTCGATTCAACGCTGGAAGATCGGACTCCAGTAATTTCTGCCACGCGTCCATCACCGCTCCTACCTTTGTCTCGAGATCCGCCGCGGCGGCTTTGGTCGCGGCTGTCGGCGCAGCATCTGCGTCCTGGATGTCGTCGAACAGATGTGTCGTCGAATCTAAAACGAAAAACGACGGCGGCGCGCCAGGCCGCGGATGCGGCGGCCCAAATTTCATGAGTATTTGAACAAAGTCTTCCAGTTTTTGCGTGACGTCGGGTCGCTCCGCGGCTCGTGCTTTGAGTTTCGTTAACTCTTGAGCGATCTCGTCAAACTTCTCGCCGATCGGTGCCAGCTTGAGCCGCAGCTGATACAACTTCCACGAGAGATCGAACTGTTCCTGAAGATCAACGGTCGACACGTTAACGCGCGGATCCATCGCAACCTTCAATGGCTGGCTAATAGAGTTGTTGGCAATTGTGAGCGTAACTGTGTAATCACCCGGCGCGACCCAGGGCGACGTTGCCTTCGGCGCCGTGTTGCGATATGTCGCCGAAATCGGAAACTCAGGTTCCACACCGGCGATCGGCGTATAATGCATGTCCCACAGAAACCGGTGCATGCCTGCTTTTGTGGAAACCAATTGCGGCGGCCGAATCCAATAGCTCGGAATTCTTAGCCGCGTCGGATTCGCATCCACCGGTTTATCAGCGCTCGAATGTTTCCTGACCAACTGGCCTTTGCCATCCGTGATCTCGATCGTGATCGGAGCGCTTGCATCTTTCGAAAGGAAATAATCGATCATCGCGCCGTCTGGCGGATTTTCGCCAGCCGGTTCGTCGGGCGGCAATGGCGTGTCAGTGTTTAGGTTCGCGCGAACGCGCAACGCGGGTTGCGGTCTAAACAGCCGTGTGTCCCAGCCGGTTGCAGCTGCTTCGCCGTGCGAAGCGACCACGCTGCACGCAGAGCGGGGGCCACACTGCCGGAGCGGCGTGATGTTGTCGAGGATCCAGAACCCGCGACCATGCGTACCCACAACAAGATCGTCGTTCTTCACAATGAGATCGCGCACCGAAGTCGCCGGCAGATTCAATCGCAACGATTCCCAATTCGCGCCGTCATCGAACGAGACGTAAACGCCTTTTTCAGTTCCGGCGAAGAGCAGACCCTTGCGTTCCGGATCCTCGCGAACTGCGTTTACGATCTGCCCGGCTGGCATTCCGTTCACGATTTTCGTCCACGTTTTGCCGCTGTCGTGCGTCGCAAAAATGTGCGGCCTCAGATCGTCCATTCGCAATGTGTTGACCGCCGCATAAGCAGTATTCGCGTCGAAATGTCCGGCTTCGATGAGCGAAATCTTCTGCCATGCGGAAATGCTCGGCGGGGTCACGCTGGTCCAGGTTTTTCCGCCGTCGGTCGTAAGATGAATTAAACCATCGTCGGTGCCGCACCAGATCCTGTTCGCGTCGAGCGGGGACGGCGCAACAGTGTAAATCACGCCTCGGCGATGCGCCTGCTTCGTTGCATCCTCCTTGTATTTTCCAATGCTCGCCGGCAGCTCGTAATTCGGTCGCGACAAATCCGGGCTGATTTTTTCCCAGTGATCCCCACGATCGCGCGTTTGCCAAAGCGTGTTCCCAGCGAAAAAAAGCAAATGCGGATCGAGCGGCGAAAAGACAACCGGTTCGGTGCGCAACATCCGGAAATCTTCCGTCTGCACCGGCACCGGAAGAATGTTTTGCGCCTGACCGGTACGCCGGTCGAACCGCGTCAGTTTGCCGCCGATGATGACGTCTGGATCGAGCGGATCCGCAACGACGTAACCATATTCCTCCGCCGCAACCGGCCGCCAATCGCGGAACGTGATTCGGCCTTCGTCGCCACGGCTTTTGATTCCAACGGACCCGCTTTCTTGTTGACCGCTGTAGAGCCGATATGGAAACGAGTTGTCTGCGCTGACGTGATACAATTGCGCTGTCGGCTGGTTGTACCACGAGCTCCAGGTCTTTCCGCCGTTCACCGTAACGATCGCACCCTGGTCGGCACCCAGCAAAATAATGTCGGAATTGTTCGGATTGATCCAAATATTTTGATAATCGTCGCCGCCGGGCGCGCCGCGCCAACCGTCGTAGTTTTTTCCGCCGTCCGTCGATTTCCAACAAACGATGCTGGCCGAGTAAACGATCTGCGGATTGTGCGGATCGAACCGCACCACTGGCAGATCACCACCCCCGATCCCGAGACCCGGTCGCGGGTCGTCGGTTGTGCCGTGCCATGTCTCGCCGGCGTCATCTGACCGATAAAGTTTTGCGATCGTTTTTGTTTTGACTGCGGCAAAGAGTGTTTTCGGCGCGCTTGGTGCGATCGCGAGATTCGCCTGCACAATGTTGTTTGGCAGACCTTTGGTTAATTGGCGCCACGTCGTACCCCCATCGACCGATTTGAAAATGCCGCCGCCATTGCCGTTGAACACGCCATTTTCCCATGGTCCTTCCCGCGATTCCCACAAAGCAGCGTAGACGATCTGTGGATTGCTCGGATCGATCTGCACATCGCTGGCCCCGATGTTCTCATCGCGGTACAACACTTTTTCGAACGTTTTGCCGCCATCGATGGATCGATAAATACCACGTTCCTCGTTCGGCCCGTATGGATGGCCAGCTACGGCCACAAAGACGCGGTCCGCATTTTTCGGATCAACCGCCAATTGCGGGATCTGCTGACCATCGCGCAATCCGAGATGCGTCCATGTCTTTCCCGCGTCGGTCGATTTATAAACGCCATCACCGACTGAAAGATCCGGCCGATGCAATCCTTCACCGCTACCGACGTAAATGACATTCGGATTTGATGGCGCGACTGCGATCGCACCGACCGATGCAGTTGGCTGGTCGTCGAAGATCGGCTGCCACGTCCGGCCGTAATCAATCGATTTGAAAACGCCGCCGTTCACCGGCGCCATGTAAAAAACGTTGGGCTGCGATGGGACGCCGCAGACGGCGCGTGTCCGCCCGCCGCGGTAAGGCCCAACGTTGCGCCAGCGCAGAATTGAATCGAAATCTCCCGCTGACGCAGTGCCGATCGCGCAAACGGCAAAAAAAATGATCCCCCAAAAAATGCGAATCCGGATCATATGCTCGCGCATTTTGTTCCGCGATCATCGACGCGGCAAGTATCGGCCACAGCCGAATGTCGGCGGGCAGAGGACTGCCCGCCCTGCCTTTCTGCGTTTTCATTCGTGGTAGGGCACGTCACTCCTGTGTGCGCCGCCTTCTGGCCTTCGCTACGGCTAAGCGGGACAGGTCCGTGTTCATTGCAGTCCGTAGCGTGCGCTGCCCAATCGCACAAGGTTTGACACATGTTGCTAAGTTCTTCGGGTCGCCAAAATCTGTAGCGGCGGTCTACGACCGCCGATCTTTTGCTGTAGCTCCTGTCGCTGATGGTTAGGCCGGCAGGCCTCTCCGTGCGATCAGTTCCATCTGTTCACAAAAGCGATCGAGCTCGCCCAAGGTGGTGTACAGGTTGGGTGTGATGCGAATGCCCTGAAATTCTTCGTGTATGATCGGCACGGCGAAGATGTGATGTTTGTCGAACAAATACTTCGTCACAGCCTCGGGATTGGTGCCTTCGATGTGAACATTTCCTATTGCGCACGATTGGTTCGGATCGAACGAAGTGTTAAACCGAATTTTGGGCACGTCTTTGAGCCGGTTCATCCAGTAACGCGACAGGTAACGTAGCCGTGCTTCCTTGCGCTTGCCGCCTATTCCATTGTGAAACAGGAGCGCTTCGCCGATGGCAAGCTTCGGCGCGGCAGAGTGAGTGCCAATCTCTTCGAATTTGCGAATGTCGTATGCCTGCTTGGATTCAGCGGCCATAAGCGGCCAGAGTTTTTCGATTTTGTCGCGCTTCACGTAAAGCATGCCAGTGCCTTTGGGCGCGTACAGCCATTTGTGGAGACTTGTTCCGAAGTAATCGCAACCGAGATCGCTCTGTTTGAAATAGAACTGGGCGAAGGAATGCGCACCATCAACGATGGTCTCAATCCCGCGGGCGCGCGCCAGATCGCAGACTGCCTTCACCGGGGTGATTTGGCCGGTGATGTTGATCATGTGCGAGATAAGAATGAGCCGGGTGTGATCGGTAATTCCTTTTTCAAACGCAGTGGTGATGTCGTCTAGTTTCTTCGCCGGAATCGGAACCTGAATGAGCTTGAGCTTGAGATTTTCGCGTTTCTCCCGCTGACGCAACGTGGTGAGCATGCGCGGGTAATCCTGAGTCGTGGTGAGAATTTCGTCTCCGGGTTTGAAATCCATCCCCATGAGCAGAGTCTCGAGCGACTCCGACGCGTTGCGCGTGATCGCGATCTCTTCGCGATCGCAGCCGAACAGCTCGGCCAGGCCCGTGCGAATGGTTTCCGATTGCGGTTCGAGGATTTGCCACATCGTGTAAGCAGTCGCGTCTTCCTGTTCCCAGATGTAACGAACCAGCGCCTCGGTGACGATCCGCGGGCTGGGTGAAACGCCGCCGTTGTTCAAATTAATGATGCCGCGCGTAACGCTGAATGAGTTTTGGATTGTGGCCCAGTAATCTTCGTCCGTGGCCGCTTCTTCCGGCGTAAGATGCGCGACGTTCTTGGCCGCTGCCTCGACGTTTCTCAGTAACCCCGCAACGGTGGCCGAAGAAAGCGCCGCGAGACCGAGGCCCTTGCCGGCGAGAGACAGGAATGTTCGGCGCGTGGGCATCTGTGGTTTGAAGTATGAATTAAGAATTTAGAAGGGAGAAGAGCGAATGGAGCTGATGGATCAGCGACATAGAAGGCAAAGCTGCGAGGGTAGCAGCGAGCGAGCGTGGATGGCGAACGAGTTTCAAAAAAACGCTAGAGCATCAACTCAGTGCGGATCCACAACCTTCTCGCGTTCCGCGACGGCTGAGCCGTCTTTCATATGAACTCGGACGATGAGCGCTTTATGGTGCGGGAACGCCCTGGCTTTCCAAACGAACTCCCAATGCAAGCCATTGGGGTCCGCTTTGAGCACGCGCGGGTGAACCGAATACAGAATGTAATCGTCGAGATCGGGGAATTCGGCTTTCGCCTTCGCGATCGCGATCGGTAACGCCTGCTCCAGGCTGGTTATCACATCTTTTGGATCGAGATCCTGCGCGAAAACCGTTGTGGCTAATAGCGCACAAGACATCAGCGTTGAAAGTGACAAAAAATAAAAGCGCATGGCACCAGCGATTCGCAAACTATGCTAGGTCAACGTGCGTATTCTCGAATTCCAATATCAGCTATTTTGTCCACACCCAAAGCTGCAATAATCTTGCAGCCTACACACTTCAACAAAGGAGAAAATAACCATGGCTATGTATGTCAGTCTTGTTCAGTTCACCGACCAGGGCATCCGCAACATCAAGGACACCATTAAACGATCGGAGGCTGCGATGGCCGAGGCCGAAAAAATGGGCATGAAGATTATCCAGCCATTATGGACGATGGGCGCCTACGATGTAGTGGTGCTGCTCGAAGCACCCAACGACGAGACCATGAGTGCTTTCACGCTTAAAATTGGTTGGGAAGCGTCAAGACCCAAACGATGCGCGCCTTCCGCAGGGAAGAGATGGAAGGCATTCTGTCGAAGATCAAATAGCAGTTGTCTGCGCGCATCATAAGCCGCTTGTGATGCATGAAACCCAGCAAGTGTAGCGGCGGCTGCGTCAGTGCGGTAGCTCTCATTTTGAATCCAGCGGGTTTCTTGGGAAAGCGCCTTGACAAAGTCCGCAAATTGCGTAGCAGACTCTTGATTACGTGATCCGACGCCTCAACGCACTTTCGACCGGGGCAAAGGGTGGTTGAAAGGCTTAACCTTCGCTGAGACACCGCTTAGCGCGATCTCCAGATTCACCTTGGAGCCTTGAGGCATCTGAAGTGAGGCCGCTCTTCGAACGCACCTCACGAAGATGGTTCGTCGTTCCGCGCGGATTTGGACCAGTCAACCCAAGATAGAAAGGCGTTTATGAAATTCGTTAGTCTCAGAACGAAGCGCTCTCACAGACAAGGCAAGCTAGACAAACCATCCCGCGCCACTCATGAATCTTTTATCAGGCCAACGGCCGCGCCTCATGAAATCCACACTTACGTGGAGCTCCGGCAACAGATTCACGACGACCTTCGGGTCCAACACCCCGAATGGGTCGAGCCAGATGGCAAATCTCCCATGTGTGATTCTTACGAGACGCGCCTGATGGAACTGCTCGAT
>Ga0310810_10007299_pt1 | contig 12595 bp, 8 predicted proteins | sample NCmetagenome_FD_207641 | JGI IMG/M metagenome (GOLD analysis project Ga0310810, IMG submission 207641) | Soil microbial communities from experimental microcosm in Duke University, North Carolina, United States - NC | ecosystem: Engineered > Artificial ecosystem > Soil microcosm > Unclassified ... | reverse complement strand
GGATTCTGAATCGCGGCTGACACCGACCAGGGACCGCGATCCGAATCGCGCGTCGTGACGACCGGATCCGGCGGGAGCTCCGCCGCAGTCCGGGCGAGCGCGACACGATAGTGGCCCGGGTGGAAGACCGTCTCCTGAATGAGCAGATGGAGCATCGAGCCGCCGGTCAACTGCGTGACGGTGTTGCTCGGCGTCCCCGGATTGGGTGGGGTGCCGCGCGCCGGGTTTGCCGACACGCCGCCACACGGCGCGATCTTCTGCGGATCCCCGAGCCGGTTCTGGACCAGCGAGGGCGCTGGCGAGACGAGAACGAAATGTGCGTGAGCCGCGCTCGAGAGGGTGGCAACGGCAACCGCAACGGCAGCAAACAGGATCCTGGTTTTCATCTGCAGTGCTCCTTGGGGCTGGAGGCTCCGGTGTCTGACTCCCGGCCCGACACTCGACGGACGCACCATCATACGCGGCTCACGGGCATTCCCGACTCTCGACCCCAAAACACGTCCAGTCAGTGAATACGACACACAGAGGCCCGCAGGAAATCGGATCACCCACGAAGATCACGAAGACGAATATCAACGCCGGGATCGCCGGGATCGCAGGGATTTGACGGACAACCGGATATTCGCTTCGCAGAGGCCATGACTGGCTCGCGCTACGCGCGGACTGGATCACGTGCCACGGCGGCCGTCAGCACTTCGCCGTCTTTGACCATGCTTACGGCCGCCGCGGCGCGTGACCATGACGGGCCGCAGGCCCGTGCCAGTCATGGCCTCTGCGATCCCGGCGATCCCGGCGATCCCTGCGATAAAACAACCCCGCGATCTCCGCTTTCTCCGGGTCTCCGCGGATCCTCGATTGAGCTAGTAGATCACATCGTGTTCTTCGTGGCTTTGGCTCTCGCGGTCGACTCGGGTACGATCACGACTTCGTGAACTCGAGGCTCTCAGATCTCCAGCCCTATCCATTCGAGAAGCTTCGCGCGCTGCTGGCGGGCCTGACCCCGGCCGGCACGCCGATTCGTCTGTCGATCGGCGAGCCGCAGCACGCGACACCCGATCTGATCCGGAACGCGCTCACCGAGCATCTCGACGGGCTCTCGGTCTACCCGACGACTGCCGGCCTCGACGCCCTGCGCGAGAGGATCGCCGCCTGGTTCGTGCGGCGCTACGAGCTGAAGACGCTGGATCCCCGCACTCAGGTGCTGCCGGTCAACGGCACGCGCGAGGCGCTCTTCGCATTCGGTCAGGCCGCGATCGATTCGTCCCGGCCGCGCCCAGCGGTTATCTCGCCGAATCCCTTCTATCAGATCTATGAAGGCGCGGCGCTGCTGGCCGGGGCCGAGCCGCTGTTTCTCAATCAGACCGACGCCAACGGCTTCGCCCTGGATCTGGAGTCGCTGACAGCGGAGCAGTGGGGCCGCACGCAGCTCGTGTACGTCTGTTCGCCGGCGAACCCGTCGGGACGTGTGTTGACGCTGGACGAGTGGCGCAGTCTGTTCGCGCTTTCGGATCGACACGGCTTCGTCGTCGCGTCAGATGAGTGCTATTCGGAGATCTACAGCGACCACGCGCCGCTCGGCGCGCTCGCTGCGGCCGAGCAGTTGGGGCGCGACGGCTTCCCGAATCTCGTCGTGTTCAACAGCCTGTCGAAGCGCTCCAACGCGCCCGGACTCCGGTCGGGCGCCGTGGCTGGCGACGCCCGTCTGCTCCGGCAGTTCCTGTTGTTTCGCACTTATCATGGCTGTGCGATGAGCGTGACCGTGCAGCATGCGAGCCTGGCGGCCTGGAGCGATGAATCGCACGTCGCGGAGAATCGGCGGCAGTATCGGCAGAAGTTCGAGTGTCTCGTGCCGATGCTACAGCCGGTCATGCACGCGCCCGCGCCTGAGGCCGGCTTCTACCTATGGGCTCGCGTTCCGGGTGGCGACGACGAGGCATTTGCGAGGAATCTCTTTGCGGCGACGAATGTGACCGTGCTGCCGGGGCAGTACCTCGCTCGCGGTGCTCACGGCACGAACCCGGGGCGGGGCTACGTGCGCATGGCGCTCGTTCCGGAGCTGTCCGACTGCATCGAAGCAGCGGAGCGAATCGTCGCGTTCTGCGAATAGAGGACTGCCCGTCCTACACCGGACCACGCGGGGTGCCTCGCCATGACGAATCCGACACACAGAGGCAGTGAGGACACAGAGGTCACCATCAAGATATTCTCAGTGCCTCTGTGCCTCGGTGTGTCGTGGTTGACGTCGACACTCACGTGAGTTGCTGCCGTTCGAGGAACCACGAATCTGCCATCTTAGGCCCGATATGACGACTCATACCTTGGAATCACTCATCGACTCTGCATTCGAACGCCGTACGGAAATCACTCCGAACCAGGTGCCGAAGGAGCTTGCCGAGGCTCTCTCCGAGATCCTCGACGGGCTGAACGCCGGCCGCCTTCGTGTCGCTGAGAAAATCGACGGCACATGGGTTACACACCAGTGGCTGAAGAAGGCGGTATTGCTCTACTTCCGCGCGCACGACAACCGCGTGATCGAAGGGGGCCCGGCTACGTATTTCGACAAGGTACCAATGCGCTTTACCGGCTACTCCGATGCGCAATTCCGCCAGGGCGGGTATCGCGTTGTGCCACCGGCCGTGGCGCGGACCGGCTCTTACATCGGCCGCAACGTCATCATGATGCCGTCCTACGTCAACATCGGTGCGTACGTAGACGAGGGCACGATGGTGGACACGTGGGCAACGGTCGGATCGTGCGCGCAGATCGGGAAGCACGTGCACCTGTCGGGCGGCGTCGGGATCGGTGGCGTGCTCGAGCCGCTGCAGGCCAACCCCACCATCATCGAGGACAACTGCTTCATCGGCGCGCGCTCGGAAATCGTCGAGGGCGTGATCGTCGAGGCGAATTCCGTGCTCGCGATGGGAGTGTTCATCAGCCAGAGCACGAAGATTTACGATCGCGCCAGCGGTGAGATCCTGTACGGCCGGGTGCCTTCGGGGTCGGTCGTCGTACCGGGAAGCCTGCCGTCATCAGATGGCACGCACTCGCTGTCGTGTGCCGTGATCGTCAAGCGCGTGGATGCGCAGACCAGAGCGAAGACGTCCCTCAACGAGCTGCTCCGCGCGTGATAGATATCCACGGGGAGACGCTGCAGCTCGCCCGGCAACTCATCGCATGCCGATCGATCACACCCGCCGACGGAGGCGCGCTGGAGATGTTGGCGGCGCGTCTGTCGGCCGTCGGCTTCCGATGCGAGCGTCCCAATCGCGGACCGGTCGGTAATCTCTGGGCCCGCCACGGCTCTACGGGTCCGGTCGTCTGCCTTGCCGGTCACGTGGACGTCGTGCCGCCTGGCCCGATCGGCGAGTGGACGAGCGATCCGTTTACGCCAACCGAGCGGAACGGCCTTCTGTATGGCCGTGGTGCTGCCGACATGAAGGGGTCGGTCGCCGCGATGGTCACTGCCGCCGAGCGTGCCGCGGCCGCGCCGCATGTGAGCGGCTCGGTCGCGATGCTCCTGACCTCGGATGAGGAAGGTGACGCCGTGGACGGCACGGTGGCCGTGGTGTCCGCCCTCCTCGAGCGCGGCGAGACGATCGACGCGTGCATCGTGGGTGAGCCGACGTCCACCGAGCGCTTCGGCGATACCATCAAGAACGGTCGCCGCGGCTCGCTGAATGGGCGGCTGCGCGTGCACGGGCAGCAGTGTCACATCGCCTATCCCGAACGCGGCCGCAACCCGATCCACGACGCGGCGCCCGCCCTCTCCGCCCTTGTCGCGGCCGAGTGGGATCGCGGCGACGAGTATTTCCAGCCGACGAGTTTTCAGATCTCGAACATCCACGCGGGCACGGGCGCGAGCAACATCATTCCTGGCTCGTTGGAGGTCGCGTTCAACTTTCGTTTCTCACCCGAGTCGTCCGCAGCATCCCTTCAGTCGCGCGTCCGCGACATCCTCGATGCGCATCGCGTGTCTTACGAGCTCGACTGGACGCTGATCGGCGATCCATTTCTCACTCCGCGAGGCACGCTGGTCGATACGCTCGCAGCGTCCGTTCACGCAGTGTCGGGTGTTCAACCGGCGCTGTCGACGAGCGGAGGTACGTCTGATGGTCGATTCCTCGCGCGGCTGGCGCGGGAGGTCGTCGAGTTCGGACCACTCAACGAGTCGATCCACAAGATCGACGAGCATCTCTGCGTCGCCGACCTCGAGCCGCTGTCGATGATCTACGAGCGCACGATCAAAGCGCTCTGGGGGCAGGGGTCATGACGAGAGACCATGAACCCCAGAACCCCCGGAACCCCTCTGGTTCGCCTTACGGTACCGGCTGTGACCAGCCGGACGTGCGCCCGTTGAAGTAGATGTCGTAATCCCGGTACGAGATCGCGCACTGGCTGGCACAACGATAGCTGCCGATCTTCGTCTTGATTCCCTGCAGCGTGACCGGCACGCAATCGAGGCTGGCCGACGTGCATCCTTCCACCGGCACCCCGTAGCGATCGGTGAATCCCTTCCAGTCAGCCACACCATTCTTGTCGGGGTCGACCAGCGAGACGAGATTCGCCGGCACCTGCACCACGATCAGATGCGGGCGGAGCAATGTGGCGTTCTGGCGGCAGCGTGGCTGAGGGTAGCAGGCGAAGTCGTCGATGGCGGACGGATTACTGACCGACGTGTAATCCCACACATCGTGAATGGACGTCGAGACGGACACGAACCCTCGCGGAATTCGCCCGCTGGCATCCGGCGTGTGCGTCGCCTCGGTCGCACCGTACCAGATGATCTGCGGCGTTCCGAACGAGTGGTGCTGCTTGTGCCGTCCCGGCTCCGCGGTCAATCCCACGTCGTCCACCTTCTTGCCGTCCACGAGGAGATGGCCGAAGTCGATCCACATACCGGGAATCTGGATCGTGCCTCTCTCGCCAGTCTGCGCGTCCACGACGAGCGCTTCCATCGCTCCAGAGTGGAAGCGCACTTCGGCGTCGCGGCCGGATGGATGCTGGTGGACGAGGACGCGGAACGCCTGGATGTACGCGCGTTGTCCGGGCTCCGGCTGCAGCCCACGCCGGACGTGCCAGAAGTACCCGGCATGTTTCAGGTCGTTCTCGTTGCCGGCAGCGGAAAAGGTCTGCCACGGGTGGCTGATCTCGCCCCCCATGAGATCGAACAGCGAGGTGCCGAAGAGGTCGTCGACTTTATGCGGGTTGTCGCCGTGGTGATGATCGTAGTGGCAGCCTTCCGCCGCGTTCCAGAGCGTATGAAACGCGCGATCGTTGTGAAACGCGCACGCAGGCGCTGATGGATACGGCTCGATCTGTGCGAATGCGACGCTGCTGAAAAGCATGGCCGCGAACGCCGTCAGAACCGTCGGCAAGGTAGAGATCGACCGAGATGTCATGTGTTGCTCCTGTTGCTCCTGTTGGACTCAATCGGGTAATCAAGGACTACAGCTGTCAGAAGACTGGGTAGCCCGCACGGAGGGGAGCCGCGTGGCAAACGCTACTCAGTCAGCGATCAACTTTGGGAGGGGGCCACATCGTAATCGACATGACGCGAGAACGTACTCACCTAAGCAAGAAAATTCTTTTCATTACCTCTGCCGCGGTGATGTTGAGGTCGTGCTCGCGTGACGAAGGCCGAGGTGCGGGCACGCCGGCTGAGGCGTGCTAAGCTGCGCGCCCATGAGGCGCCACCTCGTGTGCTCGCTGGTGCTACTGCTGTCGTTGGATGTCTCTGCCGAGCTACAGGCACGCCAAGCGACGCCGCGAAAATCGTCGCGTTTCGAGGTGCACGAAGCGACCATTCAACAAATCCAGGACGCGATTCAGAAGAAACAGATCACTACGCGCGGCGTCGTCGAAGCGTACCTGCGACGCATTCGCGCGTACAACGGCACCTGCGTCAGCGAACCGCAGGGCATCCTCGGGCCGATCGCGACGATCGCGCACGCCGGTCAGATCAACGCGCTCTCGACGTTGAACCTGCGCCCGTCTGCGCGCGCGGCATGGGGCTTCGACGCGCGAAAAGCGCGCACGCTGACCGACGCCAAAGACGATGCCGTGAGCATGCCCGACGCGCTCGAAACCGCATCCGAACAGGATCGCCAGTTCGCTCGCACCGGCCGCCTCACGGGTCCGCTGCACGGCGTCGTCATCGCGATCAAAGACCAGTACGACACCTTCGACATGCGCACCACGTCGGGCGGAGACGTCGACTACGCCAACGATCGGCCGCCTGACGATGCGACGTTCGTGAAGCGGCTGCGAGACGCCGGCGCAATCATCCTGGCGAAGGCGAATCTCGCCGAGTACGCCGTGGACGGGGCGCGCAGCTCCTTCGGGGGTACGTTCTGCAATCCGTACGACACCGAGCGCGAACCCGGCATGTCGAGCGCGGGCTCGGCGTCGGCTGTGGCTGCCAACCTGGTGACATGCGCGATCGGCGAGGAGACGGTCGTATCCATTCGCTGGCCGGCTTCCGTCAACAGTCTGGTCGGCCTGGCGCCCACGCAGGAGCTCGTCAGCCGCGATGGAATGATCGGCGCCGGTCTCAACATGCGCGTCGGGCCGATATGCCGCACCGTTCGAGACACCGCCAAAGTGTTCGATGCCTTCGCCGGCTACGACCCGAAAGACGAGATGACGGTGTTCAGCGTCGGTCGCACGCCGGCGCAGCCGTACCCAAGCTTTGCTGCGGCCTCGCGACTCGATGGGGTGCGCATCGGCGTGCTGCGCGAGTACATGAGCCGCACGCTGTTCTCCAAGGCCGACGAGGAAAGCATCGGCATCGTCGAGAAGGCGATTGCCGATGTGCGCGCGCTCGGGGCGACCGTGGTCGATCCAGGTGCGGAAGGCGAGTTGTTCACCAGCTGTATTGCGCGATACGCGCCCGAGTTGGCCAATTCGGCGTTCGCCCGTCAGTATCCGCAGCTCTTTCCCGCGGACGGCGCACCGGCTGCGGCCGGCGATCAGATCGCGACCCTGCTGCAACTGCACGCGGATCCTGCGCGCGTGCCGCAGGATCTCTCTCTGCGCACGCTGAACGCGGGAGGGTTCGGCACGAACGGAGAAGGCAAGTACATGATCAATCGCTACCTGCGTGAGCGCGGCGACGCAAACATCAAGAGCAATGCGGATCTGATCGCGAAGGGGCGGTTCTACCAGGACCCGAATTTCCCGGATCGCAAACAGGCGCGCGAGCAGGCCGAGCGCGCCACTGTGCTCGATACGTCGGTACGATTGCAGGGGCGTTTCGCGGTGCAGACGATCCTCTTGCAATGCATGCAGGAGCAGCGGCTCGATGCGTTGATGTCGCCGATGTCCACCGTCCCCCCGCGTAAGCTCACCGCGCCGCGCGAGCCGGCTGCCAACGGCCGCACTCCCATCGGATGGTCGCTCATCGGGCAGCAGGGGTTTCCGGTGATGACAGTGCCGGCCGGATTCACGACGGCGGTTTGGGACCGCGCCGCCGAGAGCGGCGGCGGAACGCGCCTGGTCGGCCCTGTGGCGGTGGCGCTCCCGGTGGGAGTCGATTTCATCGCGCGCCCGTTCGGCGAGCCCCTCTTGTTCAGAATCGCATCGGCGTATGAAACTGCAACGAAGCATCGACGGCCGCCGGCGGAGTTCGGGCCAGTGCCGGAGAGCCGGTGAAGTCGGCTACACTCCGCGGAACGTTTCATAATTCGGATTCATTCCCTGCTCGAAGAAAGAGGCGAGCGGTTCATCGGTCCGCCTGAAGGCGGACACTACGACAAGAAGAGGTCACGCGTGATGAATTGGTGTCTCAGGATCGCCGGCGTACTCGTCATTCTTGCAGCTCTGACGCCCTCGTTGGGCGCTCAGTGGCCGTCATATCCAACGCCGGGCGTTCCACGGTCCGCAGACGGCAAGCCCACTCTCGATGCGCCCACACCGCGAACCGCTGATGGCAAGGTGGACTTTTCGGGCATCTGGGTGCGAGCCGGTGGAGGTGGTGGTGGGCGAGGGCGGGGCGGTCCGCCGGCGCCGACCACGACGCCTGACGGCATTCCCCTGTCCACCTTCGGTGAGGTCGCGGGCCGCGGTTACGAGCTGCCGATGACGCCATGGGCGGCGGAGCTGAAGAAGAAGCGGATGGCCGACAACAACAAGGACAATCCTGACGTGTGGTGTCTGCCGATCGGCCTCATGCAGTATCACAACCACCCGCAGCCGCGGCAGATCGTCCAGACCAAGAACCTGATCCTGATCACCTACGAGTCGAACTACGGTCTCCGCTATATCTACATGGACGGACGGCCGGCGCCGAACAACGATCCGACGCCGTGGTGGTTTGGCTACTCACGTGGCTGGTTCGAAGGCGACACCCTCGTTGTCGAAACGACGAACTTCCGCGGCGACGAGCGGGCAGGATGGCTCGATGTCAACGGCAGCCCATACTCGGATGCCTTGAAGATGACCGAGCGCTTCCGCCGGCCCAACTTCGGGACGCTGGAGATCGACATCACGATTGACGATGCGAAGGCGTATACGAAGCCGTTCACGGTACGCGTGAACCAGCGCATCATGGTCGATCAAGAAATGATCGAGTTCATCTGCAACGAGAACGAGAAGTCCACAGAGCACATCGCCAAGTAGGAGTGCGAGGAAGATCGGAGGGGCCGGGTGTTCAGGCCCGCCCTGGGCTGCGGTCGGCCAACGATCACGACACACTGAGGCACAGAGGCATCGAGGAGGCCAGGATGAACCGGCGTCAGTTCCTGTCAGCCGCCGCCGCGGGCGCGGCGGCATTCGTCAGCGTCCCGACGGCATTTGCGCGACAGGCATCGAAATACGATCTGCTGATCAAAGGTGGACGAGTCATCGATCCGTCGTTGCGGCTCGACGCCGTCCGCGACGTCGCGATTGCCGGCGGACGGATCACTGCCGTCGAGACCAACATCACGGGTGCCGCGGCCGAGACCATCGACGCGCGCGGCAAGCTCGTCGTGCCCGGACTGCTCGACATCCACACGCACACCGGCCGATCGGCAGACGGGCCAGGCCTGGTGCTGCGCGACGGTGTGACCGGATGGATCGACGCAGGGTCGCAAGGGGCCGACCATATCGGCGACATCGTGGCGGTCGCGCGATCGTCGGTGCAACCGGGACGCGTCCTCATCAACATCGGACGTGCCGGCATCCTGCCCGACGGCGACACGATGGATCTGGCGCGCGCCGACGTGGCCGCAGCCAAGGACGCGGTCGGCAAGAACCGTGAGTACGTCGTCGGCGTAAAGGCTCGGCTCTCGCGCGAGGTGGCGGGCGCGAACGACTATGAGGTCCTGCGCCGTGCCCAGGAAGTCGCCTCGTCCTTCAATCTGCCGGTGATGATCCACATGGGGCAGACCATCTCGCCGATCGGCAAGCTGGTTGCGCTGCTGAAACGCGGCGACATCGTGACGCACATGTTCGCTCCTCCGCCCAACGCGATCGTGGACGACAGCGGGCACATCGTCCCCGAAGTGCTGGCGGCTCGGCGTCGCGGCGTCTGGTTCGACGTCGGCAACGGCCAGACGGGACACATGCGGTGGGACACGATCGGGACGATCATGAAAGCCGGCTTCTGGCCGGACACGTTCTCGACCGACTGGAACACGAACAGCAAGACCACCGGCGTCATCGATCTGCCCAACTGCATGTCGAAGCTGCTCGGGTACGGCATGACCGTGAGCGAAGCGATCGCGTGCGCGACGGTCAACGCCGCGCGCATGTTCCCGGTGTTCGGCGACCGCGGCACGTTGAACGTGGGCGCGCCCGCGGATGTCGCGCTGCTCGAGTTGCGCGAGGGCACCTTCGAGTTCCTCGACAACTACAAGGGCACGATTACCGGGAAACAACGGTTCTTCCCCGCGGGCACGATATTGGCTGGGAAGAAGATGTAACAGTCGGTGAATCGCGCGGCTACCGTGGGCGCAGGGCCTCCATCGCCCTGCGCTCCTCGCCATGCGGGTCGCCGATCATCGCAATCCGGCTGCCGAAGACCATCGTTGGCCACGTCTTCGGCTCGAACGGCGGCCACGGCGGAATCCCTGAGTGGCTGGGATTGCCCGTTCGTGCGAAAGAGACCCACGCTTCGCTCATGGCCGTCGCCAGCGCGGATCGCTCGGCGCTTCTCCCCGTCATGAACGAGATCGTGTCCGGGTGATCGAAGACGAACGGCAGCTCCATCCCATGCATCGAACGCAGCTTGCCGTTGCGGACCGGCGATCGCCACGTGAACGAGTACAGGAAGGCCGGCGCCTTGCCTTGTGCGAATTTCCGCTGCGCGATGACATACGCCGCAGAGCGAAGCGCCGAGGCGTCGCCGGCGATGACTGCCGCGATGTCACCGAGCGATTCCATTGGACGGTGTGAACGATAGAGCGCAATCAGGCTCTCGGCCGCCGCATCGTCCAACGCGACGAGGCGCTTGACCTCGGCGCGAAGCTCTGCGACGTCGGTCGCCTCTCGCGTCCAGTAAGAGTCGTCTGGATTGCCGTACGGGATGCCCTCGCATTCATTCGATCCAACGATCACCGGAACGGTCGCGGAGATCTCCGACGCGGCCGGAGCGAAGGGATGTGACGGCAGCGAACGGCCATCGACGACGGGCACGAACCGCAACGAGATGTCGCCTTGTGTGGCCTGGCTGCCTTGTCCAGGTGCGGCACTGGTCAGCGCGGCGACGATGCGCTCCGCTGGCATCGTCACGAGCGCGTCCGAATCAGCGGCCTTGAGACCGAGGCGCGCCAGCAGCAATTCGGCCGACTCGATCGCGCGTGCGGGCTCCTGGCCGGTGATCGCGGTGTCCGCGAGCGTGCTCATGATGATGGCGCGATGGAACAGGCCTTTCGCGCTTGGGAACGCAGTCAGCATCGCCACTTTGCCGCCGCCGCCCGACTGCCCGAAGATCGTGACGTTCCCGGGGTCTCCGCCGAACTGACCGATGTTGTCGCGCACCCACCTGAGCGCGAGCACCAGGTCGGCGAGCGGCAGGTTCGCCGCTGTCGAGAAGCGCTCGCTCGTGCCCGGCAGGCCGGCGAGCCATAGATATCCGAACGCGTTGAGCCGATGCGTCAGCGTGACGACGACCACGTCGTGCTTCCGCGCCAGCTCGGTTCCGTCGTAGAAGATCGAGTTGCCGGATCCGGTTCGCTGTCCGCCGCCGTGGAACCACACCATTACGGGACGGCGGCCGCGATCAACTGACGGCGTCCACACGTTGAGGCGAAGGCAGTCTTCGTCCATCGGCCCGCTGCCCGTCAGCGCGTCGCCGATTTCCGGGATCATCGGGCGGGTCGGTTGCCACGCGCGCGGGCCGTAGCGGAACGCATCAACGATTCCGGTCCACGGTTGCGGTGCGAGTGGTGGTTGAAAGCGATTGGGCCCCGCGGTCGATGCGCCGTAACGGATGCCTTTGAATGAAGCGACGCCGCTCGTGACAAGCCCGCGAAGGCGGCCAGCGGCCGTTTCGATTACGGGACCTGGTGCCGCCTCTTGCGCACGGACCAGGGAGTCGGCGAATACGCGCGGGAGCAGTATCGACCCGGTTCCCAGCCCGATGAAGTCGCGTCGTCGCATTGCAGCGGATTGTAGCCGGACGATCGCGTACTGTGCAGGCCGGTGATTCGATCAATCAGCGCGGACTGCCTCGATTCGACGTGCAGCGACGCTACGGCGCGCTCGTGGAAAGCGCGTGCCGGGTGTGATCCGTCGGTAGCGGCGGCAGCGGCTCGCCCGGGCGCGAGAGCTGCACCGCGCTCATGAGCCCGCCTTCGGCATGGTCAAGGATGTGGCAATGATACATCCACGAGCCCGGCCGATCGCCGAATCGGACGATCAGTTTCAGGCTGTCCTTGAACGGGACGCTCACAGTGTCCTTCCACTGCAGGGGGCGTTTCGGCTTGCCGTCCCTATCGAGGACCTGGAAGAAGAAGCCGTGCAGGTGGAGCGGGTGCGACCAGGCCGTCGTGTTGGTCACTGTCCAAATCTGCGTCTCCCCCATGCTGGCTTTGAGCGGCGGGATGCGGTCGAGTGTCTTGCCGTTGATGGTGTAGTGGAATGTCTTGTCGATCGACGACTGTTCGATGCCGAATTCGATCGCGACCTGTGTTGCGCCAGCCTGATCGAGCGGCTCGATCGCGCGCGTCACTCGTGGATGGGCGGTGGGTGTGACGGCCGGCGTGTCCGCCATCACGATGGTGAAGAGGTCTTCGCTTCGCCTGGCTTCGACACTGCCGTACCCGCGGTTGAAGAGCTGCGCTTGCATGCCGTACTCGGTGCGAGGGCTGGCCGTCGAGGTGTAGAGGACATCCGCTCGTTCGCCCGGGGCGAGCACGAGCGACTCCAGTTGTTCGGAGTACTCCTGGAGTCCGCTGTCGTCTCCAATCTTCGTAAAGCTCATTCCCGCACCCGGGTCGAGCTGAAAGAACCGGCTCTTGGCAGTGTTGACGATGCGCCAGCGTTCAGTAGCGCCGGATCGCAGGGTGACGCGCGGGTGGTTGCGTCCGTTGACGAGCAGCGTATTGCCTTCGCGTCCGAACGCCATCCCGGTGGACCCGCCCGTCTCCGGATCTTCCAGGGTGTTCTTCTCCGT
>Ga0310810_10007298_pt1 | contig 12596 bp, 12 predicted proteins | sample NCmetagenome_FD_207641 | JGI IMG/M metagenome (GOLD analysis project Ga0310810, IMG submission 207641) | Soil microbial communities from experimental microcosm in Duke University, North Carolina, United States - NC | ecosystem: Engineered > Artificial ecosystem > Soil microcosm > Unclassified ... | reverse complement strand
TGGTCGTGCTGCCGTTCGCGTTCCTTGGCTTTAGGCGCCCCCGCCAAAGCCCCTTGGGCGAGAACGCAGTGAGACCTGCGGCTCCCGCGCCAGGTCTGTCCGAGAAGGGGGCCGGTCGCCTGACGTTTTGGATGTGGGCGGCGATCTACGGGTTCTCCGGACTGCTCGCCCTGTCGCTCGAGATCGTATGGTTTCGAATGCTTGGCGTGATGATGAAATCGACGGCGTTCACATTCGGGACGCTCCTGGCGCTGTATCTCGGGGGGCTTGGCCTCGGCTCGGTCGTCGGCAGCGCGGTCGCGTCGCGCATCCCCCGACCCGCTGCGGCTTTTCTCATCCTCCAGGCTGCAGTCGGCCTGTGTGCGGGCGGTCTCTTAGCGCTCTTCATCGCCGACGTTGACGACACGTGGTTCAACGGGTACTTTGCAAGCTATGAACCCATCAGTGTTCGGGACAGTATTGGCAGTCTGCGCGCGCTCATCGCAAGCTTTCTGAGCGCGGCTCCCCGACCCGAGTACTCGCCGTCGAATTTCATCAGGCTGTACGTTGGCGTGCCGGCGATCTTAGTCGTGCCGGCGACGTTCCTCATGGGTTGCAGCTTTCCGCTGTTGCAGCGGGTCGTTCAAACTGACCTCGCCTTGTTAGGGCGTCGGGTGGGCATCCTGCTGTTGGCGAATATCCTGGGCAGCATGACCGGCGCCGTGCTGACCGGTTGGGTACTACTGGATGTTCTCGGCACTCCAGGCACGTTCAGGCTGCTCGCAGGCATGAGCGGGATCTTCGCGCTGCTGGCGTCCGCGCTCGTCTTCCGCGCCGGTCATTTGACGCTGCTCGGCCGCCAGGTCCCAATGCTCGCTGCCGCGTCTGGCATCGTCGCCCTGCTGTTCCTTGCTGTTCTGCTGTTGATCCCCAGTGCCGGCACGTTCTGGGCACGGCTGCATGGCACGACGGTCGAGCGGATCGTCTTTGGCGAGGACGGTTCGGGACTCTCCGTCATCAAGATTGGGCAGGCAGAGCCAACAGCGACGAGTGTGGTTTTCGTGAACGGTGTGGGGCAAAGCACGTTGCCCTATGGCGATGTCCACACCGCGCTCGGCGCGGTGCCCGCATTCATCCATCCCGCGCCAAGAGACGCAGCCATCATCGGGCTTGGATCAGGCGATACGGTCCACGCGGTGGCGGGACGGCCGGACATCGAGCGCATCGCGTGCGTCGAGATCATTCGGCCGCAGTTGGATACGCTCGAGCAGCATGTTCGGCGGTGGCCGTACGGCGGTTTGCGCTCGCTGCTGCAGAATCCGCGCATCGAGCATGTCCATGGCGACGGCCGCATTCAGCTCATGCGCGGCGGCCGCGAGTACGACATCATCGAAGCCGATGCGCTCCGGCCGGGCAGCGCGTATGCCGGAAATCTCTACTCTGACGAGTACTTCAGGCTGGTCCGCGCACGTCTCAAGCCGAAGGGCCTCGCAGCCACGTGGACTCCCACTCCCCGGGTTCGCAATACGTTCGTCCGCGTCTTCCCGTACGTGATGAGTATTGCTGGGACAATCATGGTCGGGAGCGACACGCCTATCGAGTTCGACCGTCGATCGATCGCGGCGCGACTGGCCGTTCCGCGCGTCCGCCAGTACTACGAAATGGCCGGGATCGATATCGAGCGGCTCTTGAACGAATACCTGGCCGCACCAACGTGGTATACGCCCGACTTTAACCGCGATGCGCTGACGGATTTCAACACGGATCTCTTCCCGAAGGACGAATACGATCTCACGCCACGCCGTCTCCGTCCCTGACGCGCGTCCAGCATTGAGGACTGCCGCCGTCAGTCTTCACTCATATCTGAGAGCAGTCATCGGATCCACCTGCGACGCCCGATGCGCGGGGACAAACCCCGCGGCGAGCGAAACGGCCGTCAGCATCGCGGCAGCCGCCATCAGCACCGCCGGATCGGATCCCTTCAACTGGAACAATAGCGACTGCGCGAGCTGTCCAAGGCCGACCGCCGCGCCGAGACCGATCGCGCCGCCGGCGAGCGTCATGAGACCCACCTGTCGCATCACCATCCGCCGGACGCGCCCGGGGTCGGCGCCGAGCGCCATCCGCAGACCGATTTCGCGCGTGCGCTGCGTCACCGTGTAGGCGAGCACGCCATACAGGCCGATCGCCGCGAGCAGCGTCGCGAGAGACGCGAACGCCGTCGACAGCACGCTGATAAACCGATCGAGGAATACATTCTCGCGGATCTGGTTCGGCAATGTCTTGAGGTTCTCGACCGGAAGATTGGCGTCGAGGCGCGCGATCGCCTTCGGGATGTTCGCCAGGAACTGATCGGGATCGGTTGATACCCGCGCGTAGAAGGTGATGAACCCGGCGCGCTCGTCCTGACGCGCCGGACGGAAGAACTGCGGAGGAATCTCCCGCTTGACGTCGCTGTACTTCGCGTTCTGCACGAACCCGACAATCTCCATCGTCAGCTTCTCGTTCGCGCCGCCGTCGCCGATGTGCTTGCCGACGACGGCGTCGCGGCTCAGATTGAACTTCTTGGCAAACGCCTCGTTGACGATGGCGACTTTTGGCGCGCCCATCGTATCGGCTCGCGTGAACTCGCGTCCCGCGAGCAGGGGCATCCCGAGCGTCTGAAAGTAAGCGGGACCGATGACGTTGAAGCGCGACTCTCGATCGGCGTCCGGACCCGCGTTGAAGCCCTCGACCGCCACCGAGTTGCCCCAGTTGCTTCCGCCCAGCAACGGCACCGTCGCGCTCGTCACGCCGGTCACACCCGGCAGCGCGCTCAACTCGTCCTCGACGCGTTCATAGAATTGGCGGGATTTCTCGGGCGTATAGCCGTTCAACTCGGGCGAGATCGCGAACATCACGACGTGATCCGCCTTGAGTCCCAGCTGCACGCGACTGATGTTGAAGAGGCTGCGAGCGAAGAGGCCGGCCGACACCAGCAGCGCCATCGAGAGAGCGATCTGCGTGGTCGCCAGCGATGTCCGGAATCGCGAGGCGGCGCGCGCGCCAGACGGCTGACCGGACTGTCCCTTGAGCGCGCTGACCAGATCCGGCCGCGTGCTGTGGATGGCCGGGAACAGGCCGAAGAGGATGCCGGTACCAAGGGCGAGGGCGGCCGCGAACAGCATCATGCTCCAATCGACGCCGAAGTCGATGGTGTTGGCCGCGTCGGACGGCAACATCGACGCCATCAGATTCAGCGTCCACTGCGCCACCAGCAGGCCACCGATGCCACCGAACAGCGCCAGCAGGCACGATTCGCCGAGCAGCTGACGAATCAGCTGTCCGCGGCCGGCGCCGATCGACAGCCGCACCGCCATTTCGGCGGCACGTGACGCGCTGCGCGCCAGCAGCAGGTTCGCGATGTTCGCGCAGGCGATGATCAGGACGAAGGCGGTGACGCCGAAGAGGAGCATCAGCGGCGCCTTCCCCTCTTTGCGGACATCGCTCTGCCCGCGCGATCCCTCCGCGATCAGCAGCGGCTTGGCCTTGAAGCGCTCGAGCGTCTGCGGGCTCATGCCTTTTTGCAGCGACGCTTCGACGTCGTTCACGATCGTGTGGTACTGGGGACTGAGCGCCGCCCTGGCCTGATCGATCGACACGCCCGGCTTCAGCCGCGCGAACACGTATGCCCAGTAGCTGCGCCGGTTGTCGAAGCCCTTGAACGGCTGCGAGAAGCCGCGCATCGTGATCGGCGCAAACAGCCGCGGCTTGAGGCCGAGCGTCGTGCCGTCGAACCCGCGCTCGGCGACGCCGACGATCGTCATCGTCTGGCCGTTGACGATAATGGACTGGTTCAGCACGCCAGGGTCGAGGCCGAAGCGCGACTGCCAATACGCGTGGCTGAGCACGACGACGTGCGACTCGCCGATCGTGCGGTCGTCTTCAGGGCCGAGCAGCCGCCCGATCGCCGGCTTGACGCCCAGGGCCTGGAAATAGCCGCCGGAGACGAGCAGCCCTTCGCCGTTCTGCGTCTGGCCGCGCGCCGAGAGGTTGGCGCCGAGCGCAGTGAAGACCGTCTGGATCTTTTCGAGATCGCGGAACATCGGGTAGCTGAACACGTCGTCGCAGCCGCCGGCCTGGCCGCACGACGTCGACCCCGGCTTCGGGCCGGGCACGGCCAGATTGACCAGCCGATCCGGCTCCGGCACCGGCAGCGGGCGCAGGAGCATCTGGTTGAAGAGGGAGAAGATAGCTGCGTTCGCGCCGATCCCGAGCGCCAGCGATACGATGGCCACGATCGTGACAAACGGCGTCTTGAACAGCGTGCGGAGCGCGAACTTCAGGTTGAGCATAATGGTAAACAAATAGACGCGAGGAGCCGACGTTTGGTTTATCCGTGGAGGTCGGATGCACAGCACCGCTGCTCAGTTATCCAATCACATCAAACGCACGGTTGTCGGTCCGATGTGGCACGGCCCCGCGCTCGACGAGCTGCTGGCCTCAGTGTCCAGCGATCAGGCCGCGGCGCGGCCCATCACGGGGGCTCACTCCATCTGGGAGATTGTGCTGCATGTGACCGCATGGGCGGAGATCGCCCTGGCGCGCTTGCACGGACAGCGCACCGGCGATCCGGCGCCGGATGAGGATTGGCCGCCGGTACCGGGATCAGACCCGAAATCCGGATCAGCCCGCGGCTCTGACGCCGCCGTCAACTGGCAGGCCGCGCTGGAACGGCTTCGCGAGAGCTATCGCGCCCTCGCGACCGACACGCGCCGGCTGGAACCGTCGGCGTTCGACGAGAAGGTGGCCGGGGCCGATTACTCGGTGTCGAACCTGCTACACGGTGTGATTGAGCACGGCACGTATCATGGCGGCCAGATCGCTGTGCTGAAGCGCGCGCTGGAGGGACAGCCCTAAAGGGTTGCGCTAAGAGTTCGGAGTGCGCTGCGAGCGCCAGCCACCCGCGCCGCGCGCTCGTAGCGCAGCCCTTCAGGCCTGCACGGACATGAAACCACGGTACTTCAAGACGCTGGCCGACTTTCGCGCGTGGCTGGAGAAGCACCACGCCGACACGCCGGAACTCTGGGTCGGGTTCTACAAGAAGGCGTCCGGCAAGGGCGGCATCAGCTACCAGGACGGCGTCGACGCCGCGCTGTGCTACGGCTGGATCGACGGCATCAAGAAGCGCGTCGACGAGCACAGCTACATGCACCGCTTTTCGCCGCGGCGGAAACGCAGCATCTGGAGTCTCGTCAACACTCGGCGTATGACGCACCTGATCAAGGAAAAGCTCGTCGCCGAGCCGGGACTGCGGGCGTTCAAGGAGCGCGACGAGAAGCGAAGCGGCGTCTACTCCTTCGAACAGCGCCAGCAACCGCTCGCGCCCGCGTACGAGAAGCTGTTCAAGGCGAACAAGCCGGCGTGGACGTTCTTCCGCGCCCAGCCGCCGGGTTACCAGAAGCTCGCCACCTTTTTCATCATGAGCGCGAAGCAAGAAGACACGCAGCGCAAGCGGCTGCAGACGGTCATCGACAAGTCGGCCAGCGAGACGAGACTGCAATGAATATGACAAGGCCCGCCCTGCGAATCGAATCGGCGACCGAGCGCGACGTCCCCGTGATCCTGCGGATGATCAGGGGGCTCGCGGAGTACGAGCAGCTCGGCGACCACGTCATCGCGACCGAGGAAAAACTGCGCGCGACGCTCTTTGGTCCGCGTCCGGCGGCCGAAGTGCTGATCGGCTACGACGGAAGCACGCCGATCGGGTTTGCGCTGTTCTTCCAGAACTATTCGACGTTTCTCGCGCAACCCGGCATCTACCTCGAAGATTTGTTCGTGGTGCCCGAGGCGCGCGGACACGGCTACGGCCGCCAGCTGCTGGCGCATCTCGCGAGAATCGCCGGCGAGCGCAGCTGCGGACGGCTGGAGTGGTCGGTGCTCGATTGGAACGAACCGGCGATCGGGTTTTACAAGAACCTCGGCGCCGTGCCGATGGAGGATTGGACGATCTTCCGCCTGACCGGTGATGCGCTGGCGCGCCTCGCGGCTAAGGGGTCCGGCTAAAGCCGGACACTACGTACCGATGGACATCAGCGTACCGATGGATATATCAGCGCACCGATGGACATCAGCGCACCGACGGACATCAGCGCATGGACACCAGTGGACCGTTGGGCACAGTACGTAGTGTCCGCCTTTAGGCGGACCGCTATGGCTTCGCGGTATAGTTCCCGCCTATGAAAGCTCTGGCTCTCGCGCTCGCGGCGGCGATGGTTTCGACGCAAACCGGCGGCGGCGCGACCGGCTTCGCCCCGCACGAAATCGGGACCGGATTGCGCGGCGGCTACCAGGTGGTCATCGCGGATCTCAACAAGGACGGCAAGCCCGACATCATCGCGCTTGCCTCGGGATTGCCCGAGCTGCTCTGGTACGAGAATCCCGGCTGGCAGAAGCACGTGCTCGCCAGCGGCGTGTCGCAGCTGATCAACGCCGCCGCGTACGACATCGATGGCGACGGTATTCCCGAAATCGCCGTCGCGCAAGGCTTCACGATGTCGCCCAAGACCAGCAAGGGACAGATCGGGTTGCTGACTCATGGCGCCGACGTCACCGCGCCATGGACCTACAAGGAAATCGATGCGGTGCCGACCGCCCATCGCATCCGATGGGTCGATGCCGACGGCACCGGCAGGAAGATGCTGGCGATGGCTCCGCTCATCGGTCCGGACTCGACGCCGCCCGACTACAAGGCGCCAATGTCGATTCTGTTCTACCGCGCTCCGGATTGGAAGCGCGAGGCCGTCACCGATGCGCTCACCGGTCTGGTGCACGGCATCGAAACCACACCGTGGGACGGCGTGAAAGGCGAGGTGCTCCTCAGCGCCGGCTTCACCGGTCTCAACCTGTACCGCTTCGCAAACGGCACCTGGACGCAGACTGAAATATCGAAAGGCGACCCGCAGCCGTGGCCGAAGAGCGGCGCCAGCGATGTCAAGCTGGCGCGCCTGGGCGCACAGAAGTTCCTGGCGACGATCGAACCGTGGCACGGCAACGAGGTCGTGATTTACCGGCAGGCGGGCGGCGCATGGACGCGACAGATGATCGATGACCAGATCGCGGACGGCCACACGATCATCACCCTCGACATCGACGGCGACGGCCGCGACGAAGTGATCGTCGGCCAGCGCGGCGGCGCACGGACGCCGATGCTCTACACCGCGTCCGCCGACGGGACGAGCTGGACCAGGCGGGCGTTGGACGACGAAGGATCGATGGCGGCCGCCGGCTGCGCCGCCGCCGATCTCAATGCCGACAAGCAGGTGGACGTCGTCTGCATCGGCACGGCGACGCAGAATCTGAAGTGGTACGAGAACGTCGGAAAGAAGTGAAACGCAAGTCGGGTGGGTCGGGTCAGGGGCCGGCAGTGGCAGGAAGGGCTGGACGGGCAGGACTGGCGGGAAAGACGGAACCGCCCGAAAGTCCGACGCGGGCCCTGGCTGAATTCCTTCAACCCTACGATCCACCCGTCCGGGCACTTGCCCTCGGGCTCCGGAAGCTCGTCATCAGTGAAGTAGCGCCGTGCCAGGAAACGCTCTTCAGAACCTCGTACACCGTCGCCTTTCTCTACAGCGCTTCGACGCGGGTGTCGGAGAGCTTCTGCCACATCACGGTCCATCGACAGCACGTCAACCTGGCGTTCATGCGTGGATCGCTCCTGCCGGACCCGAACGGGCTGCTCGAAGGCGACGGCGCGTGGATGCGGCACATCCATGTCAGGGTCCCGGCTGACCTCGAACGCCCCGAATTGCGCAGGTTTGTGCGGGCGGCATGTGCCGAAGCGGACCATACGCCATCCGGGGGGCGCGTGACGTCGATTGTGAAAAGAGGTAAGGCATTCAAGGGTCGGGCGCGCTAAAATGCTTCGATTCGGGTCGCTAACTTCAACCGGAGGATCCATGAGCCACGATGTTTCCCGTCGCAGTTTCTTTGGTGGTCTTGCCGCCGCACTCGGGTATCTGGGGCTCGGACCGTCCACCGACCTCTTCGCCCAGACCCGGCCCGGCGCCGCCGGCAACTCCATGCCGCGCATGCGCGGCAGTGACGACTACGACGCGATTGCACACCTCTCCAGCAACGAGAACTGCTGGGGGCCGCCCGAATCGGTCATGAAGGCGATGAACAACGCCTGGAAGTACTCCAACCGCTACGGTTACCCGGATGCCAACATCGTGGGTGAGATCGCCAAGCACCACGGCGTGAAGCCGGAGAACATCCTGCTCGGCGCCGGCTCCGGCGAAATCCTCGACGTCGTCGGGACGACCTTCCTGCTCGGCGGCAAGAAGGTGCTCGGCGTCGAGCCGTCGTACAGCTCCGTGTATCAGCACGCGACCAGCATCAAGACGACGGCGATCAAGTTGCCGCTCGGCAAGGATTACCGGCAGGACATGGCGGCGATGATCAAGGCCGCGAACACCCGCGCGTCGGAGATCGGGCTCGTGTATCTGTGCAACCCGAACAACCCGACCGGTATCGTCGTCTCCAAGCAGGAAGTCAAACAGCTGCTGGACGGCATCCCGAAGGATATGCCTGTGCTGATCGACGAGGCGTACCATCATTTCGTTGACGATCCGAGCTATGCGACCTCGGTCCCGTATGTGATCGAGGGCCGGCCGGTCATCATCGCGCGCACGTTCTCGAAGATCGCGGCGCTCGCGGGGATGCGCCTCGGTTACGCGGTCGCGACCGCGGACATCGTGCAGAAGATGCGGCCGTACAGCATGGGCAGCATCAATGCGCTCGTCAAGCACGGCGGCGCGGCGTCGTTGAAGGACACCGCGGCGCAGGCCGAAGTGAAGAACAAGGTCATCGCGCTTCGCAAGAAGACCACCTCGGAACTGAACGCGCTCGGCTACGAGACGCTGCCCTCGGAGACGAACTTCTTCATGGTCAGCATTGGCCGCGAAATCGTGCCGGTCATCGAGGAGTTCCGGAAGAAGGGCGTGGCGGTCGGCCGTCCGTTCCCGCCGATGACGACGCACATGCGCGTGTCAATCGGCACGGCGGACGAGATGGCACGCTTCATGACGGCGTTCAAGGAGATCTTCCCCGCCAAGTCCAAGACCACTGCCGGCGTGTAGGGGCTTGGGGCTAGGGGTCAGGGGCTAGCCGACGATTGAAGGCGGGCGGCGGTCGAAAGATCGCCGCCCTTTTTTTGTGCACACATATCCATTCGCGGACCTCGCACTGGCGCGGCGCCTGGAGCGCGCGGAGGCGACGAGCAACGCCCGGTTCGTCGAGCTGCGTGGCGGCCTCGACCCGGACCGCGGCGCGTGCTCGATCGAGGTCGGCGGCACGTACGCGATGTACGACGGTCCCTCCTCGCCGGTGACGCAGACGTTCGGGCTCGGGATGTTTCAGACGCCGACGGCCGACGACTTCGATCGGCTCGAGCGGTTCTTCTTCGAGCGCGGTGCGCCGGCGGACCATGAAGTCAGCCCGCAGGCGGATCCGGCGACGCTGGCGCTGCTCACGGAACGCGGGTATCGGCCGATCGAGTTCACGAGCGTGATGTTCCGGCCTGTCGCAGGGGACTTGGGGACTACTCGAAACGCGCGAGTGGGAGTCCCCTAGCCCCCGAGTCCCCCACTCCTCGGGCTGACGTGACCGTCCGTGTGATTGGCGGCGACGAAGTGGACGTGTGGGCGAACACCGCGAGCGCGGGTTGGGGCGCGGCGGCCGGCGATTTCATGCTGGACGTGGCACGCGTCAATGCCGGCGCGCCGGATGGCCACCTCTTTCTCGCCGAATTCGACGGCCGGCCGATTGCCACCGCGGTACTGGCGATCCACGGCGGCGTCGCACACTTCGCCGGCGCGAGCACCATCCCCGAAGGCCGCCGCAACGGCGCACAGCTCGCGCTGCTCGACGCGCGGATGCGCCACGCCGCCGCGCACGGTTGCGATCTGGCGCTGATGGGCGCCGCGCCCGGCAGCGGTTCCCAGCGCAACGCCGAGCGGCACGGATTCCGGATCGCCTACACCCGCATCAAGTGGCGCTTGAAACCCCGAGACTGAGATCGTCTCGACGGTTCATCACGAAGAACGAAGACACACGAAGAACACGAAGTCTTTCTAGCAAAAAAAGACTTCGTGGTCTTCGAGGCGCTTTGTGTCTTCGTGAAGAGTCGTCCGCGGTCGTGTTGTTCAGGGCAGAACGGCTGTGATATTACGCTTCGGCACCTGCCCGACGGGGATTTGCGTGAGTTCCTTCCGCGTCGCGATGTCGACGACCGACACCGAGTTCGACCCGGCGTTGGCGACGTAGGCGCGCTTGCCGTCGGGCGTCAGCGTGATCCAGTCCGGGTGGTGGCCGACCTTGGTTTCGCCGACGATCTTCAGATCCGGCAGCGAGACGAAGTACACGCGCGAGTTCATCTTGCTGAGCACCGTCAGCGTCTTCCCGTCGGGCGTCACCGCCAGGCCGTGGCACGGCGAGCCCTGCAGGCCGACGGTCGTCTTCTCCGACGCCGCCACCTCGGGCATCGGGATCTTGTCGACGACCTTGCGGGTCGCGAAATCGACGGTGACGAAGCCGTTGAAGTTGGAGAGCTCCACGAAGATCCGTTTGGTCGATCCGTCGGGGTTGGTCTCGAACGCCATCGGCCGGACGCCTTCTTCCATCGGCAGCGTCCAGACGATCTCCTCGGTTTTCTGATCGATCACGTTGATCTTCTTCCCGATAATCGAGCCGGCCACGACGAACTTGCCGTCCGGCGTGACGTAGGTATTGTGGATGCCGCCTTCGGTGCGAATGCTCTTCGCGCGCGTCAAGGACGCGGTGTCGATGACGTCGACCGCGCCGGGGCCGCCGACGATGGCGACGTAGACGCGCTTGCCGTCCTTGCTCACGGCCACGTTGTTCGGGTGATGCGTCAGCGGGATGTGCTTCGTGACCTTCAGCGTCTTCGCGTCGGCGATGTCGAGCGTCGACTCAGCCTCGTTCGTGATGTAGAAGCGGCTGCCGTCCGGTGCCACTGCGGCGCCATGATTCACCTCGATGCCGGTAATCTCGCCCACCACCTTGTTGGTGTCGGGATCGATCAGCATGACGCTGTCGCCGGCGGCGTTGGTCTGGACGATCCGGACCGTGGCCGCCTGTAGCGAGAGGGTGGCCAGCGGCAGAGCGCCGGCCAGAACAAGGGCAGCGACGAAAGATTTGGTCTTCATAGCCACTCACTTTAAACTACCCAGCCATGTGGTTGATCCTCTTTTTCATGGCTTGGGCCCAGGCGCCCGCCGCCCCGGCATCCTCGACGCTCGACTACACCGTCTACAAGGCGAAAATCGAGCCGCTCCTGCTCGAGAAGCGCCCCGGCCACGCGCGTTGCGTCGTCTGCCATTCCACTGGCACGAACTTCCGGCTGCAGCCGCTCTCGCCCGGGCAGAAGGCGTGGACCGACGAGCAGTCGCAGAAGAACTTCCAGATGGTCAGCCGGTTCGTGCTGCCCGGCGTGCCGACCAAGAGCCGGTTCCTGGTGATGGCGCTGGCGCACGAGGCGGGGGGCGTCGAATTTCATCCCGGTGGGAAGCACTGGCAGACCCAGGACGATCCGGAGTGGAAGACGATGGCGGACTGGGTCAAAGGCGCGAAGTGACGTGCGGCGCGCGGGTGGACGCCACGAAGACGCGAAGACACCCTTCGACAGGCTCAGGGCAGGCGCCTGCCCTGAGCGAAGTCGAACGGTGACTTCGTGCCTTCGTGGCGATCAATGACCGCCGAGCGCCTGCCGTTCCGATATTACCTCCGCGTCCGCTACATCGAGTGCGACGCCCAGAAGGTGGTCTTCAACTCCCGCTACAGCGAGTACGTCGACGTCGGCATTAACGAATTCCTTCGCGCCGCCGGCGTCCTCGGCGACTTCATCACCGGCCCTCTCGATTTTCAGCTGGTCAAACAAACCGTCGAGTGGAAGGCGCCGGCGCGTTTCGATCAGGTGCTGGAACTGCGGATCGCCGCGACGCGGCTCGGGACGACCTCGTTCACGATCGGGACGGCATTCCGCGTCGCCGGAGAGGAACGCGTGATTGTCACAGTCGAAACGATCTACGTCCTCGTCGACGGGAAAACCCTTACGAAGCTGCCGCTGACCGATGCGATCCGCGTTGCGCTCCAGGAAGGCGCGGCGGGGCGGGTCACCGATCACGCCGGCTACCAGAGTGAAAAGTGACAATTTCTCCTCTGAAGAGCAACGAAAAATGACGATTTCCCCTCTGAAGAGTGGTACGAAGCGCGCGGTTCGGTATACACTTCTGCACGAGCGGTGAGCCCGCGGGCGCGCCCTTTACAGAGGAGATGACATGGCGAAGACGAGCAAGAGGAAGCCGAACGCAGCGTTCATGAAGCCGGTCCAGCCGGATGCAGCGCTGTCCGAGGTCGTGGGGTCCAAGGCGATTCCGCGGACCGAGGTCACCAAGAAGCTGTGGGCCTACATCAAGAAGAACGGTCTGCAGGACAAGAAGAACAAGCGGATGATCAACTCGGACGACACGTTGAAAGCGGTCTTCGGCGGCAAGAAGACGGTCAACATGTTCGAGATGACGAAGCTGGTCAGCAAGCACGTGAAGTAACAACAAGCC
>Ga0310810_10007296_pt1 | contig 12597 bp, 11 predicted proteins | sample NCmetagenome_FD_207641 | JGI IMG/M metagenome (GOLD analysis project Ga0310810, IMG submission 207641) | Soil microbial communities from experimental microcosm in Duke University, North Carolina, United States - NC | ecosystem: Engineered > Artificial ecosystem > Soil microcosm > Unclassified ... | reverse complement strand
CGTCATCTGTTGCGGCGAACCCTCTTCGCGCGCCGACAGGGTCCGCCGGGAGCCCGGGGGCCGCGGCACACCGGGGGCATCGACCCCCGGCGCGTCGCCCTCCTCGGGAAACAGCTTCTTGAGCTGGATCGCGCCGTCCACCACGACGGTGATGACGACCGTCTTCTCGGAACCCCGCTGTGCGTACACGTACCTGTACGTGGGTGGCGCCTCCTGGCGTACCTCCCCGACCTCTGCGCCGGGCGCCCCGGCGACCGGGGCAAAGCAGGCCACGAACCCGCGCGAGTCGTCGGCCCCGTGCAGGGCCTTGTCCTTGTTCTTGCCGCAGGCGTCCTGCGCGCGCGCGATGACGTCCTCCACCTTGTCGTCGACGCTCTGCGACCCGAACTGGAGGTGCGCGCCGTTCAGCTCGACCGTGCGCGGCCCCTTGCCGGGCATTGCCTTGTCGAGCACGGCCAGGCCGGAGCCGAGCTCGAGGAAGGTCTCATCGACCTGCTTCTTCACCGCCCTCGCCAGCAGCACCTGCGCGGTGATGATGACGATCGCGAGGAAGATCGCCAGGCGCAGCATCCGGGGCGCCAGGACGCGCAGGCGCCCGGCCATCAACACCACCCGGTGATCGTACAGAACATCTCTTCCGAGACGGTCGGCACTGTCTCCTCGTGCGAGACCTCGTTGCACATCTCGGAGAACTCGGTGTGCACGCCGAACTGGCCGCCGCCGATCTGGCGCGGCTTCTCCACCCGGGCGTCCCGGTCGGCGCCGAGCACGGGCCGGAAGTAGGGCCCGAACCTCGACTGGAACGGCCACTCGAACCCGGAGTTGATGCGGCTGTCGTAGTTGATGAGCGACGCGCGGCTGCCCTCGAGGTCGTCGTTCGACAGCGGCGCGCTGGTGGTGTGGTTGCAGCGGGCGGACATCGGCTCGGTGCAGCCGCCGCTCATCCGCGCCCAGGCGCAGGTCCGCGCGATCTCGTTGACCACCACCTTCTTCTCGCTCAGGCGGTGGGAGAAGAACAGCGCGCCCCACACGATGAAGAAGAAGGGCAGGATGATGAGCGCCTCGGTCGAGGCAGCCCCGCGCTCGCCGTCACGCCTTCGCCGCATCAGTGCACCACCGCGTTGTGGAGGTCCCGGGTGTACATCTCGTCGAGGGCGTCGCAGATGTCGGACTGCTCCTCGCAGGGGTAGCCGCCCGGATCGCCGAGCCGAACCCGGCGCAGGCGCGCCCTCCATTGCTGGTTCCACAGCGACTCGTCGCGTCCGCCCGGACCGATGTAGAAGAACTCGCCGTTGGCCACCGCGATGCGCGACATCTTCTGCATCGATCGCTGCACCGTCTCGGCCGCCTCGCTCTGGCCCCAGCTGGCCACCTCGACTCCCTGCTCGGACAGACCGAAGTCGAACTCACCGCCGGTCAGCACCCCGCGCTGGAAGCGCGGCCCGGACAGCGCCGCGTCGTCGAGCAGCTTCTGCGGCACCATGCCGGCCAGCGTGGTCGGGTTGTCGATGATGGCCATGATGTTCATCGCCGCCTCGATCGACACCTCGAGCAGGCCGCCGCGGTTCTCGAAGTACTCGTCGAAGCAATCGAGCCGCTCCTGCGGGATCTTCTTGGCGACCAGCGGCAGCGCCGCGGTCCCCGCCCGCTGCGTCAGCTCGGTGATGGTCGACGGCACCACGGGGAGCGCGTCGTACGACGGATAGGCGAACGCGGTGTCGACCGGCGGCGTGAAGGATCCGCTGGCCGCGTCGATGGCGTAGGCCTCCGCGGCGAGGGGGATGGCAGTCACCACCGCGTTGGCCGCGGTGTTGCCGGCGCGGAGCACGCTGAAGAGCGGGCGCACGTACTCCTGCAGGAGCTGTGGGGCGCCGTCGAACTCGCAGACGTTGCCGGGGCCGCTCTGCACGAGGCTGGCCAGCGCCGCCAGGATGGCCATCAGGCGGAACGAGGTGACCACCGCCAGCACGGACACCATCGTGATGTTGATGAGCGCGATGAGGTTCATGCCGCGCGCGTGGGTGGCCACCGCTGCGAACGCACCCGAATCGGCCGCGTCCTGCATCCGCTCCTTGAAGAGGATGGCGTCGCCGATCCCCTTCACGTAGTAGATGAACCCGACCATGAGGGCGGCCATGAAGACGCCCATCACCATGATCGCGCCGCTCTGGTTCTTGCGCAGGCTCCTGTCTTCAGGCTGCGTCATGGCGGCATCTCCGAGGGGTAGAGGTAGTCGGCGCCCTGGTTGCGCAGGGTCGTCTCGGCGCGGACGACCTGGAAGCGCGGGTTGGCGATCCCGGCCAGGTAGCCGAGATCCATCTGCGCGGCCTCCTCCGGCTCGAGGCCGAGGTTGGAGGTCTCGTGGCACATGAGGACCGGCACCAGCGGGATGGAGCAGTGCATGAGGTAGGTGACGCGCACCGTGATGAGGTCGTCCCTCTCGAACGTGGTGCGGAAGGTGCTGGCCCCCGGCGCGGTCGGGAAGGTGACCGCCATGGCCGCCTCGTTGTAGCGCTCGGCGCCGGTGATCGCGCGCTCGGGCCCGAGCCCGATGGCGTTGCGCACGCTGTCGTCGTCACCGAGCTGCGAGGCCGACGGGGCCACCGACAGGAGCGGGATGGACGCCGCGCTCCTGATGTCGCGGAAGCGCGGGCCGCCGGCCGGGCGCGAGGCGCCGCCGCCGTAGCCGGCGCCGTCCATGAACTTCTCGATCGGCGAGTCGCTCATGGTGCTGCCGTTCATGTCGAGCGTGTTGCGGGCCTCGCCGCCGTAGAAGGCCGGATCGTCGTCCAGGATGACGACCGCGGCGCGCGCGGCGCGGGTCGCCGCGTGCTGCGCCACCAGCCTGCCGGTGTACAGGAAGCCGAGCTCGAGGATGCAGAGGAAGAGCAGGAAGACGGGCAGGAACACCAGCAGGAACTCGACGTACACCGCGCCTCGGGCGTCTCGTACGAATCCCGGCATGGTGGCGGCGGCTCGCATGGTCATCCCCAGGGCATCGGGTGGCGCAGGTACAGGGCCACGAAGGTGCCGACGAAGGCGAAGCCGCCGAGCCTGACCATCGTCATGAGCTCGGGGGCGACCTCGCGGCGCCACCTCTGCGGCAAGACCGGGTTGAGGCCGAGGAACATCGAGTTGGCCAGCGTCTTGAAGAGCTTGCCGTGCCAGGCGAGGCGGCCGAGCGAGATGAGCGCCGCCGCCATGAAGGTGACCAGCTGCACCTCGATGCCCACCTCCATCCCGGCGATCGCGCCGATGGCGGCGAACAGCTTCACGTCGCCGCCGCCGGCTGCCCCGCGGCGGAACAGCAGATACGGCACCAGGCCGGACACCGCGATGGCGGCGATGCAGAAGATCGCCCCCCAGATGCCGTTCATGATGCCGTAGACGACCGGCGCGACCACCAGCGGCGGCAGCGTGAGCCAGTTCGGAATCTCGCCCGTGCGCCAGTCGGTGACCGCCGCGATCGCCGCGATGAGCAGCGCCAGTCCGTGTGCGATCAAGACGACGTCCATCGGTCACGTCCCTCCGCGCCCGAGCGATCGGCAAGCTACTGCTGGCGCAGCTACTGGTCTTCGGTCTGGGTCGGGAGCTGGTCCACCTGCTCGGTGGAGCCGCCCACCTTCTCCTTGACCTTCTCGCCGAACTTCTTCCAGACGCCGAATCCGACGACCGCGATCAAGCAGAGGATGATGATGTACTCGACCGTCGTGAGTCCGCGATTGTCCCGGAGGAGCGATCGACGCACCCGCTTGGTCTTCTTCTCCCGCTTCTTCTTCAGCATCTTCTCTTCCTCTCCTCTTCGACTTCCTCAGGGCATGGGCAGAACGATCAGGGTCTCGGCGTAGCGGAACATCCGCAAGAGGGGCAAGCCGAGGGCTGCTGTGGCTGCGGAGCCGATCACGGTCACGAGCGTCAGCAGGGCCAGGTACTCGACGTACGCGGCACCGCTGCGCGCCCGCAGCAGGTGATGCCTGGACTGTTCACATGTTGCAGGTGTCGGCATCGGAGCAGCAGTCTCCATAGTCTTCGCAGATGGGGTCACAGTAGCAGCCGAATGGGGCCAGATCCTCGCAATCGTGTGCTGCGCAGCCACAGTCCTGAGGGCAGTTGTCGTCCGTCTCGTCGCCATCACAGATCCGGTCCCCGCACCCCGAGTCGTCACCACACTGGCTGCAATCGCCGATCCCGATCTTGCACTTCGCCTTCTTCCAGAAGCTGCAGTCTTGCGCGCAGGAACCACAGTCCTCACCGCAACTGGCGCACGTCTCTCCGTCCGCCGCGTCACACGTTCCATCACTGTTACACACATAGACATCCGTCTGGCATTCGACGCCGGCGTCCTTCCAGGAGTCGGCCAGGAGGTCCACCACCTCTCCGTCCCACCCGGCCGAACGCGCCGCGTCGATGGTGCCGCGGCAGGCCTGCTCGTAGGTGGTGCCCGCGGTCCAGTACGAGCCGTTGGCGGTGTACCAGATGTAGCCGATCTGCTCGACCGAATCGAGCGTGTCGAACCCCCAGCTCGAGGCCGTGAAGCGCCCGACCGCGAGACAGAACACACGGTTGGGGACGCCGCTCGACAGGTGCGGGTCGATGCCGGCATAGAAGTCGCCGGCGTCACCGATCGACACGCCGTCCATCGTCGGGTCGCACATCCAGCGCAGCGGTCGGTCGGCCTTCATGATGTCCTCGCCGACGGTGAGGTTGGCCGACGCGCCCTCGTCGTAGTGCTCGGCGCAGGTGCCGGCGATGTCGGAGAACGACTCGTTCAGGCCGCCCGACTGGCCCGAGTAGGTGAGGTTCGAGTGGAACGTGGTGAAACCGTGGTTGAGCTCGTGGGCGACCACGTCGATCTCGCCCGAGAACGGGTAGAACATGGACCCGCCGTCGCCGTAGGTCATCACGCTGCCGTTCCAGCAGGCGTTGTTCGGCGCGCCCTTGCACGCCGAGGTGTCATGGACGCGGCTGATGATCTTGAAGCCGGCGTCGTCGAGCGAGTCGCGCTCCATCCAGTCGCGCATCATGTTGAGCGTGATCTCGGCGTAGCCGTGGGCGTCGTTGCCCGGGACGTCCATGAACATGGCGACGTCCGTCGCCCGGATGTCCATGTCGGCCATCTTCCTGTCCTGGGTCTCGAAGCGGTCGGAGTTCATCACGAACTCCTCGCCGTCCGCCGAGACGTCGAGCTCGTTGGTCCAGGTGCGCGCCTTCTTGCCGGCGCCGCCCGGGCCGGAGCCCTGCAACGGTGCGGCGGTGTAGAGGGTGTCGTACTTCAGGAGCACCTCGCCGCTCCTGGCATCGATGAAGTAGTTCCAGATGCCCGGCTCGATGTCGCCCGACTTCTCGTTGTGGAACTTGACGTACCAGGCGACGCTGGCGCCGCTCTTCTCGCCGGGCAGGATGACGAGCGAGGTCTCCTCGCTGTCGGTCGTGAGGCTGGCGCCGCCGGACAGGTCGTCCTTGGCAGCAGCGAGCGCGTCGGAGTCGGCCACCGTGGTCGTGATGTCGAAGCCGTCCAGGTTCTTGGTGACGTAGCCGTTGAAGCCGAGGAACGTGGTGTCGTCGGCGTGGACGACCATGTCGGCGCCGAACACCGGCAGACCGCCGTAGGTCTGCTGCATGCGGGCATGACGCAGGCCGCCGCTCTGGAACACGCTCGTGACCTGGTAGTCGCTGCCCTGGAGTCCGAGATCCATCGAGTCGTCGTAGGTCAGGAGGTAATCCGGCGCCGCCACCTCGAGCTCGGGCCCGGCGAGGGCATTGTTGGTCTCCTGGTGATTGACTGCCTCGGTCACGATCGAGCTCGAGCTGTCGCCGCCCCCGCACGCGCCGAGGAGGCCGGCGATTGCAAGACGGGTGAGGTTGCGTACGCACGCGTCATGTCGACGTGCCCAGGTACCGCTCATTGCTTTCTCCCTTCGGTGCCCACGTTTCGTGGTGGGTGCACCCCCACTGCCCACCTGTGCATGGGTTGTTCCAGCGGCTAGTCCAGTTGCCACCCGGCACGTTGCGCCTTGTCCCATGAGGACTCGGGCCTCATCGGAGCTGGGGACTGTATGCACCGGGTGACTGGGGTCACCAGTTGGTGTTGCATCCACCGTTACGTTTCGGGGTGCCTGGTGGTTTCGAAACGGGACGAGTACGCTGAGGGGGAACATGACGTGTAGGCCAGTGTGCGGCAGTAGGATCGGATGTCGTTGAGCTGGCTGGTCGTCGCGCGCCGCGAGTTCCTCGAGCGCGTGCGCAGCAAGTGGTTCATCGCGATCACCCTGCTCGGCCCGGTCGTCATGACCACCATCATCGTCGTGCCGGCGTGGCTGGGCGCGCGCGCCGCGCTCGACCGCGTGAAGATCCAGGTGGTCGACAAGAGCGAGCACAATCTGTTTCCCGCGATCGTGCGAGCGTCGGCCGGCTTCGAGATGCCGTTCGACTTCGAGTGGGTGTCGCCGAACATCGACCAGAAGGTGCTGCTGGGACGGATCCGCGACGAGAAGATCAACGGGTTCCTCCTGATCCCCAAGGGAGTGCTCGCCGGCGAGAAGGCGATCTACCGGGGGGACAACGCGACCAACATCCGGGTCGGCGTGCAGCTGCAGGGGGCGCTCTACATGGCTGCGCGCAGCGCGCGCGCCGCCGAGGCGGGCGTCAAGCCGGAGATCATCAACCAGATCGACTGGCCCAAGGTCGAGCTCGAGGCGCAGCACGACACGGGGCGCGGACAGGCGTCCCAGGCGCAGGCCTCCTTCCTGGTCGGCTACGTGGTGATGTTCGTGCTGTACATGTCGATCCTCATCTACGCGGTCAACGTGATGCGGAGCGTGGTGCTGGAGAAGACCAGCCGCGTGGTCGAGATCGTGGTGTCGGCGACTCGCCCCAGCTCGCTCATGTTCGGCAAGGTGATGGGGGTCGGCACGGTCGGGCTGCTCCAGCTCGCCATCTGGTCCGGCATGGCGCTCTTGCTGTTCCGCTTTCGCGGCGAGCTGCTCGGGGCGTTCGGCGTCGAGGACGCGGGCGACGTGGAGCTGCCGCCGCTGGCGCTGGTCGACATCCTGGTCATCCTGGTCTACTTCGCGCTCGGCTACTTCCTCTACGCCGCGCTCTACGCCGCCATCGGCGCGATGGTCAACAGCGACCAGGACGCGCAGCAGGCGCAGACGCCGGTCATCCTGCTCCTCATCCTGCCGGTGGTCTGCGTCCAGCTGGTGGCGGGAAATCCGCGCGGTCCGATCGCGCAGGTCTTGACCCTCATCCCGTTCTCGTCGCCGATCCTGATGCCGATGCGCTACCTCCTGGCGGGCACCACGCCGGCCGAGCTGGCGCTGTCGATCGCGATCCTGGTCGCCACGCTGATCGGCGCGGTCTGGGTGGCCGGCCGGATCTACCGGATCGGTATCCTCATGTACGGCAAGCGGCCGAGCCTGCGCGAGCTGGGGCGCTGGATCCGCTATCCGTCCTAGTCGCATACGTCGCCACGGTCATCGCGGCAATCGCCGTAGTCCTCGCAGGTGTCCTGGCCGCAGGAACCACAGTCCTCACTGCAGCTGGCGCAGGTCTCGCCGTCGGCGACGTCGCAGGTGTCGTCCTTGTCGCAGACGAACCGCTCGCTGTTGCAATCGACGCCGACGTCGGCCCGCCGCCACCTCGAGATCGCCGCCGACCAGCGCGTTCGCGACTTCCATGTGGCGTACGGGTTTGCTGACGATCGGATGTGACTCGCTGGGAGCGCTGCAGGCGACGAGCGCGAGAGCAGACGCATCGGTTCCTCCTCCTCCTCGAGGAGCCGCTGTGCAGCCGCCGTTCCTGCCGGGCGTGAACTCCTTTCGCCGGGTTGCCGCCGCGGCTGCAGCCGTTCGGTTGCAGTCGCGCTGGGGACTGCACGCGCTCGGTGATTCGCCGCACGCGCGCGCGCCTCAGCGGCACGTACCGGCGTCGGCGCAGCAGTCGCCCCGCCCCTCGCACATGGCGTCGCAGTAGCAGCCGAAGGGCGCCACCTGTCCACAGCTCAGCGCCGCGCAGCCGCAGTCCTGGCCGCAGCTGGCGTCGGTCTCGTCGTCCGAGCAGATGTTGTCGCCGCAGCCGGCCGGCAGATCGCACCTGCTGCAGTCGTCGAGGTGGAGCGCGCACTTGGCGCGCTTGAACCTGCCGCACTCCTCCGAGCAGCTGCCGCAGTCGTCGACACAGCTGGTGCAGGTCTCGCCGTCGCCCACGTCGCACTTGTCGTTCTCGTTGCAGACCGCGGTGCCGATCTCGCACTGGACGCCGACGTCTGCCCAGGAGTCGCCGAGCGCGATCAGGATCTCGCTCGGCTGGCCGAGCGAGCGGGCGGCGTCGATGGTGCCGCGGCAGGCCTGCGCGTAGGTCGAGCCGGAGGTCCAGTAGGCGGCGTTGGCCGCGTACCAGATCTCGCCCACCTTCCAGATCGCGCCGAGCGTCGTCGTGCCCTCGCCGGCCACCTTGTAGCGGGCCACCGCCAGACAGAAGGCGCGGTTCGCCACCCCGCTCGAGCGGTGCGGATTCATCCCGTCCACGTAGTTCCTGGCGTCGCCGATCGATCGGCCGTCCTTCGTCGGGTCGCACATGTAACGGAGCGCGTCCTGGTGCTTCATGACGTCCTCGGCGATCTTGAAATCGGCAGACGACCCCTCGTGATAGAACTCCGCGACCGTGCCGGCGACGTCGGAGAAGGACTCGTTGAGCGCGCCCGGCTGGTTCTTGTATCCGAGCCTGGAGTGGAAGCTGGTGAAGCCGTGGTTGAGCTCGTGCGCCACCACGTCGAGCGCGCCGCTCAGCGGGTAGAAGGTGTTGGCGCCGTCGCCGTACCTCATCTGCTTGTCCCCCCAGCACGCGTTGTCGGCGGTGCCGTCGCAGGTCGAGTCGTGCACGCGGCTCTTGATCTTGAAGCCGCCGTCGTCCAGCGAGTCGCGCCCCATCCAGTTCTTCAGCATGTTCACCGTGACCTCGGCGTAGCCGTGGGCGTCGTTGGCGACCGAGTCCGGCATGGCGTCGAGCGGCCCCTGGAACACCTTGTCCTTGTCGGCGTGGTTCACGGTCTGGAAGCGGGCGGTGTCCATCTTGAACTCGTCACCGTCGGCCTCGACGTCGAGATCCGATTTCCAGGCGTTCGCCTTCTTGGCGTTGCCGCCCGGGCCGGAGGCCTGATCGAGCGTCTCGCGGGCGTTCCACATCTCGAGGATGCGGCCGCTCCTGGCGTCGATGTCGTAGGTCCAGGTGCCGGCCTCGTGCGCGCTGGTGGCGGGGCTGTCGAAGGCCACCCGCCAGATGAGCGCGGCGCCGCTGCCGTCGGACTCGGGGCGGATGAGGAGCTCGCCGGTGTCGCCGGAGGTCTGGCTGCCGCCGTGATCGGTGTGCGCGGTCGCCAGGGCCTCGTCGGCGGTCACGACCGGCTGGACGTCGAAGGCGCCGAGGTGCCGGGTGACGATCCCGTTCAGGCCGAGGAACGTCGAATCGTCGGCGTGCGCGATGACCTCGCTGCCGTCGACCGGCACGCCGTCGTGAACCTGCTGCATCCTGACGTGCCGGACGCGGTCCCACTCGACGACCGAGGTGACGATGAAATCATCGGCGTCGGACAGGCCGAGGTCCAGCTCGTCTTCGTGCGCGCGCACGTAGTCGACGGCAGAGGTCTCGAGGTCGACGCCGACCCGGGTTGCGGCGGTCTCCATGTACCAGACCGGGTCGGTCTGAATGACCGGCTCCGCCGTGTCGACAGTACACGCTGTGATCAGCACGAGGCTGGCTGCGATGGATCCCCTCATGCCACCGCGCCTGTGCAGGAGTGGATCCATCGCCGGCGCGACGGCCCTCCGCTCGGTTGCACGCCGGAGCGCGATGCAGGCGCGCTACAGATCGCTGGCAGAATGCTACGCGGGCATCGACTCCCTAGCCGCCGCAGGTCCCGGCGTCGCCGCAGCAATCGCCGCGCTGGCTGCACATCGCGTCGCAGTAGCAGCCGAACGGCGCCACCTGTGCGCACTGGTTGGCCGCGCAGCCGCAGTCCTGCGCGCAGCTGGCGTCGCTCTCGTCACCGGTGCACATGCCGTCGCCGCAGGTGCCGGCCGGCTTGTTGCACTGGCTGCAGTCGCCGATGCCGAGCTTGCACTTCTCCTTCTTCCAGTTGCTGCACGGGTCAGCGCAGTCGCCGCAGTCGGCGGGGCAGCTGGTGCAGGTCTCCCCCTCGCCGAGCTCGCAGGCGCCGTTCTGGTTGCAGATGGTCGAGCCGCTGTCGCACTTGACCCCGGTGTCGGCCCAGGAGGCGGACAGCGCCTCGAGCGCCTCCCCCTTGTAGCCGAGCGAGCGTGCGGCGTCGATGACGCCCTTGCAGGCCTGCTCGTAGGTCGAGGTCGCGGTCCAGTAGCCGGCGTTGGCCGTGTACCAGATCTTGCCGACCTGCTGGACGCCGTTGAGCGTGGTGGTGCCGGTGCCGACTGTCTTGAATCGGCCGACCGAAAGGCAGAAGGCGCGGTTGGGCACGCCGCTCGACAGGTGCAGGTCCATCCCGTCCCTGTACTTCTTGGCGTCGCCGATCGAGACGCCGTCTCTGGTCGGCTCGCACATGTAGCGGAGTGCGTCCGCCTTCTTGGTGACGTCCTCGCCGATGTTGAAGTCGGCGGCCTCGCCTTCCCGGTAGAACTCGGCGATGGTGCCGGCGACGTCGGAGAACGATTCGTTCAGCCCGCCCGACTGGTTGTTCCTGTACTGCAGCTTCGAGTGGAAGCTGGTGAAGCCGTGGTTGAGCTCGTGGGCGACCACGTCCACCGCGCCGCTCAGCGGATGGAAGGTGACGCCGCCGTCGCCGTAGGTCATCTGCACGCCGTCCCAGCAGGCGTTCTCCGGGGCGCCGGCGCAGGCGCTGGTGTCGTGCACCCGGCTCTTGATCTTGAGGCCCTTGTCGTCGAGCGAATCGCGCCCCATCCAGTTCTTCATCATGTCGGCCGTGATCTCGGCGAAGCCGTGGGCGTCGTTCGCCGCCGCATCCGGCATGGCGTCGAGCGGGCCCTTGATGAGCTGGTCGCCGGTCTGCCGGTTCACGGTCGCGAAGCGCGGTGAGTCCATCTTGTAGACGACGTTCCCCTTGCCGTCGTCGCTGTCCTTCTCGACGTCGAGCTCCTTGCTCCAGCTGTTCGCCTTCTTCGGGGTGCCTCCGGCGCCGGAGGCCTGCTCGATGGTCTCGAGCGCGTTCCAGCGCTCGACGATGCGGCGGTCGCGCGCGTCGATCTGGTACATCCAGATGCCCGCCTCGCGCGACGCGGTCGCCGGGCTGGTGAAGCCGACCTGCCACACCAGCGCGGCGCCGACGCCGTCGTCGCCCGGGCGGATGAGGAGCACGCGCGCCTCGTCCGACAGCTCGCTGCCGCCGTGATCGGCGCGCGCCGCCTCGAGCGCCTGCTCTGCGGAGATGACCGGCGTGACGTCGAAGTCGCCCAGGTTTCGGGTCACCACCCCGTTGAGCCCGAGGAAGGTCGTGTCGTCGGCGTGGACGATGACCTCGCTGCCGCTGACCGCGACACCGTCGTGCACCTCTTGCAGCCGCACGTGGAAGAGACCGGCGGCCTCCGCGACCGAGCTGACGGTGAAGTCGTCGGCGCCGGACAGACCGAGGCCGAGCTCGCCGTCGAGCCCGCGCACGTAGTCCTTCGCCGCGGACTCGAGGTCGCCGGCGACGCGGGTCGTCGACACCTCCATGTAGCGCACCGGCTCGGTGGTGATCGCGTCGGGCGAATCGGCGGTGCAGGCGGACAGCAGCAGGAAGCTCGCGCTGATGTGTCCCCTCATGTGTCCCGGTACTGCACAGCCGGGTCCACCGGGGACGGACGTCCCTTCGCCATCTTGGGGGAAAAAGTGCTGCGGAAAGGCAACAGGGGCGATGGCTGCGCGCAACGGCCGGCGCGCCCAGGCGCTCGGTCGCAGACATCGCCAGCGCGTCACGCGAGCGGCGGCGTCGCGACGCTGTGGCCGCCGTCCACCACGACCACGGCGCCGGTGATCCACGCGCCCGCGTCGCTGGCCAGGTAGAGGGCACAGCTCGCGACGTCGTCGATGGCCCCGAGGCGGCCGAGCGGGATCTGATCGACGAGCCGCTTGCCGACCTCGCCGGGCGCGAGGCGGCGCATGCCCTCGGTGTCTCCGATGGGGCCGGGCGCGATCGCGTTGACCCGGATGCCGAGGCGGCCCCACTCGACCGCCAGCGTTCGGGTCAGCGAATCCACCCCCGCCTTGGCGGCGGCGGCATGCGCCTGGAGCGGGGTGCCGCGGTAATGGAGCGTCGCGCTGATGTTGAGGATGCAGCCGCGGCCGCTGGCTTGCAGCGCCTCGAAGGCGGCCTTCGAGGCGTTGAACGTGCCCATGAGATCGATCTCGATGACGGTGCGGAATCCGTTCGGCGACAGCGCGGCGGCCGGCGCCAGGAAGTTGCCGGCCGCGCCGTTGACCAGGATGTCGAGGCGGCCGAAGCGCTCGCGGCAGGCGGCGACCGCGGCGGCGATCTGGTCCGGCTGGCGGACATCGGCGGCGGCGGACATGACCTGGGCGCCGGTGGCGCGCGCGATCTCGTCGGCGGTGGCGGCGAGGACGTCCGGC
>Ga0310810_10007295_pt1 | contig 12597 bp, 12 predicted proteins | sample NCmetagenome_FD_207641 | JGI IMG/M metagenome (GOLD analysis project Ga0310810, IMG submission 207641) | Soil microbial communities from experimental microcosm in Duke University, North Carolina, United States - NC | ecosystem: Engineered > Artificial ecosystem > Soil microcosm > Unclassified ... | reverse complement strand
TGCAGGTCCGTCCGGACCTGCTAAAGGAGAAGGACGGCCCTACGCTTGTCGGAATACAGTCCCTTCATGGCAAGCGCATTGTTTTGCCCTCCGCACATTCGCATCATCCAGATTCGATACTGCTTTCAATGCGCTATCAATCCTTTCTAGATGCGTGAGTCAGCAGTCAAAATTGGGGACTGCCCTCGGTTTTCGGTATAATGCGCACCTGCTGAGGAGCGCTGCATTCCACGAACGGGTGGACCAGGCTCAGCTAAAGACAACGGCGCTCGCATTGGAAACGATGCGGGCGCTTTCGTTTTCCGGGGCCCCGCGAACTTACAGGAGAGCTCCACCATGAACGCACCGAAACCCGGGTTCAACGACTTCAAGGTCGCCGACCTCAAGCTCGCCGACTGGGGCCGCAAGGAAATCGCCATCGCCGAATCGGAGATGCCGGCGCTGATGGCGATCCGCGAGGAGTACGCGAAGGCGCAGCCGCTGAAGGGCGCGCGCGTGACCGGCTCGCTGCATATGACGATCCAGACCGCGGTGCTGATCGAGACGCTGAAGGCGCTCGGCGCCGAGGTGCGCTGGGCCTCGTGCAACATCTTCTCGACCCAGGACCACGCCGCCGCCGCGATCGCCGCGGGCGGCACGCCGGTGTTCGCGGTCAAGGGCGAGACGCTGGACGAGTACTGGGATTACACGCATCGCATTTTCGAGTTCGGCCATGAGGGACAAACGCGAGGGCCGAACATGATCCTGGACGACGGCGGCGACGCGACGCTGCTCGCGCATTTGGGCCAGAAGGCGGAGAAGGACGCCTCGGTGATCTCCAAGCCCGCGAGCGAGGAGGAGACGTCCCTGTTCAACGCGATCAAGAAGAAGCTCAAGGCCGAGCCCGGCTGGTACACGAAGGTCGGCAAGGAAATCAAGGGCGTCACCGAGGAGACGACCACGGGCGTGCATCGCCTGTACGAGATGGCGAAGGAAAAGCGCCTGCTCTTCCCGGCGATCAACGTGAACGACTCGGTGACCAAGTCGAAGTTCGACAATCTCTACGGCTGCCGCGAGTCGCTGGTGGATGGCATCAAGCGCGCGACCGACGTGATGGTGGCGGGCAAGGTCGCGCTCGTCTGCGGCTACGGCGACGTGGGCAAGGGCTCGGCGCAGGCGCTGCGCGCGCTCTCGGCGCAGGTGTGGGTGACCGAGATCGACCCGATCTGCGCGCTGCAGGCGGCGATGGAAGGCTACCGCGTGGTGACCATGGACTGGGCCGCCGACAAGGCCGACATCTTCGTGACCGCCACCGGCAACTACCAGGTGATCACGCACGAGCACATGAAGAAGATGAAGGACCAGGCCATCGTCTGCAACATCGGCCACTTCGACAACGAGATCGAGGTCGCTTCCCTCAGCAAGTACAAGTGGGAGGAGATCAAGCCGCAGGTGGACCACGTCATCTTTCCGGACGGCAAGCGCATCATCCTGCTCGCCAAGGGGCGCCTCGTGAACCTGGGCTGCGGCACGGGCCACCCGAGCTACGTGATGAGCTCCTCCTTCGCCAACCAGACGATCGCGCAGATCGAGCTCTACACCAACACGAAGAAATATCCGGTGGGCGTCTACACGCTGCCCAAGCACCTGGACGAGAAGGTCGCGCGCCTGCAGCTGAAGAAGCTGAACGCGGTGCTGACCGAGCTGTCCGATGAGCAGGCGAAATACATCGGCGTCGCGAAAAGCGGCCCGTACAAGTCGGACCATTACCGCTACTAGGCGGGAGGCGTCATGGGCAAGCTGCTGCTCGTCTGGCTGATCAACGCGGTCTCGCTGATCGCGGTCGCGTACCTGCTGCCGGGCATCGCCGTGGAGAGCTTCATCACCGCGCTCGTGGCCGCGCTCGTGCTCGGCCTCGTCAACGCGGTGATCCGGCCGATCCTGGTGCTGCTCACGCTGCCGGTGACGCTCGTCACGCTCGGCCTCTTCATCCTGGTGATCAACGGGCTGCTGTTCTGGTTCGTGGGCTCGTTCATCTCGGGCTTCGTGGTCTCCGGCCTGCTCTCGGGCATCCTCGGCGCGATCGTCTACAGCCTCGTGTCCTGGGCGCTCGCCGCCCTGCTGCTCCGGTAGCGTGCTGAAAGAGAAGCTGCTCGATCCCGCGAGCGGGGTGCTGCTCTATGGCACCACGCCGCCGCGCACGGGCACCGCCGAGGACGCGGTGCGCGCCGCCGCCGACAAGCTTGCCGCGCGGCTCGCTTCGCTTCCGCTCGATGGCGTCGTGGTCTACGACATCCAGGACGAGTCGGGCCGCACCGCGGTGCCGCGCCCCTTCGCGTTCACGGGCACGATCGACCCGCGCGCCTATGCGCGGCTGCTCGCCGGGCGCACCGGGCGGCCTTCGATCGCCTACAAGTCGCTCGGCGCGATGGACGAGCCCGCCTGGCAGGCGTGGCTCGACGAGTCCGCCCGCGATTTCGGCGTGGGCTTCCTCTCGGTCGTCGGCCGCCCCACGTCGGGCGTGAAATATCCGCTCGCGCTCGCCAAAGCGATCCGCCTCGCCGCCGCCCATCGGTCGGGCTTCGCCGTGGGCGGGGTCGCGATCGCCGAGCGCCACACCGCCGAGCGCAGCGAAGCCGCGCGCCTGCTCGGCAAATCGATCGAGGGCTGCGGCTACTTCATCTCGCAAACGGTGTATTCGGCGCAGGCCACTGAAAAGCTGCTCGCCGATTACCTGCGCGACTGCCGCGGCGCGAGCGTGCAGCCGCGCCGCATCGTGCTCACTTTCGCGCCCGCGGCGCGCGAGAAGACCATGGCGTTCCTCAACTGGCTCGGCGTGCGCATTCCGCCGGAGACCGCGCGAGCCATCCTGGCGAGCGCATCGCCTCTGCGAAAGTCGATCGAGGTCTGCCGCGACAACCTGCGGCGCATCCTCGACCATCCGTACGCGCGCGACATCCCGCTCGGCATCAACGTCGAGAGCGTCTCGATCAACCGGGATGAGATCGATGCCAGCATCGAGCTGGTTCACGTGCTCTCGGACGTGATGAAATCCGCGCGCTAGCGCGGCCCGCGCGACACGGGCAGAATCCGGCCACGGAGGCGTTAACGTGGCTTTCGATCTTGCAAGGTTCAGGGATCTGGCGTTCGCGCGCGCGCCGCTCCCGGACCACCCGATGCAGACCGAGGAGGAGGCGAAGAAGCTCATCGGCCTCCTGCCCGACAACGACCCCGGCCACGCGCTCGCCGAGCTCACGCAGTGGACCGCGTCGTTGAACGCGACCAGCGAATTCACCCCCGGGCGCCGCGCTCGCATCCTGCAGCTGCTCGATGACGCTTCGCGCGTGCTCTGGCGCGAGCTCGGCCAGCAATACCTCGCTCCCGCGGGCGCTCCCATCGAGGCGATGGATGGCGATGCCGCCATTCTGCGGGCGATGGCGGACAGCGCCTCCGAGTTCGCCAACGGCCTCGCCATCGTGCTCGACACCGGCGAGGAGGGATCGAAGCTGGTGGCGGAGAACTATGCGCTGCTCTCGGGCCGGACCTTGCGCTGGCTCGGCCGCCGCCTCGCGCTGACCTACATGCTGCAGGGCGCGCACGCAACGGCGATCTGGGAGCGGCTGCATCGCCGGTTCCGGCTCGCGGTGGCGCGCGGCGTCGTGCGCGACATGTTTCCGGCGCATCGCGGCGCGCACTACAACAGCTCGACGCAAATTGAATACGTGCGCGCGCTGCTGCTCGAGCTCGCCCACCCCGACGCGCTGCGGCCGCGCGAGATCGAGCTCGTCTACCGCATCGCGGCGCGCGCCGCGCCGGCGGTGCGCCTCGAGACCGAGCGCTCCGACGAGGCCAATTTCGCAGTCGTCGCGCTGGCCGACGGGCGGCCGAACAAGGCCGCCCTGCTCAAGAAAAAGGCCGAGGCGCCCTGGTACATCGCCACCGCGAACTGCCTGCAGCGGCTGCGCGGGCTGCTCGAGCGCGACCTGGGGCGCGATCCGGCCGAGGAGGACACGCTCTTTGGGCGCGGCTTCACGATCCGCGAGCGCAACGCCATGGTGAAGCGCGTGCTCGAGCACTGGGGCCTCGACCCGCCGGTGCGCCGCGCGCAGCGCGTGCCGATGGCGGCTCCGGCCCGCGTGCTCGGAGGCTTCGAGAACGTGGTCACCGTCATCCCCGCGCTCGACAAGGGCACCCCCGGCGATGCGGCGGCGGCGCGGCGCGAGCTGCAGTTGAAGCTCGACCAGACGAGCAAGACGCTCAGCCGCGCGAAGCTCCGCGCCGGAAGGGTCGGCGCGGCGCGCGTCATCGACGCGAGCGCGGGAGGCCTCGGCGTGGCGATCAAGCGCGCGGATGCGCCCTGGGCGTCGCACGGCGCGCTGCTCGCGATCAAGATCGAGCCCGGCAACGACTGGTTTCTCGGCGTGCTGCGCAGGATCTTCTCGATCGAGGACGAGCTGCGCCTCGGCGTGCAGATCCTCGCCGCCCGGCCCCATGTCGTCGCGCTGCGCACCGAGACCGTGAAGCGCGATGAGGTGTGGGAAGAGGCGATGCGCTTCGAAGCCACCTTCAAGGAGCACTACCAGCGCGGGATCCTGTGCGAGGCGCAGCGCCTGCCGCTCAAGGGCGGGGAGATGCTGCTCACGCCCAAGCTCGGCGGCCGCGGCACGCAATTCAACATACCGCTGGCCCAGGGCGGCGAGCAGCGCATCCGCATCGAGCGGCTGCTCGAGAACACGCTGCACTATCAGCGCGTCGTCTTCGAATCCTTAGGCGATAAACACTAGAAGCGGCGACAAGCGCGGGCGCCGCCCGGTCGGCTAGGCGGCGCGCTTCTTGCGCTGCGCGTCTTTCACGTGCATCTGCGCGTAGGCGCCGTGGGCCGCGGCCTCGGCGTCGCCCACGTGCACGTCGTAGCCCATGTCATCGAGCACCGAGCCGAGCGCGGACAGGCAGAGCATCACGTTGTCCGGGCGGCAGCTGTAGCCCATCAAGCCGATGCGCCAGACTTTCCCGGCGAGGGGCCCGAGCCCCGCCCCGATTTCGATGCCGAATTCCGTGAGCAGGCGCTTGCGTACCTCGGCCTCGTTCACGCCCTCGGGGCAAAGGACCGCGTTCATCTGCGGCAGCTGGTACTTCTCCTTGACGAGGAACCGGATGCCCATCGCTTCCAGCCCGGCCTTCAGCGCGAGGTGGTGGCGCGTGGCGCGGGCCCAGGCGTTCTCCAGTCCCTCCTCGCGGATCAGGAGGAGCGCCTCGTGCAGCGCGAAGAGCGAATTGGTCGGCGCGGTGTGGTGATACGTGCGGGTGCCCGCGCTCCAGTAGTTGAAGAGCAGGTTCATGTCCATGAACCAGCTGTGGATCTTGTCCTTGCGCGCCTTGACGCGCTCGACCACGCGCTCGGAGAACGACACCGGCGACAGGCCGGGCGTGCACGAGAGGCACTTCTGGCTCGCCGAGTAGATGGCGTCGAGCTCCCACTCGTCCACGCGCACCGGCGTGCCCGCGAGCGAGGTCACCGCGTCGACGATCACCAGCGCGTCGTGCTTGTGCGCGATCTGCGTGAGGAGCTTGGCGTCCGACTGGCAGCCGGTGGAGGTCTCGGCGTGCACGAAGGCGACGACCTTCGCGTCCTTGTTCTTCTTCAGCGCGTCCTCGAGCTTCTGCGGATCGACCGGCTCGCCCCACTTGTCCTCGACCAGCACCGGCGTGCCGCCGCAGCGGATCGCGTTCTCGAGCATGCGCCCGCCGAACACGCCGTTCTGGCACACGATCACCTTGTCGCCCGGCGCGACCATGTTGACGAAGCAGTACTCCATGCCGACCGACCCCGGGCCGGAGAGCGGGAAGGTGAGCGCGTTCTTCGTCTGGTAGACGTACTTGAGCAGCGCCTTCAGCTCTTCCATCATCTCGACGAAGACCGGATCGAGATAGCCGATCGCCGGCTGGCTCATGGTCGTGAGCACGCGCGGATGGATCTCGGTGGGCCCCGGGCCCATCAGCGTCCGCTGCGGCGGGTGGAAGGAATGGATGCGCTTGGCGGGGGCGTACTGGCTCATGGGATCGCTTTCGGAAAGACCAAAGGGGGCGTTGTCGGGGCGCGATTTCACGCGCACCGGATTCTTGGCGCTTGCTTCGTTGACGATGTCGGCCGAGGTGATGCGGCCCTGGGTAAGGCGCTCGACTTCGCCGGCCCAGCGCGCGGGGATGTAGCCCGTCTTCACCCAGTTGTGCACGACCGCGCGGTCGAGCTGGAAGGCGCGCGCCACCTCGGCCTGGCTGCCGAAAATCTCCACGAGACGCGCCGCGCATTCCACGGCGTGAATACTAGTCTGTCAAACTCAGTTTGACAAGGGCGTTTCGGGTGCGGGGGCGTCCGGGCTTGCCGGCCGGGCGGGCCCGAGCCGGCCGATCAGCGGCAGCTTCAGGCCCGACGGGCCCAGCCCGAAGGACAGGCCGAGCACGTTGATTTCCAGTCCCTCGACGCCGCTCGCGGTGAGCGCGAAGAGTCCGCCCAGCGTGAATTGCCCGCCGTGTCCGCTCGGCGCGGTGCCGAGGAGCGAGTCGCTGTAGTCCTTGCCGATCGCGGTCGCGGGAAAGTCGACCTCGAGCTCCGGCACGGCGCGCGCAATCCAGGCGGTGAAGGTGTTCGAGTTCGGGCCCGGCCACACGTGGTATTCGTTCGCCCACGGGTACGCGCGCGCCGCGGCGTCGATCCGAGGAATGAGCTTTTCCGCCGCGGGACCGCGCACGTCGGCGAGCAACTCCGGCTCGCTGCCGAACCAGCGTCCATCGGGCGCCCTTGCGTGGATCACGACGGCGCTGCCGTTCCAGCGCAGGCGCCAGCCGATGACCTCATAGACGGTGTAGTCCCCGGCCCCGGGCGCCTTCGTTGCGACCCAGGTGTGCACGCCGAAAGCCCCGCGCGCGCCGACCGTGCGCGCGGCATACACCTGCACGACCGCGTCCGGCGTGCTCGCCGCCGGCGGCGCCAGGCCCACCGGCTCCCGGCTCGCGGTGCGCCAGTCCTGGGCGGTCACGCCCCGCCCCAGGGCGATGACGAGCAGGGACACAAAGACGAAAAGAACACCGGCGGTCACGCGCTTCTTCATTCTGCGAAAAGCGGCTCTCCGATCCTTTCCTCAGTCCCCGATCCGGCCTTCAAGTTCACAAAATCGAACAAGCGGCGGTCGAGCAGGTGCGACGGCGTGACATCGGTCATGGCCCGCAGGATGGACTCGATGCGGCCCGGATTGAGCCGCTCCCACGAGCGCAGCATCTCGCCCACCTGCTTTCTTTGCAGCACCTCCTGCGAGCCGCACAGGTTGCAGGGAATGATCGGGAAGGCCTTCGCCCGGGCGTAGGCGGCGAGATCGTCTTCCGCGACGTAGACGAGCGGCCGGATCACGACATGGCGGCCATCGTCCGAGACAAGCTTCGCCGGCATCGCCTTGAGCTTGCCCTGGTGAAAGAGATTCAGGAAGAAGGTCGCGAGCACGTCGTCGCGATGGTGGCCGAGGGCGATCTTGGTCGCGCCGAGCTCGCCCGCGACGCGATAGAGCACGCCGCGGCGCAGGCGCGAGCACAGGCCGCACATCGTCTTGCCCTCCGGAATGACTCGCTTCACGACCGAGTAGGTGTCCTGCTCGACGATCTTGAAGGAAACGCCGCGCGCGGCGAGGTAGCCCGGCAGGACGTGCTCGGGAAATCCCGGATGCTTCTGATCGAGATTCACGGCGACGATCTCGAATTTTTCCGGCGATTTTTCCCGCAAGGAAAGCAGGACCTCCAAGAGCGCGTAGCTGTCCTTGCCGCCCGAGAGGCAGACCATGACGCGGTCGCCCTGCTCGATCAGGCGGAAGTCGGCGATTGCCTGCCCGGCGAGGCGCCGGATGCGCTTCGCGAGCTTGTGGTCCTCGTAGTCGCTTTTTCTCGTGTCCATCTAGAGATACACCGAGCGGCCGCCGTCGACCGCGAGAATCTGCCCGGTGACGAAGGGCGCGCAGGCGAGAAAGTGTACCGCCTGCGCGATCTCCTCGGGCTTGCCCAGGCGCGCGAGCGGTGTCGTGCCGAGGATACGTCCACGCTCGGGCGGCGCGAACTGGCCGTCCTCGGGCCAGGCGATCGCGCCCGGCGCGACCGCGTTGACGCGCACCGCCGGCGCGAGCTCGACGGCGAGCGCGCGCGTGAGCGCGGCGAGCCCCGCTTTGGCGACGCTGTAGACGAGATAGCCCTTCATCGGCCGCTCGGCGTGGATGTCCACGATATTGACGATCGCGCCTCCGTGCTTGGCCAGCTCGGGCGCCGCCTCCTGCGCGAGGAATAGCGGCGCGCGCAGGTTCGAGCCGACGAGCTCTTCCCAGTGCGCCGCCTCGATCGCGCCGACCGCTGTCGGATAAAAGCTCGAGGCATTGTTGACGAGGACGTCGAGCCGGCCGAAGCGCTCCTTTGCCGCGCCGACGAGCGCGCGCGGCGCGACCGGCGCGAGCAGGTCGGCTTTCTCGCGCGCCGCGCTGCCCGCGCGCGCCGCGTTCAGCTCCCGCTCCAGCGCCGCGACGTCGGTGTCGGCGCCGCGATAGTGCAGCACGACGCTTGCGCCCGACGCGTGCAGGCGGCGCGCGATCGCCGCGCCGATGCGGCGCGCGGCGCCCGTGACGAGCGCGACTTTGCCCTGCAGTTCATCCGCCATGACGAGCGGCGATTCTAGGGTAAATTCGCCGCCATGCGACCCGCGGAGCTGCCGCCGCCCGATCCGGACGCGCTCGCGGCGAGCCGGCACTTGCTCGAGCGGATCAGCGCGGAGCTGGGCGCCTCGGGCAACTGGATCTCCTTCGCGCGCTACATGGAGCTCGCGCTGCACGAGCCGGGCCTGGGCTACTACGCCGCGGGCAGCCGCAAGCTCGGCGCGGCGGGCGATTTCGTCACCGCGCCCGAGCTCTCGCCGCTTTTCGCGCGCACGCTCGCGCGGCAGGTTGCCGAGATCCTCGAGCCGGGAGAGCGCGTTCTCGAGTTCGGCGCGGGCTCCGGCGCGCTCGCGGAGGTGCTGGTTTCGGAGCTTCCGGGCGTTGAGTATGAAATCCTGGAAACCAGCCCCGAACTGAAGCAGCGACAGCACGAGCGCCTCGGCGAGCGCGTGCGGTGGCTCGAGCGCCTGCCGCGCGGATTCCGCGGCGTGATGCTCGCGAACGAGGTGCTCGACGCGATGCCGGTGCACGCGATCGCGTGGACAAAGGCCGGAATCATGGAGCGCGGGGTGTGCAGCGATGAAAATCACCTGGCCTGGTCGGATCGCCCCGCGTCGGCCGACCTCGAGGCAAGCGCGAAAAGAATAAAAATAGACATTCCTCCCTCGGGCCGCTACGAAAGCGAGCTCGCGCTGCTCGCGCGCCTGTGGATGCGCTCGCTCGGCCGGCTGCTCGAGCGCGGCGCGCTCCTCGTCATCGACTACGGCTTCCCCGAGCGCGAGTTTTTCCACCCGCAGCGCTCGATGGGCACGCTCGCCTGCCACTACCGGCATCACGTGCACGCCGACCCGTTCTATCTGCCCGGGCTGCAGGACATCACCGCGCACGTGGACTTCAGCGCGCTCGCGCGCTCGGCGGCCGACGGCGGGCTGGACGTGCTCGGCTACGCGACGCAGGCGCAGTTCCTCGTCAACTGCGGCATCACCGACGTGCTCGCCGGCGAGAACGCGGCCGACGCGGCGCGCTATCTCCCGGCGGCCGCGGCGGTGCAGAAACTCCTTTCGCCCGCCGAGATGGGCGAGCTCTTCAAGGTGCTCGCGGTGGGCCGCGGCGTGGGCAAGCCGCTCATGGGCTTTTCCTCCGGCGACCGGCGGCATGCGCTTTAGCGCGCTCGTTTTGCTCTGTGTTATTTCTTCTTTTGCAAAGGCAAACGAAGAGCAGGACGCGCGTGAGCGCTGGGCCGACAGCCCCTATGGGCCGATGCTCGAGCGCATCATTCCCCCCGGCTTCACCGGCGCGATGCTGCCCGAGCCGAGATCGCGCGGCGCGCGGCTCACGCGCCGCTACTGCGTGCAGTGCCATAACCTCGCCAACCCGGCGATGCACGACGCCGCGCGCTGGGGGACGGTGGTCGCGCGCATGGTGCCGCGCATGCAAGGCAAGGGCAACCTCGGCAAAGTGATGGGCGAGATGATGGCCGGTGTGCGAGCGCCGACGCCCGACGAGGAGAGCACGATCATCGCCTACCTGCAGAGGCACGCGCAGAAGGCGCTCGATCCGGCGAAGTATCCCGAGGTGAGCGCGCCCGCGGGCGAGCCTTTCCGCCTCGCCTGCCGCCAGTGCCATGTGCTGCCCGATCCGCAGCGCCACACCGCGGCCGAGTGGCGCATCGTGGTCGCGCGCATGCAAAAGAACATGGAGTGGATGAACCGCGTGGTCGGCTCCAAGCCCATGCCGGGCGAGCCGCAGCTGCGCATCGAGGACATCAACGCGTTCCTCGCGAAGCACGCGAGGAAGAAATAGCTAGAGTCCTTTTTCCTCCAGCCAGCCGAGCAGGGCCTCGGCGGCGGACTCCCACGGCTCGTCGAGCATGATCGCGTGGCCGATGCCGCGCAGCAGCCGGTACTCGGCGCCGAGCATGCGCGCGCTCGCCTCGGCCTCGCGGTGCGCGATCAGGCTGTCCTTTTCGGCGCCGAGCACGAGCGTGGGCACGCGCGCGCCGCGGAACAGGCTCGGCAGGCCCCAGCCCGACATGTCGAGCAGCGCGCGCCGCGACTCGCGCTGCATGCGCTCGTGGCAGCGCGCGAGGCGCTCGGGCGCGATGCTCCCGCCAAAGAGCGCCTCGCCGAGCACCTCGGGCGAGGCGCGCCCGCCGCTCGCCACCGCGTTCAGGCCGGCGAAGAGCGCGGGGCGCGTCCACGCCATGGCGAAGCTCGAAGGCAAAAGCCCGTAGGCGGGGACCGGGCAGGCGAGCACGGCCGCGGGCGCCTGCCCTTTTTCCAGAAACTTCTGCACGACGAGCGCGCCCATCGAGTGGCCGATCAGCACCGCCGGCGCCGGGAGGCCGGCGAGCGCGCTCGCCACGTCCTCGGCATAGTCGGCGAGCCCGAAGTCGTCGAGCCGCCGGCGCCCCTCGCTCGCGCCGTGGCCGCGCAGCGAGAGCGCGTGCGCGGCATGGCCCTTCGCGGCGAACCAGTCGAGAAAATGCTCCTCCCAGCACCACGCGCCGACATAGGCGCCGTGCACGAAGAGGAGCGGGGTCTTTGGAGCGGGGGCTCGGGTCTCGCGCGAAAGGACTTCCAGCCTCATGCCACCGGCGGCACGGCCATGCCCTTGGCGACCGCGGGCCGCTTGCCGATCGCGTCGTACCAGCGCTTCACGTGCGGATAGGCCGCGAGCTCGACGCGGTGCCATTCGTGGCGCGCGGTCCAGGGATAGATGGCGATGTCGGCGATGCTGTACTCGTCGGCGAAGTACTCATGCGAGGCGAGGTGCCGGTCGGCGACGCCGTACAGCCGCTTCGCCTCGTTCACGTAGCGCTCGGTGCCGTAGGGGACCTCGTCCTTCTTGGCGCGGATGAAGTGATGCGCCTGCCCGAACATCGGGCCGACGCCGCCCATCTGCCACATCAGCCATTGCAGGACCTGGTAGCGCTTCGCCTGCGGATAGAACCTGTTGCCCGTCTTCTCCGCGAGGTAGATCAGGATCGCGCCCGACTCGAAAAGCGCGATCGGCTTGCCGCCCGGGCCCTCCGAATCAACGATGCCCGGAATGCGGTTGTTTGGGCTGATCGCGAGGAATTCGGGCTTGAACTGCTCGTCCTTGCCGATGTTGACCGGGTGCACCCGATACGGCAGGCCGCATTCCTCCAGCATGATCGAGACCTTGCGGCCGTTCGGCGTGGTCCAGGTGTGCAGGTCGATCATGCGAATCCTCGCGCGTCAGCGGCTTGAAAGCCGCGCAGTTTATCCTGATTCGCGTAAGGAATAGCCGGCGGGGGCCGACTGTTCCCCAAGGGAGCAGATGAAGCGCATCCTCGTTCTTTTTCCGAAGGAATGGGACCGGCTCGAGTTCTCGCGGCCCGAGTACGCCGGCCGCTACCGCTTCGTCTACGCCGGCTTCGACCTCTTTCGCTTTCCCGAGAACCTCCGGCTCGCGAGCTTCGACGTCTTTCGCTTCGTGAGCCAGGTGGTCGAGCGCTGCCGGCGCGAGCCGGTGGACGGCGTGATTTCCAACAACGAGTACTTCGGCGCGCTCGTCGCCTCGGTCGTGGCCGAGAAGCTCGGGCTGCCCGGCAACGACCCGCGCGTGGTGCTCATGGCGCAGCACAAGTTCTACGCGCGGCGCGCCTTTGCCGAGATCGCGCCCGAGGCCTCGCCCCGCTTCGCCGCGTTTCCCTACGCCGTGGCGAGCCGCGACGAGTTCCCGTTCGAGCTGCCCTGCTTCGTGAAGCCGGTGAAGGCCACCTACTCGGTGCTCGCGCGCCGCGTCGACAACTTCGCGGAGCTGCGCCGCCTGCTCTCGTTCTGGCCTTTCGAGAAATACGTGATCAAGCGGCTGGTGAAGCCCTTCAACGACCTGCTGCCCTGGTACACCGACTACCGCATCAACGCGCACAACATGATCGCCGAGGAGCTGCTGCGCGGGCGCCAGGTGA
>Ga0310810_10007291_pt1 | contig 12599 bp, 20 predicted proteins | sample NCmetagenome_FD_207641 | JGI IMG/M metagenome (GOLD analysis project Ga0310810, IMG submission 207641) | Soil microbial communities from experimental microcosm in Duke University, North Carolina, United States - NC | ecosystem: Engineered > Artificial ecosystem > Soil microcosm > Unclassified ... | reverse complement strand
GCAGGTAGTCGAGGCCCCCGACCCGGTACCAGCGATAGCCGTATCCCTCGAGGACCAGCGCGTGCTTGCCGTCCTCGGCCGCCTGGCTGTGGTTCTCGGTCAGCAGGTTCACCAGCCGGCCGCCTTCCGGGCCCGGCAGCCCGGTGGAGAACGAGACCTCCCGCGGGGTGTCGGAGAGGTTGTGCACGAACAGCACCGAGTTGTTGCGCCAGTCGTACCGGATCACGAGTACCGCGGGGTCCCGCACCGGCAGGACCTCGAAGTCGCCCCAGCCGATCTCGGGCACCTCCTTGCGCATGCGAACGATGCGCTCGGTCCAGTTCAGCAGCGAGTTGGGCTCGCGTCGCTGCTGGGCCGCGTTGACGTGCTGGTAACCGTAGGGCCCCTCGCCGATCACCGGGACCACCGGCTTGTCCGCCTTGGTGAAGCCGCCGTGCGGCTCGGTCGACCACTGCATCGGGGTCCGGGCACAGTTGCGCTCGGGCAGCTCGAGGTCGTCGCCCATGCCGAGCTCGTCGCCGTAGCGCAGCACCGGCGTCCCGGGCAGCGTGAACATCAGGCTGTAGGCGAGCTCGATGAGCCGGCGGTCGCCGCCGAGCATCGGGGCGAGCCGGCGCCGGATGCCGCGCTCGTAGAGCTGCATGCTCTCCTCGGGGCCGAAGCACTTGAACACCTGCCGGCGCTGCTCCTCGCTCAGCCGGCCCAGGTCGAGCTCGTCGTGGTTGCGCAGGAAGAGCCCCCACTGGGCGGTCTCGGGGCGGTGCATCGTGGCCCGGAGCGCGCGCGCGAGCGGCCGCGAGTCCGACGACGCCAGCGCGTAGAACAGGTTCTGGTTGACCTGGAAGTTGAACATCATGTGCATGCGGTCGCCGTCCTTGCCGAAGTACTCCATGTCCGTCTCGGGCAGGACGTTCGCCTCGGCCAGGATGATGGAGTCGCCCACGCGCCACTGCAGAAAGGCGCGCAGCGAGCGCAGCATCTCGTACTGCTCCACCGGCTTGCGCACCTTGGGGCCCTTGGTGGAGATCACGAACGGCACCGCGTCCATCCGGAACCCGGACACCCCGAGCTGGATCCAGAAGCCCATGATCTTGAGGATCTCGGCCTGGACGTGCGGGTTCGACGTGTTGAGGTCGGGCTGGAAGTCGTAGAAGCGGTGGAAGTACCACGCGCGCGCTTCCTTGTCGTAGGTCCAGGTCGACTTCTGCACGCCGGGGAACACCATGCCGGTATTGGCATTGGCCGGCTTCTTCTCGGACCACACGTACCAGTCCCGGTACCGGGACCGGGGATCGCGGCGCGCCTCCTGGAACCACCGGTGCTGGTCGGAGGTGTGGTTGACGACCAGGTCGATGATCACCCGGATGCCTCGCTGCTTGGCTCCGTGCGTGAACTCGACGAAGTCGCCCAGGGTCCCGTGCGCCGGATTCACCCCGTAGTAGTCGGAGATGTCGTAGCCGTCGTCGCGCCCGGGCGAGCTCTGGAACGGCATCAGCCAGATCGCGGTGATGCCGAGCCCGTGCAGGTAGTCGAGCCGGCGCATCAGCCCCTCGAAGTCGCCGATGCCGTCGCCGTTGGCGTCCATGAACGTGCCGACGGACAGGCAGTAGATGATCGCGTTCTTGTACCAGAGGTCGTTGATCGCCGGCGTAGAGCGGCGCGAGGCGGCGCGCGCGGCGCTGCCCCGTGCTACTCGTTCCACATCGTGCTCCATCCGCACTGCGGGCACGGTGCCGGCGGCGTGTCCGCGCGCAGGGCCTCCTCGGGTGTCTCCGCCCCCGCCTCGGTCGGTCGCGGCCCCGCGGCCCGTCCCCGCTTCGGCCTGGACTCGGCGGTCGGCTCCGGGCGCGGCAGCTCGGTCTTGCACCTGGGACAGTGCATCGCATGCTCCTCCCTGTTCACGGCGTGGAGGGAAGCAAGGCAGGTGCCGCCCGGCCAGGCCGTTATTCGACGCCCGGATTGCCCGCACGCGCGGCCCGCGCCGGGCTCCGGCTGGAACGGATTACCGGGTCACGCCGCCTCGGCCCCGCGGCGGATCGCGCGGACGCGGGGAGGACCCGCAGCGGCGACGGCCCTCGGGATTCCCGCGACTTCCGCTTGAGCGACGGGCGATCGCGAGGGGTGGCACGTGGGTTGCTCCCATCACGAGTCGAGTCTCGAAGAAGGAGGTGGCGGCCATGTCAGAGGTCTACACGCTGGAGCAGATCCTGAGCGGTCAGCAGGGGTTGTCGCGGGACGGCCGCGCCTTCTGCGAAGCGCTGCTGACGTACGGCGAGGTGCTCGCGGTGCGACTGAGCTATCTACCCGAAGCGCTGCTCTGGCTGGTCACGTCGCCGCACCAGGCGCGGATCATGCGCGGGCATCAGCCCAACGTGCCGATCCTGACCCTGGCGGAAGCGCAGGACCTCCTGACCGCGGTCGGCGATCCGTGGCCGGGCAGCCTGATGGAGGTGGCGGGACGCTTCGCCATCGCCGCTCCGGGCACGCCGGAGTGGCGGGAGGACGACGACGAGGAGGAGTGGGCGTGAGGCGGCGACGCTATCGCTGTGGCGGCGGAGGTGGCGGAGCCGGCGCGGCCGGAACCCAGACCCACTGCCACGGCTGGCGCACCCCATCGCCGTAGAGCACGTAGCGGCCGTGGGGGTAGACGACCTCGCGCTGCACCGCGGGCGGCGGGGGCGCCGTGTAGGCGGGCGCCGCCTCGTAGACGACGGGCGGGGCCGAGTAGTAGGCCGGAGGCGGCGCGTAGTAGTAGGGCGGAGACGCCGCGGCGACCGCGGCACCGAGCACGAGACCGCCGAAGAGCGCCCCGGGCAGCCACCATCCCCCCCAGCAGCAGCCGCCACGGAAATGACCGCCACCCCGCCCCCAGGCCTCGCTCGGCACGACCGTGATCGAGAGCAGCATCACGACGACCAGGACCGCGGCAGCCAGCTTCTTCATTCCCAGGTACCTCCGCGATGAATCCTAGCCTGTTACGGCCGCCCTCCGCTAGACGCGGTGTGTCGGGGCGCCCGGCCCCGACGTGGCGGCCGCGACCCGTCGTCCGACCGCGGGCGGACCGCGTCACCTTCTCCCCCGGGATCCGCCTCCGGCCCCTCGGCGCCGCGTGCCCCCCGGGCTGCGCCTGGTCGGTCCTGCTACTGGCCGTCGGCGCCGACGCGGCGGGCGTGATCCTGAGCCGGGTGCTCCGGGCGCCCGCCCTCGCCGTCCTGACGTTGCTCGCGGTGGGCCTCGCCGCGCTCGTCCACGCGTGGCGCCATCACTGAGCGCGGCCTGGTCTTGTAGAAACTACACGACGATCTTACCGGGCACATTGCCCCCGCGTCGCGTATCGCCGCGCGGATTCGCACTTGTAGGAGCGGCACGGCCGATGCCTGACAGGACCTGACAGGAGGCGTGGCCATGGACTCACAGTCACACGGCATTCTCGGAGCGAGCTCCCTCGAGGGGCCGTGCCCGCGGTGTGGTCGCCTGCTGAAGGCGATCCACACGGTGAGCCAGTACGGCCGGCCCAGCGTAGCCCTGCTGCAGTGCGCGCGCTGTCGGTACATCTGCCAGACCGTGATCCCCGGGCTGTGGCCGGAAGAGGCCTTCCGGCGCGCCCCCGCTCCTGACCACTCCAACACGAGGTGACTCATGGTGCAGCGACGGCGCTTCCCCGGCCCGAACGACTACACGATCAGCGTGGCAACCGAGCGCATGAAGGACGGCAAGTGGTCGGCGGTCGCGACCATCCACCAGCCCACTCCCACCGGTGAGCGCCACATCGATCTGCCCGTCTCCGCGGACGCGCGGTTCGGAAGCGAGGCGGAGGCGGAGAGCTTCGAGGTGAGCCGCGCGCTGGAGTGGATCGAGCAGAACGCGCCCTCGGGCGCGCGCGTGTAGCCGGCGGTACGGAGCGTCAGGCCCGGAGGCCGCTGGCGGTGCCGACCGCGGTCTTCTCGCCGTGCTGGTTCTGGCACCACACGTCGACGACGATCCGCGTCTGCCCGGCCTCCGGGCGCAGCTCCTTGACGACGCCGTGGACGGTGAGCCGATCGCCCGCGTAGACGGGCTTGATGAAGGCCATCGAGATGGTGCCGCCCTTGACGAAGCCCGCGCCGAGCTGGCGCGTCATCATCTCCGAGACGTAGGCGGTCGACATCATGCCCTGCGCCAGCGTGGTGCGGAACCCCTTCTGGCGCGCCCAGTCCTCGTCGGTGTGGATGGAGCGCGGGCGCACGCCGGAGTAGACGTCGATCCGGCGCTGCGAGGGCTCCTTCTCCAGCACCGGGAGCTCCTGCCCGACCGCGAGGGCCTCAGTGACCGCCATGGCGCGTGCCCTCCGGGATCAGCATCTGGGTGAACCGCCCGCGGACGAGCGGGGTGCCGTCCAGGTCCTCGGTCACGTACTCGGTGACCATGTATTGCCGGCCGCGGCGCACGTACTTGTCGATGACCCGGCCGCGGGAGCGCACCCGCATGCCGGGCTCGATGGGCTGGAGGAACGCGAACTCCATCTTCGCGTGGAGCCCGGCGTGCACGATGTACTTGCCGTGGCGCATGTGCAGGGCCTGGTTGGCCATCAGCGTCGGGTGCGCCACGGGCCCGCCGAAGGGCGAGGGCCCGAAGAACCACGGGTGGTGGTCCTCCACCGCGAATGCGTAGGCCTCGATGTCCTCCGGCGTGACCAGGTGGTCGTCCGACAGGAAGGTCTCGCCGACCGTCAGCGCCTCGTACGTGAGCTTCGGGAACTCGGCCATGGGGCGCCCCCCTTTCGGGGGGAAGCATACCCCAGCCGGCCCGCCCCGCGGGCTACCAGCGAGCGCCGGGCCGGGCTGGCTCCGGCGGCACCTGGTAGAGGTACTCGCGCAGGTAGCGGATCTCCTCGCCCTTGTCCTGCATGTCCACCCGGATCAGGTCGCGGATGGAGAGCATGGAGAGCATCTGCGGGCCCTTCACCACCAGCAGGTGCCGGATGTTGGCCTGGTCCATCTTCCGCATGGCGGACTGGTAGTCCTCGTCCGGGTCGCCCACCACGAGGTCGGTGGTCATCACGTCGCCCACCGGCGTGATGTCGGGATCGAGCCCGCGATCCACCACGCGGCGGACCACGTCGCGCTCGGAGAAGACGCCGACCAGGCGCTCGCCCTCGAGCACCAGGACGATGCCCACGTTGTTGGCGGTCATCACCTGCACCGCCTCCCGCACCATCGCGTCGCGTTGCACCACGAAGAGAAATCCGACCCGCATGATCTCGCGCAGCTTCTTCATCGTCGGCCCTCCTGTGGGTCTCGGGCGTTGACGGACCCCGGCCGGGGCGCTCAGGGCGCGGGGCGTGGGAACGGGCTGTCGTCGGACACGCGCTCGAGCGCGCGCAGGGTGCTGCCCAGCATCACCCCCGCGCCGGCCGGCCCGCCGGCCGCGCCGGGGGCCACGCCAGGCCCGTAGGCGTAGTGGTGCGAGAAGCCGCCCTCGTCGAGCCGCGCCATCAGCTGCTCGCCGCCCTCGCGGATCAGCAGGAGACCGCGGCGGCCCGAGCAGGCCTGCCGCGCGCAGCCCGTGACCGCGATGTAGTTGGCGTCGCCGATGCGCACCATGCGGACGGGACCCCCCAGCTCGAAGTACTGGGCCGCGGGCGCGCTCAGCTTGCCGACGCCCGGGGTGGGCGCCGCCCAGTCGGCGCCGAACAGCGCGTGCACCTTGTCCCGGAGCTGGGGTTTCTCCAGGATGTCGCCGGCCGTGCGGCCGTAGGCGAGCGCGCGGGCGTCCGCCGCCACCACGTCCGCCTCGAGCGGCGCCGACGAGCCCGGCTCCGGAGGCAGCACGCACCCCGCCGTCGCCACCGGCGCGACCAGCAGCCACACGAGCGCTCCCCGCCGCAGCGAATGGCGCACAGGCGCCTCCTTGCCGCAGCTGGTTCGCAATCCCCATGCCACGCATTCGCCTCCTACCGCTTCGAGGCAAGCGCCCGAAAACGCGGAGAGGTCGATCGGGCCGCGACGTCGAGCTTCCCCCGAGACCAAGTAAGAGTTACCCGCCGCGTGTATTCTCCGGAGGAGGGGTGGTGCGGGGGTGCGCTTTACCGAGAAGAGAAGGAATACCCCGCTTGCCCCGGCCCCTTCCCGCCCCGGATCCTCGCCCTGTAGCGCGGTTTCCCCCTGGCACAGCGATTGCCCTTTCATCGATCGCGTACCGAAGGAGGTGATCCGGTCATGGCGCAGCCGACAGGGCAAACCAAGGCCGAGCCGAGATCGACCCGGACGGCCGAGCACGCAGACACCAACCAGAGCATCGGCCAGGCCGAGCTGACGAAGAAGGGGGAGAAGATCGCCGGCAAGCTCGACGATCTGCTGGACGAGATCGACGACGTTCTCGAGGATAACGCGGAGGAGTTCGTGAAGGGTTACGTGCAGCGAGGCGGAGAGTAGCGCCTGGAGCGGCGAGCCCCGCGGGCCGGGCTCGCCGCTCTGATGTAGGCGGGCTAGCTGCCGAACGCCTTCTTGAAGAACTCCTTGATGTTCTCGCCGCTGAACTTGGCCCCCTCGACCACCGTGTTTCCGATACCCTTGGCGGTCTGCTTCACGCCTGGCCCCACCGAGCCGTTGCCGATCTGCTTGGCGCCCTGCTCGACCTGCTTGGTCGCCTGATCCACCCGGGTCTTGTCGGCGGCGCCGGCGACCCCGCCGGACAACACCGCGACCGCGACGAACGCCGGAGCCACCCACCACGCACGCACTCGCCGTGTCATGTCTCTCCCTCCCTCACCTCGATCGGCGCGCGGCCGATCGGCAGTCTACCGGAATCCGAAATATCCCAGAATGGCCAGTACCACCACCACGACACCGATGATGTAGAAGACATTGTTCATGGCTCGCTCCTTTCCGGGGCCGGCGCTCGGCCCGCTGCCCACCCGATGGAGCATTGGCCATGCCAGGCGGCCATCGTCTGTATATACTGACAGTTGCCCGCGCCCTCGCCCACCGTCGCGAGGCGCGGCGCGCGTTCCACGAAGGAATTACCGTGTCCTCGTGACGTGGACCGGAAGGGGTCGAGAATGCCTGGGTCGCGAAGGGTGCGGGACGATATCCGGATCTCGAACCGGGCCACGTACTGGCCCGTGGCGCCGCTCGATCTCGTCGTGGCGGCGCCGCTGGTGGCGCGGGTGCTGCTCGGCGCCACGCCCATCGGCCGCGTCGTGCAGGGCGTGGTGTACGGCGCCTACCTGGCCAGCGCGCTCCGCGACTGGCACGACCGCCGCGGCATCCGCAAGATCGCCTTCCATCGCGAGTTCGGCGCCGACCTGCGCCACCTGGCGCCGATGCCGCGCGAGGTGCGGGAGGCCGAGGTGCGAACGCTCGCCCAGCGCCTGAGCGACGAGCTGACCCTCGAGCGGGTCCCGCGCCGGGAGCTCGCGGTCGAGGTCGACCGGCACCTCACCCGCTACATCGCCGGCATCACCGGGCAGCACGTGCGCTCGAGCGCCGAGGTCCGCGGCTTCGCCCTCGTCGGGCTGGCGTTTCCGTTCGCGCTCGGCGCCTGCGACATGCTCTCCGGCGACGTCGCGCTCTTCCGCGACACCGGGCTCCTCGAGCCGCACATCATCGCGCACGAGTTCAGTCACCGGAAGGGCTACTGGAAGGAGCTGCATGCGCAGGCGCTCGGCTATCTCGCTCTCGTGACGTCCGGCGAGCCCGTCCTGCGGCAGTCCGCGCTGCTGGAGCGCCTGCACCGCAGCCTGCGCGTGCTTGCGGGCGACGACCACGGCGCGTTCGACCGGCTCGTGACGCGCGCGCCGCTCCGCCCCGAGCTGCGGACGCTCCTCGTCAAGCTGCGGCCGCCGCTGACCGGCGTCGAGCGGCGGCTCGAGGCCGCGATGCGCCGGCTGTACCACCTGCGCATGCGCGCCACCGGCCAGACCGGCATCTCCGACTACGACCTCGGCTTCACAAACTTCCTCTACACCTTCGAGATCAGCACCACCGCCAGACAGACCCCACCCGTCTAGAACTGGGCCGGTCACTCGTCCTGGTCGTCGTCCTCACGATCCCGGTCGGCAGAGGCCCGTCCATGCCCGACCACCGCGAGCACGAACCCCAGCACCATCACCGCCGTGGCGACCAGGAAGACGACCAGCCCCAGCTGGCAGCCGGGATCGCTCCACGTCTTGCTCCCCAGCCAGCCCAGCACGATGCCCGCGCCCACGAGCCCGCCGTCTCTCATTGTCGAGCCTCCCGAAGACCGGGCCAGGAACACGCGCCCACCGATGGGGAGCCTATTCCCGCGGGACCAGGCGGTCAACGCGGCCGACCCCTCCCCGGCGCCGGTTTGACACGGGCCGGGCGATCTGCGAGGACCGCCGGCTCTTGCCATGAGCGAGCCCGAGTTCTCCCTGGACGAGGTCGCCCGCTACTGGGACGACAACGCGGCCGCGTGGGCCCGAGAAGTCCGCCAGGGCCACGACGTCGCCCGCGAGCTCCTGAACAACCCGGCCTTCCTGGCCATCATCGGCGACCTGCGCGGCCGCCAGGTCCTCGACGCGGGGTGCGGCGACGACGGCTACAACACCCGCATCCTCGCGCGCGCCGGCGCCCACCTGACCGGCGTGGACCTCTCGGCCCGCATGATCGAGCTGGCGCAGGAGGAGGAGCGCGGGGCCCCGCTGGGAATTCGCTACGTGCGCGCCTCCTACACCGACCTGACCCTGTTCACCGACGCCACCTTCGATGCGGTCGTGTCGTTCATGGCCATGATGGACGGCCCACGCTTCGACCTCGCCATGGCGGAGTGCTTCCGCGTCCTCCGGCCGGGCGGCCGCCTCGCCTTCAGCATCACGCACCCCTGCTTCATCACCCGGGGCTCCCGCTGGATCCTGAACGAGCAGGGTGTGAAGGTGAGCCGGGTGGTGGGCAACTACTTCGATCCGACCCGCTGGGTGGAGCGCTTCCGCTTCACGGACGCGCCGGTCGAGGCCCCGAGTTCGCCGTCCCCCGCTTCGACCGCACGCTCTCCGAGTACGTCAACACGCTGACCGGCGCCGGCTTCACCCTGAAGCGCCTCGAGGAGCCGCGCCCGTCGGAGGAGTACTGCCGGGCCCATCCCGGCCAGCGCGGCTGGCGCGACCACGCCGCCCTCTTCCTGCACCTCCTCGCCGAGAAACCCGCCTGACTCCCCCTCTCCCCCTGCGGAGAGGACAGGAGACGTTGCCGCGCCGACGCGCCGGGCTTAGCGTGAAATCCATGGCGGCTGTCGATCCACCCGCCGGCCGTTCGACTTACCAGTAGATCGACATCCCGACACAGGAGGGCTCGATGCCCAAGCTGACGCAGAGGATCACGCCGTTTCTCTGGTTCGATACCCAGGCCGAGGAGGCCGCGAGCTTCTACGTATCGATCTTCAAGAACTCCCGGATCAAGGGCATGGCCCGCTACGACGGCGAGGCGGCGCAGGCCGCCGGCCGGCCGCCGGGCTCGGTCATGACCGTGCAGCTCGAGCTCGACGGTCAGGAGTTCGTCGCGCTGAACGGCGGGCCGATGTTCAAGTTCACCGAGGCGATCTCGTTCGTCGTGAACTGCGAGACGCAGGACGAGATCGACCACTTCTGGAAGGAGCTCTCCGCGGGGGGTCAGGAGGTCCAGTGCGGCTGGCTCAAGGACCGCTTCGGCGTCACGTGGCAGGTGGTGCCGACCGCGCTCGCCGAGATGCTCCAGGACCGGGATCCGGAGAGGCCGAAGCGGGTCATGGCCGCCATCATGAAGATGACGAAGCTCGACATCGGAGAGCTGCGCCGGGCCTACGAGGGCAAGCCCGGGAGGAACCCGTGATCACCGTCCGTCGCGGCGCGAGCCGGGTGTCGTCGCGCACGTGAGCAGGTCCGCGGTCCCGCCCCCGGCGAATCCCTGGTAGAGGGCCCAGAAGGACCCGTCGACCCTTCGCTCGCGGGGCGCGGCCGCCTGGTCCCGGTAGCGGCCCACCGCCCTCGGCCCGGCGTTATAGACGGCGTAGGTCGCGCGGACGGCGTCCTCGACCCGGCCGGCCCGCCGCTCCTGCTCGATCCCGTACTGGCGGAAGTAGCTCAGCAGGATCTCCGCGCCGGCCCGGGCATTGTAGGCGGCGTCCCACTTGAGCCGCTCGACGTTGTAGAAGCCTCTCCACACCCGCTGGTTGATCTGCATGAGCCCGACGCTCCCCAGCGCCGAGGCCCGATACGTGATCGTGTCGCCCTTGCGCTCGAACTGGCGCCAGCAGCTCTCCTGGAGCGCGGTGGCCGGCAGCAGCGTGCGGTACGGTCGCGTGTATCGACTCTCCAGATCGGCTCGGTGCAGCGCCCGGTCCGCGGTCACGGCCAGCAGCCGGTCCACGACCGCGCGGTAGTCTCCGAGCTCGGGCTCCTCCGGGACCCAGCGGGCCAGCCGCTCGCCCAGGGCCCCCAGCTCGTCTCCACTCTCCGCCGCCGCGTACGCCACCCACCGCCACGGGAGCCCGCTGCCCGGCCCGGGGCCCGGCGGCGGCGCGGGGGCCGGCGCGAGATCGGGCTCGGGCGGAAGCCCGAACAGGGAGCGCAGGGTCGCGTCGACGTCGACGCCGTAGAGGAGCGGGTCCTCGGTCTCGCCGGGCCGGAGCAGGCGGGCCAGGCGCCGCAGCCCGTCCGCCGAGATCTCGATGCCTAGACCCGGCGCCGCCCGGTCGAGCGCCACCAGCGCGTCGCCCGCCCCGATGAAGCCCGCGTAGCGCACGGCCTTGTCGCCCAGCAGCCCGCGCCGCTCCGCGCGCGCCACGATGTCGTGGAGGCGTCCCCACGCCTCGGTGAAGAGGCGACGCACGGGGTCGCCCTCGCCCCGCCGCACGTTGCCGGCCAGGATGGGCAGCAGCTCGTAGCGGCTCTCGATCAGCAGGCCGAACAGCTCCGCGCGGATGCCCGGGTCGGTGATGTCGAGCCCCAGGCTCTTGATCACGTACACCAGGAAGGCGTCCCAGCGCTCGAGCGACCGCTCCACCGCCTCGAGCTCGGCCGGGCCCAGCGGGGGCTCCGCCGAAGCCGCGGGCGCCCGCGGCTGCACGTACGACTCCGGCACGTCGAGGGCGAGATGCACGACGACCGCGTCGTCGCGCACCTCCACCGTCCGGACCCTGGCGCTCCGCAAGATCGCCTCCATCCGCACCGCGTCCGACCGCGTGACCACCATGCGGATCAGCCCGAGCACGTCGTCGCGGGGAGGCGTGAGGTCGATCGAGAGGCCGGTCAGGCGCGGCAGCAGGGCCCGCTCGGTCACCTCCCAGAGCAGGCCGCTCAGCAGGCCCTTGCGCCAGCTCTCGTCGTACAGGCTCGACTCCGTCACGCGGAGCCGGAGCTGCCAGTCGGGCGTGACGTAGGGCGCGGTCAGGGCCTCGACGAAGCCGTGCCAGCGGAGCGCGTTGAGGCAGAACCACAGCACGCGGGTCCCGGCGGTGCCATCGCCGTGCGTGACGAAGCGCAGGAGCGCGCCCTGGCGGTCGAAGGCGGGGTGGTCGAGCGACAGGTAGCGGCAGCGGCCCTCGCGCCAGAGCGGTGCGACGCCACCGGGCTCCGTGTACACCTCGCGCGCGAGCGGCTGAAGGAGCTGCTCGAAGCGCACGGTGAGCGGCAGCACCACCTCGGCGGCCCGGACGGGCGAGGCCGCGCCGAGCACGCAGGCCAGGGCCCAGGCCGCCACCCACCACCTCCGGCCAAGGAGGAGCCGGCGGCTCAGGGGCTCTCGGCGACCACGATCCGATTCCACCCGTGCGTGAAATCGATGCGGAACGTGGCGTCGGCGGCGCGCATGTCGTCCGCGGTCACCCGTAGCTTCACCCGGTACACGCCGGGCGGAAAGATCAGCACGCCCGAGGGGCTCGGGGGCGCGGGGAAGCGCAGCTGGTCGGGCGCGGCGGCGAGCGCGAAGCAGAGGTCCAGCGGGCGCGGCCGATCCGCCTCCACGTCGCGCGGGCCGAAATCGAGCTCGCGCGCCCACTTGAGGAGCGTGGGGCCCGGGAACTCCGGCGCGGGCGCGGTCGATCCGTCGGCCCGGCGCACGCCCACCTCGTAGAGGCGGCCCCGGCAGTTCCGCGCCGTCGCGGGGCCGGCATTCCGGACCATGACGTGGCAGAAGTATCCGGCCGCCCCCTCGACGTCCCGGATCTGGTACGTGGCCGCCGCGTCGAAGTACACGTGCAGCTTCGGACTCAGCAGGTGGCTCATCCTCCGCCGGATCCCGGCTAGCATGAAGAGACATGGTACACGGGCGCGCGAGGACTGCAACGCGACGCGGCTAGAGGCCGAGCGCCTCGAGCTGGGCCGCGGTCAGGAAGACGTTGGGAATGGAGTGCACGCCTCGCTTCGCCAGCGTCCGCCAGGCGTGCTCGATGGCCGGTATCGGGACCCGCGCCTTCCGCAGGAAGTCGGTGAGGCCGTCCAGCCCCTCGCAGCTGGCGTGACGGGCGCGCAGGTGCCCACCGACCGGCGCGAAGGCGATCCGGTACTCAGCTTGGATGGGATCCGCGGGACCGGCGGCACGGCTGACGTGCAGGAACCCCCGGATCTCGCCGGCCATGGACCTCCTTCATCGAGTGCCGGATTCGCGGGTGGCGCTCACCTCCAC
>Ga0310810_10007289_pt1 | contig 12599 bp, 11 predicted proteins | sample NCmetagenome_FD_207641 | JGI IMG/M metagenome (GOLD analysis project Ga0310810, IMG submission 207641) | Soil microbial communities from experimental microcosm in Duke University, North Carolina, United States - NC | ecosystem: Engineered > Artificial ecosystem > Soil microcosm > Unclassified ... | reverse complement strand
CGGCATCCGCACCGTCACCTCGATCGCCGCGTAGTAAGCGGCGAGGTCGGCGATCTCCTGATCCGACAGCGGCTGCACCACGATCGACATCATCTCGTTCTTGCGCTCGCCTTTCTTGAACGCGGTGATCTGACGCACGAGGTATTCTTCCGGATCGCCTGCGATGTTCGGCGCGTCGGGCATCTTGGAAAGGCCGTCGAGCCCGTGACAGGTCTGGCAGGCGGTGGCTTTCTGCCGGCCAGCCGCGATGTTGCCGGCGGCGTGAGCATCCGACGCGAATGAGAAAAGCAGAAGCGCAGCCGCGAGCGCGCTTTTCCCTCGCCCCGCAAAGCGGGGAGAGGGTGGCCGAGCGAATGCGAGGACGGGAGAGGGGTTAGGCTCAGAATGCCCTCTCCCGGCTCCCCGCTGCGCGCCGCGCCGCCCTCTCCCGCAAGCGGGAGAGGGGAAAGAAAGCAAGCGCAGCAAACTCACTTCCCATCGTACCAGATGCGATAGAGCGCACCGGCAAGGTCGTCCGAGACCAGGATCGAGCCGTCGAGCAGCTGCGCCACGTCGACCGGCCGGCCCATGTATTCGCCGTTCTCGGTCAGCCAGCCTTCGGCGAACGGCTCCGTCTTGTCGGCCGTGCCGTCGGCTTTCAGGCTCGTGAACATTACGCGCGCGCCAATCGGCACCGTGCGATTCCACGAGCCGTGCTGCGCCGAGAAGATGCCGCCTTGGTACTTCGAGGGAAACATCTTGCCCGAATAGAAGGTCATGCCGAGGTCGGCGGCGTGCGCCACCATCTCGACCTGCGGGAAGGTGACACCAGCCGGCACTTCCGCATCCTTGTACTCGTTGGTACGGGTTTTGCCGCCGCCGTAATACGGAAAGCCGAAGTTCATGCCCGGCTTGTCGGCGCGATTGAGCTCGCCGGGCGGCTGATCGTCGCCCATGCCGTCCACCTGGTTATCGGTGAACCACAGGCTCTTGTCGCTCGGATTGAAGTCCATGCCGACCGAATTGCGGATGCCCCAGGCGTAGACGTCGCGATTCTTGCCTTCGCGATCGACGCGAATGATGCCGCCAATGCCTTGCTTCTTGTAGAGATCGAGCTTCTCCGCCGCCGGCACGTTGAACGGCTGGCCGAGCGTGATGTAGAGCTTGTCGTCGGGGCCGACGCGGCAGACGCGCGACGTGTGATTGTAGGATTCTTCTGTGGGCGGGATCAGGTCGCCCTGCTTGATCACGTTGAACGCCGCCACATCCGGGCCCTCGTAGAAGAATTCCGCGGCCGGGAACGTCAACACGCGGTTCTGTTCGGCGATGAACAGGAAGCCGTCCTTCGAGAAACATACACCGTTCGGGATCTTGAATGGGATCGACGGTGCGAATTCCTTCACCTCGTCGGCGACGCGCGCCTTGGCGCGGTCGGTGACCGACCACACCTTCGATTTGCGCGTGCCGACGAACGTCACGATGCCCTGCGGACCGACCGCGATGTGGCGTGCGTCAGGGACGAGCGCATAAAGCGAGATATGGAAGCCGCTCGGCAGCTTGATTTTCTCGAGATTCTTGCTGATCGCATCGGCTTTCGGGCCGCTCTGTGGAATGTGAGCCGGCTCGACCGTGCCGGTCTGCTGGAAGTTCGACAGCTTTTCGAGATTGCCGGCCGTGGGTTGCGGCTGCGCATATCCGGGAGCCGCAAAAGCAAGAAGCAGCGCCGAAGCGGCGCCGAAACTGACTGCTCTCATGGTGTCCTCCTCGCGTCCTGTGCCCGGACGCTGCACGACCTATCGCACAACCCGTGTGCGGCATTTCTGCGGCGTCGGGATACGTGCAATGCGCGACACAGCGAAGCGCGTGGGCGGATTGCAACGCACGGCCGGGTATTTCGCGCCGGCTCGTAGGGTGGGCTGAGCGGAGCGAAGCCCACGCGGGATTCCCATCTAAAGAAGGCGGTGGGGCACGTCGCGCTGCGCGCTCCTTTGCCACTCTACAGGGCTGCAAACGAAAATGGCCGCCGCGCCTTCCGGCGCGACGGCCATCTATTCGGTCCGCGTCAGGCGATCAGAACTCGGCCGGCAGGTAGCCGTTGATTTCGAGCCCGATGCAGATTTCGACAAGCGTCGGAGTAGTCCAGGCCATGGTGTTCTCCTTGACGAGCAGGCGCGTCCGCCGCTCAGGAACCAACGCGCCCACCCTAACCTTTGGCTCAGTTCGGCGCAACTGCGGGCTCTTCGTCGTGACGCGCCTTCACGCGCTTGTGTCTTACTTCAGGCGCGCCAGGTAGTGGGCGAGATCGACGATGTCCGGCTCGGTCACCGGGCGGATCACCTCGTCCATTGTGGCGTCATAGCCGGGCCGCTGACCGCTCTTGTAGTCGCGCAACGCCTTCAACAGGTAATCCTCGCGCTGCGCCGCGAGCCGCGGCATCTGATCGCGGCCGGAGAAGTCCGGATTGTGGCATGAGTTGCAATGATTGGCCTGAATCACCGCCTGCGCGCGTGCCGCAATTTGCGGATCGGCGGCCTCACCTGAGGCTTTCGGCGGCGCGAGCTTGGCGAAATAGTCGGAGAACTTGCGCAGGTCGTCGTCGGTCATGTCCTTGGCAAGATCGTTCATGATCTCGATCTTGCGCGTGCCCTGCCGGAACAGAAACAGCTGGATCAGCGTGAACTCCGCCGGCATTCCGGCGAGCGACGGCACCTCGGGCGTCTCGGAAATGCCCTTCTCGCCGTGACAGGAGAGGCACGCGGGCAGCTTCTCGTCGTAGGTGAGCGCGTTCGCGCCGGTGGCGAGCGCGCCAAGCAACAGCGCGGCGAGAAACGTTCGCATGCATTCACCGTCCCGAGGCTGAAAGGCCACGAGGGCGGCTCGCCGCCGCCCTCGTCATCCGCGCTGCGACTTAGCGTGCAGACGCGCTCTTCTGGTTGCCGTAGCTCACGCGCCAGATCGCGCCGTTGTAGTCGTCCGAGATCAGCATCGAGCCGTCCTTGGTGAACAGCACGTCAGCCGGACGGCCGATGTAGTTATTGTCCGGTCCGAGGAAGCCGGAGATGAACACTTCGGTGCTCTTCACGGTGCCGTCCTTGTTCAGGAACACCGCAAGAATGTCGCCGCCGAACTTCTTGCTGCGATTCCACGAGCCATGGCGCGCGATGAAAATCGCGTTCTTGTACTTCGCGGGGAAATTCCCGCCGGTGTAGAAGCGCATCCCGAGCGAGGCCGAATGCGGGCCGGTCTTGAGCACCGGCTTCTCGAACTCGGCGCAGCTATGGCCCCAGCCGAATTCCGGATCGAGGAAGTCGCCCTGGTAGCAGTACGGCGAGCCGAAGTGCTGGCCGACCTTGGTGATGCGATTGAGCTCGTCTTCCGGCACGTCCTCGGACGCCCAGTCGCGGCCGTTGTCGGTGAAATACAGCTCCTTCGACACCGGATGCCAGTCGAAGCCGACCGTGTTGCGCACGCCCCTAGCGATGACCTCGGCCCCGCTGCCGTCGAGATTGATGCGGCGAATCTGCCCGTGCTGGTCAGACGGAATGCAGTTGTTGCAGGGCTGGCCGACCGGCACGTAGATCTTGTTGTCCGGCCCGATGCCGATGAACTTCCAGCCGTGCGCCTCGTCCTTCGGCAGGTCGGAATAGATCACCGTCGGCTTCGGCGACTTGTCGAGATTATCCTCGACCTTCTCGATCTTGGACACCTGCGACAGCTCCGCGATATAGAGCGTGCCGTCCTTGATGGCGAGGCCATTCGGCCGATAGAGGCCGGACACCAGCACCTTCACGTCGCGCTTGCCGTCCTTCTCGGTGATGTAGTGCACCTTGTCCTGCAGGCGGCTGCCGACGAAGACCGTGCCCTTGTCGCCCTGGCGCATCGAGCGCGCGTTCGGAACGTTCCCGGCATAAAGCTCGACATGGAAGCCCTTCTGCAGCTTCAGCTTGCCGGGTACCTGCGCGAGCTTGTCGGCGCTCGACGGGATTGGCGGCGGCGCCACCGGCGCGAGCTTCATCGCGGCCTCGGTGTTGGGCCGTCCGATCAGCGGCGACCCGGGCGGCAGCGGCTGCGGGTTGAGCGCGGGCGCCTGTGCGGCAGGTGCTGGTGCGGGCGCCGGAGCGGCGCCGGGAGCCGGCTGCTGTTGCGCGACAGCCGGATAGACCGTGAGGGTACCAACCGTGCCGGCGAGCAGCATCGCGCGCCGGATCGAAAGCCGGAATTCCATTGTCATCCTCCCTGACAGCGGGGCTTCTGATTGCCGCACTGGTTGAACCGCACCCGGCGGCACAAAGGTCCCCGTCGGCCCAAGTCTCCGACTTTTGCCGCGCGAGTGCAATCGCCTTCGGGCCGATGGCGCGGACACGGAATTGTGCGATAAAGCCGCAAAATCCCAAGGGAGCCCGCCATGCCGGAAGCCTTCATTTGCGACGCCGTGCGCACCCCGATCGGCCGCTACGCGGGCGCGCTTGCAAGGGTGCGCACCGACGATCTCGCCGCTGTGCCACTGAAGGCGCTCGTGGCACGCAACCCGAAGGTCGACTGGTCGAGGCTCGACGAGGTCTATTTCGGTTGCGCCAACCAGGCCGGCGAGGACAACCGCAACGTCGCGCGCATGGCGCTGCTGCTCGCAGGCCTGCCCGCCAGCGTGCCGGGCGTCACCCTGAACCGGCTCTGCGCATCGGGTCTCAACGCGGTTGGCGCGGCCGCCCAGGCGATCCGCTCGGGCGACATCGATTTCGCGATCGCGGGCGGCGTCGAGTCGATGACCCGTGCGCCGTTCGTGCAGGGCAAGGCGACGGAGGCTTTCTCGCGATCGGCGGAAATCTATGACACGACGATCGGCTGGCGCTTCATCAACCCGCTGATGAAGAAGCAGTATGGCGTCGATGCCATGCCGGAGACCGGCGAGAACGTCGCCGAAGAATTTCAGGTGACCCGTGCCGATCAGGATGCGTTCGCCTGGCGCTCGCAGCAGCGCGCCGGCAAGGCAATGGCAGCGGGCTATTTCGCGGAGGAGATCGTGCCGGTGGAGATCGCCGGCAAGGTGCCGGTGAAGATCGAGGCCGACGAGCACCCGCGACCCGAGACAACGCTCGAAGGGCTTGGCAAGCTGAAGACGCCGTTCCGCGATCCCGGCACCGTGACAGCCGGCAACGCCTCGGGCGTGAACGACGGTGCAGCCGCAATGATCATCGCGTCGGAAGCGGCGGTGAAAGCCCACGGCCTGACGCCGCGCGCGAAAATCACCGGCATGGCGTCAGCCGGCGTGCCGCCGCGCATCATGGGGATCGGCCCGGTGCCCTCGACACAGAAGCTGATGGCGCGGCTCGGCCTCAAGATCGGCGACTTCGATGTGATCGAGCTGAACGAAGCCTTCGCGTCGCAGTCGCTCGCCTGCATGCGCCAACTCGGCCTTTCCGACGATGCCGAACACGTCAACCCGAACGGCGGCGCAATCGCGCTCGGCCACCCGCTCGGCATGTCGGGCGCGCGCATCGCCATGACCGCCGCGCATCAAATGACGAAGATGGGTGGCAAGCGCGCGCTCGCCACGATGTGCGTCGGCGTCGGTCAGGGCGTGTCGCTGGCGGTGGAGCGCGTCTAGCTTAGCGCAGCCGCCGCCACCGGTCGAGCGAGTATGGACCACCGCCCGCCACGTAGAGCAGGCAGAAGGCGGCCGCGATCATCATGTTCTTCTCGAAATGGTTGGTCTGCGTCATGCGCATGTCGGGTGGCGCCTCCCAGAAGCGGTGCGCGATGAACGCCGCGATGATCGTGAACGCGATCAGGAACAGGCTCGCCCAGCTCGTCGCAAGGCCAAGCATGATGAACAATCCACCGATCGTCTCGACGCCGGCCCCGAGCCACGCGAGTGCAAGGGCGAACTGATCCGGGATGCCATCCTTCACGAGCGAGGCCGCGAACTGATCGATGCCCAACAGCTTCTCTGCGCCGCTGATGAAGAACAGGCCGCCGAGCACGACTCGCCCGATCAGCCATGCAGCGCCGCCGCCGGGGGCGCGGAGCGCGAGGGCGGGTGAAACGTAATCGCGATTTTCCGACCAGTCCGCGTGGGCGCTTGTCATGAGTCACCTCGCTCAATCAAATGCTTGCAATAAACCGCCGGATATCCTGATAGGTTCCCGCGCCTTCAGCTGGAGTTCCACGATGCCGATGTCGCCCGGCTATATTCCGTTTCATCCGAACCCTTCCAAGCCCAAGTACAAACCGCCGGCGGGCGCGGTCGATGCGCATTGCCATGTGTTCGGACCGGAAGCGGTGTTTCCGTTCGCGCCGAAGCGGAAGTACACGCCGTGCGACGCACCGAAGGAGAAGCTGTTCGCGCTGCGCGATTTCCTCGGTTTTGACAGGAACGTGATCGTGCAGGCGACCTGTCACGACACCGATAACCGTGCGCTGGTCGATGCACTCAGGAACTCTGACGGCAAGGCGAAGGGGGTCGCCTTCGTCGGTGAAGAGATTACGGACGCCGAACTGAAGGAGCTGGATGCAACAGGCGTGCGCGGGGTGCGCTTCAACTTCATCAAGCGGCTGGTGGACTCCACGCCGAAGGACGTGATGCAGCGCATTGCCAAGCGCATCGCGGCGCTCGGCTGGCACATTGTGATCTACTTCGAACACGCCGACCTCGAAGAGATGCAGCCGTTCCTCAAATCGCTGCCCGCCACGCTGGTATTCGACCACATGGCCTGCCCGAACGTGAAAGAGGGCGTGAACGGCAAACCGTTCCAGAACTGGCTCAAGGCCATCGACGCAAACAAGATCTGGATTAATAAGGTCACCTGCCCGGAGCGATTCACCGTGGCAGGGCCGCCCTACGATGATGTGGTGCCGTTCGCGCGCACCATCGTAGAGCGCTTTCCCGATCGCGTGCTGTGGGGGACCGACTGGCCACATCCCAACATGAAGAACGAGGCGCCGGATGACGGCGCGCTCACCGACATGATCCCGAAGATCGCGCCCACCGTGGCGCTGCAGCAGGCGCTGCTCGTCGACAATCCGATGCGGCTGTATTGGAGTTAAGCAGCGGCGAGCGATGTCGCGACCGTCGCGAATGCAAGCGCGGAACGCGCGATGACGGCGAGGTCGACCACCTCCGGGCCGAGATCCTCCGGATTGTGGAAGAGATCGTTCTTTCCGATGATCGAGATGAACCGTCCGCCGCCGCGATGAATATTTCGGGCTTCGCCGAGCGGCTCCCTGTCACGCGGATGGCGGCGGTCGATCCGCAGTCCTGCTTCGGTCATCGCGCCGGCCATCATCTGCTCCAGCTCATCGTCGGATGCCTGCAGGATGTTGCCGGGCCCTTGCGCCGCGCCGATGTTGGCGCCGAGATGAATCCACGCTTTTGCAGCCGGCACGATCCCCCGCCGACGCTCGATAAAATTGTCGAGGCCGAGATGACCGAGCTCATGGCCGCTTGAAGCGACGAACAGAACGTCTCGAGCCGGCTTTGCGGCGCTTACCGCTCGCATGATCTCGAGCCAGATCGCGAGACCGCCGCCGCGCTCGCTTGCGCAACTCCACCAGCCGCTGCGTGGCGTCATCACCACGAGCGGTGCAAGTTTCGTGTCCGTTCCTGAAATGACCGCGACGATGTTGAAGGCTCGCGCGGGCGCGCGCTGAACATGCGCGGTCAGCTGCACTTTCGTACCTTGCCGCACGCACTCGGCAAGAAAAGATGCTTCGCCGCTCCCGACTTGCAGCACCGGCGGTCCGAACGGGTGCACAAAACTGTCGGCATTGCTCGGGCACAATCCGCCGCGCGCGCCGCGCGTGACCACGACGATGCCGTTATGCCGGCTTTGCCGCCGTGCGTCGCCCAGCGGACCCGCCTCCGCGGCGTTCGGGGCGAGGTCGGCTACTGCGATCGGCGCATCGCTTCCAAGCTTCCCGAGTGCCCCGTCGATGCCCGATGCGCCCGTGAAGCCGCCGTCAAAAAGCGGCAGCCCCTCGATCTTGCGGCCATTCGCCACGAGAGACGCTTCAAGGGGATCGACCCGGAGCAAGGAAAATTCCTCGCGCACCGCCTCAAGGCCCATCTGGCGCACCTCGCTGGCGAGCCACTCGCCGGACAATCGATCGACCTCCGTACCGGTGCGATGGAATCCCTGCGCCGCGTAAGCCTGAATGACTGCGCCGATGCGTTGCTGCACGTTCGGAATTCCGGGCTCGGTCAGATCGGCTTGATGTGGGCGTCGCGGATCACCTTGGCCCATTTCTCGGTTTCATCACGGATGAGCTTGGCGAAGTCCGCCGGCGAGCCGGGCATGACCATGCCGCCGAGATCGGCGAACCGCGTCTTCAGCTTCGCATCGGCGAGGCCGGTGTTGATCGCGGCATTGAGCTTCTCGACGATCGCCGGCGGCGTGTCCTTCGGCGCAGCGAGCCCGACCCACTGGCTCGCCTCGAAGCCCGGAATGAACTCGCTCAGCGTCGGAACGTCGGGAAGCACAGGCGTGCGCGTCGCCGTCGTCACCGCAAGCGCGCGCAGCCGGCCCTCCTTCACGTGCCCGAGCGATGTGGCGAGCTCGGTGAACGCGACCTGAATCTGGCCGCCGATCAGGTCGGTGACCGCGGGCGCCGCGCCGCGATAGGGAACGTGCGTGAGATCGGTGCCGGTCGCGAGCTTGAAGTATTCTCCGATCACGTGGGCGGGCGAGCCGATCCCGCCGGAGCCCATCGCGATCCTGCCCGGATTGGCCTTCGCGTAGGCGATGAACTCAGGGACAGTCCTGGCCGGAACCGAGGGATTGACCTGCATTAGCTGCGGCACGCGGACGATGCTGCCGATCGGCGCCACATCGCGGATGTAATTGAAATTGAGGTTGGCAAACAGCGAGGGGTTGATCGCCGCATTGCTCCCCGAGATCAGCAGCGTGTAGCCGTCGGGCGCGGAGCGGATGACCGCCTCGGTGCCGAGATTGGTGCCCGCGCCCGGGCGGTTCTCGACAAGGAATTGCTGTCCGAGACGCTCGGTGAACCACTGCGCGATCAGCCGCCCGGTCACGTCGTTCGCGCCGCCGGGCGCCACCGGGACGACGATGCGCACCGGCCGCGCCGGATAGGCTTGCGCCCGCGCGGCGGGCGGGATTGCCGGTAGCGCGCCGGCGCATACCGTCCATCGCAAGACATCGCGGCGCGAAACTGTCATCGGGTCACTCCCAGCAGGGGTGAGCCAAGTGTACATGCCTTGCGGTTGCTCGAAAGCGGAAAGGCCGCTGGCCAACGCGCGGGAATTGGTGGCACGTTTCGGAGTGCGCCGAATGCGAACTGTTCCAATCGCTGCTGCTCAACGGCGCGAAGCGTTGCCAAGCGCGCCCTCGCCGCGTATTGAAAAGCCCGAATTTCGCTCCACAAAACGGATGCGACGAGGGAGTAACGCCGATGGCTCGGGCGAAATCCAAAACCGAAGAATACGAGGACATTCCCGGCACGTTCGTCTTCAACGCCGAACGCTCGCGCCAGGGCTACGGCATCAACATGTTCTGCATGTCGCTGATGAAGGACGAGAACCGCAAGGCCTTCAAGGCGAATGAAGCCGGGTATCTCAAGAAGTTCAATCTGACGCCGGAGCAGACGGACGCGGTGCTCAAGCGCGACTACAACCTCATGCTCGAGCTCGGCGGCAACATCTATTTCACCGCCAAGCTCGGCGCGACCGACGGGCATTCGTTCCGGCACCTTGCCGCGGAGATGACCGGCGCTACGCAGGACGACTACGCCAAGATGATGCTGGAGGGCGGCCGCTCGGTGGAGGGCAATCGCTCGAAGTCGGGCAAGTACGACAAACCCGCGAAGAACGCCGCCGCGAAGCCAAAGGCCAAGGCCGCGGCAAAGAGCCCGAAGACATCCAAATCCTCAAGCAAGCGGAAATAACACCGTGGCAAAGATCATCGCAGGATTCGCTTCGTCACATGTGCCGGCCATCGGCGCGGCGATCGACAACAAGCAGACCCACGACCCCTACTGGCAGCGCGTTTTCTCCGGATTCGAGAAGGCCAAGAAGTGGATTGCGGATGCCAGGCCGGATGTCGTGATCGCGGTCTACAACGATCATGCCTCTGCGTTCTCGGTCGAACTCATCCCGACCTTCGCGATCGGCTGCGCGGCCGAATTCCAGCCGGCCGACGAAGGCTGGGGTCCGCGCCCGGTCCCTGTGGTGATGGGGCACCCGCAGCTCGCCTCGCATATCGCGACGTCTGCGATCCTCGACGGCTTCGACCTCACCATCGCCAACAAGATGGAGGTCGATCACGGCCTGACCGTACCGCTCAACCTTGCGTTCGGCTCGCCCTCGGCATGGCCTTGTCCGGTGATCCCGATTGCCGTCAACGTCGTGCAGTATCCGCCTCCGACCGGCAAGCGCTGCTTCGATCTCGGCCGTGCGATCCGCAAGGCCGTTGCGTCCTATCCGGAAGATTTGCGCATCGTCGTATTCGGCACCGGCGGCATGTCGCACCAGATTTCCGGCCCGCGCGCCGGCCTGATCAATTCCAAGTTCGACAAGGCCTTCCTTGACCGGCTCACCAGGGACCCGAAGGGTCTCGCCGCGATGCCGCACATCGAATACATGCGCGAGGCCGGCGCCGAGGGCATCGAGCTCGTGATGTGGCACGTGATGCGCGGCGCGCTCGACGACAAAGTGAAGGAAGTCTACCGCTTCTACACCGTGCCGGCTTCGAATACGGCGGTTGGCAACATCATTCTTGAGAACGTCGCCAAGCCCGCCAAGAAGGCCGCTGCCAAAAAGTCTCCGCCGAAAAAGGCGAAGAGCTTGAGGAAAGCCGCATGAAGATCTGCGTTGCCGGCCAGGGTGCGTTCGGCCAGAAGCATCTGGATGCGCTCAAGCGCATCCCGGGCGTCGAAGTCACTTCGCTGGTCGGCGGCAATCAGGATTCGACCGCGCAGGTCGCCAGGAAATACGGCATCCCGCACCACACCGGCGAGCTCTCCGAGGGCATCAAGCGCGCCGACGCCGTGATCCTCACCACGCCGACCAAGATGCACTTCCGCCAGGGCGAGCAGGTGATGCGCGCCGGCAAGCATGTGCTGGTCGAGATTCCGGTCACCGACTCGGTCGCGGACGCCGAGAACTTGGTGAAGATCGCCAAAGAAACCGGTGTGGTCGCGATGGGCGGGCACGTGCGCCGCTTCAACCCGAGCCACCAGTACGTCCACAAGAAGATCAAGGCGGGCGAGCTCAAAATCCAGCAGATGGACGTGCAGACCTACTTCTTCCGCCGCAAAAACATGAACGCGGCCGGCCAGCCGCGCTCATGGACCGATCACCTGCTCTGGCATCATGCGGCCCACACCATCGACCTGTTCCAGTATCAGGCCGGTGAGATCATCTCGGACTGTTACGCCGTGCAGGGCCCGCAGCATCCGGAGCTGAAGATCGCGATGGACATGGGGATCGTCGCGAAGGTGTCCTCGGGCGCGATCCTTACGCTCTCGCTCTCGTTCAACAACGATGGGCCGCTCGGCAGCTTCTTCCGTTACATCGGCGACAATGCCACTTATCTCGCCCGCTACGACGACCTGTTCAACGGCAAGAACGAACCGATCGATGTGTCCAAGGTAGATGTGTCGCTCGACGGCATCGAGCTGGAGGACCGAGAGTTCATCGCGGCCATCAAGGAGAACCGCGCGCCGAACGGGAGCCTCGAACAGCTGCTGCCCTGCATGCGGGTGCTCGGCCGGCTGGAACAGATTGTCGACCCGAAGCGGCAGGCGCACGCCTGAGCTCACGCTGCCGCATAAGCCCTTCGCGGGAAATGGTGGGCATTTCCCGGTCCGTGGTGCTGCCAATGCCGCTTTTCGCCCTAACAATTCCGCGCTACCAGAGCGCCGGAACCGGCGGGCAGCCTCCCTGCCCGCTCAAGAAACTCGTCGCCTAAACCGGAGGAAATCTCAATGTTGCGCCGACAATTGCTTTTGAGCACCGCGGTCCTCGCGGGCGCGTTTCTCAGCTATCCCGCTGCCGCGCAGGATGCCGTCAAGATCGGCCTGATCGTCCCGATGACCGGCCAGCAGGCCTCGACCGGCAAGCAGATCGACGCCGCCGTGAAGCTCTATCAGGCGCAGCACGGCACAACGGTCGCCGGCAAAAAGGTCGAGGTGATTCTCAAGGACGACGGCGCGGTGCCGGACAACACCAAGCGCATCGCGCAGGAGCTGATCGTCAATGACAAGGTCAGTTTCATCGCGGGATTCGGCGTGACGCCCGCGGCGCTCGCGGCAGCGCCGCTCGCCACGCAGGCGAAGGTGCCGGAGATCGTGATGGCGGCCGGCACCTCGATCATCACGGAGCGCTCGCCCTACATTGCGCGCACCAGCTTCACGCTCGCGCAGTCCTCGGTGATCATCGCCGACTGGGCGCTGAAAAACAACATCAAGAAGGTCGTCACCATGGTGTCGGACTATGCGCCCGGCGCCGACGCCGAGAAGTCTTTCTCCGATCGCATCAAGGCGGGCGGCGGCGAGATCCTGTCTGCCATCAAGATTCCGCTGGCCAACCCGGACTTCGCGCCGTTCCTGCAGCGCGCCGCCGACGCCAAGCCCGACGCGCTGTTCGTGTTCGTTCCGTCCGGCCA
>Ga0310810_10007288_pt1 | contig 12601 bp, 6 predicted proteins | sample NCmetagenome_FD_207641 | JGI IMG/M metagenome (GOLD analysis project Ga0310810, IMG submission 207641) | Soil microbial communities from experimental microcosm in Duke University, North Carolina, United States - NC | ecosystem: Engineered > Artificial ecosystem > Soil microcosm > Unclassified ... | reverse complement strand
GCCCTCTATTTGCGCGGCCTGGCCAGATCCAATCAGTTTGCCAGCAGCCGGAAAGCGAACGATGAGGCATTGCGTCTGTTCAACAGCGCGATCGAGCTCGACCCGGATTTTGCGTCCGCCTACGGTCGTGCCGCTTTTTGTCACGTCCATGCCAAGGCCAACGGCTGGACTTCCGTCACGGCGAACGAGATTGCCGAAGTGAAAAGGCTCGCCCAGCGGGCGGTCGAGTTGGGCAAGGATGATGCGATCGCGCTCGCCGCCAGCGGATGGGCGCTGGCCTATGTTGTTCGCGATCTCGAGGCAGGCGCCGCCTTGATCGATCGCGCGCTTGTGCTCAATTCCAATTCGGCGGAGGCTTGGTATTGCGGCGGCTGGGCCAAGAACTTCCTCGGCGAGCCGGAACCGGCGATCGCGCGTTTCGCGCGCGCCATGCGCCTGAGCCCGCTTGATCCGTTGGCGGTGGGAATGCGAGGCGGGACCGCCTACGCCCATTTCCTCCTGGGTCGCTATGACGAAGCGGCATCCTGGGCGGCAATGGCATTGCAGGACAATCCGGACTATCAACCTGGATTACGCATTGCCGCCGCCAGCCATGCAATGGCCGGACGACCGGAGCAAGCACATGAGGCAACGGCCCGGCTGCGGCAACTCCATCCCGCGCTGCGTGTTTCCACTCTCAAGGACCTGGTCGGCCCTTGGCGGGCCGAAGACCTCGCGCGATACGAAGAAGGATTGCGGCAAGCCGGGCTGCCCGAATGACCATCACCGCCAAGTGCCGGGTGACCGCGATCGGAGACGTTGACCCCGAAGCGGAAACGGAAGCGCAGGATGCATGTTCAACAGAACCATCCGCGCGAGTGGCGTGCGCGTTATTCGCTCCGGCGCGCGCAGGCACACCGACAAGCGCGTCAGAGAGCTTCCTGAGGGATTACCGGGCGGTTGGATATTTTGAAAGGGGCCAGTTCGTGTGACGTTTTCTCGAGTGCACAGCGGACCGCGCCGCTCAAGCAGGTGAACTTCCGGGTTTGCACTTAGGCGACACGGGTGACGAATTTGTTGCGATGCACTATGAATGGCAGTCTCGGGATCGGACCGGGGAAGACCACTAGAGAGACTTGGCGTTTTTTGGGATAACTGGTTGCAAGGCGAGATGGGCTGGATAGATGACCGCGACGCCGGACAATGCAACACTTGATCCGCAGCAAACTATCGCCGAGCTCCGGCGCAAGCTCGATGAATCCCGTGCCGAATTAGCGGCGCGGAATAGCGCTTACAGCGAGCGGATCGCATATCAGGCGGCCGCCAACGACGTGCTGAAGGTGATGTCCGCCTCGCCGGGGGATCCGCAGCCCGTCTTCGATCTGATCGTTGAACGGGCGCGCGATCTCTGCGACGGGTACGGCGCAACGGTCCTCGAATATGACGGCGCGCTGATCCATTGGCGCGCGGCGACGGGAGTCAGCGACAACCCTTCGGCAAGGCAAGCGCTCGAGGCGATGTATCCGATGGCACCGGCGCGCGAGTGGCCTTCCGGCCGCGCGATCATCGACCGACAGATCGTCCACATCAATGATCTGGAAGCGGAGCCTGAGCTCCCGCTCGCCCTGCGTGGACTGACGGCAAAATCCCTGGTTTTGGTACCGTTGATGCGCGGCGGCTTGCCCATCGGGGTGCTCAGCCTTGGGAGTCGCCAGCGTGGCGGCTTCACCGACACCCAGGTCGAGTTGCTGCAGACCTTTGCCGACCAGGCGGTGATCGCGATCGAGAATGTACGGCTGTTCAACGAAACGCAGGAAGCGCTGGAGCGGCAGACTGCAACCGCCGATATCCTCAAGGTGATCGCATCTTCGCCTTCTGACGTACAGCCGGTGTTCGAGGCCATTGCGGGCAGCGCCAACCGTTTGATCGGAGGTTTCTCGACTGCGGTGTACCGTTTCATCAACGGCATCGCCCACCTCGCGGCATTTACGCCCACGAACCCAGCCGCCGACGAAGTCTTGAAGAGCCTATATCCACGTCCGACCAGCGATTTCCCCCAATTCGAACTCGCAAGGACCAGTGGCAAGACGTGGCAGATTCCGGACGTCGAGGAGACTTCGGAGCAAGAGATCAGGAAAGTAGCGCAGGCCCGCGGTTGGCGCAGCTCGCTCGGCGCGCCTCTTGTAAGCAACGGTGCGACGATCGGCCTGATAACTGTCACCCGCACGCAGACCAGCTCCTTTTCTGACCATCATGTCCAGCTGCTAAAAGCCTTTGCCGACCAAGCCGTGATCGCGATCCAGAACGTGCGGCTGTTCAACGAGACGAAGGAAGCGCTTGAGCAGCAGACCGCCACGGCCGAAGTCCTGAGTGTCATCTCGTGCTCGACCGGCGATCTCGCACCTGTGTTCGACGCAATGCTCAGCAGGGCGATGGAATTGTGCGGCGCCAGCTTCGGAGTGCTCAGCACGTTTGACGGTAGCCGGGTTCACACGGCGGCCACCTACGGGCTGCCGCCAGCCTATGAAGAATACCGACGAACTCGTCCCGCCCTGGAATACGGTCCGGGTACCGGACTGCACCGCCTCCTGCAGGGCGAACCCTTTGCCGAAATCGAGGACCTCGTTGGCTCTGAGCCCTATGTCCGAGGCGATCTCAACCGGCGCGCGCTGGTAGACCTTGGAGGGGCTCGCTGTCTCCTTACTGTACCACTGCTCAAAGATGCCCGCATTGTCGGCTTTGTCATGATCTTTCGGCAGGAGAGCAAGCGCTTCTCCGAAAAGCAGATCACGCTGCTCAAGCAATTCGCAGCGCAAGCCGTAATCGCCATCGAGAATGCGCGCCTGCTCAACGAACTTCGCCAGCGCACCGACGATCTTACCGAATCGTTGCAACAGCAGACTGCAACCGCCGACGTGCTCAAGGTCATCAGCCGTTCGGCGTTCGATTTGCAGCCCGTGCTGGACACTCTTGTCAAGTCGGCTGCGCAGCTGTGCGAGGCGGATCAGGGGATCATCCTTCAACCGAAAAATGACAGCTTCGGCCTGGCCGCAAATTGGGGGCTGACGCCCGAAAAGAAAGAATTCTTGCAAAGCCTCACTTTCGGGCCGGGCAATAGCACCCTCACGGGAAGAGTTCTGATCGGGGGAAACGTCGTTCATATCCATGACGTGCTGGCAGAATCCGGGTTCGATTTGCGGGGAGACCCCGACCCCGCCCGCACCAGGCTGGGCGTACCCTTGCTGCGCAATGGCAGCCCGGTCGGCGTGTTCGTGCTGACGCGGCAGACGGTGCGGCCGTTCACCGAAAAACAGATCGAGCTTGTTTCGACCTTTTCCGATCAGGCGGTGATCGCGATCGAGAACGCGCGGTTGTTCGAGGAAGTTCAGGTACGGACGCGCGAGTTGTCGGAGGCTCTGACATACCAGACCGGCAGCGCCAACATCCTCAACGTGATCGCCTCTTCGCCGACCGACGTCCAGCCGGTGATGAATGCCATCGTCGAAAGCGCCTGCGAATTGTGCGGAGCCTATGATGCCGTCGCCCTGCTGAGAGAAGGCGGTGATCTGCTGTTCAGTGCGCATCACGGGCCGATTCCCATGCGCTCCCAAAAAAGGTCAATCAACCGAAGATGGACCGCCGGGCGCGCTTTCATCGATAAGAAACCGGTCCATGTCCACGATCTACAGGCCGAGTTGGACGAGTTTCCCGAAGGCATGGAAATGGCCCGGGACATGGGTCATCGGAGCATTGTCAGTGTGCCGCTGTTACGCGAGGGCGAGAGTGTCGGCGCGCTCGTGTTGCGCCGTATGGAGGTGAACCCTTTCAGCGAGAAGCAGATTGCGCTTCTACAGACATTCGCCGACCAGGCGGTGATCGCGATCGAGAATGTGCGGTTGTTCAATGAGACAAAAGAGGCGCTGGAACGGCAGACCGCCTCCGCCGAAGTCCTTCAGGTCATCTCGTCCTCACCCGGCGATCTCAAGCCGGTGTTCGACCAGATGCTCGCCAAGGCGATGCGTCTGTGCGAAGCCCAGTGCGGCTTCATCTATCAAATGGAGCAGGGCGCGATGCGGGCAGTGGCCGAAATCGGTGTCCCGCCGGCGTTTGCCGAGTACCGGCGGAACAATTTGCATACGGGAGGCGCGGCGACTCCGGCCGACGTGATGCGCGCGACGAGGAAGCCGGCCCACGTCCACGATGCTCGCGACAGTGAGCCCTACCGCAACGGCAATCCCAACGCGGTTGCAGGGGTCGATCTCGGCGGCGCGCGCACTGTGTTGTACGTCCCCATGATCAGGAACGACGACATCGTCGGCGTAATCAACGTCTACCGGCAGGAGGTCAGGCCGTTCACCGAGGAGCAAATATCGCTGCTCGAGAATTTCGCCAGCCAAGCGGTGATTGCGATCGAAAATGCCCGACTGTTCAACGAGACGCGGGAAGCGCTGGAACGGCAGACCGCGACGTCCGACATCCTGAAGGTGATCGCGAGTTCGCCGTCGGATGTGCAGCCGGTGTTCGAAGCGATCGCGGAGCAATCGAAGCGGCTGGTCGATGCGCTGTCCACGACCGTGTTCAGACTCGACGACGGCGTGATGCACCTGGTCGCATTTAGCCGCACCAATCCGGAGGTGGATGCGACGCTCCAGGCCATGTTCCCGGCGCCGCTATCGAATTTCAGTTGGGGTGAATCGATCCGCCGGGGCGAAATCTATCGTGTCACCGATACCGAGAACGAACCCGAAAGCCTCCGCGACCTGGCGAGGAAGCGCGGCTGGCGCAGCTGCCTTTGCATTCCCCTGCTGCGGGACGGGAAGCCGATCGGCATGATCGGCCCGACACGAGCGGAGCCAGGCCTCTTCGCCGACCATGATGTCCAGTTGCTCCAGACTTTTGCCGATCAGGCGGTTATCGCGATCGAGAACGCGCGGCTGTTCAACGAAACGCGGGAGGCATTGGAGCGGCAGACCGCCACCGCTAACATTCTGAAAGTGATCGCAGGCTCGCCGACCGACGTGCAGCCAGTATTTGACGCCATCGCAGAGAGTGCCAAGCATCTGCTGGGAAGCCATACGGCGGTAGTCACGCGCGTGATCAACGACGTGGTGCATTTAGCAGCGAGCACTGCAGAAAGCGAGGCGCCCGCACATGCCGCGCAGGGTCTTTTACCGTACCCACTCTCATCTGACCGGATTCACGCAAGAGTGGCTCGGACCGGACAGATTGCGGTCAATACCGACGCCCCCAGTTCCGATTTGCCGCAGGAAATCAAGGACTTTGCAAGGACGGTTGGTTGGCGCAGCATGCTCGTCGTGCCCATGTTGCGCAATGAAGTTGCAGTCGGTACGATTGGCATCACGCGCCGCGAGCCCGGCTCGTTCGATGAGAAAACAGTCGATCTCCTGAAAACCTTCGCCCATCAAGCCGTGATCGCGATCGAGAACACGCGGCTGTTTAACGAGACGAAGGAAGCGTTGGAGCGGCAAACCGCAACCGCAGATATTCTCAAGGTAATCGCCGGTTCGCCCGACGACGTGCAGCCGGTGTTTGAGGCGATCGCCGCACGATCGAAGCGGATCGTCGATGGCCGGGCGGCGGCCGTGTATAGCCTGGTCGACGGACTCTTGCAGCTCATGGCCTTCACCCCGACAACCCCCGAAGCTGATGCGACGCTTCGCTCCCTGTTCCCGCGGCCACTGTCGGAGATGAGATGGGGCGCAGCGATCAGGCGCGGAGAGCTGTATCAGGTTCCTGACGCGCAGGCCTCCACCGGTCCTCAGGATTTGCGGGACCTAGCTCGGTTGCGCGGCTATCGGGGCTTACTGGTGGTCCCGCTGATGAGCGACCAGAAAGCGATTGGCGCTATCACCGTCACGCGCGTCGCGCCCGGCAAGTTCACCGACCACCACATCCAGCTGCTGCAGACATTCGCCGACCAGGCCGTCATTGCCATTTCGAACGTCGAGCTGTTTCAGGAAGTGCAGCAGCGAACCCGGGATCTTTCGCAATCCCTAGACGATTTGCGCGCCGCCCAGGACCGCCTGGTGCAGACCGAAAAACTCGCCTCGCTCGGCCAACTTACCGCGGGCATCGCGCACGAGATCAAGAACCCGCTCAATTTCGTGAACAATTTCTCCGCGCTATCGGCGGAACTGACTGGCGAGTTGACTGACCTGCTCAAGGACGCTGCTCTCACCGAGAAGATGCGGACAGAAGTGGAGGAGCTTACGCGGCTGCTGCATGACAATCTCGAAAAAGTCGTGCAGCACGGCAAGCGCGCCGATTCCATCGTCAAGAACATGCTGCTGCATTCGCGCGAAGGATCGGGCGAGCGGCGGAGCGCCGACGTCAACGCCCTGGTGGATGAAAGCCTCAACCTTGCCTATCACGGCGCGCGCGCGGAAAAATCCGGCTTCAATATCACGCTGGAGCGCCGCTTCGATGCCGGCGCCGGCGCGGCCGAGCTGTTCCCGCAGGAGATCACCCGCGCGCTGCTCAACCTGATCTCGAACGGCTTCTATGCCGCGACCCGGCGCAAGGCGGAAAACGGCGAATCAGGCTTCGAGCCGACGCTGCTTGCGGCGACAAAGGACCTCGGACACGCCGTGGAGATCCGCGTCCGCGACAATGGCACCGGCATTCCGCCCGAGGTGAAGGAGAAGATGTTCAATCCCTTCTTCACGACGAAGCCGGCCGGCGAGGGAACGGGGCTTGGGCTGTCGATGACCCACGACATCATCGTCAAGCAGCATGGCGGACGGATCGAGGTCCATACCGAACCCGGATCGTTCACCGAATTCACGATTATCCTGCCGCGCACCGGGCCGCTGCAAAAATAGAGCTGGAGGACCGCATTGAGCACCTACATTGTGGTAGTGGACGACGAACCCGACGTCGAGGACATGTTCCGCCAGCAGTTCCGGCGCGATCTGCGGGCCGGGCGGTTCACCATGGAATTCGCGCTATCGGCGCCGGCGGCGCTGGAACAAATGAAGGCAATCCCGGATCCCTCGCTGATCCTGATTCTTTCGGACATCAACATGCCGGGCATGACGGGCCTCGAGATGCTTCCCAGGGTGAAAGCGGAGCGTCCCAACGTTCCCGTCATCATGATTACGGCCTACGGCGATGATGAGACCAGGAAGCGGGCAAGCGAACTCGGAGCCGCCGGCTTGCTCTCCAAGCCGATCGACTTTGGCCTCCTGCGCCAGGAGATCGACCAGCGCCTCGAGCGGACCTCCTAGGGCGCTCGTGTGGCCGGAACTCTCGCGTCAACCGGCTGGCGGCGTTGGTGATGCCGGCCCCGATCCGCCCTACTTCGCGCTCAAACTAGGCAAATCGCCATCAACCGCTTAATGGCGTCGCATATCCCGCGACAAGTTTGACGAGATCCGCCTGCCGCGTCGCTCCGGTCTTTTCGAACAACCGGCCGAGATGCGTCTTGACGGTGGTGACTGCAACGCCAAGGGCTGCGGCAACCTCCGGAACCCCGCCGACGTCGACAATCGCCAGCAACACGCGAAGCTCGGTCGGCGTCAATTTGAACGTCTTGCCGATGACCTCGAACGCCGACGGAACTTCCATAGCTGCCTTTCGCACGAACAAGGCCGCCGCCGCGGTATAGGTCTTGCCGGCACGACGGCGGGCCCCCGAAGTCAACGGCAGCACGTGGGCCACATAGCGCTCACCATCCTTGCCGGTCAGCGGAACCGCTATCCCCATCGCGCCGAGCGCGGCATCGCCCTGGCCGGCCGCGGCAAATGTTTCACGCAATGTCTTGTCGACCTGCGCATCATGGGCGACGAGCCGGCCTCCGGCGGAGCGCAGGATCTCGCCGGCGCCGATGATGGCATACCCCGCAGCATTGGCATGGACGATACGGCCGCTTGCATCGACCAGACACATGCCGACACTGAGACCATCGAGCGTGTCGGCGAACGTCGCCGCCTCCGCGGCCTTCAGATCGAACATTCTTCCGATCAGAACCGCCCGGCGGATATGGGGAACGATCAGCCGCATCCGGCGCCGTGTTTCGTCATCAACCATGCCGTCCCGCTCGCTACGGAAGACCCCGAACAAGGCTGCACTGGTTGCCGATTTGTCGAGAACGGCACTGACGAAATCGACAAGGCCCTGTGGCTGGACCCACTCTCGATAAAATCTTGTCTCGAGGAATTCAGCCGGGGACATCAGATCCGCAACTGCAACGGGCTGATCGATCTCCGCGAGAAAATGTCCGGTCGTGGCCGGATCCAGCATGACATATTTCTCGAAATAGAGCCGCTTGTAATGCGGGTCTATTCCAAACTCGTACTGAACGCTGCCTTCCTGATTGGCTACATTCTTGGAAAACAGCGACGCACCGGAGCCGCGGACGAAACGCGCCGCCCTTTCGATGACGCCTTGCCACAGCGATTGATCCAGAACGGTGTCGTAAACCTCGCCGATGAGATCGCTCAGCTCTAAAGAATCATCGCGGCTATCTGGAAGAATCTACACTTCAGAGACGGCTTGCCGATGTGCTGGCTTCATTTTGCAAGACCTCTTGAGCGATGCCGCAATTGTTCGATTGATCGATTGATCACCACAATGACTTGCCTCGTCCGTCATCCGCGGACCCTGACGGGTCCGATCGGTTGTTGTTCTCACGGTGTTCTTCAGTTACCTCACTAGTGAGGTGAATATCCGCGCCCAGGCAGGTGTTGATCAACGCCCCGAACGATTGCGGGCGAACCGTTGCAGGGCGAATACGACAGATATTGGCCTTTGGTAGAAGCCCTGGATCAAAAAGTCACTCTTGCCTGAATAATGGCGTTTTTTGGATAGCGAGGCGACGGAAATTGTTCGCAGGACCGGGCACCCTGCCCGTCCGCATCTACCGATCGCATGACGCGCGGGAGCCGAGCCGTAGCACAAATGACGATTACCGCGACAAGGGGATCGCTTGTTGATGCTTTGACCCTGGAAGGAATGGCCAGGTCTGTTCCATTGGTCGCGTTGCGGCGCGCCGATTTATAGGCCGAGATGCCTGGTGCGTCCTTCGATCGCATGATCATCGTGATCGAACCTGCGCAGCGACGTTGGCAAGGTCGCGATCCCACTGTTGGCATCTTCCGCGATCTCTTCTGCAAACCTCATCGTCCGTTCAGATGACGACTTCGGACGAAGAACGAGCTTTGCTGACATCCGCGACCAACTCCGGATGCGATTTTCCGGACTGTGCGTGCTCCTCCAGACAGACGATGTCCGCATATCATAACCGAATTACAGCACTCGAAATCGCCCGGGGTCGGAATGCGCGCGTGTGGATGAATGGATGAGACGATCGCTGGAAGACCAAGGGCCATGACCGACATCGCATCCTGTGTCCTGCTTAGCGCGGCCGCCTTTTCCGGTGCACTTGTTTCCGGTCTGGCCGGCTTCGCATTCTCGGCGGTCGCCGGCGCCATCCTGCTGCATGCGTTGCCCCCTATGGAAGCGGTGCCTCTGATGATGGCCTGCAGCGTTGGCGTCCAGGCAGCGAATCTCTGGGCGCTGCGCCGGAACATACAATGGAAGGGCAGCCTCTTTCTCATCATTGGCGGGCTGGTCGGTATTCCCATTGCGGTCGGTGTCCTTCAGCGGGCCGACACTCAATCATTCAGGCTCGGATTCGGCGTGGCCCTGGCGATGTATGCGGCCTATGCGCTGTTCCGCCCAACCCTGACCTACCTGCATCAGGCCAACAGCCGGAGCCGGCACGCGCTGATCGGATTTGGCGGCGGGCTGATCGGTGGTTTGACGGCGATGCCCGGCGCACTTCCCACGATCTGGTGCGATATGCGCGGCATGCCGAAGAACGAGCAACGCGGTCTCGTTCAGCCTTTCATCGCGGCAATGCAGGTTTTCGCGCTTTCCTTGATGCTTTCGCGCCACAGCCTGTCGTCAAAGTTCCTCATCGACCTCGCCATCAGTTTGCCGGCGCTGGTAGCGGGAGCGGGGCTTGGCATCGTCATGTTCCGTCGCGTCAACGAGACCGCGTTCAGACGCATCGTTCTCGTCCTTCTGCTTCTTTCCGGATTGTCCCTGGTCATCTGATCCGAGCGTCGGTTGCGGCTTGTTTGATACGATCGCCTACGAAAGAATTTCATTTATCGGATAGCCGCGTCGCAATGCGGATAGGGACGGGCTTTGGCGGGGCGCTAATCTTCACCGACACGAAAGTAAAACTGGTCCAAATATCAACACTGGAGCGAGCAAATGGCGGGTCTGCTGGCGGTTCTGTACGGCATCTGCGCGTACGCCGTCTTTCTTTTCACCATACTCTACGCGATCGGCTTCGTCGGCAATCTGGTTGTCCCGAAATCGATCGATTCCGGGGTAGCCGGGCCGCTCGTCGAGAGCCTCGTCGTCAACGTGATGCTGCTTGGGCTATTCGCGGTTCAGCACAGCGTGATGGCGCGGCAGGGCTTCAAGCGCTGGTGGACACGTATCGTGCCGCCGTCGATTGAACGCAGCACGTTCGTGATGCTTTCCAGCCTCGTGCTGCTGTTGCTGTACTGGCAATGGCGGCCGATGCCTGCGCCGGTCTGGACCGCGCACAATCCGCTCATTGCGGCTGCGCTCGACGCAACGGCCTGGTTCGGCTGGGGCCTGTTGTTTGCCAGCACCTTCATGCTGAACCATTTCGAACTGTTCGGCTTGAGCCAGGTGTTCGCGCGCCTGTTCCGCCGAAACGGGGCGCCTCCGCAATTCCGCACACCGCTGCTCTATCGGCTGATCCGGCACCCGCTCTACCTGGGCTTCCTGCTCGCCTTCTGGGCGACGTCCTCGATGACTGCGGGCCACTTACTGTTCGCGGTGGCGACCACCGGCTACATTCTGATTGCCATCCAGCTGGAAGAGCGCGATCTCATCGATCTTTTCGGCGACCAGTATCGCCGCTACCGGCAACAGGTTTCCATGCTCATTCCGTGGCCTGGGCGCAAGCCGGTCGATATCGGCGACGCCGGCACCTCCGTCCCGGAACGCAGTCCGCGACGATGAAGTTCAAGGTCACTGGCCCCAACGGCAATTCGAAGCAGAACACGCATGGCGTCCGGCCAGCGCTGCATCCGGGACTTGAGACCGTTAGGTGCTTCGCGCCGGCGGCAAATCGGTTCAATACCGCCCTAGGACGGCAGTCCGACGGCATGTAGCGCGTCAAAAACAAGATCGCGGTAACCTTGCGGCATCGGTGGAAAGCCCTGCTGCACCTCGGCAATCGTGAGCTCCGGATATTGTTCCCGCAGGGCAGTGACGCTGCGGCGGGCTTCCGGCTTGGCGCCTACCAGCACGTATGCCGGGCACATGGTCCGATGGATCCAGGTCGCCGATGGATGTTCAGCCAGCGCACGCTGCTGCCAACGGGCGGCCTCGCCATAGTTGCCCGCTCCAAAATGCGCGCAGCCTATTCCCACCAGGCTATTGAATGCGAGGGGATCGTTCGGTGCGAGGTCGAGTGCGATCTTGAACCGCTCGATGGCGGATTCGGCATCGCCATTGTACACGTCGATCCATCCGCCGCGGCTCCAGGCCCACGCCGAGCCGCCGTCGACCGCGAGCGCCTCGCGGATGACCCGACCCGCGGCATCAAGATCATGAAGCAAAGTGAAGGCGTTGCCAAGAACGGCCAGCGCCGTCGCGTCGCCGGCGAGAGCTGCCGCCTTCCGCGCCAGTTCGGCGCTCCGGGCGCGATCCTCTGCCGGTGTAGCGGAGAAATGATAGACGACACGCTGCCCATACGCCCACGCGGCGAGCGCGGTTGCCAGTGCGTGATCCGGATCCCGATTCATCGCGCGCTCCAGAAAGTCGGTCGCGCGCGCATTGCCGTCGGCGTCGAGCGAGAGAACATGCGGCATCGCCCTGAGCGCCAGATCCTGTGGGGTCAGGTCGATATCCGGCTTTCGCCGGGCGCTCTCGATCTCCGCAAGGCGCAGACACGGCTGAAGCGCCGCGGCAATTCGGGTGGCGAGATATTCCCTGGGAGCCGAATGCTCATCAAGCGGGCCGTCGAAACGATACGCCGAAAGGTAACGGCCGGTTGCCGTCTCGATCAGTCGGAGGGTCAGCCGCGTTTGCTTGCCCGATCCCCTGATAGTACCGCTCAGATGGCAGGAGGCGGCCGCCGGGAGAGTTACGACGGAAACGCCGGCGCGCATGAGAGCAATTGCAAGCTCATCGGCAACGTGACGCGCGATCTCGCCGTTCTCCGGACCCGCCTCGATGGCGCCCAGCGTAACCACCAGCCGATCGCGGGCAGCGATAAAAAATGCAGGCGTCGACGCCAGAGCGTTGATGAAGAGGACTTGCCGCTTCCGGGTTTGCGATGGCGTCTCGCCATAGCGGCGCCGGTACTCGACCGAAAATCGTCCGAAATGCGTCAAGCCACAGTCCTCTGCAACGTCCATGACTTTCGAACCCGGCGAGCCATGCAGCAGTTCGCGTCGCGCGAACTCGAACCTGATATCGCGAAGCACGGCGCGGGGCGTCTTGCCGAGAAAACTCCGGAACTGGCGCTGCAATGTTCTGCCCGACACCCCCGAGATATCGGCCAGATCGGCCAAACTCCAATCGCGACCTACATTCGCGCGCATCGCGT
>Ga0310810_10007286_pt1 | contig 12601 bp, 9 predicted proteins | sample NCmetagenome_FD_207641 | JGI IMG/M metagenome (GOLD analysis project Ga0310810, IMG submission 207641) | Soil microbial communities from experimental microcosm in Duke University, North Carolina, United States - NC | ecosystem: Engineered > Artificial ecosystem > Soil microcosm > Unclassified ... | reverse complement strand
GGTCGACGGTGCGCACGAGACGGCGCGACTGAGCGCCGCATACGGCGCGTCAGCGGGACTCGTTGGCCAGATTGGCGGCAGCGCGCAGGCTCTTGCCGACGGTCACACGCTGGTGTCGTTCGGGAGCGGCGGCGGCGTCGAGGAGTACGATGCGTCAGGTGGCTTGGTGTGGCGACTCGAGGGCAACCCGGGCTACGTGTTCCGCGCGCAGCGTATTCGCTCGCTGTACCGACCCGGCGTCGGCGATCCGAGATGAACGCGCGTACATGCACGCGTGGAGCGGCCCTCATTCCAAATCTGAATTCTGCCCCCGGGCTCCAGGGATGAATCGCCGAGCATTCATTGCCAGCGCGAGTAAAACGGGTGCCGGCTTCGCCCTCGGCGGCGTTGCACTGCTCGACTGCGCGCGCACGCCGCGCACGACGCCAAAGCCAACGACCGCGACGGAGTTGGCCGAACGCGCCATTAGAGATCTCGCATCGGGGCTTCATGGCACCGTCGTGCGGCCATCAGATCCCGAGTACGACGCTGCGCGAAGAATCTGGAACGCGCGATTCAATCGCCGCCCCGCACTCATCGCGCGCTGTGCCGACGCCGCCGACGTGCAGCGGGCAATCGAATTCGCGCGCGCGGAACGACTAACCATCGCCGTACACGGCGGGGGTCACAGCTTTGCCGGCTACTCCGTATGCGACGGCGGTCTCGTCATCGACTTGTCGCGAATGAAGGCGATTCGCGTCGACCGCGAGGCTCGTATGGTCGACGCGCAGCCGGGAGTGCTCAGCCGAGATCTGGCCATCGCGACCGAGCCGGCCGGGCTTGCACTGGTCCTGGGTGGCTGCAGCGACGTTGGCATTGCCGGCTTCACGCTTGGCGGCGGCGAAGGATCGCTCAACGCAAAGTACGGCATGGCGTGCGACAATTTGATGTCCGCTGACGTCGTCCTTGCCGATGGCCGCCTCGTGCGCGCATCCGCACGCGAGAATGCCGATCTGTTCTGGGGCTTGCGTGGCGGTGGCGGCAACTTCGGCGTAGTGACGTCATTTCGAATCCGAGCTTTCCCGCTGACCCACATGCTCGCGGGCGCTCTCGCATATGATCTCTCCCAAGCCGCCGCAGTGATGCGCGCGTATCGCGAGTTCGCTCCCTCGGCGCCTGACGACCTCGAGGCGGGGTTCACGTTCAGCGGTGGTCCGAACGGTCCGGTGTTCAGACTGGGAATTCAATACGCGGGCGACGCCGCGTCGGCGGAGCCGGTACTGACCAGGCTGCGCGACGTCGCCAAGCCGACTGGGGATACGATAGCACAGGTGTCATATCACTCGTTCAAGACCCGACCGGGTCCTCCTCCGGGATTTCCGAGCATTTCGACAGGCGCGTTTCTTCGCGAGTTGTCCGATGACGTGATCGAAGCATTCCTTGCGTTGGGCGCGACGATCCCGCCTGGCGCAGATCTCGAGCTGAATCACCTGCACGGCGCGGTCAGCCGCGTGCCGCTCGCCGAAACTGCGTTCCCGCTTCGGCAGCCGGGCTTCGACTGTTTCGCGGCGGCGGCGTGGCTGGCGCCGGAACAGCGCGACGCGGTTGTCGCTTGGGTCAAGCGCCTCGACGATACGCTCCGGCCGCACGCGCGCGGCGCGTACGTCAACGCGCTGGCTGAGGACGATGCCGGCCGGGTAAAGGACGCGTATGGACCTCAGTACGCGCGACTGGCGGCGCTCAAGATGAAATACGATCCGGAGAACGTGTTTCGACTCAACCCGAACGTTCCGCCACGGAGGTAATCCGATGCTGAGATCCCGCATTCACCTGGCGGTGTCGACCTACGTGGCTTCGATAGCGACAGTTGGTGCACTCGGCTGTGCGGCAGGCCCCCGGCACGCTCCGGCGGCGTTGACCCCGGCCGAACGCACCGCGATCGCCGATACGATCGATCGGCTGAGCCGACAGCGAAATGACCCCGCCGCTCTGCGATCCGTCGACTGCGATGAGCTGGCACGCCGCGGACGGGCCGCCCTGCCAGCGGGCCTCACGGGCCAGAGCGCGCCGGACTTCAGCATTGTGAGCGAGGGTCGGATCTACGGCTCGAGCACGAATGAGGAGCTCGCCGAGAATTGCCGGTGGAATCGGAGCGTCAGAGAGGCGCGCATGTCGAGTCGAGATGAGATTCTCGATCAGAAGATTCACATACTGAATCGGGACGCCGCTTATCTCGTGCGGAGCATCAGAGAGACGATCCAGTGGAAGGACGGCCGGACAACAGTCCGGCCGATGGTGATCACGCAGATCTGGTCCCGTGGGCCGGACGGCTGGAAGCGGGCGCACGTTCACGAGTCGTGGCCGGTCTGATCAGACGAGTCTCGCATGACGGTTCACGGTCAGGCGCTCCCACTCGCACTGGATCGCCGGCGATCGCGATCGAATGATGCGGGTTCGCACTGCACCCTGTCATAGTGTGGGCGCGATGCCGATCCTGATCCAATCCCCGCCCTCAAGCGCCAGGCCGGTACCGAGCTTGCGGGCTTGGTCGCCGGTTGGAATGGTGACGACATCAGCGCCTATCTCCGCACCGATCGCTCGCGCATCGCCGATTTGCGCCGCGGTCGGCTCGACCGCTTCTCGTTGGAGACGCTGCTTCGCCTGCTCGATCGGGCGGGGATGCAAGTGGAGCTACGCGTGACACCGCGCCCCTTCGGACGCCGCCGAACGTGAGTGGCGAACGTGAGTGCTTGAATGCGAGAGCGAAGAGTGGCGTGGTGTCCGGAGCGAGAGCCGAGGCAATACTGCCGGCAGTATCGGCAGTATTGCTCTGGTCCGCGGAGGACATCATGCCACTCGGAGCGCCCGTACTCGGAGCGCCCGTACTCGGAGCGCCCGTACTCGGAGCGCCCGTACTCGGAGCGCCCGCACTCGGAGCGCCCGTACTCGGAGCGCCCGTACTCGGAGCGCCCGCACTCGGAGCGCCCGCACTCGGAGCGCCCGCACTCGGAGCAGTACACGTACTTCACGCCGTTGGTGAACCACGGATACGAGCTACGCGCGGATCGTCCAATGAACGCCTGCGCTGGTCGGAACGTCGACGAGGGGTTGACGTACGTCGAAAACTCGGATTCTCTACACGTATCTTCCTCCCGTCGACCCATGCGGTTCTAATGAGAGTGTTCAGCGTATGATCAAGCGTGGTTCGGACACGGCCGACGTTATCGCCCGCATGCAGATCGAAGTGTACCGGCGGCAGAGCAGCGGCGACCGGTTCAACACAGCCCTGCGAATGACGGCGATGGTCCGCGCAATGGCTGCGGAACGGATTCGGGCTCGACACCCGGATTGGGGTGAACGCGACGTCGCCCGCGAGTTGCTTCGACTCGCATTTCTTCCTTCAAGCTTGCCGGCCGGCTTTAGGTGACCGAGCCCGACGCGGCGATCCACGAAATCATCGAATCGCTGAATCGAGCGGGCATTCCCGCGATGCTGACCGGCTCGTTCGCGAGTGCGTTTCATGGAACGCCACGCGCCACGCAGGATATTGATTTCGTCATCGAAGCGGACGTCGACCGGCTTCGGAGATTCGTCGAGTCCCTGCCTCCGGACCGATACTACGTCGATGAGGGCGCGGCACTCGACGCGTTGCGCGATCGGTCGATGTTCAACGTGCTGGATCGGGTCGGCGGCTGGAAGATCGATCTTGTGATTCGGAAGGATCGTGAGTTCAACCGCGTGGAGTTTTCCAGACGACAAAGCGGCAAGCTGGCCGGCCGGAGCATCGAGGTCGTGACTGCGGAAGACCTGGTGATCGCGAAATTGGACTGGGCCAAGGCCGGCCGGTCCGAGCGCCAGTTAAACGACGTCGCTGGAATACTCGCGGTACAGGGAGCACGGCTCGATCGCGATTACGTCCAACGCTGGGTCCGCGAGCTCGGGCTCGAGCGGGAGTGGTCGGACGCATTGTCGCGAATACCGGTCGGGCCTTGAGGGGAGAGTATTCCGGATCCGCCTGCGCTCGACTCAGAAGATTCCGTGCGACGCGTACCAATCGTGCACGCGCTGGAGCATGACCGGATCCAATCGCACGGCGGTGTGGCTCGCCCCCGGATACACAAAGAATTGATGCGGCGTCCCGACGGCGGTCAGCACCGAGTCGAATCGCTGTTCGTAGCTGAGCGCGACGACCGTGTCCGCATCTCCATGATGAATCTGATATGGCACGTGGATCACGCTCGCCTCGGCGACCGTCGGCGCCGGGCCAATCACGATGAACGCGGGCCGCACCCCGCCGCTCGTGTGCGATGCCACGCGGAAGTCCGACGGATACGTGCTGATCTCGGCGACGTCGAGATACGCGCCGAGGCTGTGACCATGCGCCGCGACGCGCGACATGTCGACGTAGGAGAGACGCCGCAGCAGCTCGTGCGTCATGTGCGCGCGCGAGACGTTCGCGGAGCTCGCGCCGACTTCGGCGGCCGTACCGGGCGAACCGATGGGGACTCCGGTCGCGTGCGTGTAATTGACCGCGATGCAGACGAGTCCCCATTGCACCATGGTCGGCGCAATGCCGCTGGCGAGGAACGCGGCGTTGCCGTCCGAGCCGTGGCTCAGCACGACGGCGGGGAATGGTCCAGCTCCGACCGGCTTGTATAGAACACCCGTCAGGTCGTACGCGACGCCGTCGACCGTCGCCTTGAATGTCCAGGTCGCGCCCGTCGTCGCTTCGGGATTCCCGCTGATGGCGAACGCCGGCGCCGTGTCAGGGCCAGTCGTGGTCGACGAACCGTCGCCTCCTGACCCACCGCATCCGGCAACCAGGGCGAGTGCGATCGATACAGTGGCAGTTCTTACCATGCCTCTTCTGCGGACGTGTAGGCCAGCAGTCGTCCATCGACATCGGTGAGGAACAGGCGCCCGTCCCCAATCGCCGGTGCTGAGCCGACGAGGTTGCCAACCTCGGTGCGCCAAGCGATGCGTCCATCGTCACGTGAAATAGCAACGAGACGGCGACGCTTGTCGACTGCCCAGACGAATCGCTCTGTCACCGACATCGGCCCGAAGGGACCGGCCACGTCCCGATCAGCCGCAGCAAGTTTGTGCCGCGCGCGCGCCACTCCAGTCGCAGCATCGAGGACGATGAGCGCGTCCTGAGTAAGCACCGAGAGCGCCCCGTCGGGCGTCAGACTGAAATTGTGGCTCGCGAAGTCGTCGACTTTGGCTTTCCAACGGACTGTGCCCTCAGCGGTGCCCAGGGCGACGAGAGAGCCGCCGGTGACCGCGACGTATGTCGTGTCTTTCGCAACGACGGGATGGCCGACAATCTCTCCACTCTGTTCACCCCAGAGATCCTTGTGACGACCAAGGGCTGAGGCATCGAAGCGCCATCGCTCCTGACCGGTCGCGAGGTCGAGAGCCACGCAGCTCGACTGCTCGGAGACGCAGACTACGCCGTTTCCTGCGGCGATCGGTGTCGCTGCCCACCGAGTGGGCACGCGCCACGCGAAATCTCGCTTGTCGCAGTCCCAGGCGCCCATTGACTCATTCGCGACGGGGCTGACGACGACTCGATCGACGACCACGGCGTACGCGAGCACGATACCCTCGACGGAGTGCGATTCGACCGTCGAGCCGGTAAGTGCATCGAGAATAGACAAATTCCCGCCTCGCGGAGTCGTGAATAGTCGGTCACCTACCAACTGCGCGGTCCCCCACGCGCGCTCCGTCTCCATTTGCCAGCGAACATTCCCGTTCCACGCCTCCAAGGCGACGAGACCGCGCTGCCTCGAGACGCAAAACGCGAGTCCGAAGCCGAGCAGGGGAGTATCAACGAAACTCTCGCCTGGCGGCGGCGACCAGGCGTTGAGCAGCGGCGGATCCAAGCGAATGCGATCCGGTCGCCAGCGCCCAACCGATCCATACTCGCATGGATAGGCGTCGTTCACGCGGCGGTCCTCATCGGACGATGACGATTTGTGGGAGCTTGTTCTTGATTGCTTGAACGCGAACGGCGGCTGCCGCATCGTCGTAGCCCGGCGACCGTCTTTCTTTCAGTGCCTTGTCGAGCGCCGCCTCCATCTTGGCGATGACATCCTTTTGGCTTCCGATACCTTCGCCAGGCTCGAATGCCCATTTCACCGGATCGAGGAACCCGCGAGTCCCAAGGAAGTCTGCCATGATCTGTCGAGTGAAGGTTACGTCTGCAAACCTATGCCAGCTCGCCCAACTCTTCATCTCGATTCGCGTGCCGTCGATGAGACGGACATCAACCACGCGATCGACCTCGACCGTCGGTGCTGGTTCTTCGAATTCCTGCACATGGTCGAAGAGACTGAACTCACGCAGGAACCGTAGCGTCCAGCGCGCGCCTTGGAAGAAGTTGCGGTGCCCTGCAAGTCCTTCTGATCCAGTGATTCTGTCAACTCCCTTGACTTTATCGGCGACGTTGCTGAGGTCCTGAAGCAACGTCAGGATTTCCTCCGGATCACCGCCCTCGATCTTCCTGACGTTGTCGAGAATCTTCCCGAGCGTCTCGAGCGAAATTTTGCCTGCAGCGGCAACGTCGTTGGCGAGCTTTCGAGTTCGCTCCCACTTGCCGGGCTGTTGAGGATTGACCTCCTCGACCTTTGCCTCGGAGAATTCCGCGAGGATGTAGTCCGCGGCCGTCGCGCGCTTTTGTAGGGCCTTCTCGAGCGCGCCTCGCTGCTTCGACGGGCCGGCCTTCGAGCGCGCCGCCTCGAGCTCGCCGAGTAGCGCCTTCATCGCCTTTGACGTGCGATTGTCGTGCAGCAGTCCTTTCAGTCGCCGGCGCCCGTCCTCACTCAGCCCATCGGCGAGCTTCTTGATCCGCTGTTGATCTTGTTTCGACGGCGGTGGATCCATCGGGACGCAATCGCTGCCGCACTGCGTGAGTAGATCGCGAACGAGCGGATCCATCTCCGAGTACACTTGCCACAGATTCTTCGCGGGATCAGTCTCGGATTTGGTGGCCTCGAGACGATCGCGCGTGCTTTGATCGAGCTCGGCGACCCAATCGTCCATCGAACGAGGTTCGAACTCTCCGCGCGCTCGGGCTTGCGCGGCCACGGCGGCTCCGACCATGATGCCCGCTTGGAGCATGAAATGGCCGAGCACCTTCATGAGCTCAGCGCCGCGCAGGCCTTCGGGAATGTTTTTGAGGCCTTCGATTCGCCTGGTGAGATCGACGGTCATGAGCAACACGGAGCTGCCCATCACGCCCAGGCCAGTCACGATGATGACTCGACCGGTTGTCGTGCCCAGACGTATGGCTTGCATCCCCGCGCGGGTTTCCGCGCCGACGCCCACGAGGGCACCGACGACATTCACAATGTCCATCGCCAGCGCCAAATCGGCGTGCAGCGTGTGATCGAGGCCGCGACGAATGATGTTGTACGCCGATGGAACGGCGCCGATGGCCATCGCGGGCACCATCAAGATCATGCTCTCGCCGCCGGTGAACGGCGCTGCGACGACGGCGATCAACGAGAGCACGGTGGCGGCGTTCGACGCCGCCTCCATGAACATCTTGCCCGCTGAGACCGTCGTGACGTCGATCGGCTCGAGCACGCCATCGATCAGAACCGACGCTCGCCCGCGCCCGTAATCAGAACGCTTGAATAGGTCGTTCAGCGCGGCGATGATCGCAGCACGTCGGGGGCCGCTCGCCGACGCCGAGATGCTGCTGGGAGTCGTTGCATCATTCACCTCCCAGTGGCCCGTACCGGTGTTCGCATCTTCGGAAATCGTACGGACTTCAAGCAATAGATCGATGATCTGACCCGAATCGTTCACGTAGACCGCCGGCAACCGAGTCGAATTGGCGGCTCCAAACCCACGCGCTTCGCGGGTTCCGAGAATGTTTTCGATGTCTTCTGCCCGGCCACCGGCTTCCGGGGCACTCGACTTCTTGAATGATTCCTTCTGGTACTCGAGCATCGCTTCGACGCCGCCGGTCGCAGCCTCGAGCTGTTTCTTCTCGTCTTCGAGATCGGTTTTCTTCTTTGGATCGAGTTTGGGATTGGCGAGCAGCTTGTTGATTTCGACGAGTCGCTGTCGCGCGCGTTCTTCTTCATCCAGTTGACCCATCAATCGCTGCTCGGCGAGCAGATCGGGCGAGCGCGCGAACACGGGAACGTACGCGATGCTCGGTGGGCGCCGGAGTTGAACGTCTCCTTTTGGATGCCATTCGGCACGGCAGCTGACGACGTAGAGACCTTCCTCGTCGAAGTCGAAGCGTGCGACGGTAGACGGATCGGCGAGCGACTCGAAGAAGGACCCAATGAGCGTTCCGAGGAATCGCAATCCGGCGACGAAGTTCACCCAGCTTCGAATGGTGAGTCCGGGTGGCCCGATCTCGTCCCACAGCGTGTTGGCGTACGCCTGCACGTCGGCTTCTCGATATCGCTCGTCTCGCGCGAGGCGCTTCCTGAGCAACCTCCAGTGGCTCGATTCTTCAGCCTTTCCCTTCGTCGCCTCGGCGGCGTTGATCAACTTGTCGTCAGGTACGCGATATTTGCCGAATTCATACGTGTGCCACTGAAATGCCGATCCGAGGTCGGGGAACTCGAGCGACATTGCGAAGCCGTAATCCGAGCGCGTCGAGCCATAGAGTCCGTTCTCGAGCGACGGGTAGATCGCGAGCGTCGAGGGGTAGGGCGGTGCGGTGTAGACATCGGCGGGGTGCTCGGCGAGTTGCTGTTCACCGCCCTCGCCAATCTCGGATTCCTCCTTGCGGTATTTCAGCGCTTGCACAAAGCCATCGAGTAACTGCTTTCGCGCCTCCGTGAACTCCAGCGCTTCTTGAGCCACGGCGGGGCGTGCGTCCGCATACGTGATGAGCACGGCCGCTGGAAACATGTTCGGCTGGCGTGTTTCGGGCGCCGTGTCATCGGCTCCGGGGCTGCCGCGCAGCTTCTTCGGCGGCCAGAGCGCGTGGTAGCCCGGATGGTGGACCAGCGAGGAATCCTGACGGATGAAGTCGACGGCGAACACCGAAGAGGCCAGGCTCTCGCGGATGTTCTTGATGGCGAGTTGCGCCTGCGCACCGGCCATTGGATTCTCGCCTGCTGGTAGAGCATCCGCTTTCACCGCCTTGTTGAGCTCCTCCAGCAGTGCCGCGCGATTCACCATCACGGCCACGAACAGCTCTTGCGTAAACCACCGCGGGAAGTCGGTGATCTGCCCGTACGCAAGCCGAGCCGCCGCGCCGAGATCGAGGAGGCGTTGCTTCTCCGGCGAGAGCGTGACGGGCTTCCCCAATCGGGCGCATATGGCAAGCAGATCTCGAAGGCCGACGGGTTGCCATGTAATCGGCTCGATCGGCTCTCCTTCCGCCGCATCAGGACCCGCGACTTCTGCGGGCGAGTATTGACCGCTGCCGCGCTTGGGATCTTGGTTGAAAATCGGCGTGTTGCCCCACGCCTTGACAACTTGATTGCGAAAGTCTGAAGTGTATTGGTCGCCCAAGAGCGACTTGAGAACGATGCCGAGCGTTTGCGGATTCTTCGGGCCTTTGTGGTACTTCGCGTCGCCGAGCGGCGTGAAGACGAAGCCTGCGAGCGTCACTTTCAGCGCGGCTGCCGGCGGCTGGTCCTCCTCATCGTCTTTGTGTTGCGGCCGTGTACTTCGAATTCCGCTGAGCCCAGCAACACGTTGTCCGGCAACCGCGGAGTCCGCAGCGCGATCAGCCTCGCGCTCCAAGACGTCGTCATGAGGACCGGCGCGTTGAACCGCGGTCGTACCGCCGGCCTGTTGAACCACGTGTGCAAGTTCGTGCGCGAGGAGGTGCAGGCCTTCCTTCGTTTCAGGCGAGTAGCGTCCGTCAGCAAAGACGATGTCGCGGCCCGTCGCATAGGCCAACGCGCCTTCTCGTCGAGCCATGACGTTTGCTTGGGGGCCGGTGTGTACGCGCACATCGCTCACGTCATGCTGCAGTGAGCGACCGAAATAAGCGGCGTTACGTGCGGGAAGAAGCTTACCGTCGCCCGGCACTGGGTTGTCGCTATTCGCGCGAGCGGGATTGCTCGGATCGACGCGGCGTTGAAGACGAGGTTCTTCTTCTTCGCAATCGGTACATGTCGTGCTCCCCGAAGCGCACGCAGCGCATTTCCGCTGGACGATCGGACGAAGGCTTCGATCCGACCAGCCGAGTGTTGACCATGTCCGTCCGGTGATCGCAGGCACTGACGGCGATCGTGATGCAGCGTCGGAGGGCTGAAGGCCGGCGTTTTTCTGAGCCGAATTTTTCGGCTTGGCGGGTTTCAGCGCAGCGCTGCTCATGCTGAGGCCAGCTCGATCACGGTCTGCTGAGCAGCGTCAAGGAGTGGCCATCGAGTCTGGCACGAGCTTCGGGTCCAGTGTCTTGAGTCCGTCGAGCAAGGTCTGAGCGGCGGCCTTTTCTGTTGTGCCAGCGTTCGAGGCAGCGGGGAAGTCTGCGATCGCCTTGAGCGTGTCCTTCCGGGACAGATTTGCGTAGTCCGGTGGAGAGGCACTGCCGTAGCCAGTCGTGATCGTCGCGCCGTTCTTTGTCCAAAAGCTCTTCGCTACGGTCTTCCAATACCGGAGAAGTAGCCCGCGCTGGCGCTTCTGCTCCATCTCGTCGTGATCCGCGCCCGTGATGTCTGGCCGGCGCGCGGCCGCAAACGTTCGACTGTAGTACGCCTCGAGCCAGCCACCATGAGGACTTGGATCGGCGCGAGTGCCGTCGAAGTATTCTTGAAATCGCGCGTCGTCAGTTCGAATTGCCGCAAGCACCGTCGATGCGAGGGCCTTTCCAGATGGACTCCCGGTATACACACCGCCGCTCCACGTGGCGATTCCACCACCTTGTGCCGGCAGTGTCGTTTGGCCATGCTCGGTGAGACCAGCCCAAGTCCCAATCGCAGCGGCTGCGCCTGGACCCGTCGGACATGCGTCCCACCAGGCCCACACGGTGAGTAGGCTGGGGAACGCTTTCACGTAATAATCGAGGATCGTTCCTTCGTCGCCGGTGTGGCAGCCGGCAACGATCAGGTGCTTCGTCTGATTGGCCGCCGTTGGGAAGACTTTTGCTAGCTCGACGAGTGCACTGAAATAGACCTCGCTCCCATGGCCAAAAACTCCCAAGCCACCGCTATGACCTGACAGAACCACCCGCGTCATTCGATCTTTGCCATCGGCCTCGGTGTCCGCATAGACCTTGGCGACATGAGCGAGGTCGTCTCGGTCGGACCCACTCTGCGACTTCAAGATGGTTTTCAGGCTCGCCTGCTTGGTCGCGTCGGCACTGAGCGCCTTTGCGAGAGCTTCAACACCAATGTCTCCAGTGAGATCGAACGTCGTGCCGGTTCCGATGTCGGTTGCTGTTTCTTCAGCCGTACCTTTTATGATCGTGAGGCCCACAGGACTACCGGCCGCATAACGCGTTTGCAGTTCTTTTATTTCCGGATCTGGATTGTTCATTCCGACATAGAGAATGTTGCCGGTTGGTGGGGCAGGTGAGACCTTCGGCTTTCGCTGCACTACGGTCTCAGATCGAGCGACGCTGTGTGCCACGTCGGTTTGGTGCCCGCTTGTCGCCTCGGTGCCTGCTCGATCTGCCTCGGATTCAAGCGCCGCCTCGGTGGCCGCGGCTCCCCGGCGTCGCTGTTGGACGACGTGCGCGAGCTCGTGCGCGATGAGTTCCTTGCCCTCGATGGAGCCGGGACTCGCCTCCGATGGCGAGACATGAATGTCCTCGCCTATCGTTACTGCCTGCGCCTCATAACGATCCGCAACGGAATCGGTGTGTATGCGCACGCTCGAGAAGTCGGAGTCGTATGCGCGCTCCATCGGGCCTTGGAGAGGGCCCAGGTCGCTGCCCGTGCGGCGTACGTTGCTAGTTCGTAATGCCAGCGACTGCCACACAGAATTCTGGGCAGTCGCTGGTTCGTTTGCAGGCGCTGGGCCACGCTGATCGGTCGCCGCGTCGTGGGTTGTTGGCGTTCGTTTCTCGTCCTTCTTAGAAGGGAACATCTCAGGCTCGCGCTGCCGGTTGCCGTAACAAGAGTCTGTCTCAGCCGATGAAGAACTGCTGCACCGTCAACACCAACAAATCGTCCACCTTCCGACCATTCTCATCGAACATCGCCGTCTCGGCGTTCGTGGCCGCACGCGTCGACGGAGCCGGGGCCAAATGCGCGGCGTCGAGAATCCTCGGGTTCGTGGTGTCGAACGCCGCCACAACGGCTTTCAGGCGCGGCGGCGCGTCCGCGTCGGGAGCGCCCTTCGTGACGAGCGTCGCCCCGACGACTTGCCGCAACAAGTTCGGCTGGACGATCTCTGCCTGAAGCGCCTGCACGACAGCATCGAACGCGGCGTCCTTCTGCAGCACGTTCGCGTTGTACATCAGGACGTCATCGTGCAACGGGATCCTCGTTTCCGGCGCCACGTCCGTCTTCTCGGCAATTGCCACGACCCGCATCGTTCGAATGGTTCGCACCGTGACCACAGTCACGACCGGGCACGTCGGGCCCGCCGGCCACGCGGCTGGAACACGCGCACCTACGATCGTGTTCGGTGTTCCGCCGACCGCGTCGGCGATGGCGCGAGCCCGGGAAAGTCGCGTGTTCGGATCGCCACT
>Ga0310810_10007285_pt1 | contig 12602 bp, 10 predicted proteins | sample NCmetagenome_FD_207641 | JGI IMG/M metagenome (GOLD analysis project Ga0310810, IMG submission 207641) | Soil microbial communities from experimental microcosm in Duke University, North Carolina, United States - NC | ecosystem: Engineered > Artificial ecosystem > Soil microcosm > Unclassified ... | reverse complement strand
CCGGTGCACGTCGATGGCCACCCGGTGTCGGCAGAGCGGGTGGCGCGTTCGATGGAACTGTCGCTGCGCTGGGCCGAGCGCAGCAAGCGCGCGCACGAAGGAAACGACGCCGCGCTGTTCGGGATCGTGCAGGGCGGCGTGCATCGCGAACTGCGCACGCGCTCTGCCGAGGGACTGAAGGCCATTGGTTTTGACGGCTATGCGATCGGCGGGCTCGCGGTCGGCGAGACCGAGGCCGAGCGCAATGCGATGCTCGACCACACCGCGCCGCAGTTGCCGGCCGACCGGCCGCGGTACCTGATGGGCGTGGGCCGGCCCGAGGACCTGGTCGAGGCGGTGGCGCGCGGGGTCGACATGTTCGATTGCGTGATGCCGACCCGCAACGCCCGCAACGGACACCTCTTCACCTCGACCGGGACCGTGCGCATCCGCAACGCGCAGTACGAGAAGGACCTGCGCCCGATCGAGGAAGGCTGCGGCTGCCATGCCTGCACCTCGGGCTACACTCGCGCCTACCTGCGCCACCTGGATCGCTGCAACGAGATGCTGGCGCCGATCCTGGGCACCCTGCACAACCTGTGGGTCTACCAGAAGCTGATGGCGGACATGCGCGAAGCGATCGCGCGGGGAACCTTCGGCCGGTTCCGGGAGTCCTTCCACGCCGCGCGCCGGCAGGCTTGAAAGGCCCGGGCCCCGGCTACATGCCATAATTCCCCGTTGTTTCGCGACCGGACATCCAGATGACCCTGCTCGACCTGCTGATTTCCCCCGCCTATGCCCAGGCGTCCACCACCCCGGCCCCCGGCGGCCTGTTCGGTGGCGGCATGGGTGGCCTGCTGCTGCCGATCGTGCTGTTCGCGGTCATGTACTTCCTGATGATCCGCCCGCAGATGAAGCGGCAGAAGGAACACCGGGCGATGCTGGACAAGCTGGGCGTGGGCGACGAAGTCATCACCAGCGGCGGCATCGCCGGCGTGGTCCGCGAGATCGGCGAGAGCTTCATCGGCATCGAGATCGCAGCCAACACGCGCGTGCGCGTGCAGCGTGGCGCGATCGCCAACGTCCTGCCCAAGGGCACGCTGAAGTCGGCCTGAGCCGAAGCGCGCCACCCAGGTTCGATCCACAGACATACCAACCATTGACGCCGGCCCGGCCACAGGCCCGGGACCGCGTGGGGCTCCACGATGCTCGAATACGGACGCGGCAAATTCATCATCATCCTGGTCGTGGTGCTGCTCAGCGCGTTGTACGCGCTGCCCAACCTCTACCCGCAGGATCCGTCGGTGCAGGTCACGGCCAACCACGGCACCCAGGTCGACGCCGCGCTGCGCAAGCGCGTCGCGGCCGACCTGCAGAAAGCCGGCGTGGTGCCCAAGGCGATCGACACCCAGGCCAAGGGCACCGAACTGCTGGTCAGGCTCAACGACGTCGACGCGCAGACCCGCGCGGCCGATGCGCTGAACTCGGACCTGGGCAGCAACTACGTGGTCGCGCTGAACCTGGCGTCGACCGTGCCGCACTGGCTCGATGCGATCGGCGCGCGGCGGATGCTGCTGGGCCTTGACCTGCAGGGTGGCGTGCACTTCCTGATGGAAGTCGACAAGAAGGCCGCGATCGACAAGCGCCTGGATGCCTACGCCGAGGACGTGCGGGTGCTGCTGCGCGACAACCGCGTGCGCTACGAGTCGGTCGAACGCAAGCCCGACAATTCGATGGTCGCGACCCTGGCCCAGGGCGCCGACCCCGATGCCGCGGTCGGCCTGATCCTGAAGGACCTGCCCAACCTGACCGCCGAAGCGCAGGGCAACACGGTCGTGGTGCGCGTGCCCGATAAGGAAATCACGCAGATCACCACCGACGCGATCGAACAGAACGTCGGCACCCTGCGCAACCGCATCAACGAACTGGGCGTGGCCGAGCCGATCATCCAGCGCCAGGGCGCCGACCGGATCGTGGTGCAGCTGCCCGGCGTGCAGGACACCGCGCAGGCCAAGCGCATCCTCGGCGCGACGGCGACCCTCGAATACCGCGGCGTCATCGACGGCAACGCCTACGAGGCCGTTTCCAGCGGCAACGTGCCGGCGAACGCGCGCGTGTACTACATGAAGGACGTTGGCCCGGACGGCAAGCCCGTCCCGATCCTGCTCAACAAGCGCGTGATCGCCACCGGCGACCAGCTGGTCAATGCGCGCTCGGGCTTCGACCAGCGCAGCGGTTCGCCGGAGGTGTCGGTGACGCTCAACGGCATCGGCGGCCAGCGCATGTTCGACTACACCACCGAGAACGTCGGCAAGCGCATGGCGGTGGTCTACATCGAACGCGTGCCGGAAGTGACCAAGGGGCCGGACGGCAAGGAAGTGCACAGCACCCGCATCAACGAGCAGGTGATCAACGCCGCGACCATCCAGGGCGTGTTCGGCAAGGAGTTCCAGACCACGGGCCTCGAGAGCGCGCAGTTCGCCGCCGACCTTGCGCTGCAGTTGCGCGCCGGCGCGCTCGCCGCGCCGATGGACTTCGTCGAGCAGCGCGTCGTCGGCCCGAGCCTGGGCAAGGAAAACGTCGATCGCGGCCTGCAGGCGGTGCTGTACTCGTTCGGGTTCGCGCTGGCCTTCTTCCTCATCTACTACCGCATGTTCGGCGTGATCACCTGCGTGGCGCTGCTGATCAACCTGCTGATGGTGGTCGCGGTGATGTCGTTCCTGGGCGCGACGCTGACGTTGCCCGGCCTGGCCGGCATCGCGCTGACGGTCGGCATGTCGGTGGACGCGAACGTGCTGATCAACGAGCGAATACGCGAAGAGTTGCGGGCCGGGATGCCGCCACAGGCGGCAATCGCCGCCGGCTATGAGAAGGCCTCGGGCACGATCGCCGACGCCAACCTCACCGCGTTGCTCGCCGGCGTGGCGCTGTTCGCGTTCGGTACCGGTCCGGTCAAGGGCTTCGCGGTGTCGCTGATCGCCGGCATCGTGACTTCGATGTACACGGCGGTGTCGCTGTCGCGCGGTGTCGCGACGTTGGTCTACGGACGTCGGCGCAAGCTGAAGTCCCTCGCCATTTAGTTGTAGCCGGGCACGGCCCATCCTGGGCCGACCCGGCGTCGCCAGTCCGGTACATGCCCGGACTGGCTCCCGCGGCGCAAACATGGTGTTTGCACCGCGGGCGGGCCATCCATGGCCCGCAACAGCCTGGAACGAATATCGATGAAACCGTTCAACGTGTTCCCGTACGACAGCAAGATCGACTTCATGCGCCTGCGCTGGATTTCGACCACGTTGTCGATCCTGCTGCTGGTGCTGGCGATTGGCGCGATGGCGACCAAGGGCTTCAACTTCGCGCTTGATTTCACCGGTGGCACCTCGGTCGAACTGCGTTTCGCCAAGCCGGCGAACGTGGATGCCGTGCGCGGCCGGCTCGACAAGGCCGGCTTCGGCGATGCCCAGGTGCAGACCTATGGCTCGGGCACCGAGCTGCTGGTCCGGCTGCAGCCCAAGGACGGCGTCGCCCAGAACGACACCGCGCAGACCGCGGATGAAGTCGTGCGGGTGGTGTCCACGCCCGACAACCCGGCGCAGACGCTGCGCAGCGGTTACGTCGGGCCGCAGGTGGGCAAGGAGCTGGCCCAGAACGGCATCTACGCGATGCTGTTCGTGGTGTTCGGCTTCCTGGCCTACATCTCGTTCCGGTTCGAGTGGAAGTTCGCGATCGCCGCGATCCTGGCCACCCTGCACGACGTGGTGGTGGTCGCGGGCTGGTTCGCGTTCACCGGCCACGAGTTCGACCTGACGGTGCTGGCCGGCGTGATGTCGGTGATGGGTTACTCGATCAACGACACCATCGTGGTGTTCGACCGCGTCCGCGAGAACTTCCGCGGCATGCGCGCGACGCCACGCGAAATCCTCAATGCGTCGGTCAACCAGACCCTGTCGCGTACGGTCATCACCTCGTTCGTGGCGTTCCTGACGGTGCTGGCGCTGTACATCTACGGCGGCGGCTCGCTGCAGGGCATGGCCGAGTCGCAGATCCTGGGCATCATCGTCGGCACCCTGTCGTCGATCTTCGTGGCCTGCCCGCTGCTGCTGTGGTTCGGCGTCAGCAAGCAGGACCTGATGCCGAAGGCGAAGGACGAGGCGGCGCTGGCACGCAGGCCGTAAGCCCACCCGCCGCGAAAACGAAAAGGCCACGCACTGCGTGGCCTTTTTTCTGGGCGGGGATCCGATGCATTTCCGATGCTTCGCCTCGAAATGCAACGCCCGTCAATGCACTCCTGCCGGGGCCATGGCGGCCTGGAACCAGTGCACCACTTCATCGACCGCCTGCTTGCGGTGGTCGCTCAGGAAATGGTCGTCGCCCGGATAGATGACCAGCTTGTTCGGGCGATGCAACCGGTCCAGCTCCACATGCAGGCGCCTGGCATTGGCGACACTGACCCGTTCGTCCTTGTCGCCATGCAGGAGCAGCACCGGCATGTCCGCCGGCAGGTCCGCGGCCCAGGCCATGACCGAGCGTTCCGCCAGCACCCGCGACTTCTCGGTCCGGTAATGCGGAATGCGGGCGACGTAGACCTGTTCCATTTCGGGCCGGAAGCGCAGGTCGCCCTCGAGGTCGGACGCGCCCGAGATGACGGCCAGGGCCTTGATGCCCGGGTTCCGGCGCGCCGCCATGAAACTCATCATCCCGCCGCGGCTCACCCCGAGCATGAAGATGTTGCCCGGATCGGCGTATGGGAGCTGTTTGGCCAGCGCGATCAGCCGGGTCACGTCGCGGACGTCGTTGCCGCCGAACTGGTCGTCGCCGTATCGCTTCGGGTCGGTTTCCGGCACGCCGCGATACTGGCTGGCGAGCACCAGGAAGCCGCGTTCGGCATACGGAAACACGCTGCGCATCAGCATCGGGAAGTTGATCGCGCCGAACGCGCCGTTGCCGCCGCGGTTGAAGATCAGCACCGGGAGCCTGCGGCCCGGCTCGCCCCTGGGCAGCACCATCCATCCCGAGATCTCGAGGCCGTCGCTTGCATAGGCGATGGCCTCGCATTCCAGGTGCTGCTGCGCGTGCTCGAAGTCCTTCCTGGGGAACATGTACGGCACCAGCAGCAGCTTGGGGTTCCACCAGTGGTTCCTGGCCTTGACGGTGTGCAGCCAGGCGTCGTAGCTCGGCCAGATCGAGAAGCAGTCGGTGGCGCGCAGGAACGGGGCGGGGTTCGACGCCAGCCGAGTCGCCGTTGCCTGCGCCTGGCGGCCGTCGGGAGCGGGTGTTCCGGAATGGCCGGAGCAGCCCGCCACGAGTGCGAGCAGCGCGGCATGCAGTGCGTGCGTCAGTTTCATCGTGCACTTCCTTGTCGTGAATGGTCGGCAAGGGTAGGGCAGGGATCGGCTGCGCCAATGAGCCATTGGTCAGCGTGCCGGCAGGCATGCCGACGCGGGCGGGAGCGCAGGTGCTACGGGGCGAACAGGTGGCGACAGCGCATTCGCGGCTGTCGACAGGGGAATGCGATCAGTTGAAGCTCGCCGCGTATCCGGAGCCGACGATCGTCTTCTGCAGCGGTTCGATCAGCTTGACGTTGCCGGCGACGATCTGTGCGCCGCGCGATTCGGCGACGTCGAAGCGCCTCGGCGCGGCGCCGCGGTAGTCGCAGACGCGTCCGCCGGCTTCGCGCACCAGCAGCACGCCGGCGGCGATGTCCCAGGGCTGCAGCCCGGCTTCGAAGTAGGCGTCGGCGCGGCCGCAGGCGACATAGGCCAGATCGAGCGCCGCAGAGCCGCTGCGGCGCACGTCCTCGGCGTCCTTCAGCAGCTCGCCCAGGCAGGCCAGCTGCGCGCCGGCGCGGCTGCGTTCGCGTGGCGGGAAACCAGTCAGCAGCATCGCCCCGATGAGGTCGCGGCGCTCGCTGACCCGCACCCGGCGCTCGTTGAGCTGGGTGCCGGCGCCGCGGCTGGCGGTGAACAGTTCGTTGCGCAGCGGGTCGAAGATCACGCCGTGCAGCGGCTCGCCGTTGTCGACCAGCGCGATCGACACGCACCAGTGCGGGATGCCGTGCAGGTAGTTGCTGGTGCCGTCGAGCGGATCGATCACGAACGTGTAGCGTCCGCCGCCGCGACCGACGTTCTGCATGCCGCCTTCCTCGCCCAGGATTGCGTAATCGGGGTGGGCTCGGCGCAGTTCCTTGATGATCGCGGCCTCGGCCAGGCCATCGACCTCGCTGGCGTAATCCATCCGGTCCTTCTCGATGACGTTGATCGCATCGAGCTTGTGCATGTTCCGCAGCAGCACCCCGCCGCCGGCGCGGGCCGCCTTGACCATGACATTGACGACGGGCTGGAGCATGGCGACGGACCTCGGGACAGGCGGAAGGCGGATGGCGGCAAAGAGCGGGCCGGCGCGGTGGCCGGGGCGCGGAGTTTAACATTCACCCATGAACCACGATTCCGCCGCCGCGCGCATCCGCATCGTCCTCGTCGGCACCCAGCATCCGGGCAACATCGGCTCGGCGGCGCGGGCGCTCAAGACCATGGGCCTGGCGCGGCTGGTGCTGGTCGAACCCGAGCGCTACCCGCATGCCGACGCCAACGCGCTCGCCGCCGGCGCCGACGACGTGCTCGCCGCCGCGCCGGTGCTGGCGACCCTGGCCGAGGCCGTGGCCGATTGCCGGCTCGTGCTGGGCTGCACCGCGCGCAGCCGCCGGGTCGCGCTGGAGGAGCACCTGCCACGCGCCGCCGCGGCGCAGGCCTGGGCGACGGCCGCGGAAGGCGGCGAGGTCGCACTGGTGTTCGGGCGCGAGCGCACCGGCCTGACCAACGAGGAACTGCAGCTGTGCCATGCCGCGGTGCACATTCCGGCCAATCCCGACTACAGCTCGCTGAACCTGGCCGCGGCGGTGCAGGTGCTGGCGTACGAACTGCGGCTGGAGATGCTCGAGGACGCCGGGACGGCCGCCCTGGCGCCGCCCGAGGCCCGGGCCGAACTGGCCGCGCACGCCCAACTCGAAGGCTTCTTCGACCAGCTCGCCCAGACCCTGGATGCGATCGATTTCCACAAGGGCCGGGCGCCCGAATCGGCGATGCGCAAGCTGCGCCGGCTGTTCCTGCGCGCGGCGCTGGACGTGAAGGAGGTGCGGCTGCTGCGCGGCATCCTTGCCGACGCCCAGCGGATGGCGCGGCTGGCCGGCGAACGCGGCGGCTGAGACGGGTTCGGGACCGCTGTCACAGGCCGGGTATTTCCGCTAGGCTCGCCGCTGCATCGACCCGCCGCGGCCCGCCCTTGCGCGACCTGACCATACGCCTGCTGTCCTGCCTGCTAGGAATGCTGGCGCTGTTGTCGGTCCCCCCGGTCCGCGCCGGCGACCCGCACGTGCTGGTGCTGGGCCGGATCAGCGACGATCCCAAGTCCCATTACGAACAGCTCAAGCCGCTGCTGGACTACGTCGTCCCGCGCCTGGCCGATGTCGGCATCCGCGAAGGCCGGATCCTGATGGCCCGCGACGAGCAGCAGATGACCAGCTACATGCGCCGCGGGCGCGTGGACTGGGTCACCGAGACCGCCGGGACCGGCATGATGCTGGCCGCGCGCAACGGCGTCAACCATTACTGGACCGTGTGCTTCGCGCGCCGCGACAGCGGCATCGACTCGCTGGCGCAGCTGCGCGGCCACACGATCGCGTTCCAGAACACGTCCTCGACCAGTGCCTACTTCGTGCCGGCGATCGAGCTGATGAAGCAGGGCATGCACCTGGAGATCCTGCTGTCGCCGATGGATCGACCGGCCGATGACTCGGTCGGCTACGTGTTCGCGCGTTCGGAACTCAACATCTCCACCTGGGTCGACAAGCGCCTGGTCGACGCCGGCTGCATGAGCAACCTGGACTGGAACAATCCGTTGCGGGTGCCGGCGTCCTACCGGCGCGAACTGAAGGTGCTCGAGCAGAGCGGCGAATACCCGCGCGCGCTGGAACTGGTGCGCGGCGACCTCGATCCCAAGGTGCAGGCCCGGCTGCGGCAGGTACTGATCGAGGCCGCCAGCGACCCGGCCGCGAGCGACGCCCTGCTGCAGTTCTTCCAGACCACCCGCTTCATGCCGATCGACCCGGTCACGGCCTCGAGCCTGCACGCCATGCGCAATGGCGTCGAGCAGGTGCGCAAGGAGGTCGAATGAGGCGCATGCAGGGCCTGCGGGCGCGCTTCAACACGCTGCTGACGCTCACCCTGCTGCTGATGCTGGCGGTGGTGGCCTTGCTGCTGCAGCGCCAGAACGCGATGCAGGAACGGGTGGTCGGGCAGGCGCGCGATGCGATGCACGGCCTGGTGTTCGAACGCCTGCGCGCGCATGGCGAGGCCGCGACCCGGCAACTGGCCGATTCGCTGGTCAATCCGATGTACTACTTCGACCTGGACGCGATCGGCGGGATCACTCGCGACGTGCTGCGCCAGCAGGACGTGCGCTACGTGCTGGTGTACGACAACAACGGCGCGATCATCCACGACGGCTCCGGCGACATCCCCACGTTCGGCCAGGCGATGCACGATCCGCTCGCCTACGAGGGCATGTCGGCCAGCGGCGTGCACGCGCAGTGGACCGACAAGCTGCTCGATGTCTCCAGCCCGATCATGGTCGGCGACCAGCGCCTGGGCGGCGTGCGCATCGGCTATTCGCTCGATGCGGTGCGCGCCGACGAAGGCCTGGCATCGAATGCGCTCGGCCAGCGCCTGAGCGAACTGGGCGCGCGCCACCTGGTCGGGATCGGGCTGTTGCTGGCGGCGTTGATCGGGCTGGGCGCGATCGCCAGCCTGGTGCTGCAGCGCACGCTGGTGTCGCCGATCCGCCACCTGGCCGAGGCCGCGCAGGAGATGGAAGCGGGCAACTATGCCGCGGCCATGCCCACCAGCGACCGGGACGATGAAGTCGGCGACCTCACCCGTGCCTTCACCCGCATGCGCGATGCGATCGCCCGCCACGATCGCGACATCCGGCGCATGGCCTACACCGATGCCCTGACAGGGTTGGCGAACCGGCTCGCGTTCCGCGAGGCGCTCGAACAGCGGCTGATGCAGCTGCGTGGCGCCGGCCGCCAGCTGGCGCTGCTGTTCGCCGACATCGACGACTTCAAGCGTGTCAACGACACCCTCGGGCACGACGCCGGCGACGAGGTGCTGGTGCAGTTCGCCGCGCGCATCCGCGAAGTCGTGGCCGAAACCGCGGATGACGACGACAGCACGGTGCTGGCGCGTTTTGGCGGGGACGAGTTCGTGATCCTGGTCGAGGGCGGCGAACGTCATGGCGGCGACGTGCGCGTGGCCGCCAGCCGCCTGGCCGATCGCCTGGTCGACGAGTTGAGCCGGCCGATCGCGGTGCAGGGCCGGCAGGTGTTCCTCGGTACATCGATCGGCATCACGCTGTTCCCCGATGACGCCTCGGGCGCGACGATGCTGATGAAGAACGGTGACATCGCCATGTACCAGGCGAAGGTCGCGGGCAAGAACTGCCACCGCTTCTACAGCCGCGCGATGGACCAGGCGGTCGAACGCCGCGTGCGCATGGAACAGGACCTGCGCGGCGCCTGGGAGCGCGGCGAACTCACGGTGGCCTACCAGCCGGTCTATCGCCTGGAGGACACCCGCCTGATCGGCGCCGAGGCGCTGCTGCGCTGGCAGCATCCCGAACAGGGCGTGGTCGCGCCGTCGGTCTTCATCGACGTTGCCGAGCAGAGCGGCCTGATCGACCACATCGGCCCGCAGGTGCTGCGGGTCGCGTGCCGCGACGCGATGCAGTGGCGGCAGGTGCACCCGGGCGCCGACGAGATGTTCGTGTCGGTCAACGTGTCGCCGCGCCAGCTGTCGACCGGGGAACTGCCGCACCAGGTCGCCGACGTGCTGCGCGAAACCGGGCTGGCGGCAAGGCGCCTGCACCTGGAGCTGACCGAAACCGCGGTGATCGGCGACGAGACCCACGCCAGCGCATTGCTCACGCGCCTGCGCGACAGCGGGGTCAAGGTCTGGCTCGACGATTTCGGTACCGGCTTCTCCGGCCTGAGCCACCTGCGCCGCGTGCCGGTGGACGGAGTCAAGATCGACCGCAGCTTCATCGCCGACGTGCTGCGCGATCCGGACGACCTGGCATTGACCACCGCGATCATCGCGATGGCGCATTCGCTGGGGATAGTCGTTGTGGCCGAGGGCGTCGAGAGGGAAGGCCAGTACGCGCTGCTGCGCGAACGCGGTTGCGACTTCGCCCAGGGCTACTGGCTGGGGCACCCGGTGAATGCGGCGGCGTTCGCGCAGATGCTGGCCAAGGACGCGCAGGTCAATGCCTGAAGCGAAGCCTCAGAACAAGCCGCCGAGCCATTGCGCGCCGATCGCGGCCAGGTTGCCCGACAGCACCCCGAACACCGCTACCGCGATCGTGCCGGCGACCCAGGCGACGAGCATCAAGGCGCCGTCGCGTTCGAGCAGGGCAAACGCGAACAGCAGCAACAGCACGCCGAACAGGTAATTGGTCAGCGGGATCGGCAGCGACAGCAGCACGCCCAGCAGGATCAGCAACAGGCCGGTGAACATGCTCGCGGCGCGATGCGCGAGCAGCCACGTGAGGCGCGGCCGCACCAGTTTTTCCAGCCATGCCAGCAGCGGTGAGATGCGCCTGTCGAAACTCGCCAGCGCGTGCCGGTGCGGGCCGCGTTCGGCGAGGAACTTCGGCAGCCACGGCCGCCGCATCCCGCCCAGCAGCTGCGCGCCGATCAGGATCACCAGCGGGCCGCTGACCGCACCGCCGATCGGGATCGGGATGAACGCCGGCAAGGTCGCCAGGAACAGCAGCATCCCGAACGAGCGCCGGCCCAGCCCGGTCAGCAGGTCGCGCAGGCGCAGGACCTCGTCGGGATCGCCGACCGCCCACGCATCCAGCAGCGCACGGGTGCCGGCCTCACGCGCCATCGAAGGCCGCTCCGCTGGCCGCGCGCTGCAGCAGCAGTTTGTCCACCCGCGGGCCGTCCAGGTCGACCACCTCGATCCGCCAGTCGTTCCAGTCGACGTGTTCGCCTGCGTTGGGGATGCGGCCGAACTGCGCGATCACCATGCCGGCGGCGGTGTGGTAGTCGTGCTCGTCCTCGCCGGGCAGCGCATTGCCGCCGAGCAGTTCGCGCAGGTCGTCGATCGGAAGCGAGCCGTCGACCAGCAGCGAGCCATCGTCGCGGGTGATCACCAGCGCTTCGGCATCGGCGTTCTCGCCGGACTGCACGCGCCCGATCACCGCGCCCATCAGGTCGTTGAGCGTGACCATGCCGGTGACGTCGCCGTATTCGTCGACGACCAGGGCCAGCGACTGCTGTTCCTCGCGGAAGATCTCCAGCAGCTTCAGGGCATGCGTCGATTCGGACACGAACACCGCCGGCCGCAGTTCGTCGAACAGTTGCGGCCGGGTTTCGTCGAGGTTGTCCAGCAGCGATTTCACCTCGAGCACGCCGAGCACGTCCGAATCGCTGCCGCGGAACACCGGATAGCGCGAGAACGGGGTCTCGCGCATCGACGCCAGGTTTTCCTCGAAGCCGGCGGCCGCATCCAGCCAGACGATGCGGGTGCGCGGCGTCATCAGGCTGTCGGCGGTGCGATCCCCCAGGCGCATCACCCGGTGCATCATGTTGCGTTCGTCCGAATCGATCACGCCCTGCTCGTGGCTTTCGCTCACCAGCATGCGGATCTCCTCTTCGGTGATGGTGGCCTGGTCGTTGCGATGCAGGCCGAGCAGGCGCATGGTGCCGCGGGTCGCCGCCGACAACGCGAGCACCACCGGCTTGGCCGCCTTGGCCAGGAAGTCCATCGGATACGACACCGCGGTCGCGATCGCTTCCGGGCGCAGGGTGCCGATGCGCTTGGGGACCAGTTCGCCGATCAGGCCGAACACGAACAGCATCAGCAGGAAGCCGGCGGCGAAGCCGATCCGGTCGGCGTAGGGCGCCAGCCAGGTGATTTCGCGCAGCGGCACTGCGATCTTGGCGCCCATCGATTCGCCGCCGAAGTAGCCGATCATCAGGCTCAGCAGGCTGATCCACAGCTGCACCGCGGACAGGAAGCTTTCCGGATGCTCGGCCAGGTGCAGGGCCTTGCGCGCGCGCCGGCTGCTGGTCCCCATCTGCTTGAGCCGGCTCTTGCGCGCGGTCAGCACCGCCATCTCCGACATCGCGAAGAAGCCGTTGCACAACACCAGTACCAGGACGATCAGCAGATCCAGCACGCGCGCGGGTCCATGCGAAGGCCACGGGCCGGCAGTGTGGCGGCCACCGGGTCGGCGGCACGTGCAGGCGGCGGCGGGGGAAGGGAATTCATGGCGGGGCGCGGAGCGCCGGCGGACTATAGCAGCCCCGTTCATGGGGCCCGGCGGGCGCCGGCACAAGGTCGCGCCGGGCATGGCCGCCGGCCGTCGGGGGCAGGCAGGCCGGGCTTCGCAACGAAACCGTCATAATCGATCCATATCCTTGCCACACTATTGCAAAGGAACCGGCGCGATGTTCTCCCTGCAGACGATCTTCGGCCAAGGCAAGCAGTTCTTCGCCCTGCTCGACGAGGCCGCGGACGCGGCCCACGACAGCACCAAGGCGCTCTACGAGATGCTCAAGGCAC
>Ga0310810_10007282_pt1 | contig 12603 bp, 8 predicted proteins | sample NCmetagenome_FD_207641 | JGI IMG/M metagenome (GOLD analysis project Ga0310810, IMG submission 207641) | Soil microbial communities from experimental microcosm in Duke University, North Carolina, United States - NC | ecosystem: Engineered > Artificial ecosystem > Soil microcosm > Unclassified ... | reverse complement strand
CTTGCCGTTGCCCGATCCCGCATTGGGCGTGCCGTCGGTCAACGAGTACGTCTCCGCCGTCCCCGTCACCGTGTTCGTGCGCGCCGCGTTCGCGTTCACGGTGTTGTATGCGAGCGTGCCAGTCACTCCATCGTTGGTGATCACCCCGCTCGTGATGTTCAGCGTGAGGTTCTGCCCGTAGCCCGTGTAGTCCAGCGTGTCCGCCGTCACGTTGCCCGTCACGCTGCCGCTCGCGTTGAACGCCACCGTGCCGCCGGCGTCATTGATGTTCTGGAAGTTCGTCCAGCTGTAGCCGTTGCCCGTACCCGCGTTGGGCGTCCCGTTGGTCAGCGAGTAGGTCGCTGCCGTGCCCGTCACCGTGTTGCTTTGACCGCTGTTGGCGTCTACGGTGTTCACATTGAACGCACCGCTCACACCGCCGCTAATTGTCCCCGCGGTGATATCGAGCGTCAGGTCGCTCGTATAAGCGGTGAAGTCCGCGACATCGGCTGTGACATCCCCCGTCACGCTGCCGCTCGTGTTGAAGTTCACCGTGCCGGTCGCATCGCTGATGTTCTGGAAGTTCGTCCAGGTCTTGCCGCCACCCGTACCCGCATCCGGCGTCCCGTTGGTCAGCGAGTAGGTCGCTGCCGTGCCCGTCACCGTGTTGTTCTGCGCGGCGTTCGCGTTCACCGTGTTGTACGCGAGCGTGCCGGTCACTCCATCGTTGGTGATCACCCCGCTCGTGATGTTCAGCGTGAGATCCTGCCCGTAGCCCGTGTAGTCCAGCGTGTCCGCCGTCACGTTGCCCGTCACGCTGCCGCTCGCGTTGAAGTTCACCATGCCACCGGCGTCGCTGATGTTCTGGAAGTTCGACCAGGTCTTGCCGCCACCTGTACCCGCGTCCGGCGTCCCGTTGGTGAGCGAGTAGGTCGCTCCTGTGCCAGTCACCGTGTTGTTCTGCGCGGCGTTCGCGTTCACCGTGTTGTATGCGAGCGTCCCCGTCACTCCGTCGTTGGTGATCACCCCGTTCGAGATGTTCAGCGTGAGATCCTGCCCGTAGCCCGTGTAGTCCAGCGTGTCCGCCGTCACGTTGCCCGTCACGCTGCCGCTCGCGTTGAAGTTGACCGTGCCGCCGGTGTCGCTGATGTTCTGGAAGTTCGTCCAGCTAACTGATCCATTGCTGCCGGCGTTGGGTGTACCGTCTGTCAACGAGTATGTTTCGCTCGTGCCGCCGATTGTGTTCGTCTTTGCCGCATTGGCGTTGATCGTGCTGATTCCGTTATAAGTAGTGCCAATGCCCGACGCCGTCGACGCAGTCAGGTCGACCGCGATGCCGGTACTGTAGTTCGAGTAATCTAGCGTGCCAGTTGTGGCAGTGATGCTGCCGGACACAGCCCCGCCGATACCCATGTTGAATGTACCGGCTCCGGTGTCGAAGAGGTTGCCTATTCCGATCCACGTAAGCGTGCCACCGCTGCTACCTTTGTCTTGGACCGCGTCGTCGAGATCCCATGTCGCGTTCGAGAGCTTGAGTGTGTCGCTTCCGCCGCCACCGTCGAGGCTGGCCGCGGGCGTCGATCCCGTTAGATCAAACGTATCGTCTCCGCCCCCGCCGTTGATGTTCACAGCCGATCCGGTGATTGAAGCGCCTCCCGTGAAGACCGCGCCGGTGTCGGCAGCGCCAAACTTCAATGTCACCGCACCAGCACCACCGCTTATGGCATCGATTACGGTCAAGCTGCCTTGCTCCGTCAAGACGACGCCGTTGCCCGTAATGCCGGCAACCCCCATTACGGTACCGACTGTCAACGTGCCGCTGGGAGCCGTATTGCTAATGTTGACCGTCCCACCAGCGTTCGCTGCTACCGTGTCGACCGCGGTTGTGACATTTATATTGGTGCCTGCGACGAGGGCGAGTTGGTCCACGTCCAACGTTCCTGGTCCGCTGATGCTGCCATCCGCCTGAAGCTTTAATGCATGGCCTGTGTGTGCAATGACATTAGCGCTGACAAGAATGTCGCCACTTTCCGTATTGGCGCCAGCGCTTCCCGTGGCCACGGTCACATCGGTCCCGCTTAGTGCGGTTTGAATAGTGGTATTGAAGATGCGCGAGCTGTCGCCGGCTGTCGTGAATGCGGCAGGCGCACCACTGGAGTCGAGCGCATTTTCTGTATTGACACCGTTGTCGTCGACGATCTCGAGGTTGTTCGGGTCCAGGAGCAGCATGCCGGTCCTGCCACGTGGTGCGCGGGTATCGACACTTCCGTTGAAGGCGAGATACTTCTTACCCGACACCTCCACAAAGCCGCCATTGCCACCCTGAGCGCCGCCTCGTGCGCTGATCGAGCCGTAGAACTGTGTCCCGTTGTCGGACCAGACAGCAACGTGGCCGCCGTCGCCACTCGTTATTGCATCTGCCTTGATGCTCGCATCCGAACCGATGAACGTGCGGGCAGCATTCTGCTCAGGACCCGCGCCATGGAAATTGCCGCCGATAAAGGCGTTGCCACCTCCGGCCTCGCCGGAGACGTCGACACGCGAACCGTTAAAGAGCCCGACGTATTGACCGAGCACCTTGACCGTGCCGCCGGTCGTGCCTGCATCGACGCCCGCTGCCGAGAGGGTTCCGGTATTCGCAACGACGCCCGTCGAACCGCCGTCGAGGACGATTTCGCCGTTTCGCTCGACGAGCGAGTTGGCGCGAATCACGCCGGAGTTGTTAACCACCGTGTCGAGCAGCGCGTTGGCGCTGCGCGCGGTGAGAAGGACGTTGCCGCCGTCCGCTTCGATGGTTCCTGCGTTGATCGCCGAGGCGTTAAGCGCTGCTTCGTCGACCGTCACCTTGATCAGTCCGTCGCCCAGCATATCCAGCGATACGGCGTCTCCCGCCGCCAAGGTGACGCTACCCGCGTGCGCGACGATCACGCCGTCGTTCCGCACCTGCGGGCCGACAAGCGCGGCGTAGCTGTCCACCGTGATGCTGCCCTGATTTACGACGGCGCCCGAGTTCCCCGGATTCCTCCATTTGTTGTATATGCCGGCAAGCGCATCCTGGTCTGCGACCCTGAGCGTCGTCGCAAAGAGCGCGCCGACATCGACGCTCGCGCTGGGCGCGAACAGCACGCCGTTCTGGTTGCTGAGGAAGATCTTGCCGTTGGCGCTAATGCGGCCGAAGATCTGCGAAGGATCGTTGCCGAGCACCCGGTTGAGCGTGATCGACGACGAGCTCGGCTGCGTGTAGTTGACCCACGCTTTCTCGCCGAGCGAGTAACTATCGAAGTCGATCGTGCCATTCTGGGACGTCTGCGTGATTTGAAGCTTGACGTCGTAACTGCGGCCGCCGGAAACGAAGTTTCCGCTTTGCACCGGATTAACAACGCCTGTGCCGTAGACGTACCGCCCGTTCTGCGGTGTGGTGGTCGGTGCAGGTTGGCCTGCGGCGGAGACGAGAGCCCAGGGGAGGAGCGCGAAGCCCACCGCCACGCTGAGCGGGCGGGGTTGCAGGGCCGGCGCGGCGTGTCCATACGCCGAGTCGCTCTGCACCACGTTATGGCTGCGGACGCTGTTGACTTTCTTTGTTGCCATGGTGCTCTCCCTGAAGCCCATCCCTGCTTTCTTCTGCCACCAGCCGGTCCAGTCTAGGTCGGTGGTCTAAACGCGTATGTCAAAAACATTAAAACCACTTCACCGCCTGCACCCAGACGCGCGGCCAGCGCTCCGCCTTGTCCGACTGAGGCTCGCTGTGCGTCAGTTGCCACGCGATGCTCGAGCGAACGATGAAATCGCCGTCCCGGCCGGCCGAGAGGCCGAAGCCGTAGCCGGCCAGTTCACGGTAGTTCTCGGCGTCGCTCGGCAAGGGGTCGTGGTTGATCTTGGCCAAGCCGTAATCCACGAAAGTCGAGGCGCTGAGGTCGCCGCCGAAGATCTTGAATCCCGGCGCGATGTAGCGCAGCTCGCCGCTCACGACGATGCCATCGTCCGCGGTCGCCTCGCCGACCGGATAGGCGCGCACGGCGTTCGGACCGCCGAGCGAGAACTTCTCGGCCGACGCCAGGTTCTTGGTCGCCCGCTGCCCCGAGAAGGCGAGCAGGAAGCTCGCGTTGTCACTCAGCCGCTGCAGGCGGCGACCGTCGATGTTGACCTTGCGAAAGCCGCCCAGCGTCCTTCGTCCCGTCGGCGCGAGATCCGAAGCGGCGACCGTCTCGGGGAAGATGCCGAGATCGCCGATCGTGTACGTGACCGCATACGCGTTGAGGCCGCCGCTCAGGAATCCGTCGCGGAAATCCCCGACCGCGCCGACCTTCCAGTCGCTGATGTCGCGCGTCTCGCTGGACGCGGTGGATTCCACGCGATCGATGAGCCGCTTGTCTTCGTAGGAGACCTGGGCGATGAAGTTGCTGTTGCGCGTGCGGACGATCGGATGGAAGGCATAGATCGACTTGACCTCGCCTTCGCCGTTCGCGCGCAGCGACGCGAAATCCTTGGTCAGGCGGTAGTCGAACTGCGAATAGCTGACGCCGAGTCGCGTGCCGCGGTAGTTGATCGGGATGAGGTAGGCAAAGCGCGTGTACCACATCCCCTCGTCCGAAACGAAGCCGCGGAAGGTCGCCTGGTCGCCGTAGTTGAGGGGCGTGTTCCAGTTCAGGTTGGTGCCGAGGCGATACTCGCCGGTGAAGCGGTTGCCGTGGTTGTCGGCATCGACGAAACCATTGAACCGGTCCTGCACCTGATCGACGTTGACGCGTACGTCGGCGGCACCGATGGTGCGGCTCGGACGGATCTCGGAGGTGACCTGCGCGCCGGGCAGGTCGTTGATCAGCAGCAGCGGCCGCTCGAGGCCGGTCTCGGTGATGATCTGGCCCTGCTTGAGGTGGGTGCCGACGATGCCGACCAGCAGGCTGTCGGAGATGCGCAGCCCGGGCTTGCTGTCGACCTCGACCTGGCCGATGCGCCCCTCGATGATGCCGATCTGCACCACGCCGTTGCGTATCGCCTGCTGCGGCAGGTACGCCTGCGCGAGGAAGTAGCCGCGCGAGCGGTAGTACGCGCGCACCGCGGTCGCCGCGTCGTTAAGCCCCTCGAAGTCGAGCTCTTTGCCGATGTACTCCTGCGCTGCCGTGCGCAGCTGCTCCGCCGAGTAAATCGTGTTTCCAGTGAACGTGAACTGCTTGACCAGCACTCGGAGCTGCGGCGAAACGGGAAGCGCGGGCTTCGGCTCGGGCGGCTTCGGCAGGACCGGCTCGGTGGGCGGCGGAAGCCTGAGGGGCTCGCGGCTCTGCTCGAGCAGCTGCCCGGCGTCGGGACGTTGCTGTGCAAGAGCGCTCGCGCTCGCGAGCGCCGCAACGACGAGCGATAGGCGCAGCTTCATTTTTCTCCGGCTGTTGTTGTTTTCGTTTGGTTTGAGCGACAGTTGCTGGCCAGCAACGTCGAGCGTGCTCCTCGCGGGCGTGTGCCCAAAAAATAGGCATCGCCGCGCCGATTGGACGCCGACAGACGCAACTGCGTGGTCTCCCCTTCCGAGTGTCAAACCGCTTCCCGGCTCAATGACTTGCAGCGTTTCTTGGACTTCGGCCCGAAGCTCGGGGCGTGCGGAGGCAGGATAGCGTGAAATATTGCGGTTACGCAACGTTAACGACTTGAAGGACAAGCACTGTTTGCCCACCGGCCGGACTTGTCGCCTTGCCGCGACGAAACGCCAGGTTCTGCCGAGAAATCAAGGCAAGAATTTCAACTCATCAGGCATTTAGCGGGCGTCAGGGAGGATACAGGGTTGAATCCGCCGGAACGCCGGGCGCTGTCTCGGCCGAAAACCAGGCGCGCGATGCCGTACCCGAGCGAGCGAGTTGACGAGATTTGACATCCCTAGCTAGCGCGGCGCCGCGCGGGCGCGCGGCCCGCCGGCATGCGCAGGCGCGAGATGCCGGTCGTGCCTCCAGCCCGCTCCGCGCCCGGCCCGCGGACCGATGTCGCTTTGCTCGATGCGCCGGCCGTTGACGTAGACCTCGGCGAGCGTGCGCCCGTACCGGTCGGTTCCGAACGGCCGCAGCGTGATCTCGCCCGAAGCGAGCAGCGTACGCATGCGCTGCCGGGCCACTCGCCCGCCCGGCTGGTTGAGCTCCGCCGCGTAGACATTCGTCAGGCGTATCTTCTGGCGATCGCAAACCAAGGTGTCGCCATCGATGGCGATGCAACGCGCGCCCGCGTGAGCGGCGATCGGGAAAGCCAGCGCCATGAAGACGAGCGTGCGCGTCGTCATTTCCGGCCCTTCGTCAGGCGGCGATACTGCGCCATGTAACGAATCGCCTCGCGCCGCCGGCCGAGTCCCTCGCAAAGCAGCGCGAGGTTGTAGCAGCAGTCGGCGAGATGCGGATCGCCGCGCAGCGCGGCTTCGTAGCTCTCCGCCGCCTGCTCCTTGCGCCCCATGTCCTCGAGCAGCACTCCCAGGTTGAAGAGGAGGCTCGGGCTGTCGCCTTCGGCTTTGCCTGCCGCGCGGTACACCTGCTCCGCCTCATCGAGATGCCCCGTGTCATGCAGCAGCCGGCCGAGGTTGATGCGCGCCTCCAGCATGCCGGGCTGCGCCGCGAGCGCCCGACGATACGCCGCCTTGGCAGCGCTCGCGTCGGCGCTCTCCAGCGCCGCGGCGCGCTCGAACCACTCGTCGGCGGACAACTCGCGCGGCGGCTGACCCCGCGGTATGACGGTCAGGGAGCCGTCGTGCGGATCATTCTCGAAGCCGAGCAGATACTGGCCGGAATCCGCCTGCCAGCGCCGGCTGCCTTCGCGAACCACGACCCGGTCGGCGTCCGCGGAAATGCTCAGGCCGGAAAGCGGGAGCGATGCGGGAAGACGTCGGCGCAGCTCCTTCATCGCGCGCGTGATGCGCCGTGCCGGTATCTTCGCCGCGGCAAGCGCCTGCGCCGTGCGCAGCACGATCAGGTCCTGGAAGGAAAAGCGCCAGGCGTTGCGCGGACCACGTGCCGGGGACACGAAGCCGGCGCGTACCAGGGCGCGGATCGTTCCTGGCGCGAGGCCGAGGAGTTTCGCCGCCTCGTGCACGCCGTATTGCACGGCTTCCCGCGAGCTACTTCTTCGCCGCTTTGCGCGCCGGCTTGGCGGGCTGGGCCGGCTGAGCGGCCGGCGCCTTGCGCGCCGGCTTCTTCTCGAGGCTCGCGCGCAGCGCCTCCATGAGGTCGATCACCTGCCCGCCCTCCGGCTCGGCAACCTCGCCGCTGGTGATCTCCTTGCCTTCCACCTTCCTCTGCACCGCCGCCTCGATGCGCGCCCGCACCTCGTCGGTGTATTGCGCGGCATCGAACTTGTCGCTCGACTGCTGCTCGATCAGCTGCTGCGCGAGCTTGAGCTCCGCTGGCTTGACGTCCATTTTCGGAATGTCGATGTCGCGAAGCGAACGCACTTCGCCGGCGTACAGCAGCTGCTGCATCACGAGACCTTCCACGAGGTCCTCGACCGGGCGGATCATGACGATGTACTGCTTGCCGCGTGCGGCCCAGCGGCCGATCGCGCAGCGGCCCGAATCGCGCAACGCCCGGGCGAGCAGCGCGTAGGGCTTCGCTCCGCCCTTGTCGGGGCCCAGGTAGTACGCCTTGTCGAAGTAGACCGGGTCGACGGCTTTCAGCGGCACGAAATCCGTGATCTCGGCCGTATGCGTGCCGGCCTCTTCGACGGCTTTCAGCTCTTCGGGAGTGAAGACGACGTACTGGTCTTTCGCGAATTCATAGCCCTTGACCATGTCCTCGCGCGGCACCACGACCTCTTCCTTCACGCAGAGATACTGCTGCTTCAGCCGAGAGCCACACGCCTTGTGCAGCAGGTTGAACGAAATGGCGCGGCTCGCCTCGGTGGCCGAATAGAGCTTGACCGGGATGGAGACGAGCCCGAACGAGACTGTCAGCGAAGCGATCGACCGCGCAGCCATTCAAACCTCCCGGGGCAGGTGAACATGCGGGGGGAACGGATTGTAATACAAAGAGATTTTTCAGGCTTTGATGGCCTGGAACGCACCCTCCAGGCTGATCTTCTCGCGTAGCGCGTCGTTCCAGCGGTCGCCGCTCTGCGTGAGACGCTCCGTTACGTTGTTGATCCTGAAGTCGAGGGGATGGGCGCTCGCCAGCTCCTCCCAGGCGAGCGGCATCGAAACTGGCGCTCCGGCGACGCCGCGCGGCGAATAGGCGGCGTTCAGCGTCTTGCCGCGCACGTTCATGTTGTAGTCCATGAAGATTTTTCCCGTGCGTTTCGGCACGCTCCATTCCATCGTGATGTCCTGCGGGTGCAGGCGCACCAAGTGCCGGCCGACCAGCTCGCTGACCTCGCGCGCCGCATCGAAGTCGATCGTGCGCCGGATCGGCACGAAGACGTGCAGGCCCGTCTTACCGGAGGTCTTCACGATCGCGTCGAGCTTCATAGTCTGCAGCAGCTCGCGCAGCCGGAAGGCGACCTCCCTGCCCTTCTCGAAAGCCACGGTGTTGAGCTCCGGCTCCTGACCGGCCTTCTCCTTCCCCGAGTAAATGTAGGGATCGATATCGAAAACCACGTAGTCGGGAAAGTTCAGCACCGAAGCTTCGAGGGACGCAAGTGAGCTGGCGTAGTCGGTGCCCGCGTTCTTCGCGTCCGCCCCAGCCTTCGCGCGCGAGTGCCAGACGTGGAACTCCAACGTGCCCGACTGTGCCAGCCAGAGCAGCGTCGGCAGGTTGTTGCACAGGAGATATTCGTGGCTCTCGTCCTTGTGCTCCGAGAACACGGTGATCGTCTCGACGTACGGCGGGCGCTCCTGGTGCCAGTGCTTCTGGAAGAAGCGCTGGCCGTGAATGCCATCCGGCATGCGGATCATGGTGAGCGGCCGGTCGGCGAGATGCGGCAGCATGAACGGCGAGACCTGCGCGAGGTAGCGCAGCAGATCGCGCTTGGTCAGCGGCGGCTGCTTCAGCGCCGGGTCGGCGGGCCAGTAGACGCGGTCGAGATGCGTGAGCCGGATGCGTTCTCTGCCCACCGCGAGCGCGAGCGCCGCCTTGCCGGCGTCGAGCTGCTCGACGATCTCGCCGATCTGCCCCTTCGGCCGCGGCGCCGCCTGCGCTCGACCCTCCGGCCGACGCACGTCGCGCGGGTCGATGTCGTCGCGCAGGCGCAGGAACACCGGCGCGCGAAGATGACCGTCGTCGGTCCACCCCTGGAAGCGCACCTCGGCGACGAGTTTCGGCTCGACCCATACGGTCGGGGCATTGAGCTCGGGATTCTCGCGGAACGGGTTGCCCTTGCGCCGCAGCGGCTCGAGCAACCCCTTCGCACGAGCGAGCGTCGCATCATCGAAGCCCGAGCCCACGTGCGAGGCGAAGTGAAGCTCGTCGCCTCGCCAATAGCCGACCAGCAGCGCGCCGAGCGGTGCCCGGGATCCCTTGCCCTTCGTGTAGCCGCCGACCACGAAATCGGCGCCGTTGACGCTCTTGACCTTCAGCCACGCGGACGAGCGCTTGCCGCTTTCGTAGACGCTGTTCCTGCGCTTGCCAACGACCCCTTCGAGGCCGTTCGCGACGGCGGCCTTGTGCAGGGCGATGCCGTCGTCGGTCGCATGCACGAGCCGCACCAGCGCTGAAGGCAGCAGGCACTGCGCCAAGTAGCGCCGGCGGTCTTCGTACGGCGACTTGCGCAGATCGATGCCGGCGAAATTGAGAAGATCGAAGCAGTAGAAGATCGCTCGTTCGGCGGTGCGGCCGCGGTTCTGCATCGCGCCGAAGGAGGGCTTTCCGGCCGCGTCGAAAGCGACGATCTCGCCGTCGAGCACCATGGCGTTCACCGCCTGCTTGCCGAGCTCTCCGACGAGGCGCGGGAAATCATCGCCGAGCTCGAGGCCGCGCCGGGAGCGCAGCCGCACGCCCTTCCCATCGATCGACGCGAGCGCCCTGTAGCCGTCGAGCTTGGGCTCCCACATCCAGTCGGGACTGTTGAATGCCGCCTCTGCCTGCTCGGCATGCATCGGCGCCAGCTTGTCCGGTAGCGGACGCGGCATACCGGCCGGGACGAGGCGCCCGGCCGGGATGCGCCTCACCGGGACGGCGGTCATCTCCTCCACCGTCGCACCCGAGAGCACCGATCGGTCCTGCGCGTTAAGGTCGCTCTTGCCGGCGAACCGATCCTCGTGCTTGATGAGCAGCCAGTTCTTGGCGTCCTTGGTCCGGACCAGAGCGAAGGATCCCTTGGTCTTCTCGCCGCGCAGGAGCAGGCTGAGCTTCCCTGCCTCCAGACCCGCGCGCACGAGCCGTTCAGCCTGCGCGCGATCGTGGAACCATGTTTCTTCATCCTCGTCGGGCGAATACACGCCGCAGTCCCAAACGATCACCTCGCCGGCGCCGTACTGGCCGGCCGGGATGATTCCCTCGAACGATCCGTAGGCGAAGGGATGGTCTTCCGTGCGAACCGCGAGGCGCTTCTCCGCCGGGTCGAGAGACGGCCCCTTGGGCACCGCCCACGACATCAGCACCCCGTTGCACTCGAGGCGCAGGTCGTAGTGCAGGCGCGTGGCGGAGTGCTGCTGGATGACGAACATCAGCGGCCCGCTGCGCTCCACCACGGCCGGCGACGGCTCCGGCGTCGCGCCGAACGTGCGCTTCGCCGAATACTCGCTAAGCTTGCCTTTCGCCATGGCCCATTCTAGGAAACTGCTCGCCGGCGCGAGCGGCTACTCCTTCAAGGAGTGGAAGGGCACCTTCTATCCGGCGGACATGAAGCCGGACGGGATGCTCGCCTTCTATTCGCAACGGCTGCCGACCGTGGAGATCAACAACACTTTCTACCGCATGCCGAAGGTGGAGATGCTCGAGAACTGGGCACGCACCACGCCGGAAGGGTTCCGCTTCGCCATCAAGGCTTCCCGGCGCATTACCCATTTTGCTCATCTCAAAGCGGACAGCGCCGGCGATTCCGTCGCCTTCCTCTACCGCTGCCTCGAGGCCCTCGGCGGCAAGCGCGGCCCGGTGCTCTTTCAGTTACCGCCGACGCTGAAGAAGGATGTGGCGCGCCTGCGCGACTTCCTCGCGCTGCTCCCGGCCGATCACCATGCGGCATTCGAGTTCCGCAACGAGAGCTGGTTCGCCGACGAGGTCTACGATCTCATGCGGAGCGCGGGTGCGGCGCTATGTCTTTCCGAGCGCGAAGACGCGCTTCCGCCACCTTTGGTCGAGACTGCACCTTGGGGATACGTAAGGCTGCGCCTCGAGCAATACAGCGAGGCGGACCTCGAAGCGTGGGCCGAGCGCCTGGGGCGCACGCAGTGGCAACAGGTGTTCGTCTACTTCATGCACGAGCCGACCGCTCCCGCCTATGCGGCGGCGCTCATGCGCCATGCCAGTTAGCTGCCGAACTTGATGTACTTCACCAGCTCCTTCTGCACTTCCGGCGGCTGCTCCAGCATGGCGGCGAAGAGCCGAGCGACCTCTTCGGCCGAGATATAGCCGGTGGAGATCTTGGCCTTCTTCATCTCCGCCAGGAACTCCGGATCCTTGGCGGTCCTGGCAAAGGCGTCGCGCAGCATCGCCATGCGATCCGCCGGCGTGCCCGGCGGCGCGGCGAAGGCCCGGCCGATAGTGAGGGGCGCGGCGCGTATGCCCATCATCGCCTTGCCGAGCGGGCTGGTCGCCAGATCCTCGTCGACGGGCAGGCTCTCGAACCCTGGGATAGCCACACGCCCGCGCACGATCGGGCGCACGGCGCCGCGATCGGCAGCGAGCTTGATGGTGGTCGCGAAGGCCGCCCACGCATCGACTTCCTTGCGCTCGAGCGCGAGCAGGATGTCGGCGTTCGCCTTGTAGCCCGAGACCAGCTTGAACTTCGCGCCCGCGAACTCCTTCAGGAAGAGCGGGAAGTCGTGCGCGTTGGATCCCGGACCGGTCGTGCCAACCACGATTTCCTGGCCCGAGCTCTTCAGCTCCTGCCAGTTCTTGTAGGGCAGGTCGGGCCGGATGGCCATCGCGACGCCGTCCGCGCCGGAGGAGCCGAGCCACTCGAACTTGCGCAGGTCGAAACGCACCGCATCGACCTTCGTGAGCTGCGCGATGCCGACCGATGGGTTGGCCGCGAGCAGCGTCAGACCGTCCGGTTTGGCGACTGTATAGACGTGGTTCGTGGCGACGAGATGCGCCGCGCCGGGCATGTTCTGCAGCACGACGTTCGGCTTTCCCGGGATATGCTTCCCGAGGTGGCGCGTCACGATGCGCGCGGCGAGCTCGAGGCTTCCGCCGGTCGCGCCGATGATCACGGAAACCGTCTTGCCTTCGTAGAACGAAGGCTGCGCCGAGGCGCTCGCCGTAACGAGCACGCTCAGCGCCAAGCCGGCGGAAATGGCAACCAGACTTTGTTTGCGCACGGGTATCTGCACCCCCTTGCGCAGAAGTGTAGCGGTTTCCCAAAAGCAAAAAGCCCGGTCCTCATGCGAGAACCGGGCTTTTCGTCGGCATATGGCCTGGCGGTGACCTACTTTCGCGTGCGCAAACGGCACACTATCATCGGCGCGAACCCGTTTCACGGTCCTGTTCGGGATGGGAAGGCGTGGTTCCAGGCTGCTGTGGCCGCCAGATAGAAGATTGAAGAAGTGAATCCGTCACGAACACATCG
>Ga0310810_10007281_pt1 | contig 12603 bp, 10 predicted proteins | sample NCmetagenome_FD_207641 | JGI IMG/M metagenome (GOLD analysis project Ga0310810, IMG submission 207641) | Soil microbial communities from experimental microcosm in Duke University, North Carolina, United States - NC | ecosystem: Engineered > Artificial ecosystem > Soil microcosm > Unclassified ... | reverse complement strand
CGGTCACGACGAGCTCGTCCCCGGCGAGGCGACCTGCGCCGCGCACGAGTACCAGGTCCTTCGCGGCCCATGTCTTGGCGCTCGCGCGCGGAAACCACGAACCGGGTACGGTGAATGCGAGGTAGACCAGCACGCAAACGAGCGCCGTCAGCGCAATGACGAGCGCTGCCCGACGAGCATCGCGCGAGCCGCCGGCGGCGGCGTTGCTTAGGGGAACGGCCGCGGCGGCACCCGTGCGTGCGGTGAGGGGCGTTGCGGGGGAAACGATCTCGGGGTGAATGGTGCGCTGCCCGAGACTTCGCTGTCTCGGGATTCCAGTTCGTTCGGCGTCGCCGCGGCAATGACGGGTTGCGGCCAACGAGTCGATTTTACGCGTCTCGACCGATCGCTATACTGCATGCCCGATGTTTCGGAAAGCACGCATGCCCGCTGCTGCGCTCGAATGAAGCGCCTCCTTGTCACGGGGCGCAGCGGTTTCGTGGGAAGCATTCTCTCGCGTGCGATCGGCCCCGATTCCCGAGCGGCCGATTGGCAACTCGTCGACGTGCCCGATGCGTTGGATCTGACGTCGCCCGCCGACGCGAAGGCAATGGTCGGCCACGAGCCACTCGACGCGGTGATCCATCTTGCCGCCCAAAGCTTCGTACCGGAAGCCTTCCGCGATCCAGCTGCGACGCTGCGCGTCAACCTGCTCGGCACGCTCAACCTGTTGCAGGCTCTGCAGGCGAGGCAGTTCACCGGCCGGCTGCTCTACGTAAGCACCGGCGACGTGTACGGACGCGTGCCCGAGGCAGCATTGCCGGTCACCGAGGCTCAGGTGCCGCTGCCCCGCAATCCGTATGCGGTGAGCAAGCTCGCCGCGGAGGCACTGTGCCGTCAATGGGTGATCACCGAGGGCATGGATATCGTCCTGGCGCGGCCGTTCAACCATATCGGCGCCGGTCAGAGCGAGCGTTTCGTGGTATCGGACTTCGCACGTCAGATCGCGGCGATTCGACGTGGTGCGCGCGAGCCGCGGGTCGAGGTTGGCGACATCGATGTGACGCGAGACTTCACCGATGCGGGTGACGTCGTGCGGGCGTACTTCGCGCTGCTCGCCGACGCCTCGCCCGGCGAGACCTACAACGTGTGCTCGGGGCGCGAGCAGTCGATTCGTGCGCTCCTGCTACGACTGGCGGAACTCGCCGGCGTCGAAGTCGCGATTCGCGAGGATACAACGCGCATGCGCAAGGCCGAGCAGCGGCGCCTGGTGGGCAGCCCGGCCAAACTTTACCAGGCAACCGGCTGGTCCGCGACGACGCCGCTCGATGCGTCGCTCGAAGCCATGCTGGATTACTGGGACAGGGAGCAGTCGCAATGACGCGATCGGCATTGATCACCGGCGTAACGGGTCAGGATGGTGCATACCTCGCGAGGCTGTTGCTCGACAAGGGTTATCGCGTCCATGGCCTGCTCGCGCGGCGCAGCACCAGCACGCTTTGGCGGTTGCAAGAGCTCGGAATCGTGGACCGCGTGGTCCTCATCGATGGCGATCTCGTCGACCTCACGTCGATCCTGCGCGCCCTCGAAGCGAGCGGGGCGCACGAAGTCTACAACCTCGCGGCGCAGAGCTTCGTCGCCACGTCGTGGCGCCAGCCGTTGCTGACGGCCAACGTGACGGGCATTGGCGCACTCAACGTGCTGGAGGCGATCAGGATCCACGATCCGACCATCCGTTTCTACCAGGCATCGACGAGCGAGATGTTCGGCCTCGTGCAGGCAGAGCACCAGGACGAGAAGACGCCGTTCCACCCGCGCAGCCCCTACGGCGTCGCAAAGCTGTTCGCCCATTGGTCGACGATCAACTACCGTGAAAGCTTCGGACTGCATGCCTCGTGCGGCATCCTTTTCAACCACGAATCGCCGTTGCGGGGCCTCGAATTCGTAACGCGGAAAGTGACGGATGGCGTCGCCCGCATCAAGCTCGGCAAGGCACAGGCACTGCGCCTCGGCAACATTGACGCGAAGCGCGACTGGGGATTCGCTGGCGACTACGTCGAAGCGATGTGGCTGATGCTTCAGCAGCAGCACCCGGACGATTATGTCGTGGCGACCGGTACGACGACGAGCGTGCGCGAGATGTGCCGCATTGCCTTCGACCACGTCGGCCTCGACGCGGAGCGGTACGTCGTCGTCGACCCGCAATTGTTCCGTCCGGCGGAGGTCGACGTGCTGCGCGGCAACCCGGCGAAGGCGCGCGAGAGACTGGAATGGTCCGCGCGCACGCCGCTGAAGGCGTTGATCGGTCAAATGGTGGACGCCGACCTGCGCCGACTCGAAAGAAAAGACCGGCGTCAGTGAGCGTTGCGGGCGACCACGATGTGCCACAACGTCAGCGCCAGGATTCGCAGGTCGAACCACAGCGACCAGTGCTCGATGTAATAGAGATCGTATTGAATGCGCAGCGCGAGGTCGCTGTCGCCGCGCAGGTCGTTGACCTGCGCCCAGCCGGTGATGCCGGCCTTGACGAGGTGCTTCTGCATGTAGCCGGGGATGCGCTCGAAGAAACGGGCGACGAACTCCGGCCGCTCCGGCCGTGGTCCGACGAGCGACATCTCGCCCTTTATCACGTTGAACAGCTGCGGCAGTTCGTCGAGGCTGAACCTGCGCAGCAATGCGCCGAACGGCGTCGCGCGTCGCGCATCTCGCGACGACCACATCGGGCCGCTTGCGTCTTCCGCCCCTATGGGCATCGTTCGGAACTTGTACATCGAGAACGACCGCCCGTTCCAGGTAACGCGCTGCTGCCGGTAGATGGCTGGTCCGGGCGAAGACAGCCTGATGCCGAGCGCGATCAGCGCGAAGAGCGGCGAGAGCGCGACCACGAGCAGCGTTGCGAGTACGTAGTCCTCAAGCGACTTCCACGTCGCGCGCACGTCGGAGAGCGGCGTGTCGGTCAAGTTCAGGACCGGCATCCCGCCGACGTCGCCGATCGAGTGATTGAGCAGGTGAAAGCCGTAGATGTCGGGGACGAAGCGGATGACGGCCGAGGTGGCCCGCAGGCTGTCGACGCATTCGCGGATGCGTGCTTCCTCCCGCAGCGGTAGCGCGATCCAGATCTGGTCGGCGGGTTGTGCGAGCAGGTCGTGCGGCAGCCGCTCCAGCGTGCCGAGCACCGGAATGCCGTCGATCGCGCTTCCGGTGAGCCGCGGATCGTCGTCGTAGAACGCGCGCACCGCGAGGCCGCTCGCCGGCGTCGCGAGCAGTCGCGCCGCTACGGCGCGACCGTGCTCCCCCGCACCCACGATGACGACGTGCCGCAAGTTTCGCCCGCGCTGGCGAAGTGCTCGCAGCACGAGGCGGATCACGGCGCGCCATGCCACGTGCGCCACGCATCCGCCAGCGATCCACGTGAGCGCCCAGCCGCGCGAGAAGTCGGCGCCGGTCTTCGTGAGGAAGAGAAAGGCACCGCCGACCACCGCGATCAGCAGCCATGCGACGACGAGCGCAGAGAACTCGTCGACGAAGCTCGTCCCCCGTCTTGATTGATACAGGCCGAGCGAGGGAAGCGCCGCGAAACCGATGAAGCCGCCGGCCGCGATGGCCGTCACGTAACGCGCCGGGACGTCCAGGTTTCCGAGGTACGCGAGGTAGGCAACGTAGCCGCAGGCGACGATGTAGAGCGGGTCCACCAGACGCAGCGTGAAATCGAGCAGCGTCGCGTTGTCCTTGAGCAGCGAGCGCATCAGCCGGCTTCCTTCGCTGACCCGCGATCGACGCGACCGAAAAGCGCTTCGAGGTACGCCGCGAGTTCACTGCGAAACCGCGACGTCGCGAAGCGCGCCGCATTCGCCCGGCAATCGTCTGCGCGAATCGTGGCGCGCTCGAATCGGGCGATCGCGTCGATCACCGCGGCCGGTGATTGCTCGTCGAACAGCACGCCGGTCGGCCGCGGCGAGCCGACGTCGTTGACCGTTTCGCTGGAGCCGCCCATCCGGTACGCGAGCACCGGCGTCCCCGCGGCTTGCGCCTCGACCGTCGCGATTCCGAAATCCTCGTGCGCCGCGAACACGAAGCCTCGAGCTTCGCCGAGTGCGCGCGCCATCTGCTCGTCGTCCAGGCGGCCGGCGAACGTGACGTTGCGAGGAACGTCGCGCGCGAGCAAGCGCGCTTCGGGTCCGTCGCCGATCACGAGCAACCGCCGTTGCGGCATCGCGCGGAAGGCCTCGACGAGCACGTCGATCCTTTTGTAGGCGACGAGCCTCGACACGGTCACGTACCCGTTGCGCTGGCCTTGACCGACGCTCGCGAAGCGATCGACGTCGACGGGCGGATAAATGACGGCAGCCGTGCGGCCATAACAGCTTCGCACCGCCTGTGCGATGTGCTGCGAATTCGCGATGAAGCAGTCGACGCCGTGGCTCGCCTCGACGTCCCAGCGCCGGAAGCGCGCTTGTGCGCGCCGGACGATCGCCTCGCGCAGCGCGCTGCCGGCGGCGGCGCGGTCGCGGTATGTCGATGCCATCGCCCATGCAAAGCGCGCAGGACTGTGGCAGTAGCAGACGTGCAACTGGCCCGGGCGCTTGCGTACGCCTTTTGCGACCGCATGGCAGTCCGAAATGATCACCTCGTACGCCGACGCGTCGAGGCCTTCGATGATCGATGGGAACGCCGCGGCAGCATAGCGAAACCAGCGCTTTGCCGCGGGCATCACTTGCAGCCAGGACGTGTGGACGGTCGCGGCGGCCAGCAGCTGCCGCTCGGCATCCGAAAGGAAGTCGACGAGCGTGAACACCGGTGCGCCCGGGAACAACGCGAGCAGCGAGGCCAGCACCGCCTCTCCGCCGCCGGGTGCATCGAGCCAATCGTGTACGAGCGCAACCGAGGGCCGCTTCATCACGAAGCGTTGCCGGGCGGCAACTCGGCCGCTTCGAGAATCGCCTGCGCCGTGCCTTGCGCGCACCGCTCCCACGTGTACGACGCAGCGCGTGCGCGTCCGGCTGCGGCGAGCCGTGCGCGAAGCGCCGCATCCGACAACAGCTCGAGCAGTTTCTCGGCGATGTCCCGTTCCGAACGAGGGTCGCAGTACCGAGCAGCGTCACCGCACACTTCCGGCAACGCGCCCGCTCGCGCGGCGAGCACGGGCGTGCCGGCTGCCATCGCTTCCAGCGGAGGCAGGCCGAAGCCTTCTGCAAGCGAGGGTTGAACGAGGACATCGGCGCCGCACATCAGCGCCGCCAGCGCATCATTAGACACGTTTTCGGTCAACTCGGCACGCGAGCCCAATTGCTGCACGGCGGCCAGCGCCTCGCGGTCGACACCGCGCAAACCCGTGCGCCTGGCGACGACGACGAGGCGGTGCGGAACCTGCGCCGAGATCCGAGCGAACGCGCGCGCCAATGCGCCGAGATTCTTGTGCGGCTTCAGGATGCCGACGAACAACACGTAAGGCGGCTCGGCTCCCGTGCGCGGGCGCGTCGAGGGGCGAACGCCGAGCGGCACGACACGCGTTCGCGTCGGCTCGATGCCGCCGAGTTCGACGGCCTGCCGTCGAGTAAACTCCGAATCGCAGATGACGCGCGCTGCGCGCTTGCGAATCTGCCGCAACCATACCGCGACCGCGGCGCGCGGGAACAAGCCGCCTCGTCGCTCGGCAAGCGGCAGCAAGTCGTGAAGCGTTACGACAAGCCGTCCACCAAACCGAATCGGGACATTGAAATGCGGCGTCCACCACAGTGCGTCGCGGGTCGCGGCGGGCGGTCGCCAGACCTCGCCAAGCGTCAGCGGCCGCACGCGCGATACGATGGGGCGCGCAAGGCCGGCAAGTGTAGTCGCCTGCTCGTCGTCGAGTCGCGGAGGCACGATGACCATGGGCTCGAGCGCCTGGCATCGCGCAAGCACGCCCGGCAGGACGTTCGAGAGGTAGGTACCGATGCCGGAGTAACCGAGCATACGGGCGTCGACGACGAGATGCACTGGGGAATGGCGACGCCGTCAGGCCGGCATTCGGCGTGCGAGGAAGATCAGCCGATCGCGCACGTCGGGTGGCCGGCTGGGCCATCGTCGAGTATGCCATACGCATCCTGGAGCATCGCCGTTGGCGCTTGAGGCGGTCGCGGCCGGGCTGCGCGTGCTGCGCCGGCACTTGCGCTACGCACGCCGCGAGCCGGCGAAACTGTTCTGGATCGCACGGCGCGTCGTGGAAATCGTCGCGACCGGTCGGCTGTCGGCCGTCCTCGAGCGTCATCGTGCCGCGGGCGATGCGAGCGCCGAATACAAGGCATGGCTCGAGACCGAGTCGACGCTCGTTTCGTCACGCCGTGCTGCGCTCGAACGCGAGCTGGCGTACGCGCCTGCGAAACCCTGCTTTTCGATCCTGATGCCGGTATTCGCGCCGCGACAGGAATTCCTTCGTGCCGCGCTCGATTCGGTCACGGCGCAAAGCTACGCGCAATGGGAGCTCTGCATCGTCGACGACGCTTCCACCGATCGCTCTCACATCGACGGGTTGCTCGCGCTCGCTCGCGACGATCCGCGGGTTCGAGTTCACACGCGCGCCGTCAATAGTGGAATCGCCGCCGCAACCAATGATGCGCTTGCGCTCGCGACCGGCGAATTCGTGCTGTTCCTCGATCAGGACGACCTGCTCGACAAGGACGCGTTGTTGCATTTTGCGGCTGTCGCCCTGCACGTCCCCGAAGTCGCGATGATTTTTGCCGATGAGGATCGGATCGGGTCGTCCAGCAAGCGCGGCGAGCCATTCTTCAAACCGGGCCTGGACGCGGAGTGGCTGCTGACGACGAACTGCGTGCTGCATCCATTCGTCGTGCGGACAGCGTGGCTGAGGTCTACGGGCGGCATGGCGCTCGGCGTCGATGGCGCGCAGGACTGGGAGCTGGCGCTGCGCTCGTCCGACCAGATTTCTGCAGATCGCATCGTCCACGTTCCGCGCGTTCTCTACCACTGGCGCGAGCATGCCGGCTCGACCGCGGCCGCGATCTACGAGAAACCCGCGGTCGTCGATGCCCAACTGCGCGTGATGCAGGCGTTCCATGCGCGGCGCGGCGAGCGGGTCTCGTTCACGCATCACGCTGGTGGGTGGCGAATCGATCGGCCGTTGCCGCAGCCCGCCCCACGCGTGTGCATCGTCGTTCCCACGCGCGACCGCGCGGATCTAATGAGGCGCTGTGTCGACGGATTGCGCACTTGGACGGATTATCCGAACTGGGAGTGCGTGGTCGTCGACAACGGCTCGCGCGAGCCCGCGGCGCTGACGTTGCTCGAAACCCTGCGAGCCGACCCGGCCTTCAACGTCGTTCGCGACGACGGTGACTTCAATTACGCCCGCCTCTGCAACGTCGGCGCCGCAGCGGCGGGCGGCGAGATCCTGGTCCTGCTGAACAACGACGTCGAGCCGCTCAACCCCACCTGGCTCACGCAGCTGGTCGTCAATGTGGTGCGTCCCGAAATCGGCCTCGCCGGCGCGATGCTGTACTACCCGAATCGCACGATCCAGCACGCGGGGGTGGTGCTGTGGCTGAACGGCGTCGCGGACCGTCCCTACATCGGTCTGCCGCGCGGCTATGCGGGGATTGATCACCGGCTTGCCGCCGTCCATTCGGTGAGCGCGCTCGTTACGGCATGCGTCGCCGTCAGGCGAATGGTTTATGAGGAAGTCGGTGGGATGGACGTCGCCTTTCCGGTGGCCTGCAACGACCTCGACCTTTGCCTCAGGGTCTCCGAGGCCGGTTATCGGAACATCATCACGCCGCATGCCGAGCTCTTCCATCGCGAATCGGCCAGCCGCGGATACGACTACGGGACGCGCATCTCCAGCCAGGCGCAGCGCGACGAGGAACTCTTCCGGGAGAGGTGGAACGTGCGGATTCCGGTGGACCCGTTCTACAACGTCAACTTCACGCGCGAAGGCCCGGCGTTCCGGATTCGTCATCCGGGATCGTAAAGACGCTCACGAGCGGTCACGCTGTGCCCGGAATACGAAGTACTTGCTGGCGATGAACGTCGTGACCGTATAGGGAACGACACCGAGCGCTTGCGCGACATAGCTGTCGAGGCCCCCGCGAATGGCGACGAGGACGGTCGCGAGATTCACGACGTAAGCGACGCACGTCGTGAGGGCGAATCGTGCGAACGCCGGCAGGCTAGCGCCGCGATAGGCGAACGTCCATCGACTGTTGAGCGCGAATCCGAGAAGGATTCCCACCGAATAGCCGAGCGCATTGGCGGCGGCATCGCCGAGCTGCAGGAGCAGCTTCGCGGCATAGATGACCGCCAGTCCGACGATGGTGTTCAGCAGGCCCACGGACACGAAGCGTTGCACTTCGGCCACGACGAGGCGGTTCATTTGCGCCCCATCACGTAGTACTGCGCGCCGAGCGGGCACCACGTCAGCGCCCGCTCGAGCGTGCGCAACGCGGCCAGTAAGTGCGGAAAGAAGATGCGGTAGCGAATCGCGCTTCCGCCGAACCCCGCCGACGCAAGGCTACGACGCATCGCTGAAGCTCGGATCAGGCGCGCGTTCTCGTCGAAGGGACAGCGCCCCACGACGCGCACAGTCAGCGGATTCAACGGGTTGTGCTCAAATACGAACAGGTGGCCGCGTGGGCGCAGGACCCGCCACAATTCACGCAGCAACGACACGTGCTTCGCGTGGTCGATGTGATGGAACACGCACGCCGCATAGGCGATGTCGAAATGTCCGGGTGGAAACGGGATGTTGTTCCCGTCGAACTCTACGTAGTCCGCTTCCTGCCCGTGGCGTGCGCACGCGATGTCGAGGCTGCGGCGCGAAACGTCGAGACAGGTGAGATGCGCCTGAGGAAGGTGCTTGCGGAACGGCGCGACGGAGGCGCCGTTTCCCGCGCCGAAATCGAGGATGCGCGGCGCTTGGCACGACACGTCGGCCTGCCGGCCGTATTCGCGGGCAACGTCGACGACCTTGTACTCGGAGAAGAAGGCGGGCTCTTCGCCGGACGCGCCGAGACTCGCCGCATGCAGCGCGTCGTAGTCATCAGCAAACTTGTCGAATTCTGCCTTCTTCAACGCGCACGCTCTCGACTATTCGCTCGCTTTGCGATCGACCGCCGCGGGTCGGGTGGGGCTGCTGCGGACGATGAAGAGAGGCCGACCCATGACGATATTGAGCGTCACCGCCAGGTATTCGGCGATCACGCCAAGCGCCGTCAGGATCAGCCCCGAGAACAACGCGACGACGATGAGGAGCGACGCCCATCCCTGCACCGGGGCGTTTCCATAGAACTTCCCGTATATCGCATAGGCCGCAATACACAGCGACAGTCCCACGGACACCACGCCGAGCAACGTGATGAGCCGAAGTGGACGCGTGCCCGTCGTGAGGATCACGCTCCAGAAGTGGCCGACCAGCTTGAGGTACGAGTATCCGGAGGGCCGATCCATTTCCTTGCGTAGCGTCACGCGCGCATGCCCGACGCGTTGCGTGATCCAGAACAGCCCGACGTCGAGGTAGACGCGATTGCCACAGTAGCCCGCCAGCGCTCGCGCGATTTCCCCGTCGATCAGGCGAAAGCTGTTGAACCGGCCAAGCCGGTCGTCTCCGAGCATCTTGTTCGTGATCGCCTTCGCCGCGCGACTCGAGGCATTGCGCAGCCAGCCATGCGGCGGCGGGTTGGCAGGCGACGCATACACGAGCTGCAGCGATTCGGAGAGCGCCATGTCGAGCATCGGGCCGATATCCGCGGGGTCCTGCTGACCGTCCTCGTCGAGCGTTGCGACCCATTCGCCGGTGGAACTGGCCATGCCGGCCATCGTGGCCGCATGCTGTCCGAAATTGCGGGACAGCCAGACGGGCCGGACGAACGGATGCTCGACGCCCAGGCGCTCGATCACCTGGTCCGAGCGATCCGGCCCGCAATCGTGCACGAGCAACACTTCGCTGACGATGAAGCGATTGCCACGGGCGCTCGTCTGCCCGCTCGTGAAGCGACCAATCTCGGCGATCAGCGGCGGGAGGGTCTTCTCCCCGCGATAGACGGGAATGACGACCGACACGCGGTGAAGCCTGGGCTCGGTCTGCGACGCCGGCGAAGTCTCGAGATGGGAAAGCGCAGTCACGGTTGGACCGACACGATAACGCGTCGTCCGTCCCAATCGCGCTCACCCGTATCCGCAACCGGCAGGCTGGCATTCGGCCTGACGAAGCCCACGGCAAGCCGCAACGGACCCGCGGCGCGAGCCGGAAGGATAGCGGTATCGACGTGGATCGGATTGCTCGCGGGCAGATCGTCGACACGCCCGATCGGCAACTGGTCCGCGTAAATGATCTTGCCGTCCCGGTCGACGGTGTGAACGAAGAAAGACCAATCCGAGGCGACAGAGGCTTGCAGCGGCTGCCACCAGAGCTGCAAGGTCAACTGCCCGCCCGCGCGCGTGACGCGCAACGCCCGCACCTTGAAGAGCGAATCGAACGTCGTATCGCGCAACCAGAAGTTCTCGGCGCCGATGCGTTGCAACGTCTGTCGCAACTCGTCCTCACCGATGAGCCGGGGAATGCCTGCTTCGAACTCGGCGCGCCACCGATGTTGCGCATAGAGCCGGCCGAACGCCTGCGTCAGTAGTGATCGGTCGACGATCTTCAGCACGCGCGCCGTTGCGCTGTCCGAAACGAGTCGCACGCCGTCGCCCTCGTCGAGGCCGGTCGCCCATGCCTCCATCACGCGGCGTTCCGCGTCGAAGTCGACCACGTGCTGCGGGATGCTCGCACGCGTCACCGCGTCCCGTATCGGCTCGAACACGAGGTAGTCGGCATCGAGGATGTCGCGGAAACGATAAGTCGCCGGGCGCTGCCAGTCGACCGGTCCGGTCACGTACAACGCCGGTCGCTCGGGTCGTGTGATCCGCGCATGCTCCGCGACTGCGGTGAAGATCGCATCCGTGTAATTGACCGACATCGAATAAACAGTGGCCGAACGGCCACTTGCCGTCGCCGCGGCGATGACGGCCTCGGCCTGATTCGTCACCGCGTCGTTCCTGTTCACCGACACGTTGACGCCGGTCCGATCCTGCCATGCCACCGATGGGTCGGGATCGACAAGCAACAGCGCGAGGTTGAGCGCCGGCAATCCGAGGAACGTCGCGTACGCGAATTGGTAGGGGCCCGGCAGCCCCGCGACGCTGCGGACGAAGATCGGCACCGCGGCGATCGACGATACGAGGACGAACGGGACCGCATAGCGCACGTTCATGCTGCCGCCGGCATAGACGAGCCAAAACCAGACACCGAAGGCGAGTATCGCGACCGCGCACGCGGCGAGGGCGACCGGCGGGAGTGTCAGCGAGGCACTCGACGAGCGATCGCCACTCTCGCTTCGTACGCTCCGCCAGCGAAGTACGGCGAGCAACGCGCCGCCAATGGCCCAGGCGGGAAACCAGTATCCGACGCCCCGGTGGACAATGTCGATGAGAACGGGCCACGGCATGGCAATGTCTCGCTTCATCATCGCGATCGCCGCCGCTCCGTACGCGAAAGTGCCGGAAGACAGATATTCGGAGTGTCGTGCGAGCGCGAGAACCGCCACGTCGGCCACGGCGATGCACGTAGCTGCCCAGAGGAACCACGCTGGTGCGAATGGGACACGAGTTTGCAGTGCCCGCTCTCGCCGGATTCGCGAGAGGGCGAGAACCGCCCACGCAATGGCTACCGCGGCGGCCAGCAGTATTCCCGAGGGCTTGATCAGAATGGCCAAGCCCGACAGCAGCGCGGCGAGCGCGGCATAGACGATCGACCGATCCTCTGCGCTTCGTACGCCGGCCGCCATGGCCAGAGCCGCTACGCCGCCGAGGAAGCCGTCGACCAGCCCCCAGTGCGCCGGAATCGCGCGGTTCGGTACCACGTCGAAGTAGTAGAAGGTCGGCAGCGTCGACAGGAAGATCGCAATGGACGCCAATTGCCAGGTCGTGTTGCGCGCAGCCCGCCAGCCCGTGATGAAGACCGCCAATCCGATGAGCACGGCCGGAAAGAACGCCGTCCGAAAGTAGAAGGGCCGGAAATCGGCGCTGAACCCGAGCGGATAAGACACGAGCACGGTGCCGGGTGGACGAAACGTCGGCTCCAGATTCAGCGGATTGTGGAACTGCGGCGCGTGAAGATTCGTCCAAAAGTTGCGCGCCTTCAGCACGTATGTCGCCGCGTCATAGACGGGAGGCTGCCGGCTTGCGCTGGCGTGTTTCCACACGAGCGATCCGAGCAGGATGAGCCACGCGACCCAGACGAGAACAGGCAGGCACTGGCTTCTGGCGAGCCGCGGCATTGAATTACGGGGATCCGGGGACTGCGGGAGAAGGCAAAATTATAGGCGCGCTCGCCTGACGCCCCGCTTCCCGAGCGTCGATCGCCGACGCCCTGCACTCGTGCGACGTCGCACCCCTTTCACGCGGTCGAAATTCGATGTACAATCGCGCCTCTTTGCGACTGCTCGACCGATAAGGCGAGAGTCGCCTGCTCTTTAACAATTGGCAATCGATAGGTGTGGGTGCTGAGGCGGGGGCCTCGGGGCGCCGGCGTTTGTGCCGGGCGAGCTTCGGGGGTTTTCCCGACGTTGAAAGCACTCGCACGACGCTAGTGCG
>Ga0310810_10007279_pt1 | contig 12605 bp, 13 predicted proteins | sample NCmetagenome_FD_207641 | JGI IMG/M metagenome (GOLD analysis project Ga0310810, IMG submission 207641) | Soil microbial communities from experimental microcosm in Duke University, North Carolina, United States - NC | ecosystem: Engineered > Artificial ecosystem > Soil microcosm > Unclassified ... | reverse complement strand
CAGACCGAACGAAGCCGCGCAAGAACAGCGCATCCGGAGCAAGCCAAGGAACACGTCATGACCGACAAGAGCCATAACCCGAACCAGATGACCGGCGCCGCGATGATCGTGCGCGCGCTCATCGATCATGGCGTTCAGCACCTGTTCGGCTATCCCGGCGGCGCCGTCCTTCCGATCTATGACGAGATCTTCCAGCAGAGCGACGTCGAGCACATCCTGGTCCGGCACGAGCAGGGCGCCGGCCACGCCGCCGAAGGCTATGCGCGCTCGACCGGCAAGCCCGGCGTGGTGCTGGTGACCTCCGGTCCCGGCGCCACCAACATGGTGACGCCGCTGACGGATGCGCTGATGGATTCGATTCCGCTGGTGTGCATCACCGGGCAGGTGCCGACGCATCTGATCGGCAATGACGCGTTCCAGGAATGCGACACCGTCGGCATCACCCGTCCCTGCACCAAGCACAACTGGCTGGTGCGCGACGTCAACGATCTCGCAAAAGTGCTGCACGAGGCTTTTTATGTCGCCACCACCGGCCGTCCCGGTCCCGTGCTGGTCGACGTACCCAAGGATGTGCAGTTCGCGGTCGGCACCTACCATCCGCCGCGCAAATCCGACGTGCACGTGTCCTACACGCCGCGGACCAAGGGCGATGCGACGCAGATCCGCAAGGCAGTCGCAATGCTCGCCTCGGCCAAGCGCCCGGTGATCTATTCCGGCGGCGGCGTCATCAATTCCGGGCGCGAAGCCTCGAAATTGCTGCGCGACCTGGTCGAAGCCACCGGCTTTCCGATCACCTCGACCCTGATGGGTCTCGGCGCCTATCCGGCGACCGGCAAGAACTGGCTCGGCATGCTCGGCATGCACGGCACCTACGAGGCCAACATGGCGATGCATGATTGCGACGTCATGCTGTGCATCGGCGCGCGCTTCGACGACCGCATCACCGGGCGCGTCGATGCGTTCTCGCCGGGCTCGAAGAAGATCCATATCGATATCGACCCGTCCTCGATCAACAAGAACATCCACGTCGATGTGCCGATCATCGGCGACGCCGGCAATGTGATGGGCGACCTGTTGCAGGTATTCAGGGCGGAGGCGAAAAAGCCCGACATCAAGGCGTGGTGGCAGGAAATCGCCAAATGGCGCGCGCGCCACTCGCTCGCCTACCGGAAGAACAGCGATATCATCCTGCCGCAATACGCCATCGAGCGGCTGTTCGAGGCGACGCGCGGCCGCGACACCTACATCACGACCGAAGTCGGCCAGCATCAGATGTGGGCGGCGCAGTTCTATGGTTTCGAGGAGCCGCACCGCTGGATGACGTCGGGCGGCCTCGGCACCATGGGCTACGGCCTGCCGGCGGCGCTCGGCGTCCAGGTCGCGCATCCCGACAGCCTCGTGATCGACATCGCGGGCGATGCCTCGGTGCAGATGACGATGCAGGAGATGTCGACGGCGGTTCAATATCAACTGCCGATCAAGATCTTCATCCTGAACAACCAGTACATGGGCATGGTGCGGCAGTGGCAGCAGCTGCTGCATGGCAACCGGCTGTCGCATTCCTATTCGGAAGCGCTGCCGGATTTCGTCAAGCTCGCGGACGCGTTCGGCTGCGTCGGCCTGCAGGCGATCAAGCCCGGCGATCTCGACGGTGCGATCAAGGAAATGATCTCGGTCAAGCGTCCGGTGCTGTTCGATTGCCGCGTCGCGGCGCTGGAAAACTGCTTCCCGATGATTCCATCCGGCAAGGCCCACAATGAAATGCTGCTGCCGGTGGAAGCCACCGACGAGGCGACCGCGGCGGCCTTCGCCGGCGGCAAGGCACTGGTTTAAGAAGAAAAGGACCGTCTAATGTTTGATCTCAAGCAACTCGAACACGCGCAATCCATCGTCGGCGCGGCGATGCCGTCGACGCCGGCCCGCGCCTGGCCGCTGTTGTCGGAACGGCTGGGTGCGACCGCCATCGTCAAGCATGAGAACCACACGCCGACCGGCGCCTTCAAGGTGCGGGGCGGGCTGGTCTATGTCGAGCGGCTGAACCGCGAGCGTCCGGGCACGCCGGGCTTGATTTCGGCCACGACAGGTAATCACGGCCAGAGCATTGCCTACGCGGCAAACCGCTATCGCGTGCCGGTGACGATCTATGTGCCGCATGGCAATTCGGTCGAGAAGAACCGCGCCATGCGAAGCTTCGGCGCCAACCTGGTCGAGTACGGCAACGATTTCCAGTCCGCCCGCGAAGAGGCCGACCGCCGCGCCAAAGCCGACGGTCTCGAATTCGTGCGGTCCTATCATCCCGATCTGGTGTTGGGGGTCGCGACCTATGCCCTCGAATTGCTGCAGCAATTCCGGGATATCGACGTGCTCTACGTTCCGATCGGACAGGGATCGGGCATCTGCGGCTGCATCATGGCGCGCGACCTGCTCGGATTGCGCACCGAGATCGTCGGTGTGCAATCGACCGAAGCGCCGTCCTTTGCGCTGTCGTTCGCGGCCGGCACGGTGGTGCGGACCAACAGCAGCAACACGCGCGCCGACGGCATGGCGACGCGGGTCCCGGATGCCGACGCGCTCGACGTCATCCGCAAGGGCGCCTCCCGCATCGTTCAGGTCACCGATGACGAGATCGCGGCCGCGATACGCGCCTACTGGACCGACACCCACAACCTCGCCGAAGGCGCCGGCGCCGCGCCGTTCGCCGCCGCAATGCAGGAAAAGGCAAAGCTCCGCGGCAAGCGGGTCGGCCTGATCCTGACCGGCGGCAACATCGATTTCGATCTGTTTCAGAAATGGATCGCCGGCAACGAAAATGTCACCGCCGCGAAGGCGCTGGTGTAAGCGAAATTTGGGGACGACCATGAACCAGCCCGCATCCGCCTATTTTCTCGAAGAGCGCCACGATCCGACCGAGTCGCACACGCTCTCGGTGCTCGTGCAGAACGAGCCCGGCGTGCTCGCGCGCGTGATCGGGCTGTTCTCCGGCCGCGGTTACAACATCGAAAGCCTCACCGTCTCCGAGACCGAGAGCCAGAAGCATCTCTCCCGCATCACCATCGTCACCACCGGCACCCCGATGGTGATCGAGCAGATCAAGCACCAGCTCGACCGCATGGTCCCGGTCTATCGCGTCGTCGACATGACGCTGGCCGGACGCTCGATCGAGCGCGAACTCGCCATGGTCAAGGTGCGCGGCGGCGGCGACCACCGCGTCGAGGCCTTGCGGCTCGCGGATGCGTTCCGCGCCCGCGTGATCGACGCCACCACCGAGAGCTTTGTGTTCGAGATCACCGGCAATTCCGCCAAGATCAACCAATTCATCGACCTGATGCGTCCGCTCGGCCTTGTCGAGGTGTCGCGCACCGGCGTTGCCGCGATCGGGCGCGGGCCTGAGGGGATGTGAACATGCTGGCGCGCGACTGGTATTACACGCAACGGCGGCAGCTCGGGCTCGATTCCGTGGTCGCCTCGATCTACGACCGCCATGACGACAGCGACATCCGGGCGCGCGCGGCGCTGACCATGCTCGGCGTGCAGCGCGGCTGGCGGCTTGCCGATATCGGTTGCGGCAACGGGGTCCTGGCCTGCGAGGCGGCGATGATGGGCGCCGAGGTCGACGCGATCGACATTTCGCCGGCGATGCTGGCGCTGGCCGACATCCAGGCGCGCGACCGCAAGGTCGCGATCCGCACCCAGCCGGCCGGCATGCTGAGTTTCGCCTACCAGCCGAATTCCTACGACCTGATCGTGAGCGAGTTCACGCTGCATCATCTGCCGGATTTCTGGAAGGCGGTGGCGCTGGCGCGGATCTTTGCGGCGCTGAAGCCCGGCGCGAATTTCTACCTGCGCGACATCGTGTTCGTCAGCATGCCCGATGGCGTCGATCGCGACGTCGAGCAATGGGCGGATTTCTCGATCAAGAACCACGATTTCGAGCGCGAGAACGTGGTCACCCATATGCGCGACGAGTACTCGACCTTCGGCTGGGTGATCGAACGCATGCTGACCGACATCGGTTTCACGCTGGAGTCGGTCGATTATCACGCCCCGCTGCACGGCACCTATCTCTTGCGAAAACCGAAGCCGGAACACCAACAGAGCTAGAAAAAATGAAACCGGCCGATGTCTGCATCGCGGTTGTGATGCGCGCGAAGCGTTCGCCGGCTTCAACAAGAACAATTCTGCCAAAGATCGCCTGAGGCCTCGATATGTCGCACTCCCTTCTCATTGCACTGACTACTTTCGGCGCGGTCATGGCGTTCACGCCAGGGCCCAACAACATCATGGTGCTGTCGTCGGGACTGACCTACGGCTTCCGCCGCACCGTTCCGCACATCGTCGGCATCGCGTTCGGGGTTGCGTTCATGGTCGCTGCCATGGGCCTCGGCTTCGGCGCGATCTTTTTCGCCTGGCCGATCCTGCAGACGATCCTGAAGTATGCCGGCATCGCCTACCTGATTTACCTGGCCTATGCGATCGCGATGTCCGGACCCGTGACCCCAGGGCAGGACAACCAGCCGGCCCCGATGACGTTTTGGGGGGCGGCGCTTTTCCAATGGATCAACGTCAAGGGCTGGGTAATGGCGATCGGCATCATTACCGCCTATTCGGCGGTGGCCAGTTTTCCATGGAACATTGCGACGCAGGCCGCGCTGATGTTCGTCATGGGCGGGCTGTCATCGGTGCTGTGGGCGCTGTTCGGCACGTCGCTGCGGCCGGTGCTGACCTCGCCCAAGGCCGTGCGGGCCTTCAACATCGTCATGGCTGTCTTGCTGCTGGCCTCGCTCTATCCGGTCTTCATGGACGCATGATGCCGCACCGCGCCATGCGAGATCAGGGTTTCCCCTGGCAGGAAAAAGCTCTAGACAACGCCGGAAATTTGCGGGCAACCGGCGCTCCCACTTAACTTAAATACCTGATTAACCAGCCGATTTTGGCCACCGATGAGGAAACGACGATGCGAGTTTATTATGATCGTGATGCCGACCTGAACCTGATCAAGGGCAAAAAGGTCGTCATCGTCGGCTATGGCAGCCAGGGCCACGCCCATGCGCTGAACCTGAAGGATTCCGGCGTCAAGGACGTGGCGATTGCGCTGCGCAAGGGCTCGGCCTCGGCCAAGAAGGCGGAGACCGCCGGCTTCAAGGTGATGGAAGTCGCCGAGGCCGCCAAATGGGCCGACCTCGTCATGATGCTCACCCCCGACGAATTGCAGGGCGACATCTACCGCGAGCACCTGCACGACAACATGAAGAAGGGTGCGGCACTGGTGTTCGCGCACGGCCTCAACGTGCATTTCAACCTGCTCGACCCGCGCGCCGATCTCGACGTGCTGATGATTGCGCCCAAGGGCCCCGGCCACACCGTGCGCTCGGAATACCAGCGCGGCGGCGGCGTGCCCTGCCTGATCGCGATCGCCAAGGACGTGTCGGGCAACGCCCATGACCTCGGGCTCAGCTACGCTTCCGCGATCGGCGGCGGCCGCGCCGGCATCATCGAGACCTCGTTCAAGGAAGAGTGCGAGACCGACCTGTTCGGCGAGCAGGTGGTGCTCTGCGGCGGCCTGGTCGAACTGATCAAGGGCGGTTACGAGACGCTGGTGGAAGCCGGCTACGCGCCCGAAATGGCCTACTTCGAATGCCTGCACGAGGTGAAGCTGATCGTCGACCTGATCTATGAAGGCGGCATCGCCAACATGAACTACTCGATCTCCAACACCGCCGAGTACGGCGAATACGTCACCGGCCCGCGCATCGTCACCGCTGACACAAAAGCCGAGATGAAGCGCGTTCTCGCCGACATCCAGTCCGGCAAGTTCGCCCGCGACTGGATGCTGGAGAACAAGGTCAACCAGACCTCGTTCAAGGCGACCCGCGCCAAGCTCTCCCAGCACCCGATCGAGGAAGTCGGCGCCAAGCTCCGCGACATGATGCCGTGGATCAAGAAGGGCGCGCTGGTGGACAAGACCAAGAACTGACCGGTAGCCTCGTCATTGCGAGGAGCTCTTGCGACGAAGCAATCCATTCTTTCTTTTCTGGGCCAGGATGGATTGCTTCGCTGCGCTCGCAATGACGGGCGAAAGTCGTCGGGTGGGCAAAGCGAAGCGTGCCCACCATTTTTAATTGTCTTCTCGATTGTGTTGGTGGGCACGGCGCGTACGCGCCTTTGCCCATCCTACGGATCCTCACCGGGTTCTAATTCGAAGTTGGCCATCATGCGGACGGGCGCGGCTACTTCTCGATCCTGTTGTGCAGCTGCCAGAAGCGAATGGTGCGCTGGGCGGTCTCCATCGACAGTCGCTTGTAATCCCGCTCGGCGACGGCAAGCGTTTCGTCGTTGATCTTGTGCCGCACCGGGCGGTTGCGCAGGATGCTCTCGACCGTCGGCCAGTTCAGGCGGGCCGACCGGCAGGGAATCAGCACGAGGTCGGCGCGGGGACCCTCGATCAGCTTTGCTGTCATTTCGGCCGGCACGTCGTTGAGCACCGCGAGCGAGACGATGACCTCGTCGAACTTCCCGGCTTCGGCGAACCTGTAGACGGCCACGTCGTCGAGCTCCTTCAACTGCATCATCAGCTTGACGAGCTCTTCGGCGACGCGAAAATTCCGTCCCGAGGGAGGTGCCTCGCGCGCGATGTCCTCGATCACCCGCCGGATTTCTTCCTGTAGTGCAGGCGGTGCAAGGGCCAAGAGCCTGACGCGGACGGCGTCCTTGGCGCGGTGCAGCAGGTCGCGCAGGAATTTCATCGGAAGATCGAGGCGAAGCCCGAGGATCTCGACCAGCTCATCGTCGCCCGCGGAGTGGGCGACCATGCCGGAATAGCCGGCCTCGGAGAAACGCGCGGTGGCATTTTTCGCCAGCCGGCGGATCACCCGGGTTTCGCCGCGCTCGACGATCACGTCGGTGACGGTTTCGGGCAGATTGTCCCGCGCCGAGATTGCGAGCAGATGGTCCTGTCCCTTGATGCCGGCGATCTCGACCAGCGCCTCGGGACTGAGGCGGCTGGAATGGGTGAGCACGTCGCCGGCCACCGCGATCTCGTCGTCCCACGCCAGATACTGGATGACCTCGAACGGCGCGTAATCGAGCGGCGCCAGCCGCTTGCTGAGCTCGGCCCGGGCCCGCGTCTCGACGCGCGCGATCAGCAGGCACAGCACGTCGTCGAAGACCTTGACCTGGTCGTCGCTGAGACGCTCGCCATCATTGAGAAAGAGATCGGTGACCTGACGCAGGGTTTCGACCCGCTTGGCCGACGACCCGCCTCTTACGGCATCTTCGAGTTCGGCGATAATCGAGTGCGCCGGCTGTTGCACCATGATGGGCAGCCTGTTGGTTGTTTCTATTTCAGGCTGCATCATGGCGGATGCGGCCTTTCGCGCGCGTTAAGGCGGAACCCCCACAAAAATACAGGAGGGCAACCCGGAACACCGGCAACCGGGCGGACCGCGCCGCCGCCGGTCACCTTGGCGTGTTGAGCACACCAGGCATTGTCCGGTTTGGATTCTCGGTTGCTTTACCAAGCTTGTTGCGCTGCACGCAGTCGTTCTGCGCGACAATTGGCCTCTGATGATCGGGGATCGGCGGATTGGCGCCGCTTCCGGTATTCCGCTCCGGCTGCTATCCTCTCCAAATCGTTTCAGAAAAAATTCGAAGAGGAAACTGTCCGACAAGAAGCCGTCAAGCCTGGCCCGTACCGGAGGATGAAACTCATGAAGCGCTGCGCTAAGGATTTCTTCACGACGAATTTCTTTAAAGCCTCTGTCAGATCGCTTATCGGATCGCTTATCAGAGCTCTTGGGCTTTCCGGACTGATCCTTGCCGCGGCCACCGCGTCCGCGGTTGCGCAAAAGAAATACGATACCGGCGTCACCGACACCACCATCAAGATCGGCAACATCATGCCGTATAGCGGGCCGGCCTCGGCCTATGGCATCATCGGCAAGACGATGAGCGCCTATATGCGCATGATCAACGACAATGGCGGCGTCAACGGCCGCAAGATCAACTTCATCTCCTATGACGACGCCTACAGCCCGCCGAAAACGGTGGAGCAGGCGCGCAAACTGGTCGAGAGCGACGAGGTGTTCCTGATTTTCGCGCCGCTCGGCACTGCGCCCAATGCGGCGATCCAGAAATACATGAACACCATGAAGGTGCCGCAGCTGTTCGTCGCCACCGGCGCCTCGCGCTGGGGCGATCCCGAACACTTCCCCTGGACCATCGGCTGGCAGCCGAACTACCGCGCCGAGGCGCGCATCTACGCGACCTACATCCTGCAGCATCATCCGAACGCGAAAATCGGCGTGCTCTTCCAGAACGACGATTTCGGCAAGGATTACGTGCTGGGGCTGAAGGACGTGCTGGGCGACAAATACGGCAAGATGGTCGTCAGCGAGATCTCCTACGAGATCAGCATGCCGACGGTGGATTCACAGGTGGTGGCGATCAAGACCGCCAACCCCGACATCTTCGTCAATATCGGCACGCCGAAATTCGCCGCGCAGGCGATCAAGAAGCTCGCCGAGCTCGACTGGCACCCGATCCACATCATGACCAACGTGTCGGCCTCGGTCGGGGCGGTGTTGAAGCCCGCCGGACTCGACAACTCGAAGGGTATCCTGAGCGCCGGCTACCAGATGGACGTCACCGATCCGCAATGGGACAGCCATCCGGGCATGCAGAAGTTCCGCGCCTTCATGGCAAAGTATTATCCGGAAGCCGACCGCTCGGAGAGCGGGCCGTTGACCGCCTACAACACCTCGACCGCGCTGGTCGAGGTGTTGAAGCGCTGCGGCGACAATCTCACGCGCGAGAACGTCATGAAGGTGGTCGCGAACATGGATTTCGAGATCAACACCTACATCCCGGGCATCCGCATCAAGACCTCGCCGACGGATTTCTATCCGATCGAGCAGGTCCAGATGATGAAATTCTCCGGCGAGAAATGGGAACTGTTCGGCCCGATCATCGACGGGCACGCGGAGTAGGGCGGGGTTCTTAACCTCTCCGCCTGCGGGGAGAGGTCGGATTGCGAGGCAATCCAGCGAGGAAGTGCAGCGCCGCCGTGGCGTTGCGGCTTTCTCTCATTTGCACTACATGGTCCCCGATCAATGGGGAACCACTTATGAGATCCGTCGTCATCACCGGTGCGTCCACCGGCATCGGTTGGGCTGCCGCGAAATTGCTGCTCGAACGCGGTTTTCGCGTGTTCGGCAGCGTGCGCAAGCAGGCCGACGCCGATCGTCTCAAAACCGGGTTCGGGGCCAATTTCACGCCGCTGCTCTTCGACGTCACCGATGAGGCTGCCGTGCTATCAGCCGCGCGCGAGGTGCGCAGCCAATTGAACGGCGAGACACTGGCCGGCCTCGTCAACAATGCCGGCATTGCCGTACCCGGCCCCGTGCTCGAGCTGGCAGCGGACGAATTCCGCCGCCAGATGGAGGTCAATTTCATCGGACCGGTCATTGCCACGCAGGCGTTCGGGCCGCTGCTGGGGGCCGATCCGCAGCTCAAGGGGCCAAAGGGCCGGATCGTGATGATCTCTTCGGTGGCCGGCAAGCACGGCAGCCCGACGGGTGCGGCCTATTCGGCCTCCAAGCATGCGATCGAAGGGCTGTCGGAGAGCCTGCGCCGCGAGCTGATGTTGTTCGGCATCGATGTGATCGTCATCGCCCCTGGCGCGGTCAAGACCCCGATCTGGGACAAGGGCCAGCAGGTCGACATTTCCGTTTACAAAAATTCGCCTTTTTTTCCGGCGCTGGAGAAAGTACGGGCATTCACGCAACAACTGAGCAAGATCGGTTTGCCGCCGGAGCAGATCGCCGAAAGGGTTTTCGAGGCCCTGACATCCGCGAATCCCAACGTTCGCTACCAGATCACGCCCGATCCGATGCGGCAGTTGATAATGTCATGGCTGCCAAAACGCACCGTCGACAGGATCATCGCCAAGCGCCTCGGCCTGACGCCGCAGCCATGATCCGCGCGCTGAAACTATCGATCGCGGCGGCCGCAATGGTTGCGCTGGCCTCGGCCGCCTATGCCGGTGACCAGGGCGAACCCGAGCAATCCTGCGACGGCAACACGTTCCAGATGGTCGAGTGCCTCAAGGCCAGGACCGCGCAGTGGGACAAGCGGATGACCACAACGGCCTATCAGCAGGCGATGAAGGACGCGGGTGACAGGCAGCGCAAACAGTTGCGCAGCGCGCAGCGGCTCTGGATCCAGTACCGCGACGCCAATTGCCTGTATTACGGCCTCGGCGAAGGCACCATCGCCCCCATCGATGCCGGCGAATGCGTGCGCAACATGACGAAAGCGCGCCCCGAGGAGCTCGAAGGTCTCGGTCACCAGTGACGATCGGAAAAACCAACGCGGAGTTGACGCAGATCGCGAACGAAGCGCTGCGCAGCCAGGCGGGATGCGAGACCGCCAGCATCATTGGCGTTCAACCGGTGCCGGATGCGCGCAGCGGCCGCAACTGGGAAATCCCGAGTGTCGCGCTTGGCGAGAGTTTGATCAGCGACGTCGATCGCGCCGTGATAACGCTTCATCACCGGTTGGGGCGGCAGTTTCATTTGCTCGGCGATGACTGAACGTCATCCCGTCAGTACCCTGCGCGGCGTCCGCGCCGCCGCCATGCTGATCATCCGCGGAGCGAACACGACGGCCAGCGGAATCAGGAACAGCGCGTAAAGCGGCATGTCGGGAATCCGCTTGCCGAACGAGACTATGAACTGGAACAGCAGGTAATAGCCGCCGACAAGGTGCAGCATGCGCCAGGCCCCCGCGCCGAGGGCCTGCGCGAGCAGGGCAAACAGCCGCCAGCCCTCGAACCAGTCCTGACGCGTCGGCATGTTCGACTCCTTTGCCGTCATTGCCTGCGACAAACGCGAAGCGTTTGCGCAAGGGAGCACTTGCGACGAAGCAATCCACACTTTCTTTGCCGACAGGTGGATTGCTTCGCTTCGCTCGCAAACGTGGCCGGCGCCGAGGCCGAACGCACCGCGGAGGCGATCCTCGATCTCTTCATCGAGGGCATCGCCAAATCACCCGGCGACGCCGGTTGATGGGGATCGTCGCGCGCTTGAGCGCCGGCTATTTCCTGAGCGGTCCGATCAGCTTCTCATAGAGCGCCTTGACCGAGCCGTAGCACTCGCATGCGCTTTCCCCGAGCGCGTCTGCATCCAGGATCTGAATCTTGCCGCGGGCGTATTTGATGAGACCCGCCTCCTGCAAGGTGTGGGCGACCGCCGTCACGCTGGTTCGCCTGACACCGAGCATCTCGGCAAGATATTCCTGTGTGAAGGGCAGGTAGTCGCTCCCGGACAAATCCCTTGCGCGCAGCAGCCAGCGGCAGAGCCGCGCTTCAACCATGTGCGTGGCAAAGCACGCGGCCGATTGCTGCGCCTGGGCGTAGACCGTTTGCTCGTGTCGCATGAGCAGGGCAAGCAGCTTCGGGTTTTGCAGGGCGGCCGATTTGAGGGCGTCGATGTCGCACACCATAATTTCGCCGCTGAGCTGAATGATGCCGCGGCTCAGCGCTATTTTGCCGTCAAGCGCCGCGGAGGCACCCACCACACCGTCCCTGCCGACCATGGCGACTTCGACCATTTCGCCGGTCGAAAGCGTGATGACCAGTGACACTACCCCGCTGGTCGGAAAGTAGACGTGGCGAATGCGTTGGTCCGCTTCGAACAATACGTCATGTTGTTCGAATTGCTTCGGCTTCAAATGCGGAGCGAGAAACTTGGCGTCTGACGGCGCGATCAGGCTGAGCAAGAGGTTCTTCATCATGCGCTCCTGATTGACAGGCGGGAGCGCGAAGAACTCTCAGCTATCGGTGCCTTGGTGGGATAACCGATAATGCCTGCACGGTACGTCAACTACCGGACATAGCAAGGGAATTTTCCGTCTATGTCAGGTATCAGACCGACGCTGCAAAGCACCGGCGGCCCGGCGTGCCCGCGGTTCTCCAACTTTAGCAGGGGGCGCAGACGCCCGGATGGACCGGGCGGCTGGCGGGCAACGGCGCAACGACGGATTCACTAAAGCTTTGCGTCGCCACGGCAAATTCATTGCGCGTTCATGACGATTACACTACGTTTTTATGACACGACCCGGGTTCCGGCTGCGTCGTGCGTCTCCTGGTCGTCGCCAGCCAAGGCTTTTGCATTGCGCCGGGTCGTGTTGCGTTCCATCCATGGCGCCCCCGCCAAATCCAGGCCCGTCCACGATTGCCGTAGCTGCTCGCAGCGTCGCGGCGATCGGCATTTGGCGGCTGCTGGCGGTGGCGATGCCGCACCTGGCGGCGCTGGTCATCATGCTCCGGACCGAAACCGATTTCGGCTCGCGTATCGGCTTCCTGCTGTCCTGGGGCATCCTCAACTTCTTGTTCATCGCGCTGTTGCGCCGGCCGGCGCTGTCGGGCGCGCTGTCGCTGACGCTGGTCGTGGTGCTGGTGCTGGTCTCGAAGTTCAAGCACGACGTCGTGCAGATGACGGCGAACTTCATCGACCTGATGGTGATCGATCGCGACACCGTGGCGTTCCTGTTCACGATCTTTCCGAACCTGCGCTGGTCGGTGATCTCGGCAGGCCTCGTCACCATTC
>Ga0310810_10007277_pt1 | contig 12606 bp, 11 predicted proteins | sample NCmetagenome_FD_207641 | JGI IMG/M metagenome (GOLD analysis project Ga0310810, IMG submission 207641) | Soil microbial communities from experimental microcosm in Duke University, North Carolina, United States - NC | ecosystem: Engineered > Artificial ecosystem > Soil microcosm > Unclassified ... | reverse complement strand
CTCCCTGTTGTTTTGCGCGCGCGCATCGCCGCGCCCGGATACGGGAAAGACTATCACATCCACGGTTTTTGAAAGCCGCGCAGGTCGGCGCTACGAATTCCGCGTGGCGGCTATTCGGCGGCTTCCGACATGATCGAGCGCGGCATGCGCTTGAGCCAACCGTCGATGAACTGCGCAAGCCACGCGCGTTCGACGACGTCGTACACGGCGCGGTCGGCGAAATGACGATGTACCGCCTGCGCGCCGGGCGAATCCATACGGTCGTAGCCGCGCGCGGTCCAGCGATGCATCATCGCGTAGGTGACGTCAGGGTGAAACTGGAAGCCGAACGCGTGGCCGAGCTGGAACGCCTGCACCGGAAAGTCGTCACCTTCCGCCAGCAGCTCGGCGTCTTGAGGCAGCAAAAACCCTTCGCGGTGCCAATGGTAGACCTGATCCGGCCAGTTCGGGCAGACCGCATGACCGGCTGCCGTCGGGCGGATCGGGTAATAGCCGATCTGGGTGCGGCCTTCCGCGTGGGGTGCGACGGGTGCGCCCAAGTGCCGGGCGAGCATCTGGGCGCCGAGGCAGATGCCGAGGAACGGCCGCTGCTCGCGCAGAGGGACTTCGATCCAGTCGATTTCCCGGCGGACGTAGTCATCGGGGTCGTTGGCGCTCATCGGACCACCGAAGATGACCGCGCCGGCATGCATATCCAGCGTTTCGGGCAGGGGGTCGCCGAACCGCGGTCGGCGGATGTCCAGGGTGTGACCTAGCGCACGCAGCGCATTGCCGATCCGGCCCGGCGTCGAGGTTTCCTGGTGCAGGACGATCAGGACCGGCAGCAAAGGTTCGGTTGCCGGCATGGCGGCAAATGCCCTTCGGCCCGGAAAGGGCAGGACATTTTCGCCATTTTTGCGCGACCGGAACGACATCGAAATAACCCAAGGCCTCAAATCAAGACCATACCTGGGTCAGTCTTAATTTCAGGTGAGTTCACTCACACTGGCGAATATTTGTAAGCAAATCGCGGGCCGCAGGCGCCAGAAACTGGTTCTGACGCTTTTTCTTGACACGAACCGGTGTCCGCCCCGATCAAGTCCGAGGGCGCGCCTTGCTCGAAAACGCTGCGGAGGCGGGATTTCAGCGCTTGCGCAGCTGGAAACGGCAGACCGCCCAGAGGATGAACGAGCGCGGGAAAAACCGGAGCAGGAACGGCACGATCTTGATGCCGAGACCCGGCAGCACCGCACGCTTGTTGGCCATCAGGCCGGCATAGGCCTGCCTGGCGACGTCCGCCGGAGACACGTTGAGGATCGCCGAGTCAAAGCCCGGCGCAAGGCCGGCGCGGGCCTGAAACTCCGACGGCACCGGGCCGGGACACACCACCGTCACGCGCACGCCGTGCGGCGCCAGTTCCGCGCGCATCGCCTCCGAGAACGACAGCACATAGGCCTTGGACGCATAATAGACCGCCATGCCCGGGCCCGGCATAAAGCCGGCGATCGACCCCATGTTGAGCAGGCCGCCGCGATTGCGGATCAGCTGATCCGAGAACCGCAGCGACAGATCGGTGAGCGCGTGGACATTGACCGTGATCATGTCGAGCTGCTCGGCGCTATCGCGCTCGACTGCTCTGCCGAACATGCCAAAGCCCGCATTGTTCACGACATACTCAATCTCGACGCCGGCCGCGGCCAGCGCCTCGGCAATCTTGTCGGCCCCACCCGTTTGGGTGAGATCGCAGGCAATCACGATCGGCGCGCTGCCGCCGGCTGCGACAATGTCACCCGCCAGCGCCGTCAGGCGATCCGCCCGCCGCGCCACCAACGCCACGCGATGACCCCTGGAAGCGAAAACGCGCGCCAGCTCGGCGCCTATGCCCGCCGATGCACCGGTTATCAGCGCCACACGCTCAGTCACGATTCAATGCTCTTAAATCAATTACGGGAAAATGCCGCCCACGGGCGACGAGAGCATAGGCTTGTGGTGGGGCGCAAGTCACCCGCAAGCATATCGCCATGCAATCGCACGCGATCGGCGAATTGAAATGCAATATCTTCCGGATTTACGGCGCACCGGCGTGGCGGTTCACCGCACATTAAAGTTTCGTCATCTGCGCCGGGCCGCGCTTCGCCGGGGCCGTCTCACATCGCGGCGCCTGTCGCCTTCGAGGCGCCCGAAGGCGAAGCCGGCTGCCGCTCGGCAACGCGATGCTTGAGCTCGATCCGGTCGCGCGACGAAACGCCCAGCAGATCCGCGGCGCGCCAGACCACGTTGTCCTCGAACTCAGAGACCTGGCCGTCGGCGTAAACCAGCTCCCACATCATCTCGACGATGCGAAGCCGGCCCTCCTCGTTCACCGAACGCATGATGACGCTGGTGAAATGATAGAGATCGACCGCCTCGCCCTCGACCCGCGTCGCCGAACTGATCAAGCGGTCCGCGGTGCCGGGATCCAGCCCGAAGCGGCTTTCGATCAGGCCGTGCAGCTTGCGCTTTTCGATCTCCGTCGGCTCGCCGTCGAGCGAGACGACGTGAACCAGGAGCGCGGTCGCTGCCAGGCGATACCCGGTATCGTCGAATGCGCGATCCTGATCCGCACTGGGAGAGACGATGTCGGCAATGAATTGGCGTAGTCCGTCGAGCATCGCGCATTCCTGTCGATGGAGTGTGATCGGGTTTATATGGCGTGGAACATCAGGCGGTGCAATTGGGTTGGACGACCGAGCAAGCATTACGTTTGGGCAATCTTCCACAGGGATCCCGTCATTGCGAGCGCAGCGAAGCAATCCATCGCGCTGCAAAGAAAGTGTGGATTGCTTCGCTTCGCTCGCAATGACGGGATCACGGTCAAGGTATCTCGTACACCACCATCTTGTCGGCGATGCCGCGCAGCGCGGCTTGTTTCTGGATCGGCTTGATCGAAGCCTTCGCCAGAATCTCGGCGACCGCGGGCGAGTCGATCACCGGGCCGGTGATGTGGATCTCCTGCGAGGTCGACAGGCTCTGCACCCTGGCTGCGATATTCACGGTCTGGCCGAAGTAATCCTGCCGCTCGTTGAGCATGACGGCGAGACAGGGACCTTCATGAATCCCGATCTTCACCACCAGATCCTCGGTTTCGCGCTGGGCGTTGAGCGCGTCCATTGCCGCGCGCATCCGCAAGCCCGCGACGATCGCATGCTCCGGCCGGATGAAAGTCGCCATCACGGCATCGCCGATGGTTTTCACCACCGCGCCCTTCTCGGAGGAGATAATGCCGAGCAGCGCATTGAAATGCGCGCGCACCAGATCGAAGGCGGCGAGATCGCCGACCCGCTCGTAGAGCGCAGTCGAGCCCTTGAGGTCGGTGAACAGGAAGGTCAATGAGGTGATCTTGAGGCGCTGGTCGACGTTGAGATTGTCGGCCTTGAAGACGTCGCGGAAGGTCTGGTTGGAGAGCATCCGCTTGGCGGTGAGGAACTGCTTGCGCTTGCCGAGCAGCTTATGCATCGCCTCGCCGGCAACGAAGACCGACGGCAGCACCCGCACGTCGGCCTGATTGTCGAGCGACAGCCGCAACGGTCCCGGTCGCATCGTCCTGGTTCCACCCGTCGGCGTCGCCGTCTTGTCGTAAACCAGCGCAAGCTGCTGGCGTTCCTTGGTCGGCTCGCCCTGGACGTCGATGAACTGCGCCGCATGCGTCACCGGCTCGAACACGATGACGAACTCTTTCGGCAATTGCAGCGACAGCACGGCCTTGTCGCCCGCTGGCAATTCGAGCATCTCCAGTGTGCCCTCTTCGCAAAGCGCCTCAAAGTCCTCCGTCTCAAGGTCGATGCCCGAACTCCAGAATATCTGCTTGTAGTATTCCCAGGGCGGCAGCGAATTGGGATCGTGCGCAGCGATGCGCCTGACGCGCGGGCTGACCGTGAAGGCGACCTCAACCTGCTCGTCGACGGAAGCTTCGTAGCCGCAGGCACACAGGCCGCAATGATAATCATCCGGCCGCAGCGATTTCAGCGTGGAGTGGGCGCCGAGCACGCCGCCGCAACCGGGGCACAACACATTCCAGGAAAGGTCGAACAGCCCGAGCCGGGAGGCGTGCAGAAAGCCCGAGATCACCTGTTCTTCGTCGAGCCCGGTCCGTTTCGAAAAATCAAGCACGTTGATGCGGTTCAGCTCATGGTCTTCCCCGCTTTCGATCAGGCGCAGGATGGCATCGGCCACCGCCGGATCGGTGGTCTGCTTGAGCAGCGAGAATTCAGCCTGGATGTCGCTCATGTGCAATTCCTGGACAGATCAGCATGCGTCCCCGCGACGCTTGCGTCAACGACACGTAATGGCAAACATCGGCGAGCGATCGGGCTGCGTCGTCACGATGCCGATCGGCATCACCGGCGCCTTGTCGACAAGGGTAACGCGGAACGCACGGATAATCTTGGCCAGCGCCAGCACCGCTTCCACCAGCGCGAAATGCGCCCCGACGCAGACGCGCGCGCCGACGCCGAACGGCAGATAGGCGAAGCGATCGGGCGGCGGACCCGCCATGAAGCGTGACGGGATGAAGGCGTTCGGATCTCGCCAGAGTTTTTCGTGCCGGTGCAGTAGCCATGGCGCGATCAGCACCACGTCGTGCTTCTTCACCGGCATGCCGGCGATGACATCGGGACCTGCCGCAGCGCGCGCGATCAGGAACACCGGCGGATAAAGCCGCAAGGCCTCGTCGGCCACCGCGCGGGTGAGTTTCAGCCGCTCGATGTCGAGCGCGCCGTCGACGGCGGCGCCCTGCACCTCGGACGCGAGTTCCTCCTGGGTGGAGGGATCGAGCGCCAGCAGATAGAGCGACCAAAACAGCGCGGTCGCGGTCGTCTCATGGCCGGCGAGGATCATGGTCGCGACCTCATCGCCGAGTTGCTCGTCGGTGAAGGCAGCGCCGGTCTCGGGATCGCGCGCGGCGCCCATCAGGTCGAACAGATCGCGCGGCGGCGCGCCTTCGTTCTTGCCGGCGGCGCGTCGCTCGGCCATCAGCATGCCGACGAAAGCCGTCCAGCGCTTGCGGAAGCGGGCCCGGGAAAAATCCCGCGGGGTCGGCCAGCTCAACGGCAGCGCCAGGTCGAGGAAATGCGGACGCGCCAGGTTGTTGCCATACTCCATCACGAAGTCGCGCAGCGCGGCGCCGTGGCGGTCCATTCCGAACGAAAACATGGTGCGGCCGGCAATCTCGAGCGTCATTCGCTGCATGATTTCGCGCAGATCCACCGGCGCATGGCTGGCGGCCTTGAGCTTGGCGATGGTCTCGTCGGTCGCCGCCACCATGTGCGGAATGAGCGTCGTCACGGCCCGCGGCGTAAACGCCGGCGCGAGCGTTCGGCGTTGGTGTTTCCAGGCACGCCCCTCGGCGGTCAATAACCCATCGCCGACCAGCGGCCGCAACACCCGGAAGCCTACGGGCGTGCGCGTGTAATTCTCGTAATTGTCGACCAGCACATGCCGGATTGTATCCGGCGTATTGAGGATGAAGCTGGAGCGTCCCAGAAATCGGCCGCGGACGATATCTTCCTCGTAGGCGCGTTGGCCCCAGGTACAAATCGGGTTATCGAGCAGCGCCATGATGCGTCCGAACGCGGTCATGCTGTCGGGGGCGCGAGGCGGCGCCGGCGGCACCAGCCGCGCCCGTGTGACCGGCATGTCGTAGGCTTCGGCTATGCTCATAGATCCCTCGCCCGGGCCCCATCTGGGCCCTCGATCCGGGCGCCATGAAGGCGCAACTCCAGCAATAGCTAGTAAGTCAGCTCGGCCACCGCAATTCGGTTTTCCGAGGCCGGCCAGGCCCTCGCCACGATCCGCTCCCCGTTGAACAGCGCTACCATCGGGCGGCCGGCCTCGGTGGCCGGCAGCCTTAAGGTGGTGACCGAATCGGTCGGCACGCCCGGCTTCACATCCGTGGGCTCCTTGCCGTCGAGCAACACCACATCGCGCGGCAGTCCGAAATAACCCCGCGGCCGCGACATCAGCACCACCGCACCGGCGCCGGCATCGGTGGGGCCGAGGGCGCGTGCGGCGCGCAGATGCACGATCTCGGAGGAGCGCGGGAACGGCGAACGGTAAAAATGCGTCGTGGTCGAGCCCGGCGATGTCAGCACGATTTCGAGATACCAGGAGGGATCGACCTGGGCCGGACCCCAGCGGCCGTCGGCACCGGTCTGCGAAGAGTGGATCGGACCGCCACTGCGTTCGCCGGTCTCGGCCGAGACGCGATAGACATCTACCGACGCGCCGGACACCGGGCGGTTGGTGACAACGCCGCCAGGCGTTCCCGTCACCAGCCCGCTCAGTTTGACCTGCACCTCCGGCACGATGTCGAGACGCTGTGGTTCGCGGCCCGCGATGAATTTGTAGATCTCGCGAAACGCGCGCGGATGGTACGCGGTCTCACGATGGTCGATCGCGCCCAGCACGAGATTGGTCGCGCCTTTCAGCGCCGGGCTTTCCGGCGTCACGCCGGTCGGCACGCCCGGCTTGCCGACGAAGCGGCCGTCGGCCTGGGCATATTTGTCGATACCGTCGCTGCGCAGCGTGAGGAATGCGGTGCCGTCAGTCACTTCGCTTTCACCCTCGTTCAAACCGCGCAGGAACGGGCCGCGGCCGTTGAACTCACCACCGAGGCCGTCGTCCCACTGATAGACGCCGTGGTTGGGAACGCCGCACAGCACCGCATGGCTCACGTCCTTACCGCCGCCGTTCTTGATGACATTACGGATCGGATTGCCGCCGCGCGAATTACCGACCAGGGCAACGCGCGGCGCGCCGGTACGGTCCTTCAATTCCTTGATGGCGTCGGCGAGCTCGCGGCGCTGGTCTTCGGTCGACGAGCGACCGGCTTGTTCGACCTTGTCGTCGGTCCGCGCCAGGGGATCGGTGAAATTGATCGCGAACATCCGCTCGCGCGGAACACCGTTCGATTCCATCCGCCACAGCGAGGTGATCCAGAGCGCGGCATGATCGCCATTGCCATGCACGAACAGGATCGGCGGAATCTCCGCGGCGGGCGCGGTCTGCGCCGAAGCCTGGAAACTGAAGGCCTCAAATCCGAAGGTGCCGGCCAGCACGGGCAGGGCGCCGGCGCTTCTCAGGATCGACCGCCGCGATAGGATCATTTTGTTACCTCCCGTTACCTTTCAATGCTTTAGCTGTGTCCTAGCACCCCGGAGGGCGCCGTAACTACTGGACAGAGCAGGGTTTTCACAGGCATCACTTTAAATTCAAATGGAATCAAGCCGGTGACAGAGGGGCAACGGAACGGATCATGACCGACCAGCCGCAGCGCCCGCGTTTTGCCGCCGACAGCATCGCGGCGCCGCTGCGGCATGCGATTTTCCGGCGGATCTGGCTCGCCAGCCTCGTCTCCAACCTCGGGATCCTGATCCAGGGCGTCGGCGCCGCCTGGGCGATGACCCAGATGACATCCTCTGCCGACAAGGTGGCGCTGGTGCAGACCGCGCTGATGCTGCCGGTGATGCTGATCGCTATGCCGGCGGGCGCCATCGCCGACATGCACGACCGCCGCATCGTGGCGCTGATCTCGCTCTCCATCGCGCTTTGCGGCGCCACCGCGCTGGCGGTGCTGTCGTGGTTCAATTTGGTCACCCCGAACGTGCTGCTGATGCTCTGCTTTGTCGTCGGCAGCGGCATGGCGCTGTTTGGACCGGCCTGGCAGGCCTCGGTCAGCGAGCAGGTGCCGGCAGAAACGCTGCCGTCGGCGGTCGCGCTGAACGGCATCAGCTACAACATCGCGCGCAGCTTCGGGCCGGCGGTCGGCGGCATCGTGGTCGCCACCGCCGGCGCGGTCGCGGCGTTCGCGGTCAACGCGGTACTTTACCTGCCGCTGATGATCGTGCTGTTCATGTGGAACCGGATCCACGAACCCTCGCGGCTGCCGCGCGAGCGGCTCAACCGCGCGATCGTCTCCGGCGTGCGCTACATCGCCAACTCGCCGTCGATCCGGATCGTGCTGTTCCGTACCTTGGTGACCGGACTGATCGGGGGTTCGATCTCGGCGCTGATGCCGCTGGTCGCGCGCGACCTGCTGCATGGCGGCGCCCAGACCTACGGCATCATGCTGGGCGCCTTCGGCGTGGGCGCCGTGATCGGCGCGCTCAATATCGCCGAGGTGCGTAAGCGCTTGAGCGGCGAGGCCGCCGTGCGCGCCTGTGCGATATCGCTGGCGGGCGCGCTCGCTGGCGTGGCGCTCAGCACCAACGCGGTGTTGACCGCGGCAGCCCTGGTGCTTGCCGGCGGCGTATGGATGCTGGCGGTGGCGCTGTTCAACATCGGCGTGCAGCTTTCGGCGCCGCGCTGGGTCGCGGGGCGGTCGCTGGCGGCATTCCAGGCCTCGATCGCCGGCGGCATTGCGGTCGGGAGTTGGGGCTGGGGCCATCTCACCGACTATGCCGGGGTGGAAACCGCCTTGCTGGTTTCCGCCGGCCTGATGCTGGTTTCGCCCATTCTCGGAATCTGGCTGCGGATGCCGCCGGTCGGCGCCCGCAACGAAGCGGCTTCCGAGGTGCTGGCCGATCCCGAGGTGCGGCTGTCGCTGACGGGGCGCAGCGGGCCGCTGGTGGTCGAGATCGAATATCGCGTGGCGCAGGACAACGCCCGGCTGTTCCACAATGTGATGCAGGAAGTGCAGCTCAGCCGGCAGCGCAACGGCGCCTATGGCTGGTCGATCGCGCGCGACATCGCCGATCCCGAATTGTGGACCGAGCGCTATCACTGCCCGACCTGGCTGGATTATCTGCGCCAGCGCAACCGCGCCACGCAATCCGAACGCGCACTGCATCAGCGCGCGATCGATTTCCACCTCGGGCCCGACCCGATCCGCGTGCGACGGATGCTGGAGCGGCCGTTCGGATCGGTGCGCTGGAAGGAAGATACGCCTGACGTCGCGGCCAACGAAATGTTGCCGGTTGCGACCGCGGCGGGCAGCAGTACGTAGATTTCTCTATCGTCATTCCGGGATGCGCCTCTTGGCGCAGGTCCGGAATCCATACTCACGATCGTGGTTATGGATTCCGGGCTCATCGCTGCGCGATGCCCCGGAATGACAGAGAGAAATTACTGTCCGTGGCTGATCAGCACCTGCTGACAGGCCTTGCTGATACGGGCGCGGTTCTGTTTCAGGCACGCCAGCACGACCATGTCGCCCTCATTCATATGCGCCCGGCAGAACCGCGAGACGTCGCGGGCGCAGGCGTCCTGGCCCTGCTGGGCCGAAGCGACGGAGGCCACCAGAACGAAGGGCAAAATCAAGGGAATGACGAAAAGAAATCGGGTCATGTTATTTGCCTTCACGCAAGCAGGAACGGGAGTCTACGCCTTCTATCGCGTTTCCGGGCGAATGGCAGCCCTTAAGCCCCACCAGGCGTGAGCCCGCAGAAACGGAAAAACGCCTGCGTCGCATCGACGCAAGCGTTTTCCCCAACTCGAGGTTCGCGTGGATTATTTCGACGCCACCTTGCCGGACTGCGCGGCGAAATCGCGATCCATCACGGCACGGCAACCGCTGGAGAGGTTGGCGCGCTGCTTCACCATGCAGGCGGTGATCTTCGGAATGTTCGGGATTTCGGAGCTGCAGAGGCGGAACGCATCGCCCGTGCACATCTGCTGCGCCTCGGCGCTGAAGGCAAAGCCCGCGGTCGAGGTGACAGCGGAGAACGCGGCGGCAACGGCCAGCGCCAAACCGGCCTTGCGAAACTTGTTCGTGAAGAAAGCGGTCATTTTCGGCTCCCATCGGCGCCGCTGAGGCGGGGCCCGTTGTTTGATGGACCCACCATGCACTGGGCCCGCCGCGCCGACTGTGACGACCCTCACATTGCGATAAGCCGCTAAATTTCTTGGGTTCCCGGCGCCGCGTTGGGGCGGTGTTAAGACCTTGTTCGCATTAATGGCTGCGTCGCGTGTGTATCTTGCGTAGTGGGAAAGAGTAGCGATGCGTAATGCGTTGGGCCTGATGCTGGCCAGTGTTGTTGCGGCGATTGCAATCGCCGGCGTTTGGTTCTGGACCTCCTCGCCGCGCGCTGATGCGGCCTCGCCTCAAACAATTGCCGCCCGCACCACCGAGCCGTTGCCGGCCAGCGCGGCGAAACCAAAGGACGATGTCGAGGTCACCGCTTCGCTGTCGAAGCCGGCCACCCCGCCCGCGCCGCAGCCTCAGCCAGCGAAATCCGCCTGCGCCAATCCTGACGCGCTTGGCGTCAGCCGCACGGTCGTGATCGACACCACGGGCGGACCGGGTTTTGGTTTCCTGCAATACAAGCAGTTCGACTTCCTCACCGATCATGAGGTCGTGCTGACCTTCGACGATGGTCCGTGGCCGACCACACCCACCGTGCTGAAGACGCTGGCCGACGAATGCACCAAGGCGGTGTTCTTCCCGATCGGCTTGCACACCACCTACCATCCGGAAATTCTCAAGCAGGTCGCCGCCGCCGGCCACACCATCGGCGCGCACACCTGGTCGCACGCGCATCTCGATGCCAAGAAGATGACGGAAGCGCAGGCCAAGGAAGAAATCGAGAAGGGGTTTAGCGCCGTGAAGATGGCGCTGGGCGCAGCGCCCGCGCCGTTCTTCCGCTTTCCGGCGCTCGCCCACACGCAGGCGACAAAGGACTATCTCGCCGCGCGAAACATCGCGATGTTTTCCTGCGACATCGATTCCAACGACTTCAAGTCCTCCAGCTCCGACCAGGTCATCCAGAACGTCATGACCAAGCTCGACAAGCAGGGCAAGGGCGTCATCCTGATGCACGATCTGCAGAAGCACACCGCAGCCGCCTTGCCGTCGCTGCTTCGCCGTCTGAAAGCCGGCGGCTACAAGGTGGTGCAGATGAAGGCCAGGGAGCAGCTCGAAACCTTGCCCGAATACGACGCGATGCTGGTCAAGGATCTGAAGGTGCCGGCAGTGGCCAGCCGCCCGATCGGCAGCGTGGTGCAGACGGTTCAGGACTGAGCGGCGCGTTGCTCAGGAGCGTCGGCGTCGCTGATCGCGTAACCCCTAACCGTCATGGCCGGGCATAGCCGTCCAAAGGACGGCGTCGCTTCCGCTCGCCTATGACCCGGCCATCCACGCCTTCCTTCGCTGCTGACGATCTCGTGTGCCCCTCTTCGGCGTTGAACCGCAGGGCCTGAACACAAAATCTCGAAAACAACCCCATGCACAGTAGAATGAGGCACGGTTTAGCCGTACAATATTACCAGTAGACGCCGTACCGATGCAGTTCGCTGATGATGCGGCCTTCGGTCCAGTAGCGCTGCTGGCGCCGCGGCTTTTCAGCCTTCGGTGCCGATACGGTTTTGGTGACGGCCGGCCTGGTGTTTTCCAGGCCCGTCAGATCGTTGTTGTTCGGTTCGACCGCCACGGGCCGCTCGACATATTTCGGGGCCTCTTTCGGAGCTTCGGCCTTCGGCGCCTCGGTGGATTGCGGGGCCTGGGCGGTTTGCGACGAGTCGGCGGTCTTGGTCGTCGCCGGAGGAGCCAGCGTATCGCTGCCCGAAAGCGAGAGACTCCTGGCCTCACCAGCCTGGGCAGTTGCGGATGCCAAAACGAAGCCAGCGATCAGAATGAATTTGCGCATCTTGCGTCTCCCCTTTTGGTGAGGTGGAGACTAGACCGATGGCGTGGGTCGTTATGTGAGCCAGGTCACGCAGCAATCGTGCTGGGGCACGCGCCGATGAACCTTGGGAGGATCTGAAAAACTGGTGCCGCAAACAGGACTCGAACCTGTGACCCCGTCATTACGAATGACGTGCTCTACCAACTGAGCTATTGCGGCGGACCAAACGCAGCGTTCGGCAACTGCCTGGAAACGCGTGGCCCCTGATATCGGGCAGCGCCCGCCTTGGCAAGAACAACGCTTGCTTTGGGTTACTCCCCGCCCCAGCGCGACAAAAACCCCCGCCAACCGCCTGCCTGCGCCTTGGGCGGGCCGATTTGCTCGGCGAATTCATCACTGGTGCCCTCGTCGTCGATTCCGGGGTCGTCGGGGGGGCGAACGATGGGTATTACCGCCGGAATGGGGGTCGGGACCGCCTTCGGAATGTCCTGGCGGGCGCGGAACAGCGGCGCGGCGGCAACCGGGGCCGCCTCGGGTGCAGGCGGCGGGACCGGCGTAGGCGCCACGGCCGGGGCAGGCTCGACGGCGGCGGGCGGCGGCGCATTGTCCTGGGCGGCGGGCACAGGCTCTGCGGCGGTGACGGCCGGTTCGGCCTCGACCGGGGCCGGCGGCTCGAGCACCACGGCACGGCGTGGCGTCGCCAGCATCGCTTCCTCGAACGGCGATGATTCGATCGCCGGGCCCTTGTCGGACGGCAGCGCGGCGACCGGCGTCTGCCACTGGAACGCGTCGAGCCGGCCGGTGACCGGCGAGACCGGGCGCCAGCTGTCGCTGACATAGCCGTCCGCGGTCCAGGCCGGATCGTGCAGCGCGCGCACCGCGCGCAAGGTCCAGGCCCGGGCGCGGCCTGAGTCGCCATGTTCGGTGCGCTCGATCTCGGCCATCAGCATCGCCACGCGCTGCGTGGGAGCGGCAATGAACGGCGCCAGCGCCTCGCGCGCTTTGGCAAATTCGGACGCGTCGATCGCGG
>Ga0310810_10007272_pt1 | contig 12608 bp, 10 predicted proteins | sample NCmetagenome_FD_207641 | JGI IMG/M metagenome (GOLD analysis project Ga0310810, IMG submission 207641) | Soil microbial communities from experimental microcosm in Duke University, North Carolina, United States - NC | ecosystem: Engineered > Artificial ecosystem > Soil microcosm > Unclassified ... | reverse complement strand
CCGTGAGCAAGCCGCAGCCGCAAAAGAACTACGCGCTGCTCAGCGACATCCAGATCGCCGGCATCAAGGAGCGGCTGAAGCTTTCGTCGGCGCAGGAATCCTACTGGCCTCCGGTCGAGACCGCGTTGCGCGCGGTCGCCCGCAAGATTCACGCAAAGCGGCAGGCCGATCCCAATGCGGGGGGGATTCCGATCGATCCCGAGGCCGAAGAAGTGCAGCAACTGAAATCCGCGGCGATGCCGCTGCTGTTCCAGTTGCGCGAAGACCAGAAGAGCGAAGTGCGCTCGCTCGCCCGCATCATCGGGCTGGAAAAAGTCGCCTCGATGATCTGAGCCGTTGCGGCGGCTACGAATTGCCGCCGGTTCCATCGTTTCCGCACTTTCCCATATCGGAACATCGGCCGATTCCGTGCGTTGCCGGCATGGATGAGGGAGCCGAGCCATGCGCACAACGACGGCTTATTTTGCAGGCGTAGGAACCGTGGTCGCGGCCGTCGCGATGGGCCTCGGCGGCGGATTATTGATCTCGAACATCGTCAGCCCGCACGAACCGCGGACCGAGATGAGCAAGCTCGAACTGCGCATGTCGTCGAAACCGATCCCGGTGAGCAATGCACCATCGGAACCCGTTCCCTATGTCGCTGCGACCCAGGCGATTCCGTCAGCTACAAATGCCGAGCAGGCTGAGCCGCAGCCGACGCCGCAGAGCGAAACTGTCGCGGCCAATAATCCATCGCCGCTTCCGGATGCGGCGCCGCCTGCGCCAGCCGCGCCGCGCGAACAGCTGGCCGCACCCGAAAACCCGCCCGCCAAAGCGCGTGACGCCGATGTGAAGCGCGTGCCCGAGAAGCGCAAGACCGAGCGCCGTCAGCAATGGACGGAGCGCCGCCGGCATCTGCAGTCGCAGGATCAGGAGCTTCGCCAGGTCGAGGAGAAGGTCCGCGAAGAGACAGAGCCGCGGCTGGGCTTCACGGCCGAACCCGCCCGACTTGAGATGCGGCGGATCAGATTGTTCGAGGACGAATGACCCTCGTCTCCTGGACGATCCAATTACCGGGCGCGTAAAAGCAAGTCGGGCGGCTCAGTCGCGAAGCCGGCATGAGTGCGCACATCGGTGAGAGCAACGCGCTCCTCCGGGGATGGCGGATTGGATCAGCGCTTTGGCACAACTTTCATCGCGACGGTTCATGACCCGACACTATGAAAATCCGCCGCCGCCTGCTCTTATCATCGCCCACGGAACCTGCGGCGGAGGGTATCCCGATGACCACGCGACGCGAACACGATCTCTTGGGCGACCGCGATATGCCGGCGGAAGCCTATTACGGCGTCCACACGCTGCGGGCGGTGGAGAATTTTCCGATCAGCGGTACCCCGATCTCGATCTATCCGGACCTGATCGCGGCATTGGCGTCGATCAAGCTGGCCGCTGCAAAGAGCAACCGCGAGCTCGGCTTGCTCGACGCCAGGCTTGCCGACGCCATCGTCGCTGCCTCCGAGGAAGTGAGGGCAGGCGCCCTGCACGACCAATTCGTGGTCGATGTCATCCAGGGCGGCGCCGGCACATCGACCAACATGAACGCCAACGAGGTGATCGCGAACCGCGCGCTGGAACTGCTCGGCCGCTCCAAAGGCGATTACAAATTCCTGCACCCAAACGAACACGTCAACATGAGCCAGAGCACCAACGACGTCTATCCGACGGCGCTCAAGCTCGCGGCCTATTCCGGCATCATGCGACTGGTGGAAGCCATGGCGGTGCTGCGTGAGGCCTTCGAACACAAGTCCGACGAGTTCAGGGACATCATCAAGATGGGCCGCACCCAGTTGCAGGACGCGGTGCCGATGACCTTGGGGCAGGAATTTTCCACCTATGCGGTCATGCTCGGCGAAGACGAGCAGCGGCTGAAGGAAGCGGTGCTATTGGTTTGCGAAATCAACATGGGCGCGACCGCGATCGGCACCGGCATCAACTCCCATCCGGACTATGCGGGTCTGGTCTGTCGGCACTTGCGCTCGGTCACCGGCATTCCCGTCGTCACCGCGTCGAATCTGGTCGAGGCGACGCAGGATTGCGGCAGCTTCGTCCAGCTCTCCGGTGTGCTCAAGCGCGTCGCGGTCAAGCTGTCGAAGACCTGCAACGATTTGCGCCTGCTGTCGTCAGGCCCGCGCGTCGGTTTGAACGAGATCAACCTGCCGCCGATGCAGGCGGGAAGCAGCATCATGCCGGGCAAAGTCAACCCTGTGATCCCCGAGGTTGTCAACCAGATCGCCTTCGAGGTGATCGGCAACGACATTACCGTGAGCTTTGCCGCCGAGGCCGGTCAATTGCAGCTCAATGCCTTCGAGCCGATCATCGCCCACTCCCTGTTCAAGAGCGTCAACCATCTGCGCGCCGGCTGCCTGACGCTGGCGTCAAAATGCGTCAACGGCATTACCGCCAATCGCGAGCATCTGCGCCGCGGCGTCGAAAACTCGATCGGCATCGTGACCGCGCTCAATCCCTATATCGGCTACGCCAACGCCACCGAGATCGCGCAGGAAGCGCTGGTCAGCGGCCAAAGCGTCTACGACCTGGTGCTGGCAAGGAAGCTGCTGACGCGCGAGCAACTCGACCAGATCCTGCAGCCGGAGGTGCTGACCCAGCCGCGTGCGTTTGCGGTCACGTCGGTCGCCGGCCAGCCGCAGGTGGAGCACGTCGCGCCGAAGGAGATTGGGTGAGGGGGGCGCCTGCGCGTCCCCTTACCGGACCGGGGTGTCACCTGGGGAACAGCCCGGTCGTCGCGCCTTTGTCATGTTCCTGCTGACGCGATGATGCGCAGCATGGAGCGATGACATGAGCAGACAAGGAATTCCCAGCTATCGAGCATTCTACGTCGGGCCGGAGGGTGTGTTTCTCAATAGCGTGCACCTCTGTTGCGCGAGCGACGGCGACGCTATCAGGATGGCCGGTCAACTGGCGCAGCACTGCGAGATCGAACTGTGGCGCGGCGCCAACCGCATCGCAAAGCTGGAACGTGTGCTGGCGGAATAGGACGTATCGATTCTGTTCGGCCAATAATCTTGCAAGGACTGCGGTCAGCGGACAGACGTCTGCAGCGAGACTTCGAGCTTTTTGGTGACGATGCTGAACAACCGTGCGTTGCTTCGTATCATGGGGGTTGACTGCCGGGCGAAACTACCAAGACTGGTGCTCTGGCAGGAATCGATTCTGGAAGTCGCCGGGCGTGACGCGCATCCAAAATGATCCCGCATCATCAGCGCGATGCGATCAGCGGAAACCAGTCTGCTGAAATGACATCCGACGCGATACTCAAAAGCCATGCAACCGGAAATACCTAAAGTAATTTTCAAATATATATTCTTGATTTTAACGTATTGATTTTAATATCGTCTAATATTTGATGTATTGTTTATCCTTAACCAAAGGTTAATTCCATCGTTTACACGGCCGACGTTCGGTTTATCTTATTTCATCGAACTCGGAGAAATGGAAATGCGTCGTCGGCTAGGTCAGGTCATTTGCTCAACTTTGCTCTTACTCATAGGCGGAAATGGCAGTCTGGCCGCGGCAGAAGGTGAATCGGCGGCTGCCAACACTGCCGCCTTGGGTCAAGGCACCACCATTAACTGTTCGCTGCCTGCAACTCCGTCGGAACCGGCGGATCCTTCGGTAACGGCTGCGATTTCTCACAAATTCATCGCCAGCCAACGATTCAGGGAGAGCACCTCACCTTCGGCGGAAGTCAGGATTTCCTGGCTTGGTGCGACTTTCGTGCGCCGCTTCGCCGTCAAGGTCGAAGACGATACAAATGACGTGGCGCTTCAAATTCATGCCTTGAACCGGGCGTCAACCGATAACCAGATCATCGCCGAACTCCACGGCCGTCATGAGACCCGACTCGCCGAGGCTTGGTGCTTTCTGAAACTCCAGGCGCGCGGTGAGGACGGTGCATTGCAGACCAACGCCGTACCCAACATATTTTTTGTTCGCGACGCCACGGGCCAGCTGGGGGCAGTAGACATGCTGTGGGGCGGCGCCGGATGGGAAATCGGAGCCAGCCCGGTGACGGGTCAACGCCAGTGGCCGTCCGGAACGCGCGTCATCTCGCGCTGACGTCGCGCACGCCGTCATCGGCCTCGAATTGCTTGATGGGAACTGTCCGTGGCGCAGTATCGGACGGGCTCCGCACCAGTCGTGTTTAGGCCTCGCCTGACAGGGAATCTGCTCGTTACAGCGCCCGGCAACATCTCGCCTGAGCCCGAAGCGGATCGTTCCAACTCCACCGGACGCGCCAGGACGGATTGTTTGCGTAAGCGGGAATGCGCCACAACCAGATCGTTTCGTAAACGCTGTCTCCGAGGCGTTCGACATCAGGCTGCACTGTCGGCCAGAAAGCCGAACCCGCGAGAGCGAGCGTCAAAATTGACGCCGTTGAGATAATTACCTTGCGCATGACGCGCCTGCCCTTCGTATCGATTAATGGGTTTTGATTACCCGCAAACTGGACGCACCACACGTCGCCTTCGCCTCTGCGCCCGTGACTGCGCAAAGACATCGGCGTCTGGCCTCATGAGATTTACCTGGGCGAAGTCTCGTTATCTGTAACGCGCAAGTGAAAGCAATTCAGGCAACCAATAGTCATTGAATAACAACACTTTCTCTCGTTGAAAAATCCGGGAAAATACGGCTTTCACCAGGATCGTTCCGGCTTGTCGGTTCGACGATGTCCGCGTCACCTTCGCTTCCCGCAAGGCAGCGGTACGGCGGACATCGAAGCCACTTCGCAGACGCGCGACGCTCCTTCTCGGGGACGTGGTCTTTGCAGTTGGACTTCAATCGTGCCTCCGCTAAGCTGTTGGCCAACAAACAAAAACTTTCGGGGAGCGGCGGTGATGTATTCGGTCAGCAAATTCATTCCGGTAGCGGTCGCATTGGCGATACTGGCCGTTCCGACGACGCCGGCCTCGGCTCAGGGCCAGCTCAACATTTATTGTTCCGTTCAGGTCGAATGGTGCCAGGGCATCGCGACGAATTTCCAGCGCGATACCGGGATCACCGTGAACATGACGCAGAAAGGCTCGGGCGAGACCTTGGCCCAGGTCCGCGCCGAGGCGCAGAATCCGCGCGGTGACATCTGGTTTGGGGGCACCGGAGATCCGCATTTGGCTGCGGCGGAGGCGGGGCTTTCGGTCGAATACAAGCCGGCGGCGCTCAATGAGCTGCAGCCATGGGCGATCAAGCAATATGAAAGCGCAAAGGGCCGTTCGGTCGGGATTTATTCCGGTGCGATCGGTTTCGGGTTCAACACCGAGTTGCTGGCACGGAAGAACATACCGGCCCCGGCATGCTGGGCCGACCTGCTCAAGCCCGCCTACAAGGGGGAAATCCAGGTCGCAAATCCCAGTTCGTCGGGAACCGCCTATACGGTCATCGCAACGCTGATTCAGCTGATGGGTGAGGACAAGGCGTTCGAGTTCCTGAAACAGATGCATCAGAACGTCAACGCCTACGCCCGTTCCGGAACCGGGCCGGTCAAGGCGGTGGCGCGCGGTGAAACCGCGGTGTCGTTGTCATTCCTGCACGACGCCGTCACCGAAAAGAACGCCGGATTCCCTGTCGGGTACAACACGCCCTGCGAGGGCACGGGTTACGAGATCGGGTCGATGTCGATCATCAAGGGCGCGCGCAATTTGAAGCAGGCGCAACGCTTCTACGATTGGGCGCTGACGCCCGACGCCCAGAAGCTCGGATTCGATGCGGGCAAACAGCTGCAGATGCCGTCTAACAAGGCCACACCACTTCCGCCCGGCGCGCCCGACCTCACCAGGATGAAGCTCATCGATTATGATTTCGTGAAATACGGCAGCTCGGCGGAGCGGCAGCGCCTGCTCACGAAGTGGGATTCCGACATCGGCTCGCTGCCGCGCTGACGCGATGCGGCGCCGCGATCCTTGCGATCATGACCACGATCGATTCTGCATGCTTGTTGCCTGCGATGGTGCGCCATGCGAATCCGGCGCCAGTGGAGCTGCCATTGTGCTGCGACATGTTTGGGCAGAAGGACCGGTCAGGGAGGGGCGGCAATGACGTCAGCAACGATCCGGCTCACCGCGGCACAGGCGCTGGTGCGGGCAATGGCCGCCCAACGCACCTCGGTGGACGGCAAGACCGTACCCCTGTTCGGTGGTGTCTGGGCCATTTTCGGCCACGGCAATGTTGCAGGCCTCGGCGAGGCCCTGTCCGGCGTGCGTGATGTGCTGCCGACCTTTCGCGCCCACAACGAGCAGGCGATGGCGCATGCCGCCATTGGCTACGCCAAGGCACTGCGCCGCCGGCGCATCATGGCCTGCACCACGTCGATCGGCCCGGGTGCCACCAATCTGGTGACGGCGGCGGCGGTCGCGCATGTCAACCGGCTGCCGCTGCTGCTGATACCTGGCGACGTGTTCGCCAATCGTGGACCGGATCCGGTGTTGCAGCAGGTGGAAGATTTCGGCGACGGCACCGTCAGCGCCAACGACTGCCTGCGCCCGGTCTCGCGCTATTTCGACCGGCTGACCCGCCCCGAACAGGTCATGTCGGCCTTTGCCCGTGCCATGGCCGTGCTGACGGATCCGGCGGAATGCGGTCCGGTGACGCTGGCATTTTGCCAGGACGTGCAGACCGAGGCGTTCGACTATCCGCTGCATTTTTTCGAACCGCGGCTCTGGACCCCTCGTCGTCCAGCCCCGGACAGTACGGAACTCGCCGCCGCCGCGGCGCTGTTGCGCGGGGCGCGCAAGCCATTCGTCGTCGCCGGTGGTGGCGTGCTTTATGGCGAGGCCGAGCGCGAGTTGACCCGTTTCTGCGAGGCGCATGGCCTGCCACTCGGCGAAACCCAGGCCGGAAAGTCGGCGATTTCAGACGCGCATCCCCTCAATATGGGCGCCGTCGGCGTGACCGGAACCACGGCCGCCAATACGCTTGCCGCCGAGGCGGACGTGGTCCTGACGGTCGGCACGCGGCTGCAGGACTTCACCACGGGATCGCGTACCCTGTTTCACGCGCCGGGACATCGTATCGTCAGCCTGAACGTGCAGGCTTTCGACGCCGGCAAGCACGGCGCACAGCCACTGGTCGCGGACGCCAAAGCAGGCTTGGCGGCGCTGGGCGAGGTGCTGGCCGACTGGCGGGCGCCCGAGACATGGGCCGAACGCGCGCGCCTCGAGAAGCAGCGCTGGCAGCAAGCGGCTTCCGCGTTCACCGTCGCCGGGAATGCCGAGCTTGCAACGGATGCCCAGGTGATCGGCGCGGTGCAGCGGCAGACCTCGCCGTCCGACATTGTCGTCTGCGCGGCCGGCGGGTTGCCGGGTGAACTGCACAAGCATTGGCAGGCCGGGCAGGCGGGCGGCTATCACGTCGAGTATGGTTTTTCCTGCATGGGGTACGAGATCGCGGGCGCCCTTGGCGTGAAGCTGGCTCAGCCCGCGCGCGATGTTTTCGTCCTCGTCGGCGACGGCTCGTATCTGATGATGAACTCCGAAATTGCGACCTCGGTCATGCTCGGGCTGAAGCTCACCATCGTGGTGCTGGACAACCGGGGCTATGGCTGCATCGACCGCCTTCAGCGTGCGACCGGCGGCCAGAGCTTCAACAATCTGCTGCGCGATGCGGTGCATGAAACCTTGCCGCAGATCGATTTCGCGGCGCATGCGCGCAGCCTCGGCGCGGTATCGGAGAAGGTGGACGGGTTAGGTGGTCTGGAAGCGGCCCTTGCGCGCGCGCGCCTGGCAGAACGAACGAGCGTCGTGGTCATAGATACCGACCCGTTCGCAGCCACCGACGCCGGAGGCACCTGGTGGGACGTGGCGGTGCCGGAGGTGTCTGATCGGGCCGAGGTGCGCGAGGCGCGCACGCGTTACGAGGTTGCACGGCGGGAGCGCGATGCGTGAAGTACCGGCGCTGAAGAAAGGGATGCTGCAATGACGATCCGGATCGGAGCCAATCCGATTGGCTGGTCCAATGACGACATGCGGGAGCTTGGCGGCGAGATATCGCTTCAGACCTGCCTGTCGGAAGCGAAGCAAGCCGGGTTTTCCGGCATGGAACTCGGCCACAAGTTTCCGCGCGAACCGGCGGCGCTGCGAGCGGCGCTGGCGCCGTTCGATCTGGCTTGCGTGTCGGGCTGGCATTCGGCCGGACTTTTGCGTCACGACGCGGCAGCCGAACTGCGCCAACTGCGACCGCACCTCGATTTGCTCAAGGCGATGGGATCCAGTGTGCTGGTGTTCGCGGAGACCAGCAACGCCATCCACGGCGATATCGCGACGCCGCTGTCACGGCGGCCGGTGCTGCAGGCCGGGCAATGGGCCGAGTTCGGCCGCCGCATGAGCGAAGTCGCTGACGCAACGCTTCGCGAAGGCGTGCGTCTGGTCTACCACCATCACATGGGAACGGTGGTGCAGGACGAAGCCGACATCGATGCGCTGATGGCGAACACGTCGGACGCCGTTCATCTCCTGCTCGATACCGGCCATGCGACATGGGGCGGCGCCGATCCCGCCAGGCTCGCGGCGCGTTATCGCGAGCGCATCAGTCATGTTCACGCCAAGGACGTGCGGCGTGAGGTGATGGCCCGCGCCGGCGCCGAGGACTGGAGTTTTCTCAAAAGTGTGGTCGAAGGCGTCTACACCGTTCCGGGTGACGGCATGGTGGATTACGGCGCGGTATTCCGGGCGTTGCCGGGATATTCCGGGTGGGTGATCATCGAGGCCGAGCAAGATCCCGCGAAAGCCAACCCGCTGGTGTATGCCAAAATGGGCCGCGCCAATCTGGCGCGTTTCCTCAGCGATGCCGGCCTGAAGGAGACGACGTGATGCCGGGCGTGACTTCCATTGCGGTTCTCGGTTGCGGGCGTATCGGCCGGATGCATGCGCGCGGGCTGGCGCGGCATCCGGGAGCCCAATTGGTTTCAGTCTATGACGTGATTCCCCGGATGGCCGCCGAAACATCACGCGAACTCGGCGTTCAGGCGGCATCCAGCGTCGAGGAGGTGTTGAGCAATCCCGCGATATCAGCCGTGCTGATCGCAACCCCGACACCCACCCATGTCGACCTCATCATCGCGGCCGCACGCGCCGGCAAGGCCGTGCTCTGCGAGAAGCCGATCGACCTCGATATGACCCGCGTCCTCGAATGCGAGGCCGCGATCCGGGGTCTCGGCCGCACCATCATGATCGGATTCAACCGTCGCTTCGATCCGTCGTTCCGCAGTCTTCGGGAGCGCGTGCAAGCCGGCGAAATCGGCCGCCTCGAGCAGGTGATCATCACCAGCCGCGATCCCTCGCCGCCGCCGGCAACCTATGTGGCGACATCGGGCGGCTTGTTCCGTGACATGACCATCCACGATTTCGACATGGCGCGTTACCTCGTGGGCGACATCGCAGAGGTGCACGCGATGGGCGCGGTTCTCGTCGACCCCGCGATCGGCGAGGCCGGAGATATCGACACCGCGATGGTCACCTTGCGCAGCCGCGCAGGCGCTCTGGTGCACATCAATAACAGCCGCCGTTGCGTTTATGGCTACGACCAGCGGCTGGAAGTGTTTGGCTCCGGTGGCATGCTGATCGCCGGCAACCGCCACGCGACCAGCGTGCAAAGTTTCGGCCCCATCTCTACGGGTGCCGCCGATGTAGCGCTGCCGTTTTTCATCGAGCGCTATGCCGAGGCCTACGCCGCGGAAATTGGTCACTTCCTCGATTGCGTGGGCAGCGGCGCGTTGCCGATGACCAGCTTCGCGGATGGACTGGAGGCGCTGAGAATCGCCGACGCCGCGGAGCAGAGTTTGCGCGCCGGAGCGCCGGTCCGTCTCGACAATCCGGATTGAGGCTGACGCGATGCTGCGCCGGGTCGATGCAAGCTTCTGGTGGTGGACTGCAGCACTGATTGCCGTTTGCCTGCTGCCCTGGAACGTGCTGCAGGATGGATTCAAGGCGGGCAACGCCCTGGCCCTGTTTGCAACCGATGCCGATTCGGCCAGCGCGCTCGGTCAGGCCCTGTTTCACGGGCGCTGGTGGTTCTGGCCGATCCTCGCGGCGCTGACGATGGCGCTTGCGTCGTTCGTCCCCTCGCTAAGCAAGCGGACGCGCGGCGATTGGTTACTCGCGGGCGGATCGCTTGGAATCGCAGCTGTCGCCGCGCAGGGCTGGTTCATCGGCGTCCACGGCTGGAGCTACGATGCGCTCACGCAGGCGTTCGGCGATCTCGACGACCGCCAGTTCGGCATGGGTTGGGGCGGCTGCCTGACCTTCGCGGCCTTCGTCGTGCTGACCACGACGGGACTCGCGCTGCGTGGACGGTTCGGCGGCGATCGCTTTGTCGCAGGCGCCGTCGGTTTGCTGGCGGCGTCCATCCTGATCTTTACCGTGTGGCCGGTGCTGACGATTCTCGGGCAGGCGCTGTCCGCGCCCCCGGGTCAGGCCGCGGGTACGGCATTCGTCGATCGGTTTTTTCAGTCGAAGATCTGGGGAGGCGCCTGCTTCCATTCAAAAGCCTCCTGCGGCGCGGCCTGGAACACGCTGGCGCTCGGGATCGCCACGGCTACCGCGTGCATGCTGCTCGGCCTCGGCTTTGCCCTCATCGTGACCCGCACCGGCTTTCGCTTCAAGCAAATGCTCCGGCTTCTCACGGTCCTGCCGATCATCACGCCGCCATTCGTGATCGGGCTCGGGCTCATTCTGATCTTCGGTCGCTCCGGCCTGATCAACCAATGGGCCGGCAGTCTGTTTGGGGTCGAACTCGGCCGCTGGATCTACGGCTTCAACGGCGTCTGGCTGGCGCAGGTTTTTTCATTCACGCCGACCGCTTTTCTGGTCCTGATCGGCGTCGTCCAGGGCATATCGCCGACCATGGAGGAGGCATCGCAGACCCTGCGCGCCAGCCCAGCGCGCACGTTTGCCAGCATCACCTTGCCGCTGATGCTGCCGGGTCTTGCCAATGCCTGGCTCGTCGTCTTCATCGAGAGTCTGGCGGATTTCGGCAATCCCATCCTGCTTGGCGGCTCGATGGGCGTTCTTTCGACCGAGATTTTCTTCGCGGTGGTGGGCGCCCAGGCCGATTTCGGCCGCGCCGGCACCCTTGCGATCGTTTTACTGGCCTTCGCGCTGGTGGCTTTCTTCGCCCAGCGCACCATCCTCGGCAAGCGATCCTATGTGTCGATGACGGGCAAAGGCGATGGTGGTCTCCCGACGCCGCTTCCGCCACGTATCAAGGTCACAGCGTTCGCGATCGCCATACCCTGGGCGGCGCTTACCATCTTTGTCTATCTGCTTGCGCTCAGTGGTGGCTTCGTAAAAGTCTGGGGCAGGGACTGGACGCCGACGCTTTCGCATTTCGGCCGTGCCTTCTCGGTCGAATGGACGCCGCATGGACTGCTCTGGACCGGCGGCGCCTGGGGCTCGCTGTTCACGACGTTGACCCTGTCGGCGGTCGCGGCGCCGATCACGGCGCTGCTTGGCCTGCTGGCGGCCTGGGTGCTGTCGCGCCAGAAATTCGCCGGCAGGATGTTGCTGGAATTCGCGCTGATGCTGACCTTCTGCGTACCCGGCACGGTGATCGGGGTGGCCTACATTCTCACCTATAACCTGCCCCCGGTCGAGATCACGGGAACCGCCATCATCCTCGTTGTCTGTTTCGTTTTCCGCAACCTGCCGGTCGGTGTCCGCTCCGGCCTTGCGGCGATGAGCCAACTCGACAAATCGCTGGATGAGGCCTCGGCCACCTTGCGCGCCTCGACCCTTCGCACGCTGACGCGTGTGGTGCTGCCGCTGATCAAGCCGGCCGTCGTCACGGCCCTGATTTATTCCTTTGTGCGCGCCATGACGACGGTGTCGGCCGTCATCTTCCTGACCTCGGCGCAATACGAGATGGCGACCGTGTTCATCATCAATCGCGCGATCAATGGCGACTACGGGATTGCGATTGCCTACTCGACCGCGCTCATCGCCATGATGATCGTCGCAATCGGGATCATCCAGCTTGCCGTCGGCGAACGTAAACTCGGCCGTCGCGCCATCGGCGACGGCCCGCCGACCCTGCTTCAGACCACCCAGGCGACGGGAGCACGTGCATGACGACGCATCCGGCGAACGGCACACGCGCAGCCGAAGTTCAATTGCGCAACGTATCCAAGCGCTACGGCAACGTGACCGCGGTCAAGCCGCTGGACCTCACGATCCCCGCAGGAAGTCTCGTGACGCTGCTGGGCCCGTCGGGGTGCGGCAAAACCACGTTGTTGCGCATGATCGCGGGGCTGGAACGCGTCAGCCAGGGTAATATTTTGATCGGCGGCCAGGATGTGACGCAACTCTCCGCGGGCGAGCGCAATGTATCGATGGTGTTCCAGTCCTATGCGCTGTTTCCGCATATGAACGTGCTGGAAAACGTCGCCTATGGCTTGATATCAGGCGGAGCGGGCAAGAAGGAGGCGCGCGCCAGGGCCGAGGAGATCCTCGAACTCGTCGGCCTGAAGGGGTTTGGTCCACGCCTGCCGTCCGAGATGTCCGGGGGGCAGCAGCAGCGGGTGGCGGTGGCGCGCGCGCTCGTCCTCAAGCCGGATGTTTTGCTGT